>Ga0187803_10000968_pt1 | contig 11154 bp, 8 predicted proteins | sample NC_wetland_sal_i_2_FD_132425 | JGI IMG/M metagenome (GOLD analysis project Ga0187803, IMG submission 132425) | Wetland sediment microbial communities from Neuse River Estuary, North Carolina, USA - Control_3 | ecosystem: Environmental > Aquatic > Freshwater > Wetlands > Sediment | place: USA...
GCAGCATCAAGAGCATCTGGACCACCGCCAATCAGCAACTCTCGAACGCTGCGACCTCGGCCAGCTAGGCCTCGCGGGGGGGCGGCGGTACTCCGCTTCTCGGGCTCCAGCACCGAGAAGAACACAGGCAGGCCCGGTGACGGGTCAAGAAATGCCTGTGCTACCCGGGGCACCGGCCCCCCCCGAAATTATCATTGTCGGGTGGAACCCTGGCCGCGGGGCTCGCTTTTGAGAACTGGTGCGGCGAATAGCGGCACAGAATAGGGCCAGGTGATGGGGAAGACGTATGAATAAGAGATTTCTCGGTGTTCTCGCATTTGCGACCATCGTGGCGACGATCGCCAGTCTGTTGCTGTACCGGTTGTTGATCAACCGGCCGACCGCCAAAGCGGCGATGTCCAGCGTACAGATCGTACTGGCGGCGCGCGACGTCGAAATCGGCACCGTCCTGAAAGAGGAAGATGTCAAGCTGACGGACTGGCCGGGAGCGGTCCCCATAGGGGCCAGCACCAAGGTTCAGGACGTGACCGGCCGGGGTGTCATGACGCCGATCTACGCCAAAGAACCGATCATCGATTCGCGGCTCGCCCCCAAGGGTGCGGGCGGCGGTTTGGCGGCCATGATTCCACAGGGCATGCGCGCGGCAGCCGTGCGGGTGAACGAAGTGGTGGGCGTAGCGGGGTTCGTGGTGCCCGGAATGCACGTGGACGTGCTGATCTCGGGCAACCGGCCGGGAGGCTCGGCGGCCCTGGGGACGCTCTCCAAGACGCTGCTGCAGAACCTCGAGGTTTTATCGGCGGGCCAGGACTTCAAGAAGGACGCGGAAGGGAAACCGATCGCGGTGCAGGTGGTGAACCTGCTGGTGACCCCGGAGCAGGCGGAAATGCTCAGCCTGGCGGCCAGCCAGACGCAGATCCAGTTGGTTTTGCGCAATCCGCTGGATCGCGAAGTGTCCAAGACTCCGGGCGCGGCGCTGGCGAATCTTTTCTCGGGTGAAAAGCTGAAGGAGCCCGCACTGCCTGCGGCGCCCCGTCCACGGCCGGCCGCGCCGGCCCCCGTTGCGAAAACGGATCCGCCCAAGAAGGAAGCGCCATTCACCATGGAGATCATCTCGGGCACCAAAAAGAGCGAGATGAAATTCACAGCGGGGGAGGGTAAATAGGTGTCACGAATCGGGGAGATCGCAATGGTTGTGGCAATGGGGGCCTGCGGTTCGCTCCTTTACCACCAGCCGGCTACCGCCGGCACCCAGGAGCAGCAACAGCAGCCACCGGAGCAGCAGAAACAGCCGCGACAGCCGGAGCAGCAGCAGAGCACGCCTCCGGTGCAGGACGTATCCACCGCCGACAGCGCGCCCCTGGCGCAATCCGATACGCCCGCCGCTCCGGGCAAGCTGATCGTCACGGTCGGGAAGTCGTTGATTATCGACAGTCCATTGAACATCACGCGGGTGACCATCGCCAATGGGGCGGTGGCGGAGGCGGTGGCGGTAAATCCGAAAGAGGTGCTGATCAACGGCACGGCGGCCGGCGAGACCTCGCTGATCGTGTGGCAGCAGAACGGAACCCGCCTGGTGTACGACCTCACGGTGCGGCTGAGCGGCACGAGGCTGGAAGCAGTGCGCCAGCAACTGGCGCGCGATTTTCCAGACGACGATATCAACGTCACCTTCGAGAACGATACGGCATTCGTGCGCGGCACGGTGAAGGATGTGACTGCCGGGGAACGGGCGATGGCGATCGCCACTACGCTAGGGAGGGCCGTCAACCTATTGCGCGTCGATGTTCCCCCGGTGGCGCAGCAAATCGTGCTGAAGGTGCGCTTCGCCAGCGTGGACCGCTCCGCCAGCCTGGCCGCCGGAATGAACCTCTTCAGCAACGCGTTCAATCAGCAGTCCTCGCTGGGCACCGGGTACGCGGTTTATCCGGACCAGACGGGACGGTTTGCCGTTCCCCCGCCGATCAACATTTTGCTGCTCCGCAACAACCTCAACCTGGTGGCGGAGATACAGGCGCTGCAGAGCAAGAACGTGCTGCAACTGCTGGCCGAGCCGAACGTGCTGGCGATCTCGGGCGAGCAGGCCAGTTTCCTGGCGGGCGGCGAGTTTCCCTTTCCGGTGGTGCAGCCCTCGGCCAACGGAGCGAGCGCGGTCAGCATCCAGTGGCGCGAATACGGCGTACGGTTGAACTTTCTTCCGGTGATCACGCCTCGCGGCACGATCCGGCTGAAGGTGGCGCCCGAAGTGAGTTCGCTGGATTACACCAACGCGGTCACGATCCAGGGCTTCACGGTGCCGGGACTCTCCTCGCGGCGGGTGCAGACGGACGTGGAACTGGACAGCGGACAGACGTTTGTGATTGCGGGCCTGCTGGACAACCAGACCACCGACAATCTTTCGAAGGTGCCGGGAATCGGGAGCATTCCGGTGCTGGGGAAGCTGTTTCAATCCAAGAACGTCAGCCGCACCGGTAACGAGCTTCTGGTGATCATCACCCCGGAGCTGGTGCGGCCGCTCCCGGAGGGCCAGGCGACTCCGGAAATCAAATTCCCGAAAACATTTCTGCCTCCGAACAGCAAAGACCCGCTGACGCATCCGGGGATGGACAAGACCGGGCCGGTACCGGTGAAGCCTCCGGTGACCAGCCTGCCGTTCGAAGAAGTCGTCCCGAAGAGAGATGCGACACCGGTGAACTTCCAGCCGAATCCGCCGTCAGTGAACCCGGGCTCGAACCTGAGTGGTCCTCCCACACCACCGGCCCCTGGCGCGCCGCCGTCGGCACCGGGAGGGGTCGTCAAGTGACCCTGGGGCCTGGAGACGCAATATGTACCCGCTGACAATCGGGTTGGCGATTGAGAATCGCGATCTCTGGGAGCAGGCGCAGTCCTGCCTGGCGGATTTGCCGTTCCGCATCATCGTCGAGCACCAGGACATCGGGGATTTGAGCAATTTTCTGGATCGCCTGGAACGCATGCGTCCGGATGTGGTTCTGATCGATATCAGCGGCTGGAAGGAGCCGCTCGAAGGTCTGGTAACATCCATCCGGGGCGCCATCGGCGATCCGATGATCATCGCGCTGAACACTTCAGCGGAAGCGCAGATCATACTGTCGTCGCTGCGCGCGGGGGTGAACGAGTACCTGTTTCCACCGCTGCAGGAGCCGCTCAAGAAGGCGCTGGAGAAGCGTTCCGCCGAGCGCAGCCGGCGCCGGGACGGAGCCAAAGGCGCGGGCAAGAGCTTCGCCTTCCTCTCCGCGAAGGGGGGATGCGGCGCCACCACGATCGTGTGTCACGTGGCGCAGGAGCTGGGCCGGCAAAACCAGAAGGTCCTGCTGACGGACCTGGATCTGGATGCGGGGATGGTCGGGTTTATCACCAAGACCAAGGCGGTCTACTCGATACTGGACGCGGTCAACAACCTGCACCGGCTCGACATTTCTTATTGGAAGGCCCTGGTCTCGAACGGAATTCCGGGGGTGGAGATCGTGGCGGCGCCCCTGGCGCTGGCCTCCAAGCAGCAGCCCAAGGACGACCAGGTGCGGCACGTTCTGGCATTCGCGCGGCCGCATTACGATTGGACGCTGGTGGACCTGGGCCGCGGCTTGAGCCGTATGGCGATGGCCGCGTTGGAAGAGATCGACGAAGTGTGCCTGGTCACCACGCTGGAAGTTCCCGCTCTGCACCAGTCGAAGCAGATCGTGCAGACGCTGCTGGACAGCGGATACGGGAAGGCGCGGATCCGCCTGGTCCTGAACCGTGCGCCGAAGCGCCTGGATATTACGCCCGGCGAGCTGGAAAAGATGCTGGGGGTTCCGATTTTTGCCATGGTCCCGAACGATTATCCGGAGTTGTACGAGACGTACGCGGAGGGCCGGATGCTGAACCACGGCTCGGATCTGGGGAGACAGATCGCCAAGCTGGCGGTGAAGCTGGCGGGGCTGGAAGACGAGAAGGCGGGAAAGAAGAAGTTCGGGCTGTTCGGGTAGGATTCCAAGCGAAGAAAATTCACCGCGGAGGCGCGGAGTCACGGAGATAAGCGCGGAGAAAAACAGAGTCAAAGCCTGAGGGCGCCGAGGTAGCAGAGAGCGCTGAGAGGGACACAGAGTTGAGGAGCCGGAGGCCGCGAGGCTCCTGACTTCTGTCTCCTGACTCCTGGCTCCTAAATGGTAGGTAGTTGGGTAAAAAGGTCGATCAAATATTATGCCTGGTGTGCTGGATACGATTGCGAAGCCGAGCGAGAACCGGGAGACCGGGTGGGTGAACCGCCTGTTCAACCGCGAGGGGTACACTCCGGAGTATCAGGAACTGAAATTCACGCTGCACCGGAAGCTGCTCGACCGGATCAACCTCGAGGCGCTGTCCTCGATGGCAGGCGAACGCGTCCGGGCGGAGATCCGCGCGGCCGTGGCCAAGCTGGTGGAGGAAGAGAAGACCCCGCTCAGCCTGGTGGAGAAGGACCGGGTCATCGAGGAGATTCTGGATGAAGTCTTCGGCCTGGGCCCGCTGGAGCCCCTGCTGCAGGATCCGACGGTATCCGACATCCTGGTGACGACGCCCAAACTGGTCTACGTGGAGCGCGGGGGCAAACTCTACCGCACCCCGGTGGAGTTCAAGGACGATGCCCACCTGCTGCGCATCATCGAAAAGGTGGTTTCGCGGGTGGGCCGGCGCGTGGACGAATCGTCGCCGCTGGTGGATGCGCGCCTGCCGGACGGCTCGCGCGTGAACGCGGCCATCCCGCCGGTGGCCGTGGACGGGCCCCTGCTTTCCATCCGGCGCTTCGGGCGCCACGGGCTGAAAGGCGAGGACCTGGTGGCCAAACTGGCCATGACCGAGGGCATGCTGGAGCTGCTGAAGGCCTGCGTCAAAGCGCGCCTGAACATTCTGATCTGCGGAGGCACCGGCGCCGGCAAGACCACGCTACTCAACGCGCTCTCGTCCTACATCCCCGAAGACGAGCGCATCGTGACCATAGAAGACGCGGCCGAATTGAAACTGCAGCAGACGCACGTGGCGCGCATGGAAACCCGTCCCGCCAACGTGGAAGGAAACGGCGCGATTCACATCCGGCAGTTGGTGATCAACGCTCTCCGTATGCGGCCGGACCGCATTATCGTCGGCGAGGTTCGCGCGGACGAAGCGCTGGACATGCTGCAGGCCATGAATACGGGTCATGACGGTTCGCTGACCACGATCCACGCCAACACTCCCCGCGACGGCCTGGGGCGTCTGGAGGTCATGGTGGGGATGGCCAACGCCAACATGGGAATCCGTTCGATCCGCCAGCAGATCGCCTCGGCGGTAAACCTGTTCGTGCAAGTGGCGCGCTTCAGCGACGGAACCCGCCGCATCACGCACATCACTGAAGTGGTGGGGATGGAACAGGACATCATCACCCTGCAAGACATCTTCCTATTCGAGAAGACCGGCATTACGGAATCCGGCCGGGTGCTGGGCCGGTTTCGGGCCACCGGCATCCGTCCCAAGTTCTACGACCGTCTCAAGGCCTGCGGCATCACGCTGGCGCCGCAGTTGTTCCAGACCGTGGTGGAGATCAGCTGATGGTTGCAATCCTGGCCTCCTTCATCGTAGTCTTCGCGCTCATCCTGATGGCGGTGAGCGTGGGGTTGAAGTTCTTCGACGCGCGGCGCAAGAGCCAGATGGTCAACATGCTGCAAACGGCCGCCGGCGAGCCCGTGGTGGCGATTACCAGCCTGTTGAAGGAGATCGAGCCGGAGAATCCGGGCGGCTTGAAGCAACTGGTTTCTTCGCTGCATTTTGCGCGCCACGCGCAAGTGCAGATCATGCAGGCGGGCCTGACCTGGTCGTCCACGCGGCTGATCTCGACCATGGGCATTCTGGCGCTGGCCGGTTTTACGGTGGGCTTTGTGTTGCCGGCGCCCCTGGGCGGGTTCATTGTATCTGTTGTGCTGGCGGTGCTGCTGGGGGCGGCGCCCTATCTTTATATCCGCCGGAAGCGCAAGAAGCGGCTGGACACGGTGGAGGAACAATTCCCCGAGGCGCTGGACTTTCTGGCGCGTTCCATGCGGGCCGGCCACGCCTTCACCATCTCGCTCGAGATGCTGGGCGAGGAGGCTCCCGACCCGCTGGGACAGGAGTTCCGTGCGCTGTTCAACGAGCAGAACCTGGGCGCACCGCTGGACACGGCGCTGCGCAATTTCACCGACCGGGTGCCGCTGCTGGACGTTCGTTTTTTCACTTCGTCGGTGCTCCTGCAGAAGCAGACCGGGGGCAACCTGAGCGAGATTCTGCAGCGGCTGGCTTACGTCATCCGGGAACGGTTCCGGCTGAAGGGCCAGGTGAAGGCCGCCAGCGCGCACGGCCGGCTGACGGCCACCATTCTGACGGTGCTGCCGATTGCCACGATGTGCGGAATGCTGGTGGTGGCGCCGGGCTACCTGCAGAGCATGGCGGACGACCCCGACGGCAGGAAGCTGATTTTCGGCGCCATCGTGGCGCAGATCCTGGGCAACATCTGCATCAAGAAGATCATCAACATCAAAGTTTGACAAAGACTAGGGTTTGACATGGAACATCCGATCTTACTTTCGGCCTTCACATTCCTGGCGCTGATGGTCCTGATGACCTGGGTGGGATACCGGCTGTACTACAAGCAGGGCCGTTACCTCAAGCAGCAACTGGGAGCCCCGGTGATCACAGGCCAGTTCGGCACCATGATGGGCGCCGAGGGCGAGAGCGAATCCAGCACCCTGGTGACGTTTCTGCGCCAGCTCGGGTCGAAGGTGCCATCGTCGGAAGTGGAAGTGGCGGAACTGCGCGCGCACCTGATCCGGGCGGGCTTCCGCTCCGATAATGCCATGCCGGTCTTCTACGGCGTCCGGATCATCAGCACGCTGATGATGCTGGTCTTTTGCCTGATGATGTCGGGCAGAATGCCGTCGAACCCGATGTTCAACATCGTGGTCATGGTGTTCGGATGCGCCCTGGGATGGGTTCTCCCGAAAATGTTACTGGAGAAGAAGGCCAAGCGGCGCCAGGAGACGCTGCGCCTGTCGCTGCCCGATGCGCTGGACCTGATGGTGGTTTCGGTGGAGGCCGGGCTGGGATTGGACATGGCGATCCAGCACGTGGCCCGCGAGTTACAGAACAGTCACCCACAACTCAGTGAGGAGTTATCGCTGGTGACGCTGGAGATGCGCGCCGGCAAGCGGCGTTCCGACGCCCTGCGCAACCTGGCCGAACGAACCGGCGAAGCGGAGTTGCGCAAGCTGGTGGCGATCCTGATTCAGAGCGACCGCTTCGGTACGAGCATGGGCGACTCCCTGCGCACCCACTCGGACTACCTGCGCACGCGGCGGCGGCAGGAAGCCGAAGAGCGGGCGGGGAAAGTGGGAGTGAAGCTGGTTTTCCCGATTTTCTTTTTCATTTTGCCGTCGATGCTGGTGGTCGCGGCGGGTCCTGGCATTTTGCAAGTGTTCAAGCAACTGTTCCCAATGATGAGACAACTCGGTGGTCAGTAAAGGAGAAACAAACGATGAGTACATTGATGCAAGGTCTGATTTGGCTAGGTGCCGGCGGCGTCCTGTTCGTCTTCCTGAAAAGGCGGCGGAGCCGGCGAGCGCAACACTAAGAAGGCAGCAGGCAGAAGTCAGAAATCAAAAGTCAGGAGTCAGGAGTTAGAATGGCTCCGGCTACGAGTTGGTAGCCGGAGACTGAAGCGGCTCGAAACGCGAACAAGACTCTCGTTGGGCGCCGTGCAACGGCAACGAAGGAGTAGAAATGGAACTCGCAATTCAGGGATCGATCTGGCTGGCTGCTGGTGTGACACTGGTCATGCTGCTGTCGCGCCGGCGCAAGAGGCGGCCGGTGCGATGATTCCGGCCGGACAGAGGCTGGCGCGGGGCATCGCGCAGTGACGGATGCTCCCGCCAGCCCGGACTTTTCTTTCCATGTCTCTGGACTCTTCCATGTCGCCCGACTCTTCCGGGTTAATCGATACCCTCCTCAGCAACCAGAATCCGGATGGCGGATGGCCATACTGCTCGCTAAGAGCGAGTGGCTCGCCCAACGCGAGTCGCTCGCCCAACGCGAGTTCCGGTACCACTGCGAAACTCCTCGCTGACGCTCGCGGCTCTGTTGGGAGCCACGACTGTGAAGAACCGAGAAAAAATCGCCCGCAAGCGGGCGAGGCAGGCGAAACCGCCTGCCCCACCTCTGAAAACGCGGATTTTCCCCCGGCTGTTAAGGGAGTGGTTTTCCGCCAGAGCACTCAAGGACGCTCGTGGACCGAGCCGACGGCGTACGCCGCGCTGGCCTTGCTTGCGGCAGGGGAGACCGGAGCCGCGCGCAAAGGCCTCGAATGGATTCGGTCGGCGGAACGCCCGGACGGGGGTTGGCCCCCCCAGATCGGCATCGACGAAAGCACGTGGGTGACCGCCGTGGTTGCCTTGCTGCCTCCCGAAGAATTGGGGCCCGCGGTGCACGCGCGCGCCATTGCGTGGCTGTTAGCGACCTACGGCAAAGAGTCCAGTTTCGACTATCGCCTGCGCCAGTGGCTTCTCGGAAATTCGAGGCCGGCCGACCAGCAGTTCCCAGGGTGGCCGTGGGTGCCGGGCGCCGCCGCGTGGGTGGGGCCGACCTCGCTGGCCATTCTGGCGCTCGAGAAAGAGTCCCGGCGCAAGCCATCGCCGGAAATCCAGAAGCGCATCGAATGCGGCCGCCGGTTCCTGTTGGCCCGCACGTGTGGGGAAGGCGGCTGGAATCACGGGTCGTCGCGTGCCGCGGGGTACGAATCGCGTCCCTACCCCGAGACCACCGGAATGGCGCTGGCGGCTCTGCGGGGAGTGGCGGGCCCCAAGGTCGATCGCGCCCTGGCGGTGGCCAGGGGCTTTCTCGACGCGTGCCGCTCGGCGGACGCGTTGAACTGGCTGCGGCTTGGCCTGCTGACACATGGACGGTTGCCAGAGAGCTTCTGTCCGCCTCCCCGGTTGGCGTATCGCACCCTTCCCGAGGCATCGCTCGCCCTGCTTGTGGACGGCGGCCAGAGAGGGCGCGAATTCTTTTGGGGTTGAGGCGTTACGGGGGATCGATTCATGGAGACGAAATTCACCAGGCGCGAATGGTTGGGCGTAGCGGGAAGCGCCGCCATGCTTGCCGGCTGCAGCAAGAGCGTGCCCATGGTTCCGTCCACGGTTTCGATTGTCCGCGCGCCCGCGTACGACCAGCGGATTTACGAAACCATGCGGCGCATGCTCGCAGATCACCGGGTGGATGTGCGCGGGCGCACGGTGGTGCTCAAGCCCAACCTGGTGGAATTCGAGCCGCAGAGCAGCATCAATACCCACCCCATCCTGGTCCACGCCGCATGGGAAGCATTTCAGGCCATGGGCGCATCCAGCGTCCGGATCGGGGAAGGGCCGGGTCACCGGCGGAACACGTTGGACCTGGCAGACGCCGCCGGGTATTTCAAGATCGTTCCGCGTTTCGAGGACCTCTTCGTAGACCTCAACCTGGACGATGTCACTCGCATCCGTCCCAGCCGGCAGTTCTCACGCCTGGAGAAACTCTATCTTCCCAACACGGCCTTGGGCGCCGATCTGCTGGTCTCCATGCCCAAGATGAAGACGCATCACTGGACGGGCGCCACGCTGGCGATGAAGAACCTTTTCGGAGTGGTACCCAGCGGTGTTTACGGATGGCCGAAGAACCCGCTCCATTGGGCCGGCATCGAAGAATGCATTGCCGATCTGCATGCGGCTTTTCCGAGGCAGTTTGCCATTGTCGACGGGATCGTCGGGATGGAAGGCGACGGGCCCATCCAAGGCGTCCCGAAGCCCGTGGGCGTCCTGGTGGCCGGGCATGACCCGGTGGCGGTGGATGCGACGTGCTGCCGGATCATGCAGATCGATCCGTACAAGATCGGCTATCTGCGGCTGGCTTCGGGAGAAGCGAACTCCCATATGCTGGATCAGAATATCCGGCAGACCGGCGAGAATATCGCCGACGTGGCGACGCCCTTTGTCTTGCCCGGCACGGTGGCGGGCGTGGGTCTGAGGAGGAGCTGATGGGAGCGAGAGACTGGCTGGCCAACGTATCCGGACGGAAGGCCTATGTCCTGGCTTCGCTCCTGCTGCTGGCGCCGTGCTACTGGCAGCCGCGGTTGCAGGCAGGCGATCTTTCCAATCTGATCTACAACGGGTGGCTTTCGGGCCTGCTCGAAGGCGGGCGCGCGCAGGGACTCGAGATCGCCAGCCGATGGACCAATGTCCTCTTCGACTTCATACTGCGCGGGTTGTTCCGGGCTCTGGGCCCGGAGGCGGCGCAACGCATGTCGGTTTCCATCGCCGTGTTGACCTTCGCCTGGGGAGCCTTCGCATTCGTGTCGGTGGTCTCGGGCAAGCGGGCCTGGTACCTGATGCCGTCGATCGCCATGCTGGCATACGGCTGGGTGTTCCGCATGGGCTTCTTCGATTTCTACCTGAGCCTGGGGCTGTGTTTCTGGGGCATGGCCGTGGTTTGGGACCCGAAGCCGTGGCGCGTGGCAGCCGCACTTCCGATTTTTCTCCTGGCGTACTTCTCGCATGCGCTGCCGGTGGTCTGGATGTTGGGCCTGCTGAGCTACGTTTCGCTCGCCCGGCCGCTGACCCCCAAGCGTCGCGCCTTGCTGACCGCCAACTTCGTGCTGGCGATGGTGGTCTGTAACCTGCTGGTTGCGCACCTGATGTTCATTGAAGGGGCACTCGCGCCGGCGGCCAGCGCCTCGGGAGTCGAACTCGCGGTGTTCGGTCCAAAGTACTTCGCGGTGTTGGCAGGATTGGCCGCTGTTTGGGGCGTGCTCTTTGTGGGGCTGATCCGCGGGTCCGGAGCACGCGAGGTGGTGACGGGCATCCCGTTCCAGGTTTGCCTGGTGGCCGCCTCGGCGGTGATCGCTTTGCCCATCACGTTGATGATCCCGGGCTTCTATCTGGCGTTGAGTTATGTGGGCGAGCGTATGTCGCTAGGTGTGGCTGTGTGCGTTTGCGCGCTGTTAGGCGCGGTGCGGCCGCGCCTGGTGGAACGCTGGGCGCTAGTGGCCGTGGCGCTGGCTTTCTTTGCGCTGGTCTACCGCGACCAGCGCGCGTTGAATTCCCGGGAAGACCGGATGCAGAATGTAGTGGCGCAGCGCGGCTTCGCCGC
>Ga0187803_10000969_pt1 | contig 11147 bp, 7 predicted proteins | sample NC_wetland_sal_i_2_FD_132425 | JGI IMG/M metagenome (GOLD analysis project Ga0187803, IMG submission 132425) | Wetland sediment microbial communities from Neuse River Estuary, North Carolina, USA - Control_3 | ecosystem: Environmental > Aquatic > Freshwater > Wetlands > Sediment | place: USA...
AAGGTGCAGTTGCCGCGAGGCTACGAACTCAAGTGGGCGGGAGAATATGAAAGCGAAAAGAGAGCAGAAGCCAGATTGTTGATTATCATTCCAATCACCATCCTGATTATTTTCGTCATTCTCTACACGATGTTTCAGTCGGCTAAATGGGCCACGCTGATTCTGGTCACGGTGGCGATGGCGCGCGTCGGCAGGCTGGTAGCTCTCTTGGTCACACATACGTTCTTCAGTGTCGCATCGGGCGTCGGTTTTCTGGCTCTCTTCGGAGTGTCGGTGCAAACGGGCGTGATCATGCTCGAATACATCAACCAGCTCCGCGCCAGTGGTCACGCGGTGATCGATGCCGCGGTCGAGGGGGCTGTTCTTCGGTTGCGGCCTATCATGATCACTATGCTCGTGGCGACGTTCGGGCTTCTGCCGGCGGCGTTCTCCCACGCCATCGGATCCGATTCGCAGCGGCCTTTCGCAATCGTAATCGTCGGAGGATTGATCGCCGACTTGGTGATGAGTATCTTCATCCTACCCACGCTCTATGTTTGGTTTGCGAGCGATGGCGACACGCTGCCGGAACCGGAGGCACACTTTGAAGTCTAATCAAACGACTCGCAACCTTTGGAGAATCTGCACCGGCCTGGCCGCTTGCGCCGTGGTCAGTTGCATGTTGACCGCTCCCCCGGCGTACGGCCAGGCCACCAGTGGCCCCGTGAGGATCACGCTGGACGAGGCCATTCAGATGGCGCTGCAGCATAATCACAACATCATCGCCGCGCGGACCACAATTGAACAGAGCCAGGACATGGAAGTGACCGCCAACCTTCGCCCGAACCCGTCCCTGTTCGCCGACTGGGAGTACTTGCCGCTCTGGTCGCCGGCCAAGCAGAATCCCGACCTGTATACCGGTGTGTCCAATTCAGCTTATCTGCAAAACAACACGGAAGGCGACATTGGCCTCAGCTACCTGATCGAGCGCGGAGGGAAGCGCGCGCGCCGCTATCAGGCCGCGAAAGATGTGACTGCCCAGACGCGCTCGCTGGTTGCGGACAACGAGCGCGGCTTGACATACCAGGTGGCGACGCTATTCACTAATGTTCAACTGGCGGAATCCACGATCGACCTCGCGCAGCAGGATCTGAAAAGTTTTCAACAAACTGTGGACATCGGCGAATATCAGTTCAAAGCCGGCGGAATCAGCGAGGACGACTACCTGAAGATCGAGTTGCAACTTCTGCAATTCGAAGCCGATTTGGAGCAGGCGCAACTCGCGAGAACGCAATCGCTGTCCGACCTGAGGCAACTGCTGGGATATGAATCCGTCTCCGCCGATTACGACGTCGCCGACGCGTTCGACTACGTGCCGCTCAAGGCTAACCTGGAAGACTTGCAGATGAAAGCGATTCAGAATCGCCCTGACTTGCGCGCGGCAGTGCAAGGCGTTACTGCGGCCAATAGCTCCTATTTGCTGGCGAAGGCAGACGGGGTCCCGGACCTCACCGTTCAGGGGAATTACTCCCACGTCAACGGCCTCAATGCGGCCACCTTCTATCTCAGCATCCCGCTTCCTATCTTCAATCGCAATCAGGGAGAAATCGCGAGAACGAAATCCGTCGTTACCATGTCTCAGGAGCAGCAAGCGTTCACCAACGGCCAGGTGTTGACCGACGTGAAAGACGCTTACGAAGGCGTCGAATCCAACGACAGAATGGTCATGATGTATACGGGCAAGTATCGGGATGTCGCTAAGAAGTCCCGGGACATCGCCGACTACGCTTACCACCGGGGAGGGATTGCCTTGCTCGATTTCCTGGACGCCGAGCGCAGCTATCGCGCCGAGGAACTCGGCTACCGCCAGACGCTTGCTTCCTACCTGCTTGCCCTCGAGCAGCTTCGCGAAGCCGTCGGCGTCAGGAACTTGCAGTGATCCGAAGCGCAGGCATCGCACGACCTGATATTGATCCGGCCTTGTTACCATTTGATCTTTAAAGCACTGCGAAGTGACTGACGCGGTGGCGGCACCGAGGAGCGAAACAGATGACTAAACAAGAAGTTCGCGCCTGGATCGAGGAAACCGGCGTTATTGCCGCCGTCCGCGAGCGCTCGACGGAGAACGCCCTATTTGCCGGCCAGACGGTCGCTCAGAGTGGTATTCCCGTTGTGGAGATCGCGCTAACCGTGCCTCAAGCTACAATGGTTATTTCGCATCTGGCCAAGGGCGTTCCCGGCATTGTCGTGGGGGCGGGCAGTGTGACCAATCCAGAGGCCGCACGTCAGTGCTTGGACGCGGGAGCGCAGTTCTTAACCAGCGACGGATTCCACCCTGCGGTGGTCGAGTTCGCGGCGAAACAAGGCGTGGTCGTGATTCCGGGGGCGCTTACGCCCACGGAAGTCATCAGCGCTTGGGAGACAAATTCGGATTTCGTCAAGGTCGTCCCCTGCGCCCAGCTTGGCGGGGCCGCCTACATCGCATCGCTTCATGTGATGTTCCCTAACATTCCGCTGATCGCATCAGGCGGCGTGGACCAACAGAGCGCATCCAAAATGATTCTGGCGGGAGCTATCGGACTCGGCATAGGCCGTGAACTGATCCCCAGGGAAGCGGTCCGGCTTCACCAGTCGGCTCGGATTGGTGAGTTAGCCCGCCGATTCCTTGACTTTGTGAAGAGCGGCCGGGCTCACTTAGCGGCGACTACAAGACGATCTTCTGAAGGAGATTGAGAACCCTATCCTCAAAGACAAAGGACGGTGGAGCGGCAGGTCACGGCATCTACAGATAGTATCGATCTTCAAGAACTAAATCTTCCTGTCCAAGAATTCTGAAAATTTCGTAAGCCCGGTCGGAGGGGGCCAGGGTTACTGGAACTTCCGCGCAGAAAGCAGCTGTACTCCAATTCAATTTTGTCAACCGAAGCAAATCTCTTGCTGCTTCCTGGAACGTCAACGTGCCCCAGTTTTCCGTGATCTCAATTGGCTGGGGCATTCGACTCCCCGGGTAGCACTTCAGAAATGGTATGTATCCCGAGACATAAACTACGCCTAGTTTTTCTCCGAATGGAATTGTCGTGCCTCGGGAGATGGGTTTGCGGCCTGGGCGGAGAAAAAATACTCCGCTTCTACTGACAGAAACCATCGCCTGCGGTTTGATTCCATTTAAAGAATCACCAAAGCCCATGCGCTCGTCCTTACTGTATGGCGAGGTCTTGTGGACCACAACTTTGCGGGGCAGATGACCGACTTTTCTTCGATAGACTTCCAAGATTCGCGACACGAATCTTGCCGCTTGGATTTTGTCGAGATGAGGCGCTTCCTCGGCTTCATTTTTAGGGCTCCACTCGAACGTGTTCCCCTTAAGGATGAAACCTTGCCCGAAATCCGTGACCACGTGCGCGAAGCTTGTCCACGCATTGTGAGACGCGCGTTCCGCTTCGCGATCGAAAGAAATTCCCACAAAGCATGTGTCCCCCTCCGCATCGGCCAGGCGCCAAGGCGTGAGGCCTGCTTTAAATAAGAACCTGACGGTCAAATCCCATGCCTGTGTGGCATTGTCTTCCTGCGGTCTATCGGGTCCCGTTGTACTTCCATCGCTGACGATTTCGATTGGCAGGGATTGCGCGCACGCTGCATGCAAAAGGGACCGCTCCATCCGTGCTGGTGCAGCGCAGATCACTACATTTGGCGGGAATTCGAGATGGCTCATCGCGTGAACTTGTGCTCCGTAAAGCTCTCGGAGCATTCCATATTTTGCGATCGCATCGTCGCAATCCGCCGTGAGCCGTACCATCTGCGGGTTGACGGACCGGTGCCAGGAGGTCTGCGTTACGACATCTACTAAGAACGGCTTGCTGGAATTCAGCCCCGGAAAGGATGGGTGGAGAAGGCCATCGAGTTTCGGATCTTGGTCTACAGGCCTGGTGATCTCGTCCAATAATGATAGTGCCTGTTCAATGCCATCGCCGGTCCCCACAATTCCTACGCGGAGTTGACGGCCGTTTGCCTCATCGGCGGTGGTGTACGGTCCGTATGCCGCCAGCCCAGTCCTCGGATCAACGCAGCGGTGGTTCCCTCCAAAAACAAGTTCAGGCTCTTTTAGCTGTTTACATTCAAAATGGTCCACGGGCCGGGACAAATGAATTTCGAGCGGAGGAGAACTATATACGCGCCTGGGGGTTTCGGCTGCAGGAGTTTCGGCGGGTTTCGGAAGATATTTCTTCCTCATGTCCGGCCTGTTCTACCGTTCGATTGGGCCGAGATTCGGGATCACTTGGGCGTTGTCCAAGCCAGTGAGGGCCAATGGGTCGAAATCCATTTGATCGTTTGAGATTAAAGATTGACTGAAGCCGGAGGCGGGAGTAAGCCTGACCCGAATCGGATTCGAGCCCGTCTCGACGCGAATTTCGCGGTGGCCTTTTGCGAACACAGCTGACCAAAAACGCAAGGTCCGCAAAATCTGCCCGTTCTCTTCTTGATTTCTCGGAGACGGGTTCAAAGATCCGACAGGATGAGTGGTTGAAGGCGTTTTCCCATCCAACTCAGTCAGGAACCAGGCCGGCTCCATGCGCAAGAATAGGGCGCCGGCGACCTGAATGAATCCTGCGCGGATGGCTTCGTGCCTCCAGCCGCATTGGAATTCCGCCAAGGTTCGGTCTTCAAGTCGAATCCATTTGATGTGGGGAGCGGTCACTTCACGTTGGACTGTTTTCCCGCCAATTTCCCACCACAGGTTCTTGGGCTTGGAACGTGTGAAATAAAAGAGGTTCTGGCCTTCATCGAAACGCATGCCTCGCTTCCAGGCGTGATAGCGAAGCGACCGGTTCAGGAGTTCGACAGCCCACGGAGCGCGCTCCGGATCCGAGAGCCATTGCGCAAATTGTTCCTGTGAAGGCTTGCTGCCCTCATTCACTGTTGGGCCTAAAACCGAATTATCTGCGATCGGTGCGGCCGCATAGAGTCTAGAGCCTTTCAACAAGAAAGGGAGCGGACCGGGACCGCCGCAGGCTTCCGTGATTTCGGACTCGGTCTGAAACCGTGTTTCAACGGAAAAAATATCTCTTGGAATTTCGACCACTGGGAAAAGGTTCGAGACAATTCGCTCTCCAACTTTCTTTGATCCCCGGAAAAGTGGCATTGCCTTCCAGGCAGGTTCAGTCAATGCTGCCGATCCATTGCCGCTCGCCAGTCGCGGACTTCTCTCGGGAGTTGGGATATCTTCGCGCAGAAGTGTCAGGAGATCGCAAACGCTCTCCTCAAACCGATGGCTCTCTCGAAAATCGATCCATTCTTGCAGCCGGAGGAGTGGCGGCAGGGTTATATTTTCTTTCAGTATAGTCACGAAACGGCCCTTAGCCAGATCGAGCTCCGAAAGAACCGAAATCAATTTTTCCAGCGCGGGCCCGTCTTCCTTCAACATCTCCTTGGATACTACAAGGCCTAAAAAACGGCTGGCGAGGAAGCACTTTTCCGCCTCAGCCAGAATGTCCGAGGCGCTGAAGAAATTCCAATTGGCATGCTGAATGACGAAATGGCGCTCTCCTGAGCGCTTGCCGCGAATTCGTTCGGCAAGTTTCTGGGACCATTTGCCGTCAGCCGCCTTGTGGCAAAGGACAAGATCAGTTGAATAAGGATTGGCAACTTCACGTTCCGAAACGTTCGCTGAATTTCGTTCCGGCACTCTGATGATTCTTGAAGGCAGGGGAGTAAGGGGGCCAAGAATGTGACTCTGAATGGGGAGCGCCCTGGTCTTACTTGCCATGGCTGAGTCTAAGAAAGGTACAGTCAACAAGTCGTAAGGAAAGGCTTATCAATCCGTTTATCGCTCCGCAAAAACTGAAAATAAGTGCCTTCTTGGTTTTCCCTCCAGCGGTGGGTTGTTGCGATACTTCCATTAAGTTACTCGTTATCAATCTACTAGGCGGGCCCGTGCCGCTTCAGGAGATGCGCCAGCATCGGGATTCTGGATGGGCAGGATATAAACAAAAAATAAATTGAACGGTGCAAAATGAGGTGTATCCTAACTCCGCACCCGTCACATATCAAAGCAGATTGCGGAATCAGGCGAGTGCGGAGAGAGGGATCAATGAACCGTAAGTATATTCGCACACGCATTCAAGAAGTTGGCATCATTCCTTCCATTCGGGTTTCTTCCGCGGAGGATGCTCGCTTCGCTGCTGAGACCCTCTCTCAAGGTGGAATTCCAATTGCGGAAATTGCCATGACGGTGCCCGGAACCATACAAGTGATTTCCGACCTCGTAAAGAACGCGGCGGACATGATTGTCGGGGCAGGAAGCGTCATGGATGCGGAAACCGCGCGCCGGTGCCTCGGCGCAGGGGCAAAGTTCCTGACGACCGACGGGCTCATCCAAGAAATTTTGGAACACGCCGCGATGGAAGACGTTGTCGTTCTTCCCGGGGCCTTGACCCCGACAGAAGTGATAGCGGCGTGGCGCGCCGGTTCGGACTTCGTGAAAGTGGTTCCCTGTGCGGCGATGGGGGGCGAGAAATATATCAAAGCCCTAAAGGCTCCCTTAGCGCAGGTTCCGTTGATAGCAGCCGGCGGCGTGAACCAGCAGACTGCGGCTGGTTACATATCCGCGGGAGCGGCCGCGCTCGGCATCGGCCAAGCTTTGATCCCCTGGGAAGCGGTCGCGCTTCGCCAAGCGAATCGCATTCGAGAATTGGCGCGCAGGTTCCTGAATGCCGTGGAGTCCGCTCGCCGGGAAAACGGAACGCGGATCGACGAAGTCGTTGTCAATCGAGCCCCTGTTTTGGCCTTCAAAGAAGCGTAATTTGCGGGGCCACGTAATTCGTTTTTGACTATCGCATGTTTCCACAGAGGCTTGCGACATCTTGCCGCAGGTTTTCATTCATTTGTGCTTCCCGCAGATTGGCAGCGGAACAAACTTGCGCTGCCGTTAGTCCCTCCGCGCCGCGAAGGTCAGCGCCTTGCAAGTTCGCTCCGCCCAGGTTTGTGCCTCGCAGGACCGCGCCTTCGAGAAGCGCACCGCTCAAATCCGATTTCCGCATGTCGGCATCGGTGAGGATGGCCTGCGAGAGGTCCGCATTTTTCAGGCGTGCGTTGCCCAGATTTGTAGAAACCAGGTAGGCTCCCCCAAGATTTGCCATCGTGAGATTGGTGTTTTCCAGATTTGCTTCCCTCAGGTCCACTTTCTTCAAGCTCGCTCTTTGCAGTAATGCAGAATGCAAATCCGATTTGTAGAGATTCGCGCCGTCGAGCGTAGCGTCGAGGAGCGTCGCATCGGAAAGCACGGCGAAGGATAAATTCGCATCTTGCAGATCGGCCCGGTCCAGGCTGACGCCCTGCAGGTCCGCCTCTGGAAGAGCTGCGCGCGCCAGTTTGGCGCGGTCCAGCACAGCAAAACGCAGATCGACCTGGCGGAGGTTTGCCTCTCGCAGATCGGCTTCCGAGAGATAGGAGTTCCGCAGATCGGATCTCCAGAGACGCGCTTTCACGAGAAAAGCGCCATACGCCTGAATGTAACGCAGCCTGAGCCCATTTAGGTTGGCGCCTTTGACTGAGGCGATTTCTTCTTCTCGTCCAATCCAACCAGGAGGCTTTGTCGACACATCAGCTTCGGTCAGCTGCGCGAACGGGTTGTAGCCAAACGTCCAGAGGATGTCGGGCGCCCACGCCCTGATTCCCGGCGCAGGCCGCTGTGCCGTGGAGTGATTGTCGTGCGGGACTCCCAGGAACGTCCCGATCGAGAGAAGGAAAAAGACGAGTCCCATCACCGGTGGCACACCCCTGAGGACCAGAACAGTTCTTCTACTTGAAGATTTCTGTTCGCTAGTCGGCTGCGGCGAATCGGGCCCAAACGCTTTTCCTGCCATTCTTGGAAAGTTCAAGGCAGCGGTGATGGCGCCCACAACCAACAATATGTGCAGCGTCGTTCCCCGTAGGTCCTCAAGCGTCAAATAACGGCCCCAGAACAGAATCACCGTTGCTGGCGCGACCCAATACAGCAAAAGGATTGCGAATGACGCTTCGAGGAATCCCAGAGGCGATTGCGAGTTCCTCAGCCACTTGAAATGCATGCGCGCGGACCACCGCGCAAACCAGGGAAGACACGCGTCGAGCCTTCTTCCGTCGGGAAAGATCGCGGGCAACTGCGCAATTCCATCCCAAAGGCGCTGCATGTAGAGATGAAAACAAAGATACAGACACAGAATCACCACGGGGCCAAAGAGATAGAATGGGACGAACGGCAAGGTCGTCTGCAGCCCGGAAAAGGGCAGGGCGGAAGAATTATTCACAAGCTGAGCGTCAGGAGTCGTGAAAATTCTTAGCCATGCCAGACCGTTCAGCAGCAAAGTCAGACACATGAGCCATGCGGCTTTGCTCGCCGTTTCGCGGACGAGCTTCAATCCATCCAACGGGGAAATAGATTCAGGAAGGATGGCTCCGAACAGGTTTGCTCCCGCAAGTTGCGGGCTGAGCAGCCCCGTCGCGCCCCGCATATCAACAGCTTGAAGATTTGCCTGCTGGAGCTGCGTTGCAAGCAAGTTTGCTTCCGCAAGATTCGCCTGGACCAAAGCCGCTCCATGCAAATCCGCAAGCGTCAGGTCTGCTCCCTTCAAATTTGACTTGTGCAGAAGAGCGTCCGGAAGGCGGGCGTCGACCAGATCGGCGTATGCGAGATTTTTTCCTGCAAAATCCGCCCGAACCCCCGTCTCGCCAGAGGAATCGAGCCAGAGGCCATGGTTCTCAAGGCCCTCCCGCAAATCCTTACGAGTGAGTCTTTCCGCGCTCCCTATTTCGGAACGCGGCACTTTTTCATGTTCTGCGGTCGTAGCCATGGTTTAAACCTTAAGAAGCTGGTCGCGGCGGCGCCATATCAGGATGCCGCGCAGACCGGTAAAGGCCCCCCATTCGACGAGTAAGGACAATTTTGAACTAGAACACCGTCCTAGGTTACCTACCCGTAGGTCCAGAATGAGTACAGGTGATCCAAGAATCGAGAATCGGGCCCACGCATATTCAGCGATCCGTTGAGGTATCTCACTGTTGAACGGTTTTTTGCACTATGCTTAAGGTGGCCCATCTTCAGGGGACCTCTGATGACTCTCCGTCACCTTCGATTACTGGCTGGCCTCGGCCTTATACTGCTCTTGCCCACAGGTTGTCGAACGGGTCTAGCGAGTCGTGCCGATGCAAAAAGTGATTCCAACTCTCCTAGATCGAATGCGGGACCACAGCGACTTTCCACCGATGCGGAGGCGTCGCTCCTCAATTTCCTGAATTCGGCGGAATTGCCCGATCTCCACTGGCCAAATTTTGCGAATTACCAGAAAGAGGCCAAGGAGTTTTATGACGCCGTTGGCGACACACTTCCTTGGATTGATCAGGGCAAACCCACGGCCCAAGCCCGTGCCATCATTCGGTCATTGAAGAATGCGGCGGATAAAGGCCTCAGGCCTGAGGATTATGACGGCCCGCAATGGGACGACCGCCTTTCCGGATTCGTGCGATCCGCGACAGTGCCCGATTCAGACCTTGTGAAATTCGATCTCGCGCTCACTGTTTCCACGATGAGGTACATATCCGATCTGCACATCGGACGGGTGAACCCACGCCTTTTTCACTTTGGACTCGACATTGACCAAAAACAGATTGATCTGTCCGAGTTTCTGAGGCAAAGGCTAGTGAGTGCTACGGATGTCGCTCCGATTTTTGAGGCCGTTGAACCCCCGTTTCCGATTTACCGACGGACAGAGGATGCATTGAAGAAATACATGGAGTTCGCCCGCCTCGATGATGGCCAGCTTCTCCCCGTTTCCTCGCGTGCGATAAAGCCAGGCGATTCCTACGCCGGCGTGCCTCGGCTCGCTAGGTTGCTGACGCTTCTGAGAGATCTTCCGGCGGGACATGAAGAAGCCAGTGGAGAAGGGAACTATGAAGGCGCCATTGTCGATGCGGTGAAACACTTTCAGCGGCGCCACGGGCTCGATCCAAACGGCATTCTCGATGCGCCCACACTAAGGAAACTGAATACTCCGCTGAGCCGCCGCGTCACGCAACTTCAACTTGGCATGGAGCGCATGCGCTGGCTGCCGCACCAGTTTGAGCGGCCGCCCGTTGTCGTGAACATTCCCGAATTCCGCCTTTACGCCGTCAATGCGGAGTACCGCACCGTCTTCACCATGAAGGTAGTCGTCGGGAAAGCCTATCACCACCACACGCCGGTTTTCGCGAACGAGATCAGGTCCGTGATTTTCCGGCCCTATTGGAATGTCCCTCAAAGCATTCTGGAAGCTGAGCTTTTACGTGATCTCAAGAAGAACCCTTCCTTCTTTTCCGAAAACTCATATGAAGTCGTGGATAAGGACGAGCGAGTCGTCAGCGAAGGACCGGTGAGCAAGGAGGTCGAAGCGCAGCTCCGCGCGGGGAAATTGAGAGTCCGGCAAACGCCCGGCCCCCAAAATGCGCTCGGCTTGATCAAATTCGAATTTCCCAACGAGTATGACGTCTATATGCATGGCACGCCCGCCAAGCAATTGTTCTCCAGATCCCGACGCGATTTTAGCCATGGATGTATCCGCGTGGAGGACCCGGTGGCATTGGCGAAGTGGGTGTTTCAAGGCATGCCGGAGTGGGATGAAGAGAGCATCCGAACCGCGATGAACGGCGAGGAGACGAGAGAGGTCAAGCTAAAGGAACCCATTCCCGTGCTGATTTTCTACACCACTGCGGTGGTATTGGAAGGTGAGGAGCCGCATTTCTTTGACGACATCTACGGCTTGGATGGGGACCTGGAACGAGCCCTAGCGCAACACGTTCCGTAGCCCACGGATCAGGATCTTGGAAGAAGAAATGGGAGCTTACCAGCGCCGAACGCGGCCAACATCGACGTGAACAAAGCGCGACTCCGGATAGTAGCCGACTCCTCCACGGTGAAGGGTGAGAGCGACGTCTCGCAATTTTGAAATCGAGACGCCCGGCATGCGGATATCGATGGCCTCACCTTGCATATGCAGACTGTGCGATGCGACACCCTGGGTGGTGCGGCGAAGAAATTCGTTGCTCCAGGGAGTGCGGTAACCGCAGATGATGTCGATCTCGGCGTCGGGCCGTCCGACAGCAGCCGTCAAATCGTGAAGCAAATCGAACACGCGCCGGTCCAGTTGAATCACGTCACC
>Ga0187803_10000970_pt1 | contig 11144 bp, 9 predicted proteins | sample NC_wetland_sal_i_2_FD_132425 | JGI IMG/M metagenome (GOLD analysis project Ga0187803, IMG submission 132425) | Wetland sediment microbial communities from Neuse River Estuary, North Carolina, USA - Control_3 | ecosystem: Environmental > Aquatic > Freshwater > Wetlands > Sediment | place: USA...
AGGCCGCTTGCCCCACAAGCAAATCGCGTTTTCGGACTATGCCGAGCGGCTGCAGCCGTTCCGTTCCGGCCCGGCGCAGCCCGTGCGGGCGTTTCGTCCGAACCAGGCGGCGCTCGATCTGTTTCCGACCACGCTATGGGCCCAAGTGGCGGCGCGGCGTCTGCGGCGTGCGTCCGCCAAATTGCTTGCGGGAGGGGAAGTTCTGGGATACCGCCCGCTGCGCGAAGCCGTGGCGGAGTACTTGAACACGTCGCGCGGCGTGAAGTGTACGCACGAGCAGGTGCTGATCGTCTCCGGCGCGCAGGAAGGGCTAGACCGCACCGCCCGATTGCTGCTGAATCCTGGAGATCCGGCGTGGATGGAAGAACCCGGCTACCCCGGCGCGGCGGCGGTGCTGCGGGCGGCGGGAGCGAAAATCTGCGGCGTTGCTGTGGATGCCGAAGGAATGGACCTGCAGCTCGGCATCGCGCAGCAGAGGCGCCCGAAGCTGGTGTATGTCACGCCAGCACACCAGTTCCCTCTGGGCGTAACGATGAGCTTGCGCCGGCGTCTGGCGCTGCTGGAATGGGCGCGCAAAGCGGGCGTGATCATCTTCGAAGACGACTACGACAGCGAATATCGCTATTCGGGGCGACCCGTTCCGGCGCTGCAGGGACTGGACCGGGCGGGCGTCGTCATTTTTGGCGGCAGTTTCAGCGCGGTGATGTTCCCCGCGATGCGGCTCGGCTACCTGGTCGTGCCGCCGGAGATGGTGGATGTATTTGCGGCAGCGCAGTCGGTCAGCACGCACCACCCGCCACTGCTGGGGCAGGCAGTGCTTTGCGACTTCATCCGCGAAGGGCATTTTGCGCGGCATATCCGGCGGATGCGCGAGGTTTACGCCGAACGGCTGGGCGTTTTGCTGAAGGCCGGGTCGAAGGAGCTGCGTGGAGTCATTGAAATTTCCAACGTCGAAGCCGGGCTGCAGACGATCGGATGCCTGCACAAGGGTTTTTCGGCGGACAAACTAGTGAAAGCGGCAGCGGCAAGACAAGTGGAACTTAAATCGCTCAGCCAGTATTACTCTGGGGAAAAGCCGATGAATGGCATCGTGCTGGGATTTGCGGCCGTGGAACCGAAGGAGTTGCGGCGAGGGGTGGAGGAGTTGGCGAAATTGCTGCAACCAAACCGGAAACCATATTGGCGTTTCTCGAGTGCGTATCCTCCGGCGCCGTGAAAATTCAGAACCCAGATGGATAGTCGTGCGCCCTCATGTTCGAAACCCGGGAAACATGGGGCCGCGGACTATGGGTGGACAGGAGTGTCCGCCCCACGCGAGGCTACCGCAAGATCACAATTCCGCTCATGGACCCGGATCGGCTGATTCTCGATTAGTGTGATCTGCCGTTTAACGACAGTTACGCTTCCGGATTGCCCGTCACGGGCGCAATCTCCACAGTTTGTCCACTCCTCCCCGTTCTTGCTGGTTTGTGTTAACTATGGTTAAATAAAGAACATCATCGCTGGTTAATGGACAAAGGCTGGAAACCATTGCCGCTTTAGGCAAACGAAAGGGATTTCATGGCGCGGGCGGGACACATTGCGTTTCTTGTGCTGACGGTGGCGTGCCTTGTTCCGGCGCAGGCACGGGCGCAAGGGGAAACCACGAGTGCCATCGTTGGCCAAGTTCGGGATACGACCAACGCCGTCGTGCCGAGCGCCACCGTGACGATCGCCAGCCCGGAGACTGGACTGAGGCGTAGCGCCAAGACCGATGAGGCAGGCAGGTTCAACTTCCCACAGCTAAAGCCTGGCACGTACTCGGTCAAGGCGGAAGCGCAGGGTTTCGAGCCACAGCAAAATGACAACGTCATTGCGGGCCTGGGCCAGAAGCAAACGGTGGATTTCACGCTTAGGGTGACGCGATCAACTGTGACGGTTGAGGTAAATAGCGAAGCTCCGATCATCAATCCGGAGAACGCAAATACCTCCACGACTCTGGATGCGCCTGCGCTTGAGGATCTGCCCAATCCGGGCGGTGACCTGACCTATCCGCTGCAGTTTGCTCCGGGGGCGCTCATCAATACCGCGGGCAGCAGCAACGACTTCGTGGGCGGCACCAACGGGTACGGCAACGTGGAGTTTAACGGCCTGCCCGCCCTCTCCAATGGCTACATCGTTGACGGATTAGAAACGAACGACCCGCTCACCAATCTCAACAGCGGCCTCTCCACCAACCTTGTTCTGGGGTTGAATTCGATTTCCGAAGCGACTGTCAACACTCTTTCCTACTCCGTGGATCAAGGGCGTTATGGAGCATCCCAGATCAACTACGTCACCAAGTCTGGCACGAATCAGTTTCATGGGAATCTCTATGAACTGTGGAACGGCTCGTTACTCAACGCAGCGGACTACTTCACTAACGCGACGCCCGGAAATCACAAGCCCAGATCGACCGTGAATCACTTTGGAGGCAGTCTGGGTGGGCCGATTCTGCACGACAGGTTCTTCTTTTTCTTCGACAGCGAATGGGTGCGAATCGCGTTGCCCATCGTCACGCCGACGATGGTTCCCAGCCCGGCATTCGAACAATACGTCTTGCAGCAACTATCCGGAGGTCAACCAAACGGCTGCGGGTCCAGCCCGAACGAGAATTGTCTCTTCTATCAACAGATGTTCAAGCTCTATGGAAATACCAGTGGTACGCCCACGGCGATACTTGGGTGCCCGCTGGGCGCCGCGGACGGTTGCGCGAATCGGCAGAGCGTGTCGCACTCCAGCGACGACCATGAGCAGGTACAGACGGCCCGCCTCGATTACAACGTCAACGGGAAAGATACGGCCTGGTTTCGTTTTCAGGGTGACACAGGTGTACAAGCTGCTTACACAGATCCAATCAACCCGCTGTTCGATGCGGTTTCTCCTCAACCGCTCTACTCGTTTGCGGCGGGCTACGTTCATGTCTTTTCGCAAAGTCTGGTGAACTATTTCAATCCGGCGTTTTCCTGGTATGAGAGCTTGTTTGGACCAAGCAACTTTCAGAAGACGCTTGCGGCATTCCCGATCATATTGCAGGGCACCGGCGCGACTCCCTTCACGCCCATTGGAGGGCTGGACAACACATGGGTTCAAGGCCGACGCGCATCCCGGTTCTTGATCAATGACAATCTCGCCTGGAGCCATGGCGCTCACGAACTGCGGTTCGGAACGAATACCCGGATCTTCCGCCTGAATGACTACGATTTCGGGCAGGGCGCGGTTCCGACGGTCACCTACGCGAACTTGCAGCAATTCATCGGCGGAATCGCAAACACCGCGTCGAAAGCTTTCCCTTCGAGCGCAAATGAGCCTTTCAACTTTCTCAATCTCGATCTCTACGCACAGGATACCTGGAAAGTGACTCGCACGCTGACCTGGACGTTCGGTCTGCGCGACACTTTCAACTCCAATCCGCTGAATCCACATGATCAAGTCGCCCGTCTTCGCGGCTCTTTCAGCTCCATCTCGCATGATGTCAATCAACCGCTGAACGCCGCTATCCAAACTCACCTCGGCAATCTGTTTTCGTCCACACCGCTGGCCATTCTGCAGCCGAGGATGGCGATTGCGTGGCAGTTCGAACCAAAGTCGGTACTTCGAGGTGGCTTCGGGATTTTCAGCGATATTTTGCCAGGCGGCGTGGCCGACCTGGTCGGCGCGAATCCTCCATACGATAAGACGTTTCAGGGAGGAGTGCTGGGCAGCGTAGGGGGCACAGCCATCGCGCCCGGAGCACCCAATAGCGCCGTCGCCACAACCATCGCCGCGAATCAGGTTTTTACTTCGGGGTTTTCTCAGGGCCAGTATTCGTGCGCATCCCCACGGGCAAATCCGGCAACTTGTCTCCCACCAGTCGCAATAACGGCAGTGCCGGACGGCAAGCTGCATGCGCCGTACTTCATGGAGTGGAGTCTGGGCGTCGAACATCAATTCGGAACGACGGCCAGTTTGCGGGCGCAATACGTCGGCACGCGCGCGGTGAACCAACCTTATCTGACGCAGGTGAACGGTTACCAAACGGTGTGCCAGGCTTGCTTTGCACCGTTTCCCTACAGGAATCCGATCGATCCGCGATTTGCCGTTACCGATCCAAGATTTGCCGCTGTGACACAGTTCTCCACTGGCGAGAACAGTCACTACAACGGCCTTCAACTTACCGCGATGAAGCGGCTCGCACACGGTCTGCAAGGACAGGTCAACTACACCTGGAGCCGTTGCATGGATACAGTATCCAACGGAGGGTTTCTTCAGTTCTCAGCGGCAGGGATTCTTTCCCCGCTGCCGGGAGAACTGGCTCGCGATTATGGCCCTTGCGACTACGACATACGGCACAATCTCAATGCGCAGTATATGTATCAGTTGCCGTTTAGAGTGCGCAGTCATTCTCTGGGCTACGCGCTGAATGGCTGGCAGATTTCGGGGACCATGTTTTGGCACAGCGGAGTTCCGTTCTCCGTGCTGAGCACGCCTTATTCAGCAAACGGAAACGGCATTGTGCAGGGCAGTGGACCGCAGTTCGCGAGTCTTGTGCCCGGTGTGGATCCCTATTGCCACCATTGTGACATTCCTAACGTTACTCAACCGGGCACGATTCAGTGGCTCAATCCGGATGCCTTTGTATCGGCCGTTGATCCCAGTACGGGGCAGTGCTCCGGCGGAGACAACCCGCAGCATTGCCAATTCGGAAACCTCGGTCGCAATTCCCTGCGCGGTCCAGATTTCTTCTGGAATGACTTCTATCTCACGAAATGGTTTCCGGTAACCGAGCGCGTGAAGCTTAGGGTAGAAGCCCAGTTCTTCAATCTCTTCAACCATCCGAACTTTGGGCTTCCAAGCATGGTGTTGGCCGGTATTCCAGGCAAGCCTTCCACCCAGACAGGCTTTGGAGCGCTCACGTACACAACTTCTCCGCCGACCGGCTTGTTAGGTGTAGGTTTGGGTGGCGATAGCAGTCCACGTATGATCGCGTTTCAGGCGCGGCTGGAGTTCTGAGCGCCCTTCCGGACAAGAGTGTCCGCCCCACACGGGCTTACCGCTCTACGAATTTGCCGAACATCTTGTGCGGATCGATGGCGATGAACAGGCCGCGGCTACGGGCCAGCACTTCGCCTTTCCGATTCAGGATCTCGGCCATGTTGATGTGCTGACGGCCCTTCACCTGGACCTCGCGCGACTCGACGCGCAACGGCTTGTTCAGCGGGACGGGCTTGAGGTAGTTCACGGTCATCTCGGACGTCACGGCGACCACGTGGCGCAGCTTGTTTACCTTGCCCATGGCTTCGTCGAGGATGGTGGCGATGATGCCGCCGTGGCTGTGTCCGGGAGGCCCGGTGTAGCGTTTGTCCAGCCGGAAGCGGCAGACAAAGCAGTCGCGCTCCTCGTCGTAGCTGAAACGCAGGCGCATGCCTTCGGCGTTGTCCTTGCCGCAGGCAAAGCAGTAGTTCTTCTGCAAATGCACGTAGCGCGTGTCGTGCCCGCGCGTGGAATTTCTGGCAGCCATGGGGAAGATTCTATCTTGCTCTCACCTAGTTCTCTCGAAAATCCCCACCCTAACGTCGCAAAAAGCGCGACGTTAGGATGGGGCACCCATGCCGATAGGCTGACGCTCCCAGTTTGGGTATGATGACTTTCCTAGGAGGCAGCATGTTCGTCGCAACCAAGTCCGGTTCCCATTACAGCGTTCATCCCGGTGTCGCCATGGTACAGAAGTGGATCAAGGAATTGCCGGAGAAAACCGGGCGCTCGCTCGAAGAATGGATGGCGCTCACGCAGAAGTCTGGCCCTGCAACCGAGAAGGAACGACGGGATTGGCTGAAGAAGGAATACAAGTTGGGCACGAACTCGGCGGCGTGGATCGCCGAACGTCTCGAAGGTAAGGGCGGGGAGGAAGATTCGCCCGAGGCCTATCTGAAAACCGCCGTCGAGTGGGTGGAAGCCCAGTATTCAGGGCCGCGTGCGGGCTTGCGTCCGCTCTACGAGGAGTTGCTCAAACTCGGCTTGGGGCTGGCCAAAGATGTAAAAGCGTGTCCCTGCAAGACCATGGTGCCCCTGTACCGCAATCACGTGTTCGCCCAGATCAAGCCCGCGACCAACACGCGTATTGATTTCGGGCTCGCGCTGGGAAACATGAGAACTCCAAAGCGGCTGATTGATACCGGTGGGTACGAGAAGAAAGACCGGATCACTCACCGGATCGAGGTGAAGTCGAAGGCGGATATTGATGACGAATTGAAGAAGTGGTTGAGGAAGGCATACGAGATGGATGCATAGCCCGGGAAGCCCCATCCCTTCTTCCGTTCGCCATAGTGGTCATCTCCACATGACCATGTATGTTATAATGTGTCCATGAAGAAGATAGCAGCAGGGGAATTCAAGGCGCGGTGCCTGGCGCTGATGGAAGATGTGCGGTCGACGCGGGAGCCGATTATCATCACCAAGCGCGGGAAGCCGGTGGCGAAGCTGGTGCCGGCGGAAAGCAAGAGAGATGACTGGATTGGCAGACTGAATGGCAAGTTTAAGGTTACCGGGGATATCGTGTCGCCCGTGGCGCCGCTTGAAGATTGGGAAGCGCTGCGGTGATCCTGCTCGATACCCACGTATTGTTCTGGGCCGGGGGCCAGTCGCACCTGCTATCCAAGAATGCGGCGCGTGCGATTCGGCGGGCGCGGCGCAGCGACGGCGTAGCCATTTCTGCCATCAGCATTTGGGAACTGGCTTTGCTTTTTTCTCGCGGAAAGATTCAGGGCTCAGGAACGATTGAAGCGTCTCTCCGCGACCTTCTGGAGGGAGTCACCGTACTGCCGATAACGCCCGAAATCGCGGCTCTGACAACCCAGTTCCCTGACGACTATCCGCGCGATCCGGCTGACCGCATTATTGGCGCGACGGCGCGGGCCGAGGAGATGACGCTGGTGACGCGGGATAAACGGATACGGCGGAGTCCGCTGGTGAGGACGGTGTGGTAGAACGAGGGAACAGAGATCAAATCTAGGAATCTAAGTTTTAATGTGATTCTGCCTTCCTTGGAGCCGAGCGACTCGAGTTTCTTTCAGCAAGGACTCAACAGCAGTGTGCGCGACTAGGAAATATGATCTAGGCGGCATACGTCGATGAAATTCGAGGAAGAAGGTTGCTGCTGTTTCGACAGCCCAAAAACTGCAGTCCCAACTCAAACAGCGGTCGGGGAAAAACTCTCGTCGGTGTTCTCGCTTTGGATTGAAGAGGTATCTCCCCTTCAGGCGCTTCTCCAGCTTTTTCTGCTGGGCTTCACTTTCCTGTAGTTCTTTTGGGTGAGCTATGGCGTTTCTAAGGTCAAGAAGTGCTGCCGTCGATTGATATGGATCCGAACTCGTTCGGAACCCCTCCCGCCTTGCAAGCGCTAATGCAATTTGGTACTTCGCCAGCATCGGTTGACGGTCGAACCCCTCGTTCCAGACGCTCGCAAGGGCTTGGTGCAGCTTCGTGCCGCGGATGGGTCTACGTGCATAGTCGTAAAGTCCATTTATGCTGCATTCCAAGAAGGACACTGAACACATCACCGCCCCTAGAACGCACGCCTTCTGCGGGTCCGATCTGCCCCGATCAGCTTCGGTCGTCCGCGTGAGCGATAAGTGTGCGAGATCAAGGGCAGCACGCAAATAAAACAAATCCTGGAGTGTGATAAACCAGTATTCCATGCGCGACCTACTCCACGATCACGCTGAGATTCGCGGGTCGACACCCACGCGAAACGATCTCAGTCGTAATACTCCAGCCCCAAATGCGTAATCAATTCCTCGCCTTTCAAATGGCGCAGCGTGTTCTTCAGTTTCATTAGCTGGATGAACAGGTCATGCTCGGGATAAAGCCCCGGGGCTGTCATCGGAGACTTAAAGTAAAAGCTTAGCCATTCCTGGATGCCGAGGCGGCGCAGTTCGGGCGTGCGTTGCGCCAGGTCTAGGAACAACACTAAGTCGAGCACGATGGGGGCGGCCAGGATGGAGTCGCGGCAGAGGAAATCCACCTTGATCTGCATCGGGTAGCCGAGCCAGCCGAAGATGTCAATGTTGTCCCAACCCTCTTTGTTATCACCGCGCGGCGGGTAATAGTTAATGCGAACCTTGTGGAAGATATTGCCGTAGAGTTCGGGATAGAGGCTGGGCTGCAAAATGTGTTCGAGCGCGCCCAGCTTGGATTCTTCTTTGGTCTTGAAAGAGCCGGGGTCGTCGAGGACCTCGCCGTCGCGGTTGCCTAAGATGTTGGTCGAATACCAGCCGCTCAGGCCGAGCAGGCGCGCTTTGAAGGCTGGCGCGAGCACGGTCTTCATCAGCGTCTGGCCGGTTTTGTAGTCCTTGCCGCAGATGGGCACTTCGCGCTCGTGCGCCAACTCGTGCATCGCGGGAATATCCACGGTGAGGTTAGGCGCTCCGTTGGCGAAGGGCACGCCTTCCATCAGCGAGGCGTAGGCGTAGACCATCGAAGGCGCGATGTTCTCGTCATTCTCCTTCATCGCCTTTTCGAGGGCGGTCAGGCTTTGGTGAGCGGCGGTCGGCGAGATGAACGATTCAGTTGAGGCGCACCAGATCGTGATCAGGCGGTCGGCGCCGCTTGACTTGCGAAAATCGCGAATGTCCTGGCGCAACTGCTCGGCCAAGTCGAGCCTGTTCTTCCCTTTCTTTACGTTGGGCCCGTCAATTTTCTTGACGTAGTTGTGATCGAAGACCGCCTTCAGCGGCTTGATCGAGCCGAGGCGGTCTTTCACCTTGTCGAGCAAGTCGCGCTCGAGCACGCCGGCGTTGCGGGCCGCCGCGTACATGTCGTCTTCGAAGATGTCCCAGCCGGTGAAGACCAGGTCGTCGAGGCCAGCGAGCGGAAGGAACTCCTTGATCTTGGGCGAACGCCCTTCGGTGCGCTTGCCCAGCCGAATCGTTCCCATCTGCGTGAGCGAACCGATGGGCGCAGCGAGGCCCTTGCGCACCGCTTCGACACCGGCCACGAATGTGGTCGCCACCGCACCCATGCCCGGGATCATGACGCCGAGTTTGCCCTGGGCGGGCCCAATGTTTGCATTTGGAGACCGAGCCTCCGGCTTCACTGTCACTCGCGCCGTCTTCGCAGACTTTTTCGCTGTCGCCATAGTATGGATGCATCCTTATTTGATTTATGAAGTGAGCACAAACGGGATATGTTCTCGCATCCGACAGGCCTTTGGCAAACGCGCAGGGCCGGCCGAGGGTTTATCTGCCACATGCAAACTAAGGTTTTAGATTTAAAGAAAGATCGTATCGGTCCACTTAGAATCTGTCATCGGGGGCGGCGGGAAGCCATGCGAAGTCAAGCTTTGTTATCCGTCTTGTTCTCCGTCTTAGCTTCGGGCTTGGATTCGCCCTCTTTCATGCCGTCTTTCAGCGCGCGAATGCCCTCGCCCAAGCCCTTGCCCAACTCGGGCAGCTTCTTGGGGCCGAACACCAACAGCGCGATGAAGAAGATCACGAGCAGGTGCATGGGTTGAAACAGACCTTCAAACATAAAGCCTCCGAAGCTGACGGGCTGCCAGGCCGACAGCGCTTCCTCCTCTAGTGTAGCGCACTTTCGTATAGCGCAATGAGCGGCGGGAGTTTCGGGTAGTGGCAGTTTGCGAAACCGTTAACCGCTAGGCCACGAGGGAAACGAGGAAACGTCCGCCGCGTGGGGACGGGCCTTCGGCCCTGGGCGGGGCAAAGCCCCGCCCCCACACGGCCCACCCCTACACGCCTACACATTCGCCGCCTTGGCTCGGCTACCGGGCCATCCCCTGCCAATTACTTCCGTGACCTATCGGCTGTGCCCCTCCGGGGCTATTTTGACCGCAGGGCGATTCTTTGCGTGAAGCTGCCAATTGCCGGAGGTTTTCGTGAAACGCGGTTGGCTGATCTGGTTGCTCCTCTTGCTCGCGACAGGGTCTCTACGGGCGGAACAATCTCCTTCCGCATCCTCTCTCGACGGTGTTTTCCTCTGGCTGGCGGGGGGAATTTCAAGCGCGCGCATTCAGCGGCTCTTGGCGTCGGCCGGCGACTCTCACAGCCTGACCTGCTGCCTCACGCCGACTTGTGTCCGGGCCCTCGAAAAAGCCGGGGCTGACCGGAGCTTGATTCAGGCCCTTGAGGGTCGCACTGTCGCGGGCGAGGCCGCCCGTGCCACACGAGCCAACCGTCGCGAGCCGTACTGTGCTTGTTCGAGCGCGGCGGCCGCGATTGCCGCGCTGGTTCATAGCCGCGACTGGATCGCCGCCGAAGACAAAGTTCGCGCTTTGCTGCGCGACGATCCCATTAGATCCGCCGGGGCGGGGCAAAGCTCTATTGGGTCGGGGCAAAGCCCCGCCCCCACACCCACAAAGGCTTCGCTGCTTTTCGTCCTCGGAACCGTTCTGCGCGGCCAAGAGCGCTTCGACGACGCGCTCGATGCGCTCACCGAATCGGCTCGCCTGAGGCCCGGGTTCCCGGAAACGCACAGCCAGCTTTCTTATCTTCTCTACCGCGCTGACGACTCCAATGACGCGCTTGCCGAAGCGCGCACCGCGCTGAGCATGGATCCCGCCAACGCCGAGGCCTACCGCTATCTTGGACTCGCCTTTTACGCCGAGGGGCATTACGACGCCGCTCTCAACGCCTACGACAAATCACTAGAGCGCGAATCCGAGAATGCCGACGTGTACTTCGACATCGGGCTTGCCGAGCGTGACAAAGGAGACCTGCAGCGCGCGGCCATCGCCTATCGCCACGCGCTCGCCCTGCGGCCGGATTTCTGGCAGGCACACAGCAATCTGGGAGTGGTGCTCCACGATCAGGGAAAGATGGAAGAATCCATCGCCGAATACCGCGCCGCCAAACGGCTGAAGCCCGATGAGGCCAGCGTCCGCAACAACCTCGGCAACACGCTCTGCGACAAGGAAGATTATGACGGCGCCCTGGCCGAATTCAGGGAATTGTATCGCCAGCAACCAGACTGGGAAGGCGGGCACAACTGCCTTGCCCGCGCTTACATGGCAAAGCAGAATTACCCGGCGGCCATCCGCGAGCTGCGGGCCGCAATTGCCGCCAATCCCGCGGGCGCGGCCGAACACCGCGTGCTCGGTCAGGCCCTGCTGCTTTCCGGCAAAGACGAGGAGG
>Ga0187803_10000971_pt1 | contig 11140 bp, 4 predicted proteins | sample NC_wetland_sal_i_2_FD_132425 | JGI IMG/M metagenome (GOLD analysis project Ga0187803, IMG submission 132425) | Wetland sediment microbial communities from Neuse River Estuary, North Carolina, USA - Control_3 | ecosystem: Environmental > Aquatic > Freshwater > Wetlands > Sediment | place: USA...
AACGCCGTTCCAGTGTGTGCCGCTGGCGGAAACGTCGTTGACATAGAGGACGAGGCGAGGAAAGCGCTCGTCAAAGACGCGAGGCTGAACGGCGAAGGAGATTTGGGAAGTGATGAGAGTGGCTTCCGTGGAGCGGGCAGTGCGAAGGGAGAGCGGGGCGAGCCAGAGGGTCATCAACAGGGTGAGAGCCGCACCGAGCACGGCGAGAAGACCAACCGGAACGAGGATGCGTTTGCGACTGATGCCGAGAGCAGTGAGGGCGATGATTTCGCTGTCCATGGACATGCGGCCGAGGCCGAGAAGGACGCCAATGAGGACGCCCATGGGGATGGTGAAAACGAGGACGCTGGGGATGATGCAGAAGAAGAGGGTGGCGGTTTGGGAGTTGGAGCCGGTGTGGCGGACGAAAATCTCCATGAGACGGACGAGCTTGGGGACGAAGAGAACGAAGGTGAAAATGAACAGGCCGAGGAGCGCGTGGCGAGAGACTTCGCGGGCGATGTAGCGATCGAGGATGCGCATGGCGCGAAGGGTGAGTGTAACATGGTGCCAAGCATTGGCGATTGTGGCGGGGGAGACGAAGAATAAGAGGGTGAAAGAGTGCAGGTGGACCCATCGAGTAGTATGGGGGATACGTGGTAGCCACGATCCCTCTACTGCGGTCCGCAAATGGCGCGGACCTTCGGTCCCTTCGGCTACGCTCAGGGCAGGCGGGATGACACCTGTTTAGTTGAAAGGCAAGACGCAGAGGTTGAGATCCTTCGCCCACCACGGCGGGCTCAGGATGACAGGCGGTTCGTTTCGTGGATACGCTAAAAGGCGCGTAGAAGAGTTTAAGAAAGAACCTACTAAAGAGGGAGCAGAGGGGCCGCAGAGGTAGCGGAGAAGAGGAATTGTAGCATTAGAGAGAAAGAGCCCATCCTTTCTGCGGAGAGCGCAGAAAGGATGGGGCACCGTCAAGTTCATGGGATGGGCGGTGTAACCCACGGGGAGCCAGGGGGAATGGAGAGAGACGGAGAATGAAGCGGATACATTTGGCGGTGTTGTGGCACATGCACCAGCCGCAATACCGGGACCCGGAAACGGGCACGTACGTGCTGCCGTGGACGCGGCTGCACGCGACGAAAGATTACTGGGGCATGGTGAAGTTGTTCGAAGAGTTTCCGAAGATGCACGCGACGTTCAACATGGTGCCGTCGCTGTGCATGCAGTTGGAAGAGTATGCGAGCGGGAAATTCAACGAGCCGTGGTTCGAGCTGGCGTTCAAGGCGACGGAGAGGCTGACGAAAGAGGACAAGCGGGAGATTCTGAACCGCGCGTTTCAGCTGAACCACGAGCGACTGCTGGCGCGGTGGTCGCGGCTGGTGGAATTATACGACTGGTCAAGAGTGGCAGGAGGAGCGCAGGCGCTGGTGACGTTCACGCCGCGGGACTGGCGGGACCTGCAGGTGCTGTCGCAATTGGCATGGATGGACGAGGAGTGGCTGGCGAAAGATGCAACGGTGAACCGGCTGGCGTGCAAGAGCAAAGAATTCAGCGAAAAAGACAAAGAGGAGTTGAAGGGCAAGCAGACCGAGTTGCTGGGTTTGGTGCTGCCAGCCTGCCGGGAAGCGGCGAGCCGGGGACAGATCGAGATCAGCACGACGCCGTTCTACCACCCAATTATGCCGCTGCTGTGCGATTCGGACATTGCGCGAGTGGCGAATCCGGGGACACCGTTGCCGCGGAGAGCGTATCGCCGGCCGGAGGATGTGCGGGAACAGTTGCGGCGGGCGAAGGAATACCACGAGCGCGTATTTGGAGTGAAGCCAACGGGATTGTGGCCGTCGGAAGGATCGGTGTCTGACCAGGCGCTGGCGATTGCTGGGGAAGAAGGTTTCCAGTGGTTTGGGACGGATGAAGGTGTGTTGGGAAGAACGCTGAATGTGGGATTCTTCCGGGACTCCAGCGGAATCGCGGCGAACGCGGACCGATTGTACCAGCCATGGAAATTGCAGCTGCCGAATTCGGCGATTACAGGATTGTTCCGCGACCATCATTTGTCCGACCTGGTGGGATTTGTGTACAGCCGGATGGATGGCGGGGCCGCGGCGGCGGACCTGCACGGAAGGTTGCGGCACCTGGGCGAGGCGGTGAAGACGGAGAAGCCGCTGACTGTATGTTTGTTCCTGGATGGGGAAAACGCCTGGGAATACTATCCCGGAAATGGAAGGCATTTTTTGCGGGAGTTTTACCGGCGGGTGAGCGAGGACCAAGATTTCCGCGCGCTGACGGCGAGCGAAACGATTGCGGCGGCAGGAGAACTGTCGACGACGAACGGGATTTTTCCGGCGTCGTGGATCAACGCGAATTTTGACGTGTGGATCGGGAGCACGGAGGACGTGGCGGCGTGGGAGTTGTTGTGGGATGCGCGGGAGGCGTACGCGCGGGGAGTGGAGGCGCGAGCGAAGGGTCGCGCGGACGCGCCGACGGAAGAAGGGTTGAAGCAGGCGCAGGAATCGCTGCTGGCGGCGGAGGGAAGCGACTGGTGCTGGTGGTACGGGCCGGAACACAGCACGATGAACGACGCGGAGTTTGACGCCCTCTACCGAAAGCATTTGACGGGGATTTACCTGGCGCTGGGACTTGTGGCGCCGGAAGAGCTGGCGAAACCGATTAAGAAGAGGCCGGAGCGGGCATACCAATTGCCGCCGAGCGCGAACTTGAAGGTGAAAGTGGACGGAGTGGATTCGAGCTACTTCGAGTGGCTGGGGGCGGGGGTGTACTCACCGGAGCAGCGCGGCGGGGCGATGCACGGGCGCGTGTTTTATTTGAAGGAATTGCGGTACGGATTTGAAGAGGAACGGTTCGTGGTGCGGGTGGAATGCTTCGCGGATACGTTGGCGGAACTGGAGGACCCGGAGTTCCGGATCGTCGTGGGGGCGGCGGAAGAGTTGACGGTGACGGTGAATCTGGAACGCGGGCGGATGAAGGAGTTCGGGGTGGAGAAAAACCGGGTGTGCTTGTTGAAGCCGGGGACGATTGTTGCGGCGGCGTTTCAACGGACGCTGGAAGTGGCAATCCGCAAAGAGGCGCTGGACTTGAAGGGGAAGACGAAATTCACGCTGGGCGTGGCGCTGTGGCACGGGGGATTGCCGATCGACGTGATGCCTGCGGAAGGACATTTGGAAGTGCAGTTGGGGGAAGAGAACGCGGCGTGGGAGGTGGAGTGAAGAGGAAAGCGAAATTCGAAAATGGAAAATCGGCAAACCTAAAACGGCGGCGTAAAGCCGCCCCTATGGCGAAAAGCCCAGGCGAGAGGATTGATTTAGGTGAGATTGAGTTGGCGGACCGCCACAGTCGGCGGTCCCTACAGACCCAGGAAAACCCGAGAGCACAGGCAAGAATGCCTGTGCCACAAAACCCAAGAGAAAAACAGATCCCTCGCCCGCCACGGCGGGCTCGGGATGACCGGTATGTTGTGATTGTGCGGACATGGGGCGCAGCGGTGCTGCGCCCCTACGAAGAGAACCGCAAATCCGAGAGGGCGGGGCAAGGGCGTTGACTTGAGAGCGAGGGGCTTCTAACATGGCGCCCTAGACAGGGGCGCACACGAATTGATTGGGCAGACGATTTCCCACTACAAAATTGTGAACAGGCTGGGCGGCGGCGGAATGGGAGTGGTGTATGAAGCCGAAGACCAGCGGCTGGGGCGGCGCGTGGCGTTGAAGTTTCTGCCCCACGAACTGTCGAGCGATGCGCAAGCCTTGGAACGATTCCGGCGGGAGGCGCGGGCTGCGTCAGCCCTGAACCATCCAAACATCTGCACGATTTACGACATCGGGGAGGAAGGGGGAAAGCCGTACATCGTGATGGAGTACCTCGATGGCATGACGCTGAAACACCGGGTCGAGGGAAAACCGCTGACGCAAGAACAGGTGCTGGAGTTTGCGATCCAGATCGCGGACGCGTTGGACATGGCGCACGGGGCGGGAATCGTGCACCGGGACATCAAGCCGGCAAACCTGTTCGTGACGAAGCGCGGCCAAGTGAAGATCCTGGATTTTGGGCTGGCGAAGATTGCCGATGCCATGTTGCCTCACGAACACCTGACGGATTTGTCGGCACCGACACTGGAAGTAGACCCGGCGCACCTGACGAGTCCGGGGAGCACGGTGGGGACAACGGCGTACATGTCGCCGGAGCAGGCCCGTGGGGAAGAATTGGATGCGCGGACGGATTTGTTTTCGTTTGGCGCGGTGCTGTACGAGATGGCCACGGGGAAGCAGCCGTTCACCGGAAACACGACGGCGGTAATCTTTGACGCGATCCTGAATCGCGCACCGATGGCGCCACAGCGGCTGAACCCGAACCTACCGGCGGAGATGGAGCACATCATTCAAAAGGCGCTGGAGAAGGACCGCGAGGTGCGCTACCAGGTGGCGGCGGAAATGCGCGGAGATTTGAAACGGCTGAAACGAGAGATGGATTCAGGAAGAAGTTCGGCGGCGGTGGCGGCGGCGTCCTGGTCAGGGCCCGCAGTGGCGACGGCGGCGAGCGGAAGTGGAACGGCAGCAGCGGCGACGGCAGCGTCCGGGGTGGGAGGGGCGGCGGCGGCTTCGCAGAGCGCCGTGGCAGTGGCCGTAGGGAAGAAGAAATGGTGGATTGGCGTGGCGGCAGTGGTCGTGGTGGTGACGCTGGGCGGATTGCTGGTCACGCACCGGACGAAGGCGTTGACGGAGAAAGATTCGATTTTGCTGACGGAGTTCGTGAACACGACGGGAGACGCGGTGTTCGACGGGACGCTGAAGCAAGCCCTGGCGGTGCAACTGGAACAGTCGCCTTACCTTAATTTGGTGCCGCAATCGCGCATTCAAGAAGCGCTCAAGTTCATGGGGAAGCCTGTGGGAGAGCGGATCACGAGCGAGATTGGAAGGGAGATCTGCCAGCGCGAAGGCGTGAAAGCGATGATGACCGGCTCAATCGGGAGTTTGGGGAGCCATTACGTGATTTCGCTGCAGGCGGTAAACGCACAGAGCGGGGATACGATCGCGAGCGAACAGGCGGAGGCGGAAAGCAAGGAGCAGGTGCTGAAGGCGCTGGACGGGGCGACGTCGAAGTTGCGGGAGAAGCTGGGAGAGTCGCTGGCGTCGGTACAGCAGTATGCAAAGCCGCTGGAGCAGGCGACGACGACGTCGTTGGAGGCGCTGAAGGAATTTAGCTTGGGCCAGGCGGAGCACTCGAGGCTGGACGACACGGCGGCGATTCCGCATTTGAAACGAGCGACGGAGCTGGATCCGAACTTTGCGATGGCGTACGCGACACTAGGCGTGGCGTACTCCAACACCTTTGAAAGCAAGCTGGGCGAGGAGAGCATAAAGAAAGCGTATGCGTTAAAGGATCGCGCGACGGAGCCGGAACGGTTTTACATCGAGTCGCATTGGGTGGACACGGTCAACGGGAACATCGAGAAGGGAGTGGAGGTGTACGAACAGTGGCACAAGACGTACCCGAACACGACCATCCCGCTGGACAACGTGGCGCTGTCGTATTTCAGCATGGGGAAATGCGAGAAAGTGGTGGAGGTGGCCAATGAAGCGAAACAAATCGATCCGAAGGATTCCTTTCCGAACGATCGCCTGGTGGGCGCATATCTTTGCCTGAACCGGTTCGACGAAGCGCATTCGGTGGCGGAAGAGGCAGAAGCAAAAAAAATGGATATGCTTGGGACGCACAACGTGCTTTTCGAGTTGGCGTTTTTGAAGGGAGATCAGGCCGCGATGGCGCGCGAGGTCGAGAAGACCCGGGGCACGAACGAAGAGCCGCTCCGTCTGGGGTACGAGGCGAACGCAGAAAGCGCAATGGGGAAGATGAAGAAGGCGAACAGCACGTACCGCGAGGCGGAGTCTTCGGCAGAGCGGCATGGCATGAAATCGTACGCCGCGCTTTTGAAAGCGGTTGAGGGAATGAGGCAGGCAAACGACGGGAATTGCGCGGTTGGAAAACGGTTGATGAACGAATCGCTGGCGGAATTGCCGGACGGGTTTAACCGGGAGACGGCGGCAGTGGGGCTAGCAGTCTGCGGCGAGGGGGCGATGGCGCAGAAGTTGATTGAGGCGGCGGCAAAGGAGCATCCAGAGGACTCACTCGTGCAAAAGGTGAGTGTGCCGCTGGTGCAGGCGCTGAACAATTTGCAACGCGGAAACGGGGCGGCAGCAGTAGCCGCGCTAGAGACGAGCCGGATGTTCGAAGCTGGTGCAGGGGGCGGAAATCCGGCACATGCGGTGTTTTATGTGCGTGGGTTGGCGTATCTGCAAATGAAGGACGGAGAGAAGGCGGCGGGGGAATTTCAGAAGATTTTGGAGCATCGGGGACGCGCGCCGTTGAGCGAATTGATCCCACTGGCGCAATTGCAAATGGCGCGGGCGTACGCGATGAAGGGAGATGCGGCAAAGGCGAAGACCGCGTATCAGGATTTTCTGGCGATGTGGAAGGATGCGGATGCGGACGTGCCGGTGCTGGTGGCGGCGAAGGCGGAGTACGCGAAGATTCAGTAAGGCGGAAAAGATTCGAAAATAGAAAATGGAAAATTGAAAATCGGGAAACCCAAGACCCAGGTTCAAGGAACGAACCTGGGGCACCCGCGGGTGGAAAATCGAAAATGGAAAATTGGCGAAGAAGATGGTTCGGTCGAGTTGTGGGGGGGTAGCCACGATCCCTCCACTGCGGACCGCAAATGGCGCGGACCTTCGGTCGGGATGACAGTGAGTTAGGTGGGTGAACAAGACGCGGGGGTTGAGATCCTTCGCCCACAAACGTCGCGGGCTCAGGATGACAACTCGCTCGTTCTCAACCCTCCAGAGTGCTAAATAGAAAATTGGGAAACCCGAGGGGCGGCATAAAGCCGCCCCTACAAACCCAAGAGATACCCAGGACCCACGTGCAAAACCGGCACCTGGGGCACCCGCGGAAGAAGTTCACTGTCTACAGTCTACAGTTCAGAGTGAAGACAAGAAAACCCAAGCACCCGCGGAGTAACCGTTCGAAAATCGAAATTTGAAAATCGAAAATCGGGAGAAGGTGGTTCTGTCGAGTTGTGGTGAGGAGGGTAGGTGGCCACGATCCCTCCGCTCCGAGCCGCATACGGCGCGGCTCTCCGGTCGGGATGACAATGGGTTAGCTGGGAGACAAGACGCAAGGGTTGAGATCCTTCGCTGCGCTCAGGATGACAAGTCGCTTGCGGGGGGCGGACAACTACTTTGTGGTTGAAACTTCTCCCCATGTGGTGCGTACTTATTAATCAAGGATACGTTTGCATGCTCCGAGGCTTTCCCCTGCGTGAACCTATTGGTGTTGCGCTCGAGACCGTTCGCACCCACAAGCTGCGTTCCTTCCTGATGCTTCTCGGCATCATCATCTCCGTCTCCACTCTCATCCTCGTCGTATCCCTCATCTCCGGTGTAGATGGCTACATCGCCGATCGCGTCGCCAATATGGGCTCCAACGTGTTCCTCATCGCCCGCTTCCCGCTCATCACCGATGTCGAGGAGTACGTCAAAGCCGTACGTCGCAACAAGGTCATCACCTGGGAAGACTTCCAGGCTCTACACGACGAACTCAAGATGCCCCGGCGCGTCGGCGCCGAAGTCCGCACGTATGGCAAAGTCCGCGCTGGCACGCAGGAGATTGAGGACTCCAGTGTCCGCGGCGTCACTGCCAACATCGGGGAAATCGATATCGAGGAGCCCAAGGAGGGCCGCTACATCTCCGATGGCGACGACCACGACCGCGCAATGGTCACCATGATCGGCAACGACCTCGCAGCCAAGCTTTTTCCTTACGTGGATCCCATCGGCCACGATGTCTGGATTGATGGACGCCCATTCACCGTCGTTGGCGTCGCCAAGCCGCTCGGCACCGTTTTCGGCCAGTCTCAGGACAATTTCGCCTACATCCCTATTCAAACCTTCCTCAAGATTTATGGCACTCATCTGGACATGGCCATTAATATCCAGGCTCGCGGCGCCGAATGGATGGAAGAAACGCAGGACGAAGCCCGCGCTCTCCTGCGCGCTCGCCGGCATCTCAACCCCAACGAACCCGATTCCTTTGGCATCCTCGATTCCGCCGCGCTCATGGGCCTCTGGAAAAACCTCACTGGCGTCATTGCCACCGCCATGATCGGCGTTGTCTCCGTCTTCTTGGTCATCGGTGGCGTCGTCATCATGAACGTCATGCTCGCCACCGTCACCGAACGCACCCGCGAAATCGGCATCCGCAAAGCGCTAGGCGCGCGCCGCCGGGATATCCTGCTTCAATTCCTGATCGAAGCCGCTTTCATGGCCGCTGTCGGTGGCGTCCTGGGTGTGATTTTCGCGTACGGAGTCGCCTACCTCGTTAAGGCCACGACCTCCGTCCCCATGCACGTCCCCATCGGCGCCGTCATCATCGCCGAACTTCTGTCTACGTCCGTCGGTCTTTTCTTCGGTGTTTATCCCTCGCGCAAGGCCGCGCTATTGCCGCCCATCGAAGCCTTGCGCCAGGAATTGTAGGAAAGAGGCCGCGTCCATGCGCATGAACATGAGCGAAAACGCCTACATGGCCCTCACCACGCTGCGGGAAAACAAAATGCGCTCCTTCCTCACGGTCCTCGGCGTGGTCATCGGCATCACCGCACTGCTCTCCGTCGTCTCCATTCTTGTGGGCGTCTACGGCGATGTGAACGCCTACCTCAGCGATTACGGCCCCAACACCTTCTTCATCTTCCGCTTCAATCCCGGTATTCACACCAGCGGCCTCTCGCCCGAAGAACGCGCCCGCCGCGTGCTAACCCTCGAGGACGCCGAAGCCATCGAGCAATTCTGCCCCGCCGTTCGCGCTGTCACCGCCAACGTCTACTCCCGCTTCAACAATTTCGGCCCGGCTCGCGGCCCGTTCACCGCTCGCTATCTCGGCAAGGAAATCTCCGGGGTGGACTATCACGGCGCCCTCCCCGCTGACGAGAACGTCTTCAACTCCCGCCTGAAGGAGGGCCGCTTCTTCAGCGACGCGGAAAATGCTCACCGCGCTGATGTCATCGTCATCGGCCCGGAGGTCGCCAAAAAGCTGTATCCCGACGGCCAGGCCCTCGGCAAACCCGTCCTCGTTGACAACGTCACTTACCAGGTTATCGGCGTTCTCGAACCCCGCAAGGGCCAGCTCGTCAAAGATCAATCCGCCGACAAGGGCGTCTTCGTTCCCTTTCGGACCTACCGTAAACACAATCCCGAAGACGATGAAGTCATGATCGGCGCCGTTGCCATGCCCGGCCATATGTCCGAGGCAGAAGACCAGATTCGCGGTGTCCTTCGCCGCCGCCGCAATGATGCCTTCAACAAGCCCGACAGCTTCGGCGTCTCCAGCGCTCAGCAAATCGCCGACCAGTTTCGCCAGATCACGGCCTCCGTCGCTCTGCTCATCTCTGTGATCAGCTCCATCGGCCTGCTTGTCGGCGGCGTCGGCGTGATGAACATCATGTTGATGTCCGTCACCCAGCGCACCCGCGAGATCGGAGTGCGCCGCGCCATCGGCGCGCGCAAGCGCGACGTGATCTGGCAATTCCTCACCGAAGCCATCGTCCTCACCGGTTCCGGCGGCGTGATTGGGGTTATCCTGGGCGCCTCCATCAGTCTCCTTATCAACCTGGCTGTTCCCAGCTTGCCTTCCTCCATCCCGCTGTGGTCCATCATTCTCGCCGTTACCGTTTCCATGAGCGTGGGCCTGCTGTTTGGCATGTACCCCGCGATCAAAGCCGCCCGCCTCGACCCCGTCGAAGCCCTGCGCTACGAATAAGCCTAGGATGGGGCATCGGGCGGAGGAAAATGGAAAATCGAAGATCGGGAGAAGATGCTTCCATCGAGTGGCGGTAAGGAGGGTTGGCAGCCACGATCCCTCCGCTGCGGTCCACAAATGGCGCGGACCTTCGGTCCCTTCGCCTGCGCTCAGGGCAGGCGGGACGACAGTGAATTAGTCAGGAGACAAGACGCAGGGATTGAGATCCTTCGCTGCGCTCAGGATGACAACTCGCTCGTTCTGACCCCACCAGAGTCCTAAATGGAAGAGCGAGAGAAGATGGTTCCGTCGAGTTGTGGTGAGGAGGGTTGGCAGCCACGATCCCTCTGCTGCGAACCGCACACGGTGCGACTCTCCAGTCGGGATGACGGTGAGTTAGTTAGGAGACAAGACGCAGCTATTGGATGGTGACGGTGACGGTGTAGTAGGCCTGGGGAACGCCGCCTTGGGAGAGGGCGCCGCCCAGAGTGAAGGTGTAGGTGCCGGGGGTGGTGCCGGGATTAGGTGGCGGGCCGATGTTGACCGGGGTGCTGTGGCCGCCGCAAGCAGCGAGCACGACGAGCGCGGTTGAGAGAAGAACGACAACGGTGACGAGGCGCAAGCTGTTTCGTGGAACGAAAGCAGTTGCGGTGCGCAACTTCCGAGTTTGAGCAAAAACTCCAGAGAAAATCAGGGCCAGGAACCATAGTGCCACGACGGCGGCGATCGCGGAGCCCGAGCCCGTCAGCGAGGAGAAGAAGCGGAAGCGGGCACCGGGAACGGGGAGAAGGAAGGCGGAGGAGCCGGGAGCGGTGGAGTGAACGGTCATGGTGGGGGCGACGGGGTTTGCGCCGCCGACGTTGTAGGCGCTGGGAGCGACACTGCAGGTGGGGAGATCGATCGCGCCGGTCGGCCAGGAGTTGATTGCGCAAGAGAGATAGACGGAGCCGGTAAAACCGGGAGCGGGAGTGACGGTGATGGAAGAGATGTTGCCGGTGGTGGCGCCAGGAAAGATTGCGAGCGGCGTGGCGGAGAGGGCGAAGGGGAGCGTGGTACCTGCAACCACGGTAACCGGGATGTTGATGGTGGCGGGGCCGTAGTTCGCGTCGCCGGAATAAGAGACGGAAACCTGAAGAGTTTGCGGGCCGTAGGCGCCGGGAGAGAGTCCGATTGAAGTGGCGCGGCCGTTCACGAGAGATTCAGTGTCCGTCCAGTAGTGGAAAGAACCAGCAGGAGCGTCGAACTCGACGCTGCCGGTGGGGACGGGCAAGCCTTTGCCGCCGGAGACGGTCGCAGTGATGGCGGTGTACTCGATTTGATTGATGGGGTTGGGATTTGCGGTGGCGGCAAT
>Ga0187803_10000972_pt1 | contig 11140 bp, 13 predicted proteins | sample NC_wetland_sal_i_2_FD_132425 | JGI IMG/M metagenome (GOLD analysis project Ga0187803, IMG submission 132425) | Wetland sediment microbial communities from Neuse River Estuary, North Carolina, USA - Control_3 | ecosystem: Environmental > Aquatic > Freshwater > Wetlands > Sediment | place: USA...
ACGGCTGTCGTCATCGCCAGTGCGCCGGACACCTCGCGACTGCGCGCCACTTGGCCCTTTTCGCGCGCCTGTTGCCGCCGCCGTGGTGTCGTATGTTCTGTGCGATTTTCGTCTGCCATTGCCGTTCTTTAGCGCGCCATATGCAACAAGCGCTCCGTCGTCGCGAGGGCGCTTGCGAAATGAGGTTCGAATATGCTGGGCCAATAAGCCAAGCAGCCCCATAGAACCACGAGGCCCACCAGATTCTTCATCGGGATTCCTATGAACAGCACCGGAAGTTGAGGTGTTGCCCTTCCGATGAAACCGAGAGCGAGGTCCGTCAAAAAAGTTGCTATCAGGACCGGAGCAGCAACTTGCAGGCCCACCAGAAATATTCCCCCAGCTACCCGGAACAGTTCGGTCGTCGTCGAGGAATTAAGCCTCACACCTCCCGGACCTATGTAGTCGAAGCTTTTGGCCAGTCCCCTCAGAATCCAATGGTGAACATTAAGCTGTAAGAAGATCAGGAGGACTATCGACTGGTGAAATGTTGCGATCACGGGAGTATCCGCCTGGGTCAGCGGGTCAATTGCGCTTTCGAGCAAGTAGCCCATCTGGAAACCCAGGACTTGGCCAGCAAGCAACGCGCCTTCAAAAACAAACTGCATCACCAGGCCGATGAGAAGGCCTATGGCCATCTCACCGATAAGAATCCTTAGCCAGCTTGAGCTCATCGCGATTTGAGAGTTGACGGGGAAACTGGGATACAGCAAGACCGTTAGCGCCGCAGTCGCCCCGATCTTTATCCGTCCAGAGATTGCGGTGCTCCCCAAGAACGGAGCGAAGACCATCAGCATGCTCACCCGCGCTCCTACCAAGAGCACGCGGGTCAAGATCGGCAAAAGCAGCAGTTCCATACTTCGCCTTTATCCGGCAGTCATCCCAAATAGGGGCGGAAATCCCCTAGCAACTGCGCCGCGAAGGTCACCAGACTGCGAAGGAGCCAAGGCATGAGCACGAAAATGACTAAGCCAACTGCGGCTATGCGCGGCACGGAGCTGATCGTGGCGTCTTGTATCGAAGTCATAACCTGAAAGATGCTGACGGTCACTCCGACCACGATGGCAACCAACAGGATGGGCGCGCTCAACCACAAGGTAGTCTCTAACGTGTGACGGGCAAGCGTCACTGCGGTTTGTGCAAACATGTGAACTCCTTAATAGAAGCTTTTCATCAGGGAGCCAACTATCAAATTCCATCCGTCTACAGCAACAAACAGCAGGATCTTGAGGGGCGTCGAGATCATGACCGGTGGTAACTGCAACATCCCGACTGAAGTGGTGACCGAAGCGACGACGAGGTCGATCACGAGGAAAGGCAGGAAAATGACCATTCCAATCTGAAATCCGGCTTTCAATTCCGAGATCATGTAAGCCGGCAGTACCACGCGCATCGACAGGTCCTCTGGCCGCCGCGGGCGAGGTTCCTTCGACAGCTCCACGAACAGCGCAAGATCTTTTTCCCGAGCATATTTCAGCATGAACTCGCGCATGGGCGTCGCGCTCAACTCTAACGCGCCGACCGCGCTCACAGACCCCTTCTCTAAAGGAACAACAGCCGTGTCATACACCTTTGCGCCCACCGGCTGCATGATGAAAAACGTCAGGAACAGTGAGAGTCCGATTAAAGTCTGGTTGGTCGGCGTGCTCTGAGTCCCCAATGCCTGGCGAAGGAAGTGAAACACCACCAGCAAACGAACAAACGGCGACATGGAAAGCAGCAGGGCGGGGATAACGGTCAAGATCGTCAACACCACCATAATGGTTAGCAACTGCGAGTTGGTTCCCGCCGACAAGCCTGGAATCTGCACAACAGCGCCGGACGGCCTTGGCGCCGAAGCGCCCGCTGCCATGCCGTCAGAACAAAGTGCCACGGCCAGTACCCAGCCGATCCGCAACGCAAATGAAATTGGGCGCCTCATGTTCCTGTCGTTCCGCCATCGACCGCCACGGAAACCTCGTCCTGCTCCTTTTTTGGTGGCAATTGCGCTAGCAAGGCAATCGAATTCCCCGCGCCTCCGACAAGAAAGCGCTGGTCTTCCACTGTCACTAATGCCAGGAACCGGCGATCTCCGAGCGCGAGCGTCTCGCAAAGGTGCATCATTTTTGGCTGCCGATGTCCGGCGAGCGTCCTAATTCGCTTCAACACTGCGCCGAGCACCCTTCCAAAGACTACACCGGGCATCGTAGGCGTCATTTCCCCCATAGTGGGTACCCTCGTCTAGCGCAATTCAGTCACTCGTATCGCCAAGCGATCTCCGACCACATCGAATTCAGCCCAGCCAATCATGGCGCCATTCACCCACACAGGCAGTGGCGCGTCTTCACTTTCCCGGGCATCAATGATAGAGTGAACCTCGAGTCTCAATAGGTCCGCGACGGTCGTACGGGGCATTCGCAAGGCGACGCTAAGAGTGCATTTCAAAGCAAGGACATCCGCCCACCCATCGCCCGTGGAGGTGTCCGCTATGGACTTGTTCTGTGTGGGCTCTGCCGTCTGGATTTCCATGATCACCGCTGAACGAGAAAATCATTGAAGTAGACTTCCTTGACGCCGATCTCGGGAACGCGATCCTGCAACGCCTTCAGCAGTTGTGCCTTGAGCCTTGTCTTTCCGTCGGCTGCCAAGAGATCCTGGGAGCCCCAAGCGCTCAATACGGTCAGCAGCGTGTCGCGAAGAAGTGGTGTCAAACGTGCGGCTCGTTCTCCCTCTTTGCCTCCCTGAATCTCGCTCGCTAACCCAAGATCGATGCCAACTCGAAGGAAGCTGCTTGTATCTTTGTCCGTGAGATTGACCGTGAAACTCTCCAAATGCATTACCGCCCGCACCTCTTCCTGTGGGGTCTGCGGGTCTTGCTTGGCAATCGAGCGATGCCGCGAACGAGACCAGAGCCCTGTCCCTACAGCAGCTCCCAGAATCGTCGCGAGAACCAAAAGCGGCAAAGCCCAACGTCGTGATTTCTTTTCAGGGCCTTTCTTTAATTCCTCAGCCATCGTCTCAATGGAGGGCAATTTGGCTACCAAAAGATTGTGTGAACGCTTGTTTCAGGCCTCTCATATTTCCTGGAGGAAGTACCCTTTCCTTACTGCGAATTGGAACCACGGCGTGTTGGGCTCAATTGCGGCCGCCTGTCTCATACTTCCTGGGTGCACGCGACACGTGAAGAATCTCATTAGTATTCTTTAATGGAAGGCGGGCCTGCCCCCAGCGAAGTCGGCGCTAGGGGCAGGGGTAAGGAGGGGCAATGATCGGAGAAATCAGCGTATGAGGTTCAACGTTTCCTGGAGGAGGTTGTCAGCGGTCGTGATGCCGCGGGAATTTGCCTGATAGGCGCGCTCCGCTAGAATCAATTGGGCGAACTGGGTAGCCATGTCAACATTGGAGCTCTCCAAGGCTCCATCCGCGATGGTTCCTCGCCCGCCAGTTCCTGGGACTCCCAATGTCGGCAGGCCAGATGCCAAGCTGGCCATGAAGTTGTTTGAACCGGTGCGTAGGAGCCCTTGGGTATTAGGAAAGACCGCGAGGGCTATTTGGCCCAGATTCATTTGCTGGCCGTTGCTAAAGGCCCCACTTATGGTGCCGTCAACACCGATGGTAAATCCAGTCAACGAGCCGGCGGCATATCCATCCTGCTGGTTGGAAGTGGTCGAAGACGGACCGGCCACCTGCGTCACTTCCGATGAACCGGCTGCGCCAAAAAGACTCCAAGTCAGGTTAAGGCCGCTGGCCCCATCTACGAGTCCCGTTGCGCTTATCCCGCTGACGTCACTCGAAGGCGAAGTGAGGTTTCCGTTGCCGTCAAAAGTCAACGCTCCACTCTTCAACACTACTGGGGAGCCGGTTTGGCCAACATCCGCAGCCGGAATGGTGATTTGGTATGTCCACGAATTCGGAGCGGATTTGGCAAAGTTGAACGTCAGCACGTGGGGGGTGCCCAGCGAATCGTACACCGCTAAGGACGAACTGTAAGTGTCTCCCACGTTGGCGCCGGCGTCCAGGTTCATAGCGAGCGTCATCTTCGACGTGACCTTGGGAGGGCTGACCTGGCCGCTGTTGATTTGCAGAGGTCCTAACGCACCGCCGGCTGTCACGACGCCGTTTAGGGCTTGATATCCCATGACCTCTGCACCATCCGCAGTCACGAGGTAGCCTTGTGAGTTCATCGAAAGGTTGCCGTTTCGCGTATACGAGATCAGATCTCCACGCTGGACCTGCAGGAAGCCATCTCCCTGGATGGCGAGATCCGTGGATACACCAGTGCTCTCGATGGTTCCTTGGGAGAATTGGGTCGCAGTCGAGCCAATTCCAGTCCCGACACCAACCTGAATGGGATCGCCCGTTCCACTCTTTCCAAGCTCCTGGTAAAAGAGATCCTGAAACTGTGCGCTCTCCGCTTTGTATCCGACCGTGTTCATATTCGCCAAATTGTTCGAGATTACGTTGAGTTCCTCGTCGTTGGCGAGCAGTCCCGATAGTGAGATGGAAAACGATGACATGGAATTTCCTCCTAACTCTTTGTTCCAGAACCGGAACCAGAACCTCCGGTACTCGCGGAACTGCCCTGCTTCAGGGCCTGATTGATCTGGATAAGTTGTTCAAGCTGGTTGAATTGCACAAGCTGAGACACGAACTGGGTAGGGTCCATCGGATTCATGGGATCCTGTCCCTTGAGCTGGGTCAGTAATAAGGTCATGAACGAATTTTCGTCAAGGGCTCCGCTCGAAGCTCCGGCACCGGCGCTAGTCTTCTGGGAACCGCTGGCCGTCAACATTCGCGGGTTTACCAATGCTTCCAGTCTACTGGTGTCGACCATATTCAGTTACCTCCAAATGCCGTCTAACATTCCTTGCTAGGCGCGCACACTAAGCAGGCGCGTCCTCTCCCAATAAGTCTCGTCTGGTTCCCCACTCAAGGGCGGAGCGGCAGTCGAGTCCAACTTGCTGGCAGCCTGACTCACCGTTCGGTCTGAGTGAGTGCCTCGGTCCGGCTGCGATCCCGATCCGCTCTGACCACCTCGTTGTCCGCCGGCGTGTTCCTGCACGCCGCCTCGATTGAGAATTGAAACCTGCTCTAAATGCAAATTCTGACTGGCCAAAGCCTGATGCAGGGTCGGCAATTCGCTGGCAAGTATGGCGTGCGCGTCACTATTAACAACGCCGATTGATGCCGCGAGTCGGTTGCCGTCCAAAGACGCGCGTAAGTCCAGGGCACCTAGTATCTCCGTGCGAAGTTGAACATGCATCTCTGAGCCGCCGAATCCTCCATCCAGTCCGGCGGCCGTAACAACATTACCCGCATGAAGCGTCTGACTTCGCCAAGTGTCGAGAGCTCCGCCGCCATCGGCGCTGGACGGTGCAGATTGCGGAGTGGAAACGGGTGCCTGCGCTTGATCGGAAAACTTGACAGCCTGCGACGGCGAAGCCGCCAGGGCTAGCGTTGACGGTGACGATTCCAGGATAGCGTCAGCATGAGCTTTGCCGGCCGTCTGCTCCCCCGTCGAACGAGGGTCGCCTTGATGGTTCCCCTGATCGCCCTGCGACGGAGTCCAATCGCCACTGGATTGGGTTGCCGTACTCAAGGCGGGCGACGACACCTCCGGCGTAGCTTGGGATGTGCCGGAATCGCCCAGCCGATCAATGAGCTTAGCGTGGTTTTGTACGTCGCCCGTCCCAGAAGCCTCATTCGCCGCCTTCGCCTCTGTCATTGGCGCCGATTGGCCGGACGATGGGTCCGTCGGATCGGAAATCTTCATTGCGGCTTGGACACTCGAAGCTTTTGCCTGTAGGAGCTCGAAGTGGAAAGCTTGCGTGGCATTGTCTAAAAAGGTTGGCGGGGTCCCTGAATTCGACTGCGCACCATCGCTGCCTTGGGCCAGGCCGCTACTGGGGACGGCGTGCGACGTGATCGCCTCAGTCTGCGCGTCCGCCGACGGACCGCAAGTGCTGGTCGGTGTAAAGTTGTCGGCTTTCATCGTTGCCAGCCCCGGGGACTCCCGAATCGTTGTGCTCGTCACATTGGAAACCGTCATTGCCGCTTGGGCACTCGAAGCTTGTGCGTGAGCGAGGTCGACGCGAAAAGCTTGTGTGGCGCCGTCGGGAGAGTCCGGCGTAGTGCCGGCATTCGATTGCTCGCTAGCACTGGCTGGGGCCGCGCCGCTCGCGGCGGCAGGTTGCGTAGTGCTCGCTCCAGGCTGCGCCTCCGCCGACTGGCCGGCAATGCTCTTCGGAGTTGAGTTTTCGCCGTTCGTAATTGATAGTGCTGGAGATTCCTGAGGTGACGACCCTTGGGATGGCGTGGTAGCAGCTACCTCTGACTTCGGCACTAGAGCGAGATTTCCGGACAGCAGGTCTGACTGCACACAAAAACAAATATTAGGACCGTTGCTCGAGGGCGTTTGGACAGCAGCGGTGGAACCATTCGTGGCTCTCTTGGGTTTCGAAGCGGATTGCTCATGCTGCAGCGACGCTTGCTTCGCGCTGTTCGCTACGGTCATGATTGGAGCGCCTGTCTGATCGTGGCGAGCTTGACTCAACTCGCAGGCGAAGGGCACCGCATCGCTCGGAGAGTCCGTCTTACGCGACGCCATGGCGGTTCCAGTATTCGAGACGGCCGCATTCCCGATTTGTGGTGTGGTACTCACGTTCATTGCTACTTTCGCTCCAACATCCGGCGCTGGATGGTGCAAGCGCTGGACCAAAACTGGAGTCTAGTTGTAATGTGCGGATGCAGCGGACTTTATCGCTCGGAAGAAGGAAACTGAACTTTGAAAAGCAAGCAGAGGTGGGCAGGTTTTTCCAAGTTTGTCGGGCAAATCTTAGCTGCTCTGGGCCTTTGAGCCGCGACGTACAGCAAACAAATCGTCGACTCGCTGCTGCTCGCGTCTACCCTGAACGAGGCGATACGCGTCTAACTGGTGAGTTCGCAGGCTTTCCAAGCTCTCGCGCTTCTTCTTCGCATCGACGTACGCATCCTGTTGCACTTGGCGTGCTTGCTCTATCTTCTTGACATCGGCAGAGAGGGCTTTCAGACGCCTGGTATCCCCTTCCAAGCCTGCGACGTCGAAGTGGACCTCAGAGGCCACCATTCCTGACTTCATGAAATCCGCCAGGTCGCGCCCAGCTTGTCGTCTGCTCCGATCCTGTTCCTCGTAGAGCGTGCGCGTATGAAGAAGGTGGGCAGTCAGTGCCGACAGGCGTAGCTTCTCACGATCTTCGCGCACCTGGCGCCATCGGAGGAGGGCTTGAAGAGAGAATTGAAACGCCACGGTAATCCTATCCCGGGAGCGCTGAGAGCGCTGCCTGAGTTTGATCCAAGGCCGCGGGATCATTCACTTTCTGCTTGAGGAAGTCATTAATGGCGGGCATCGCCAAGACTGCCTGGTCCAGGGTGGCGTCGATGCCTCTCTGATAGGCGCCAACGCGAATCATGTCCTCAGAAGTAGCGTAGGCGGCCATGAGATTGCGAAGACGAACTGCCTTCTCCACGCATAGCGGAGGAGCCACGCTGGGCATCAACCGACTTAAACTATCCAGCACCGAGATCGCGGGGTAGTGGCCCCGATTGCTCAGCCGTCGATCGAGCACAATGTGTCCGTCAAGGAGCGCTCTGACCGCATCGACGATAACGTCCTGCTGATCATCACCCTCCATCAGTACAGTATAAAAGGCCGTTATGCTGCCTTGGCTGAAACGCCCGGCTCGCTCGATGAGCCGCGCGAGTAGTGTAAACACAGAAGGAGTGTAACCACGGGCGGTAGGAGGTTCACCGGCAGCGAGCCCGATCTCTCTCTGCGCCATAGCAACTCGAGTTATGGAGTCCAACACGAGCAGCACATGTTTGCCCTTAGAGCAGAAATATTCCGCAATCGCGGAAGCAGCTAACGCAGCACGAATCCGCAACAGAGGAGACTGGTCGGATGTGGAAACCACCACTACTGAGCGCGCCATTCCATCCGAACCAATGGCGTGCTCAAGGTAATCGCGGACTTCGCGGCCGCGCTCACCCACCAATGCCAATACAGACAAATCCGCCACGCTGTTCCGCGCCATCATCCCAAGCAGAGTGCTCTTCCCCACACCGCTCCCGCCAAACAGTCCGAGGCGCTGGCCTCGTCCGCACGTGAGGAAACCGTCGATGGCTCGGACGCCGCACGCCAAGGGTTCAGAGACCGGAATCCTATCAAGCGGCAAGTGGGGACGCAGATGCAAGGACCACTTCTGGCTCGACCTGTACGGTGGGCGAGAGTCGAGTACTCTTCCCGCGCCATCCAGAACGCGACCGAGCATTTCTTCGCCCACAGCTATGGTTGGCCGCTGGCCCCAGCTTGTTATGCGGTCACCGTAGCCGATCCCTCCTGCGCTATCCAGCGGCATCGAAAGTACATTCGTGCCCCGAAATCCCACGATCTCTCCTGAATAGACCTCACCGGCCCGATCCACAATCTCACAGGCTTCCCCCACGCAGCAGGGTGGACCTTCAGATTCAACGAGATTGCCGATGGCTTTCGTGACGCGACCGGTCCATCGCGTAGATGGGCGGTCCTCGAGTTTCCGGAAATACGTCAATAAGTCCGGCTTGGACATCAGAGTCTCGGTGGTCGAGCGTTGAGCAAGTCGAAAAAGCCGTTTTCAATCTCTTTGAGTTGTGTTTCGATGGAGAGGTCCGAGGTCCCCAGGTCGCTTTCAAGTAGGCAGCCGGCCACCGGCACGGCAGGGTCGCCCACCACTTCGATTTTAGCTTTGTGCCCTGACGCGTGACCGATGTCTTCCTCCCACTTAAGCGCGTCGCTCGGGTTCACCCGCAGCCGAACACGTGTGCCTTCAGAAATCCTTTGCAGGGCGAAGCGGACTGACGCCGCAAGCATTAGCGGATCCACTTGGGCTTCGCGGTGCAGGATTTTCCGGGCGATCGCCAGAGAAAGCGCCACAACTTCACCCTCAACTTTCTGAAAGTAGAGTTCGCGCTCACGTGCAAACTCGTCAAGTGCCGAGACGACCGTCGCGCGCGTGGCGGCAACTGCGTTCTCACCCTCGACCGATGCTTGCTTCTTTCCCTCTTCGAACCCCGACCTCCGGGCGGCCTCTTCTCTCGCCGCGACCTCTGGCTCGGTGTACTTGGCAAGCACACGCTGGTTGGCGCCTACGCCCGACCAGTCGGCCTTCTCCGGCAGCTCAGCAATTATTGATGCGATTGAAGTGGTTGAATCGTGAGCGAGAAATGAGTGCTCTAAACCGCGAGCGGAGGGATAGTTGAAAACGGTTACAGGCACGCCACCGTTCCATTTTCCCTGGAAGATTCTTCCCTTAGGCAACGTACTCGTCCTCGCCATGACCCTCTCTCGTCAATTTGCCTTCCGACTCCAGCTTGCGCGCCAAGTCCGCGATTTGCTGCTGGGCCGCTTGTATGTCGCGGGCGCGCAGCGGCCCAATAGCCTCCATGTCTTCCTTCAACATCTCAGCGGCGCGGGATGACATGGCTTGGCAAATGTGGGCCACCACTTCTTCGCTCGCGCCTTTCATCGCCGTGGCCAGCACTTTCTTGTCTGCTTGGCCAATTACCTCACGCACTCCGGCTTGAGGGACATCCAGCAGATCCTCGAAAGTAAACATCATGCTGCGCACGGAATTCGCGAGATCGCCGTCCAGGACTTCGAGGGATTCAAGGATGGATTTGCTCGCGGAGGCATTCATGCTCTTCAGCATTTCCGCCACAGCAGGGACTCCGCCAGAGGTTTTATGCTGCTCTCTACCGAATTCAGCCACCTTTTTATGCAAGACTGCCAAGACTCTTTGCACAACCTCGGGTGCAAAATGACGCATTTTGGCCACACGCTCCACAACCTCCGGCCGCAACAACTCAGGCAGATTCGCGAGCACCGAGGCGCCTTTCCCGCCGAGATTAGCGACCACCAGAGCGATGGTCTGGGGCGTTTCCTCCTCCAGCAACTTAGCAAGTTGCTGCGGGTCGGCAGCTTGGGGTGACCCACCCTGGCCAGACTCGTAAGCGGGGGCCTTCATCACCTGCTCGAGAAGACTTCCGCCTGCAGCTTCACCGAAAGCCTGAGACAAGACCTTTTGAGCAAAGTCTGAATCACCCCTGGTTAGGAACTTTCTGTGAGTGAGAGCTTTCTTGTACTCCTCGACCGTTGCACTTGCCGTCTCCGGTGAGATCGGACCCAAGGCGGAGATCTCCCTGGCAATCCGCCCAACCTCTTTCGGCGGCAGCGTGCGGAACACGTTGGACGCCAACTTGTCGCCCAGCAACACCATTAGAATCGCTGACTTCCGCAAACCGGTCGATGCCTGAGCAGTGGCCCGTGCCATCAAAGTCCCTTATCTTCAATTAGCCAGCCTTGGATGACTTGGCTCGCCTCTTCCGGCTGGTTTTCAACTCTGCTCACCAGAGCATGTTTCAAGAGCAAACTCCGATTTGCCTCATTACTTTGACCGGAGTCCAAAAGGAGGCCTTCATTCCCGAGTCCAGGGTTTGCCAAGGCACCGGACCCGGCGCCCATAAGGGCCGGGGCTTGCGCGCCGCCCTGCATCGGCAACATTTTGCTGAGGGTGACGACCAGTTGGTTCTTCACAGGCTTTAATACAAGCAGATAGACAACCAAAAACAATAACGCCAACACCAAATACCGAATCATGCCAAACCACTGGTTGACAATTATCAAGACCTTGTCAGCCGTGCCCGGTGCTGAGTTTTCTTGGGAAGGATGCAGAAACGGCAGGGTTTCGACGCTGAGGTTGTCTCCACGAGTAGTGTCCATTCCGATCGCAGCGACTGCCAAATCGTGAACCTGTTTTAATTCGTCGGCCCCAAACTTGTGACCGGGTTTGGATTGTCCATTTCTCGTGCCTTCTGCAGCGTCATCGAGAAGCACTATGGCCGATATCTTCTTAATGTTCCCGGGAGGCTGCAAGATATGCCTCAGAGTCTTGCTGACCGCGAATGTCTTGCTGTCGCTCCGCTCTCCTTGCGTGGCGCCGTTATCTCCCGAGTTTGTGTCATCTGCGGCGGAAGCCGCCTGCTGAGGTGACTGCGCGTTGGCTGCCGCGTTTGTGGCCGCGCTGGCCGGCTGGGGCTGTGGAGTATTGCT
>Ga0187803_10000973_pt1 | contig 11125 bp, 12 predicted proteins | sample NC_wetland_sal_i_2_FD_132425 | JGI IMG/M metagenome (GOLD analysis project Ga0187803, IMG submission 132425) | Wetland sediment microbial communities from Neuse River Estuary, North Carolina, USA - Control_3 | ecosystem: Environmental > Aquatic > Freshwater > Wetlands > Sediment | place: USA...
GAAAAGAAAGCGCTAGCGCGCCGGACGCAGCTTTTTACGAGCAGTGGGCCACCAGTCCATTCGCGGATTCGTACTTGACGAAGATGGCGGAAGCGGCGGTGGATTCGCTCGGATTAGGAAAAACCGGCGCGACAGATTATCTGGGATTGAGCTATTCGTCCGTCGACTACGTCGGCCACACATTCGGCCCACGGAGTTGGGAAATTCAGGACATTCTAGTGCGGCTGGACAAGGATTTGGGTGAGCTATTCACCCACCTGGATCAAAAGGTGGGCCGGGGAAACTACGTTGTGGCACTTACTGCGGATCATGGCGTGGCGCCGATCCCCACGGACATGCAGAAGACAGGATTTGACGCCGGGGTATTGAGCTTGCCGGATCTGAAAGACCGAATGGAACTGGCGCTCAAGCCCTTCAACTATCCGAAGCCGGCCATCGCACGGATCGCCGGCAATGAACTTTATTTTTCGCCGGGAGTGTACGCACAATTGAAGCAGGATCCGGCGGCGATGAAAGCGTTGTTCGATGCGGCCTTGACGATGCCGGGAGTCGCGGCCGTGTATCGGGCGGAAGAGTTGGGCGGCGGGGAAAAAACTCTTTCGGAGACGCGCACGGCGGCGGAGTTGAGCTATTTCGCTGGGCGAAGTGGCGACCTCTATGTACTGCAGGCGCCCTACTGGCTCACGGACAGCTCCGCGGAGGGCTCGAAGCGCCACACCACCGGCACGAGCCACGGCACGCCTTATTATTACGATCGGCGCGTACCTGTTTTTTTGATGGGATTCGGAATTCAGCCAGGAGAATATTTCGAGGCAATCACCCCGGCTGACATCGCGCCGTCTCTTGGGGCTTTGACCGGTGTGACCCTGGCGACACATGATGGCCGCGTGTTGGCAGAAGCTCTGCGGAAGCCTGCGGGAAGGTAAACAGCAGGGCCCAAGTCACGGCTGGATTTTTGCGGAGCACCCGGCAGGTTCGTGATATCCTCTTGCCCAGTGTGAGTTCCCCTGATCGCGTTGACCTCTCTGTGCAGGTTGGCGCTCTGCGCCTTTCTAATCCCGTCATCACTGCCGCTGGCACCTTTGGATATGGGGTGGAGTTCGCACACTTGGTCGACTTGAACCGCTTGGGCGGGTTTGTTACCAAGGGAATTTCCAAGGAAGCAATCGACGGCGCTCCTGCCCCTAGGCTCTGCGAAACAGCGTCAGGAATGCTAAACGCGGTCGGGCTTCAGAACGTAGGGGTGGAAGCTTTCCTGAGGGAAAAGCTTCCAGCGTTGCAAAAATACAACACTCACGTGATTGTGAACGTCTTTGGCTACTGCCTAGAAGAGTACGTAGAGGTAATCCGGAGACTGGAGCAGGCCGAGGGGGTTTCCGCCTATGAGCTGAATATTTCCTGCCCGAACGTAAAAAAGGGGGGTATGCAGTTCGGGAACGACCCCAGTGCCGTGACGGAAGTGGTGAGTGCGGCAAGGAAGGTGGCGGAGAAGAGGCCTCTCTGGGTGAAGTTGATGCCTCTCGTGACAGACATTGGGCTTATTGCTCGGGCGGCAGAGTCAGCGGGGGCGGACGCCTTGACTGTCGCGAACACGTATCCTGCTATGGCCGTTGAAGTTAGGACTGGGAAGTCACTTCTGGGCAACCTGACAGGTGGGTTGTCCGGCCCAGCCATCAAACCGATCACACTTCGCCTGGTTTGGGAGACCCGAAAGGCTGTGAATATCCCTATCTTGGGATTGGGAGGGGTGGAAACGGCTCAGGACGTGCTTGACTATATGGCTGTGGGCGCGTCGGCCGTACAGGTAGGCACGGCCAGTTTTGCTGACCCGAAGGCCAGTGAGGTAATAGTCGCAGATCTTGCGGAGGCCTTAAACGAAGCTAACGCGTTATCTTTCAAGGAGATAAAGGATAAATTTCTCAAAGAAAACGGTTGACATAATGCGGTAATAGTGCTACACTTTTTGATAGTTCGTAGTCAAAAAAACACACTATGCGACGACCACTCTTTATGATTTGGGCCGCCATCCGATGGATACCCCTGATGTTCCTTATCAGTCCGGGCATGGAGGCTCCCCTCGTTGCTCATTTGAGTCCTCCCGTGCAGCCGATTAAGACCTGGGTCGGAAACGCCAGTTGGTATGGTCCGGAGTTCAATGGCAAGAAGACCGCCAACGGGGAAAGGTTCAACTCGGAGGCTCTGACCGCCGCGCACCCCAACTTGCCGTTCGGCTCCTGGGTGCGGATTGTAAACCTGCGGAACGGGAAATTTGAGGTTGTACGCATTAATGACCGCGGACCCTACCAAGAAGGACGCGAAATTGATGTATCCTACCGCGTAGCCCGAAAGATTGGCCTGATCGATCCGGGGGTAAGTCAGGTGCGGCTGGAATTGATGCAGTTGCCGCCGAAGCGCACCCGGACGGACGCGGACCAGAACTAAAAAGTTTCGGGCATGTCCCCGAACCTTGACCTTCGACGCCCATCCACGCAGCAGCCTGATTGTAGCCCTCGATTTTGATTCGTTAGCGACAGCGGTGAAGTTCGCCAAACAAGTGGCGGATCTCGTCGGCATGTTCAAGATCGGCAGCCAACTCTTCACCAGCGCCGGGCCGGAAGCCGTCCGGCAAGTGGCGCAATTGGGCGCCGACATTTTTCTCGATCTCAAATTCCACGACATTCCAAACACAGTAGCGGGAGCGGTGCTGTCTTCGGCGGCGATGCCGGGCGTGCAACTGGTGAACGTGCACGCGCTGGGCGGCACGGCAATGATGCGTGCTGCAGCACAAGCGGTGAGCGCCGGCGTGCCCATGGGCTCAGACCGGACCAGACTGCTGGCAGTGACGGTGTTAACCAGCATGGATCAAAAGGCGATCCGGGAGGTGGGCCTAGGCGGGCCACCGAAACTCCACGTGTTGAAATTGGCGAAACTGGCGCAGAAGGCCGGTGTGGATGGCGTAGTTGCCTCCGTGCAGGAAGCAAAGGCGATTCGCCATGCATGTGGCCAGGAATTTCTGATTGTAACGCCCGGGGTACGCCCAAAGGATAAAGGTGACGGAACGAAGAAAGACGATCAAGCTCGCACTGCCACACCACGCGAAGCGATCAAAGCCGGAGCGGATTTTATCGTTGTGGGGCGGCCTATTCTAACGGCCACCGATCCCCGCGCGGCGGCGCAGGAAATTGTGGATGAAATTGCGGCTGCCAAGGGTTGAAGTTGGATTCGGCCCAAATTTGACGCGACTGCTCTCCTTTCACAGCATCCAAAAAACAGCCGGGCATCCAGACTGGTCTGTCCGCGGATGGTTCGCATGACGAAAAGCATCATTGTCGGAACCGCAGGTCACATCGATCACGGGAAGTCCACTCTAATCGAGGCGCTGACTGGGACGCACCCCGACCGCCTGGAGGAAGAGAAGCGGCGCGGCATCACCATTGATCTGGGGTTTGCGTTTCTTGAGGAAGGCGAAGTGCGGTTCGGATTTGTTGACGTGCCGGGGCATGAGCGGTTCGTAAAGAACATGCTCGCGGGCACGTCAGGAATAGACCTGCTGTTGTTCGTAATTGCTGCCGACGAAGCGATCAAGCCGCAAACGCGCGAGCACTTTGATATTTGCCGTCTTCTGGGAGTGAAACGAGGGGTGATCGCGTTAACAAAAGCGGATCTGGTAGACCAGGAAACTGCGGACTTGGTGCGCCTGGAAATGGAAGAGTTCGTGAAAGGGTCCTTCCTTGAAGGAGCGCCAATTCTGGCCGTAAGTGCGAAAACGGGCGACGGGCTGGTTGCGCTAAAACTGGCACTTCAGCAAGAAGCCCAGCAGATCGCCGAAAAGCAAACGGATCGTTACTTCCGGCTGCCCATTGACCGCTCGTTCGCGGTGAAGGGATTTGGAACAGTGGTGACGGGGACATTGATCTCCGGGCAAGTGGCGAGCGGCGACGAGGTGGAACTGCTGCCGGAGAAAAAATTGCTTCGCGTCCGCGGAGTGCAAACCGGGGGAAAGACTGTGGAGCGAGCATATGCGGGGCAACGGACGGCAGTGAATCTTTCAGGAATAGAGCACACGGCCGTACAGCGAGGCATGGTGATTGCCACGCCGGGGCGATTTGCAAAGACGCGGCGCATCGACGCGCGGCTGGAACTGCTGCCAGACGCGCCCCGGCTGAAACACCGGGCGAAGGTGCACTTTCATACCGGGACAGCGGAGTGCGTCGCGGAAGTTCTGCTTTATGAAAAGGCAGAACTACCTCCTGGGGAAACAGGCGTGATGCAACTGCACTTGGCCGACGAAATTGTCGTGGTGCGCGGCGACCGGTTTATTGTCCGGCAGTTTTCGCCCGTAATTACGATCGGCGGCGGAGAAATTCTCAATCCACTAGCCAGGCGGCCTATGCGGAAGGACAGCGGGCGCGTAAAATTTCTGGAAACGCTGGAGCGCGGCTCGCGCGAGGAAATCCTGCGGGCGATGGTGGAGCGCAACATTCTTGGACTGGGCATGGGGGATATTGTCGCGAGGACCGGTTGGATGGAGCCGGAAGTGCTGGCGGCAGCGCAAAATCTGGCCAAGGCGGGCGCGATTCGCGTGGTGAACGCGGAACCGCTGCTGTTGTTATCCGAATCGTCGTTTCAAGACATTGCGAAAAAGCTCCTCTCGCGTGTGGAGACTTTTCACAAAGAGAATCCCTTGCTGCCGGGCATTTCGCGGGAAGACTTACGCGCGAGCGTAGGCAGGCGCGTCCGGACAGAAACGTTTCGAGCGGCGCTGGAAGAGTTGACGACGCAGAACAAGCTGGTTACGCAAGGCGAACTGGTCAAGAGACCCGGAACAGAAATCACGCTGACGCCGGAAGAGGCGCGCGCAAAGGAACAAATTGAACAGGCCTTCGCCAAAGCGGGATTGGCGGTGCCGTCGGTAAAAGAGGTCCTCACACACTTGGTGATCGAGAACCGGCGCGCGGAGAAAATTCTGCAGATCCTGCTTCGAGAAAAACTGCTGGTGAGGGTTTCGCCGGAGCTCATTTACCACCGCGATGCCCTCGCAAGATTGCCTACCCTGCTCCAGAACTACAAGAACACTCAAGGGGACCGAATCGGAGTACCAGCTTTTAAGGAAGTGACCGGTGTCACAAGGAAGTACGCTATCCCGTTACTCGAATATCTCGATCGCCAGCGCTTGACGCGGCGGATGGGGGACGAGCGTGTTATCCTATAGGGGATAAATAGCAGCGGCCCGTGCTTGCTGAGGGCAAAAGAGTGCGCTAGGTTGGTAGGGAGCGCGAGAGGCAGCGGTCGCGTGGAGGTAGTTCATGGGTGAATTCAGTATTTTTCATTGGCTGGTAGTGCTGGCCATCGTTCTGATCTTCTTCGGCGGACGCCGTATTCCCGAAGTGATGAGGGGACTCGGCGAAGGGATTCGCAGTTTCAAAGAGGGGATGAGCGGCACGTCGCAGACGCCTCCACCGCCGGCGCAGACCCCGAGCGAAAAGCCGAGCGAAGAGAAGAAGTAGATCGAAGCAAAAAGATTCGTAGCAGGGATGAGGCCCCGGTGCATCCGGGGCCTCTTTGTATTTTGGGCCGAGGGGATTTTCGAGTCGCGGTGCGCGAACCTGTGGCAGGGATGCTCCAAGAAACGCTTCTACAGAGATAACCTCGGCTGGTGCAAGTAGCGAAAACCTGAACTTTCGGCCAGTAGAGGCGCAACAACTTTGTGCTCAGACTTGGGTATTACCCAGTACCCCGGGAATTCGTCGAGGAAACAAAAAGGAGAAAAAAGCCATGAGCATCAAGTTCTCAAAGTGGAGCGTGTTGCCCGCAGCGGTGCTATTGCTGGGCACGGTCGCGTTAGCGCAGGATCCTTCCCCCAGCACGCCGGCGCCAACACCGGCGAAACCGGGCGAAGTTGTCCAGCGCAAGGAAAATCAGCAGGACCGCATTGCGAACGGTGTGAAGAGCGGGCAGTTGACCGCCGGTGAGACCGCCAACCTGGAAACGAAGGAAGCGGCGATCAATGGCGAGACGCGCGCGGACCGCGCTGCCAACGGCGGCAAGTTGACCGCCGCGGAGAAGAAGCAGGTCAATCAGCAGCAGAACCAGCTCTCCAAGCAGATCTATCAGGACAAGCACAACGCAAACACCGCGCACTACGGCAACAACAAGGTCGGCCAGCGCCGCGAAAATCAACAGGACCGCATCGCGCAGGGCATCAAGAGCGGACAGCTCACCGCCGGGGAAACCGCCAAGCTGGAAAACCAACAGAAGAACATCAACCAGCAAGTGAAGGCGGATCGTTCCGCGAATGGCGGCAAGCTCACGCAAGGTGAAAAGAAACAGGTCAACAAGGAACAAAACGCCGCGTCAAAAAACATCTACAACAAAAAACACAACGCCAGGACGCAGCCCGGCACCAAGAAGTAAGTTTCGAGACAATCCAAGAGACAAGGCGCCCCATCCCCACCGCGGGAGGGGCGCTTTTCTTTATGGCTGACGCTTGCTCAGCACCGGGTACCGTGGATTCATGCTGCGTCACTGCGATTCGCGATCTTCGGACCAGCCCAGCTCCTGGAGAGCGGCAATCAAGCGCGCGAGGGGGAGGCCAACCACATTGAAGTAGCAGCCCTCAATGCGGGGAATGTAGCGGCCGGCGCGGCCCTGGATGGCATAGGCGCCGGCTTTGTCGTACGGTTCTTCGGTGGCGAGGTAACGGGAGATTTCATCGCGGGAGAGCGGCGCAAACTGGACGAGGGTGGTTTCGATAAACTTGCGACGGTCCATTTCGGGCAGGCGGATGAGAGAGACACCGGTGACGACGGAATGAGTGCGCCCAGAGAAGAGTTGAAGCATGCGGCGCGCCTCGTCTGTGGAACGGGGTTTGCCGAGGAGCTGCCCATCGAGGACCACAACAGTATCGGCGGCAATCAAAATCGCCGGGCCAACGGCGCGGGCAGCAACCAGTTCGGCTTTGGCATCGGCCAGGCGCTGCACCAATTGCTGAGGAGTCTCGCCCGGATAAGGAGTTTCATCGATAGCGGCAGACATCACGGAAAAAGAGATGCCGGCGTCGTGGAGAATCTGCGCGCGGCGGGGTGATGCGGAAGCGAGAATCAACTTCATCGAAGTATGCTGGGGGCAAGAATACTACAGACCCGGCAGCGTGACAGCTGGGCCTTGGGGCTGGCAGAAGAGCGATTCAACTGGCCAAATGAGACTCGACGACGGATTCCTGATTCTCTCCGAAGGCTGAGCACGAGGCGTCTTGCTGATTCTGGTAAAGTTTCCTCAGTTCACAGCGAACGGGCGCGGCGAAACGAACTGACCGCAAAAAACACGAATAGCAGCGCGACGCCGATAGCTACCCCGATCAGCCATTTTGCGACATCGCGGGTCCAGGCCCGAAAGGCGGAATTCAGCCAGCCGAACGCAAGAATAGCGAAGATCGCGCCGACCGCTTCGTAAAAGATCTGTTTCAGTGCCCGCCAAAGCCGCTGAAATCCTCGTGGCTCTGGCGGGCGAGGAGCTGAGCCCGCCGCCGTGGACATGGGTGAATCTTAACGCAGATTGGCGATCGAGTGCGGCGAAGGCGCTCCAGTCCGAAAGGACAGGTAGGCTGTAGATGGATTGAAGACAACGCCAAAAGGTCAGCTTGTATCGAATAAAACGTAGGCCTAGAATCAGGTTTAGCGGTACTCGGGAGCCGGCCTTGCAACTCGACGATCACCTAAAAAACCTTTTGCGCGAACTTGGTCACGCAATCAACGACACGGTGTCGGAGTCTGAGCGCATTACCGGAGCGATAGCCGGGGTGCGTGCGCACGGCTATGACATCGTGTTGAAGCTGGATGCAACTATAGGTCTGGCAAAGCGGGATGGAAGCGAAATGCCGAAGATGTCCACGCAGGATCGGCGTTTTCTGGAATCGCTGCGCATCCAGGTGGACCAGGAATCGCTTGATCAAGAGCCGGACAAGCGCCAACCGTCACGCCTGGCCATGACTCCCCAGGACGTGCGCTTTCTGAAGTCTTTGAGGATTGCGACGGACGATACCGAATGAAGAAAATCTTCTTCATCGCGGCGGTCTGCGGTCTGGGTTTCACGGTGCTGGGAACGCTTTCGGCGTTTCGGGCAGCCGCCCAAGATCCCGTTTTGACGCCGATTATTGCGAGCGAAGTGGCGCCGATTGTCGTGAAAGCCGTAACGCCCAAGCCAAAACCGACCGGTTTGCAAAAATTCCAAGGCTATATCGTGAATGCAAATACCGCGCAGGTGACGGTGCGGGACAAGGGCAACGAGATGCTCCTGCAGACCTTCCCGCTCAGCCAACCCGTGGCGGCACAAATGCAGAAGATCATCGATAAGGGCGGCTATCAGTTCGGCGACAAAATCACCGTGTATTACGATCCGCAGACTCACACCGCTATGAGGATTAAAGGAAAACCGTCGCGGCCCCTCTAGAACCGGAGGGAGTCATGTTGCGCCTTCCCGCAGTGGCCGGCCAATTTTATCCGGGCAATCCCGAGGAACTTTCCGCGCTCGTCAAAAACTACACAAAACAAGAAAGCTCGCTGAAAAAGGCGATGGTACGCGCGTGCCTGGTGCCACACGCGGGATACATCTATTCAGGCGGAGTTGCGGGTGCCGTGTTCTCACGAATCTCCTTGCCAAAGAAAATCCTGCTGCTGGGGGTGCGGCATTACCCGCGTGGAGAAGCGCTGGCCATTCTTTCGGACGGCGCGTGGAGAACGCCGCTGGGCGATGTGCCAGTCGAAACGCCGCTCGCAACACGCCTGCGGCAGGAATGCCCTGCACTGCGCGAGGACAGTGTGGCACACAGCCGGGAGCACTCGCTGGAAGTGGAACTCCCCTTCTTACAAGTCTTAAACCCTGGATTTTCGTTTGTGCCGGTGGCTGTTGGCACACTCCGGTTTGAAGACCTGGAGGAGACAGGAGAGGGCGTAGCGCGAGTTTTGGAAGAGACCCAAGAGGAAATTTTGATTGTGACCTCGTCGGACATGAATCATTACGAGGATGACGAAACCACGCGACGAAAAGACCATAAAGCGATTGACCGCATGCTGAAGCTGGACGCCCGTGGACTCTATGAAGTCTGCCGCGACGAAGAAATCTCCATGTGTGGTTTGGGACCCGCGATTGTGATGCTTACAGCAATGAAGCGGCTGGGCGTGCAGAAGGCCGAATTGGTGCGCTATGCCACTTCGGGGGATGTCAGTGGAGATAGAGACGCCGTCGTTGGATACGCGGGAATGATTTTCGGGTAGCCTACGCGAGCAGTTCCATCGTTTTGCCGAACCAAAAAGCAAGCGGCCCCTGACGTGTCACCACGAGCCGCTTTCGCGATTCAGATTTCCCCCGAAGCTTAGTGATGTCCGGCCGAGGAATGACCTGACGAGGAGGCAGATGAAGTGTGCGACGAGCCCATGGAACTGCCCGAGCTGTGGCCGCTCCAAGTGCTTCCGCCTGAAGAATGAGAAGAGCCGCTGGATGAAGGACGAGGCGGAGTAATGTTGGGTCGCGTGGGGGTGGTGGCACGCAAAGTGGCGGGCACATTGGTAGTGCGCGCCGTGCCGCCTCCAGCAGCAGCCGTGGTGGGCTTCGATTCACTTCCAGCCGTGGGAGTGCCGGTCTGAGTCTTGGCCTCTTCCGGTGTGACCTTCGCGGGCTCGTTGCTATTCACGAAGCGGTGCTGACCCGGCTCGTAAACGATGGAAGAATCGCGGCTGAGAGTGACGGGCCGATTGCCGGAATTGCCGAAGAGGATGGTACGGGAAACGCGCGTCGGCTGGGAAGTCGCCGCCAGCGTCGTAGCGGCGAGCGTCTCGCGCGGAGGATTCCTCACCACCAACCATTTTTCTCCAGCACCGGGAGTCGGGGTTGCCGCGATGGCAGTTCCATGAAGGGTGTAAAGGCCGTGGTCGAGATTAAGCGGTGTCTTGCCACGTACATCTGTAGGATGGAGCGGCACGAGGCCCGTCGTGGAACCGGAGTGCACCCAAACGGCGGTCACCGGGCGATAGTAGACCGGGCCACCAAAACCAAGCCCGGAAGGTACCCAAACCCAACCGTACACAGGGCTGAACACCCAGCCGCCATAGTGATAGGGCAACCAGCCCCACGATGCGGAGCCGATGAAATTCCAGCCGAAGAAAGAATCATAGTACCAACTGCCGTAACTGAAGGGACACCATCCTATCCCCATGCCGAAGGGTTGCCAGCCGAAGCCGTAACCGGGGACGTTGTACCAGGAACCGTATGAATAGAGATCGGCAAGACCTGAGGTGTAATTGGGGGAGTTCGCATATTGACTGGAATAGGTTGTTGCAGTCACCACACTGTCGATTCGGCCTGAAACCCACTTATCGAAGTCGTCGCTATCGCCGCTGCGGCCAATCACAGGAGAGTTTCCCTCGAGCACATTGATGGAATAGGACTGGCCTTTTTCGAGTGACTTCGACTCCTTCTTGCGGAGCACCGTCACGTGGCCCTGTTCGACATTTACGGTGCTGCCATCGTCAAAGTTGTCCAGGCGAAAGGTAGTGCGCCCGTCCGCTTCCACACTGAAGTCGCCTCCGGTGACGCTGAAATAATCGTCCCTTGCAGGATGCACATAGAAAATGGCGCTACCCTGCCGCAAGATCAGGCGCGTGATGTGCGCGCCTTCGTCGAGCGAGAGATCGTAGAACTCAATTAGGGTGTTGGCACTCAGGAAGGCCATCGCGCCGTTCTCAAATTCGACCTCGGCGCGGCCGTTTCCATCCGTGGCCAGGGCATAGCCCTGGCGGATGGGCAGGTTGAGGGGAGCCACATCCCAAGTCGCTTTGGAATCGCTCAATGAGTCCTGGTGAAATTCACGCGCGAAGCGGACGTCGCCCTGGACCAGGCTGAGCCGAACAATGCGCGCATGACTGGAATCCGCCACGACCGGCGGAGGCGTGATTGTCCACAGAAGGGCAGCAAGAAGAAGGGAGAGCACTGGGAAATGGCGTTTCACGGGACACCTCGAGGGGCGCTTGCCTCTGTACCTTAGACGATAGCGCATGTCGGCGGGTTGCGTTAGCGGAAAGTCGGCCAGTGTCCTCCGGAGGGCATGTTAAAGAGACAGTACCGCCAGCGC
>Ga0187803_10000974_pt1 | contig 11119 bp, 11 predicted proteins | sample NC_wetland_sal_i_2_FD_132425 | JGI IMG/M metagenome (GOLD analysis project Ga0187803, IMG submission 132425) | Wetland sediment microbial communities from Neuse River Estuary, North Carolina, USA - Control_3 | ecosystem: Environmental > Aquatic > Freshwater > Wetlands > Sediment | place: USA...
AGGTAGAAACGTTTTGCAGCAGCGTCCCCCAGCGCAGGCCCACGACGTTCACATAGGTGAGAATGGCAATCAGCAGCAGCCCCAGCAGATGCGCGCGCGTAACCACGATGCCGGCCAGCGACAGCACCACCCGCTCCTGCGAGACGACGGGGAAGACCTGTCCGGTATAGGCTGCCGATGCCACCGAAAGGGCGGCGATCGTGCCTCCGTTCGCCACTGCGAACAGCATCCAGCCGTAGAGGAAAGCGATCAGATCTCCGTAGGCTTCGCGCAGATAGATGTACTGCCCGCCGGAGTCGGGAAACATCGAGCCTAACTCGGCAAAAGCGAAGCAGGCGCAGAGCGAGATCAGTCCGCCCAGCACCCACACCAGCAGAAACAGCACCGGTTGCGGCAGGGGCCCGGCAATGTCCTTAGCCGTAAGAAAAATGGAGGAGCCGATGATGCCGCTGACCAGCAGCAGCACGGAATCCAGCAGGCCCAGGCCGCGGACCAGCGTTGGCTTGGCCTCCGACGACGGCGTCTGAGTGACAGGGGGCGCGGGAGTGGCTTCCATTATCCGATTCCGAGTTCGTCGGGGTTTTCCAGCGGCGTGCCGCAGCGGCGGCAAATCACGGAAGAACAATCTCCGCAGGTCAGCGGATCGGTCACCTCTTCCGCGCAATTCGGGCAGTACAGCGGTCCCGGGCTGGGCTCCGGCGGCGGATTCTGTGGGCGAGTTGCCATAAGGAACCAAACTGTAACACAGAAGTGGCACAGGGTTCCGTGCAGTCAGTCTCATACCGGACTCGAGGAAAAGCATGGCTTCTGCTTGTGCGGCTAGGGGCCGGAGCATCGTCGCACTGAAGAGACGGGATGATCCATCTCATAGACAGGCTGGCGTTCCGCGGACTACACTGGCGCGCGGCAGGCTGTAGCCAAGGAGGTTCCTCATGTACCGACTACCCCTAGAGATTGCGATTCTGCAAATGTCCAACAAGGAACACGATGAGCTACACGCGGATCCCAAGAATTGGGTGAACGACCACAAGGTGTTTCCCAAGCCGGTGAGGTCGGTGGATGTACCGGATCACCCTTCCAAGCCATCGGCCTCCGCGTGGGTGGTTACAATTGTGCACTTTCCGCACTGCGCCGCGATGGGCTCGTGCGATCCAGTCTAGGGCCGGCAGACTAGGGCGAGAGACCCACCCGCCGTTCCAACTCCTGGAATCTGGCATCGGACCGGAGAGGATCGAGAGCAGGATCTACTTTGATCCCTGCCAGGTAGAGATCCCGTTCCATGTAGGCCCTATCGAGCCACCGGAAAGCCTTTTCGCGATCGCCCAGAGCGGCGTACAAAACCGTCATGAAATAGGGCGGAACGTAAGTCCGGCGGGATTGCTCGAGCACTTGGGCGAGCATCTGGTGAGCGTCCGCCGTGTTTCCTTGATGCGCATAAATGCGCCCGAGCAGCACCGCCCAGACGGTTTCTTTGCCCGAGAGGGTCCACGCCTTCATAGTCTCGTCTAAGGCCTGTGGGTATTGACCTTTGCCGAGGTAGGCGTAGCCGAAGCAGGCATGAGCGTTGTCGTTATACGGAGTCAATTCCAGGGCTCGCTGGCACTGCTCCAGCGCCTGATCGTAGCGCCGGGCACAATAGAGATCCCACCCTGCCGTTGTATTGTTGTCATTGTAGAGAGGATCCAGTACCTGAGCCGCCAAGACCTGAGCCCAGGCTTCGTCGACACGTCCCATAGCGGCCAGGAAGACCGAATACATGCGATGCGCCTCGGCATCGCCGGGGTTGAGCTGGAGCGCGCGTTGGTACTCGCGTTCGGCCTCCGTCCAGTCCCAGTCACCATAAAACCGCACGGTGGCCAGGGCAGTGTGGCCGTGAGCCAGAGTCTCATCGAGAGCAACGGCCCGCAGCGCATAGCTCCGTGCTTTGGGCATCGCCTCGCGAGGCGGCAGACTGATGTCGTTCCAGTAGGAGTCGGCCAACCCCGCATATGCTGGAGCGTAGTTGGGATCAAGTTGGATAGCCTGCTCAAAATACTGGCGCGCTTTCGTGCGCTGCTCGTAGGTCCCAAATCGCAAGTATTCTGCCTTGAGATAAGCTTCCTGGGCGGCAGGTTCGATGGGGCGCGCTGCGGCCAGGCGGGCTTGATCTCCTGCCGTCAGGTTGACTCGAATTTCGCGTGCAATGGCTAGCGCCAGTTGGTGCTGCAGGGTGAGCAGATCGCGGAACTCACCTTCGTACCGGTGGGACCAAAGTTGCCGGTCATCGGCGGCGCTAACCAGGCGAATCGTCACCTCGACCGTCTGCCCCGAACGCATGACCGCGCCTTCGATGACCGCGTCCACTTTCAACTGGCGGGCAACGTCACGCAATGGCACGCGCTCGGTCTTGTAACGCATGACTGACGTGCGCGAGATGATGCGCTGCAAGGCGTGCATCTGGCCCAGATCGGTGATGAGAGAGTCGGTCATCCCATCGGCCAGGTATTCCTGTTGTGAGTCCCCGGACAGATTCGAAAATGGAAGAACGGCCAGCGATTCAATATGGGGTGCGCCCTGGTTCCGCAGCGTGTCCATCCAACTTTTGCCCTTCCATCCCAGTACTGTCGCCAGCGCAAGCACTCCAAGGCACGCCGCTAGCAGGTAAAGGCGGAGCCTGCCGCCGATCCTGGGGGTGCCTGTCGCGCTGTGGGCATTGGCCAAGTCCCGCAGCTCACGCAGCAGGTCTTCAGCCGACTGGTAGCGCTTCTCCGGGTCCTTCTCCAGGCACTTCAGGATGATGGCTTCGAGGCGCGGTGAAATTCCTGGCCGGACATGACTCGGAGGAACCGGCGCCCGGTGCAGGATCTCATCCACCAGGGCGGTGAACAGCTTCTGCTGGAACGGAGCGTGCCCGGTGTAGAGTTCATACAGCACCGCTCCGGCGGAGTAGATGTCGGTCCGCGCATCCACGGCCAGTCCCGTGAGCTGCTCCGTCGCCATGTAGGGCAGCGTTCCGGAGCAGTCCACTGCTCCGTTGTAACTCACCGTGCTGGCCAGAGGGCCGAGGCGGAGAGTGGACCAGGCCAGGCCGAAATCGAGGATCTTCAGTCGGTCATCCTTGGTTAGCCGCAGGTTGCCCGGCTTCAGGTCACGGTGGATGACTCCTTGGGCATGGGCTGCGGCCAAGCCCTCAGCCAGCTGCACGCCAATGCGCACGATTTCTTTCTCCCGCAAGACTCCCTGCCGGACCTTTTCGTCGAGGGCCAGTCCGGGGACGTACTCCATCACCAGGAAATCCACGTTGTCCTGGGTGTCGAAATCAAGAACAGTGACGATGTTGGGGTGATTTAGCTTGGAGAGGGCTTTCGCCTCTTTGCGGAAGAGCTGGCGCCCGCGGTCGTCAGTTCCGGGGGGTAAAACCTTCAGGGCAACATTGTGTCCGAGGTGCTCATCGCGGGCCAGAAACACTTCTCCCATCCCGCCTTCGCCGACTTTCTCGATGACGCGGTAATGGCCCAATTCGCAATCAATCAGCGAGCCGTGGTTGAGCGCCTGGCCCATACGGCGAGGTCCCCCACACACGGAATCGTAGGTCCCGCAATGGGAGGAGTCAATGGAGAATGTGCGGCATTGCCGCCTGCCCTTGAATCTCCATCCTTTGGCCCATTATTCTCCGGAGGAGGCACCATGTCCGACAAGCGCCTGAGCGCCGACGAGAAACTACAACAGGAATTCAACCGCTGGGCCGCCGCTGGTGAAGGCGACCAGATGGAGCGCCATCATCTCAACATCACCGAGAAGACGCTGCACCTCATGAACCTCCGCCCCGGCGAGCGCGTGCTTGATCTGGGCTGCGGCTCGGGATGGGCCACGCGCCTGCTGGCGCGGCTGGTGGGAGAGGGCCCCGAGGGATTCGGTCAGGTCGTGGGCGTCGACGTTTCTGACGAGATGGTGCGCCTGGCGCGCGAGTCGTCGAAAGACTTCGGAAATATTCTGTACGTCTGGGGATCGGCGCAGCAAATTCCCTGGGAAGAAAATTTCTTCGATAAGGTTCTGTCGGTGGAGTCGTTCTACTACTATCCCGACCAGGACCGCGCTCTCATGGAGTTGTTCCGGGTGATGGCGCCGAGGGGAAGGCTGTTCATCTTGATCAATCTCTATAGAGACAACCCTTACTCGCTGCAGTGGGTGGACAAACTAAGAGTCCCGGTGCACGTGCGCTCGGCGGCCGAATACGTCGAACTGCTCACAAAACACGCCTTCGAAAAGGTGGAGGCGCGCCGCATCCCCGACGACACGCCCACGCCGGATAACTACCAGACGAAATCGTTCAACAGTCTCGATGATCTCAGAGCATTCAAGCGGGAGGGTGCGCTGCTGTTGATGGCTTCCAAGCCCGATCTGCGCACGCCGGCGCCGGGATACACGATCTACTAGTGCTGGGTGCCCAATCCTAGCCGCGCTCTTGCACCAAGGATGGGAATTTTTTGACGACCGACGACCGAAGATCGAAGGGCAGCGGGCGCTATCCACTAGATCTCGCTGTCATCGTCGTCGCGGTCGTCGCGACTCAAATCTTTCACCGGACTCATAGCGCGGCCGTCCTGGGCGCGATGAATTTCGATCCTGCCATTCACGTTTTCCAGTCTGATATGGGCGCCGCCACGGCCCAGTTCGCCGCGCAGGTCATGGCCGACGAAGTGGTGATGATTGACATGCAGCCCGAAATCATTGTTAATGCCGCCTGAGACTGTGCTGGCCTCAACCTCGGCCTTGGAGTCGGAAGGAATCGTCAGCTCCACCTCTCCGTTGACCGAATTCAGCTCAACGTCATGGCCGGCGAGTTGGTTAAAGCGGGCGTCCAGACGGCCGTTGATGGTTGATAGCTGTGCCCGTCCGCCAAGATCGCGCGCCTCCAGCCGTCCATTGATGCAGTTGGCGCGTACTTCACCGCTCACGCCGGCCACGTCGAGCGAGCCGTTGATTAGGTTGATTTCATCCAGGCGGGCCATGCGCGGCACGGTCAGCGTGTACTCGACGCTGGCCGGATTATTGTGCCAGCCCCAGTTCCAAGTCTGGTCGTGATCAGGGTACTTGGTTCGAATCGAAAGATAGTCCTTGCCGGAATCAATCTCGATCTTGGCCTCGTCCAGCCGCTCTTTGCTGTCGGCATATTTCACCGCGTCCACTTTCACCTCATTCCGGTCCCAGGTCGAGATGTGGACTGCGCCGTTGATGTTGTCGAGTTCGACGCGGCCGTCGGGGGTTAACGCGTAGGTCTGGTGGAATTCCTCGGTGAAGGCTCCGCGATGATCCGAGGCATGGGCTCCCAGGACAAACAAGAAGAGGGCACATGCGGTTCCCAGGACAGCTCCCAACCAGGTGGCGGATAGGCGGTGGCGATTCATGATTCCCTCCCTTTCCAACGGTTTAGACGCGGCCACCCGGAATTGGTGAGAGGCCGGACGAGAAACGGCTCGGTTCCCATACCATCGGATACGGAAGTTACCTCCGTGATGTTCCTTTGCCTCGGTCCTTCAAGGACAATCCTACCCAGAGCTTTAGGTGGGGTTCAGTCGTGCTGTATCCGTGTGGAAAAACCGCGTCGCGGCGCTGGCGAGGAACTGCCCTATCCGGCGGGCCTATCCTCTTTTTTCTTCTGCTCGTGGTCCCAGCCTTGCTCGCCGCCCAGAGTGCGGACACCGAGAGGCCGGTGCCAATCCTGAGCGGCAACGCAGGCACTTTCAGCTTCGTGACTGGCGGACATAACCTCATCGACACTCAGATCAATCCTGTGCTCCGGGTGCCGCTGGGGGATCGCTGGCTGGTGGAATCACGCACCGAGTTCGAGGGCCAGTTTCGGCGTCCGCCCGGTGGAGGGCCCTATGGCGGGCCGGTCAACAAGCATGTTGACTACGCGCAGGTGGACTACATCGCCAACCCATACGTCACCATCACCGCGGGCCGCTTCCTCACTCCGTTTGGCATCTTTAACGAGCGCCTGTATCCGGTCTGGATTCGTACCCTGCAGCCTGATCCCTTGATCCTTCCCATTAGCACGGCGCCCAGCGACGGCGCGATGCTGCGGGGAGGTTTCGCGGTCAGCGACAAGGCCAACATGAACTATGCGGTCTACCTCTCGGCCACCAGCATTGGCATCAGCAGCGTGGATTCGGAACGTCACGTCGGCGGACGCCTGGGATTTTTCTTCCCAGGTCCAAGGCTCGAAGTGGGCGGTTCGTGGCAGAGAACTCAGCAGGATGACCGCAAGAATGCTTTCGGTTTCCACATGGGTTGGCAGCCGACCAAGGTGCCGCTGAATCTGCGCGCCGAGATCGCGCGCTCGTTTTTCGGCAGCGGCTATTGGGTTGAGGGCGCCTACCGGCTCAGCCAGGCGCACTTCTGGCAAAAGGCGATGCGTCGCACCGAAGTAGTGGGCCGGGCTCAGCAATTCTTCGTGGGCGAGATTGGTCCCGACGCTGGGGCAGCACTGGGACTTCCCGGCGCCAATACCCGCGAAGCTGACTTCGGCATCAATTACTTTCTGCGCGACGGGCTGAAGGCGGTTGCCAGCTACGGCCGCCAGTTCAGTTCCGCGGGGAATTTCAATCAGTGGACCTATGGACTCGCCTACCGGTTCCTGATTCCACTAGGTCGCACGGGGGCGCAATGAGTGGGAATCGTGGCATCAGATCAGTGCTGGCAGTGCTGCTGTGCACGTTCGCACTTGCAGCTAACGTTTCCGCCGGGGCCCCGGCGAGCAAGAAGGACGCCGCGAAGGATGCGGCCAGTTCACCGGTCGTTCACTTTGCCGATGCCGACAGTATGCGAGTGCAAGGTGAGCAACGTTTCCACGCCAACTGCGGCCGCTGCCATGCCGCTCCACAGAAATTTCCTCCGCGCATGATGGCGACCGTTCTGCGCCACATGCGAGTGCGGGCTACGATCACGGACCAGGACATGCGCCTGGTTTTGTTTTACATGACCCAGTAAACCTCAGAGGTGACTGAGCTCTTATGCTGACAAAGCCAGCGGGAATTCATCGTTTCGTTTGCTTGATCGCAACTGCCGCAGCGTTGCTGGCGGGGTTGCCCCGTGCCCACGCGCAAGTTCATGTGATTGAGGTGACTGCCGACGGCGACAGCCGCTACAAGATAATCGGACAACGCGTTCCGGAGATCACGGTGAAAGCGGGGGAACAGGTGCTGCTGCGGGTGACGGCGCGCCGAGCCAAGTCGTGGAATCGCGACGGTTCGATCCATGGCTTCAGTCTGCTGCGGGCCAAGGATCGAACCAAGGTGGAAGGATGGAACCTCCTGTTCAAGCCCGGGAAGCAGGAGTTCCTGCTCACCGCTCCCACTGAACCGGGGGGGTACGAGGTGGTCTGTACGGTAATCTGCAGCGAGGATCATGAAGGCATGCACATGAAGTTCACGGTGTTGCCTTAAATGCTTCGCAGCCAGGAGTCGTTATGAAACGAAACATGCTTTGGTGTGCGGCAGGAATTCTGGCGCTGGCCGGTGCGGCGCTCGGACAGGCCTCGCAAATCTTCCATGGCGAGGTTTCCGATAGTCAGTGCGCGCTGAACATCCACTCACTCACGCGCTCGCACCAGGAGATGCTCAAGTCAAAATCCATGGGCGGCACATCGAACACCTGCGCTGTGTATTGCATCGAGCATCTGGGCGGCGAACTCGTCCTTTCGGCTGGGAAGAACGTTTATCGCCTGGATCGCACCGATATGGTGCACGGTTACGAAGGACACAAGGTGAAGATCACGGGCGTTCTCGATCCTAAGACGAACCAGATTCACGTCATCAAGATTGATCTGGACGAGAGCCGCTAGCTTTCTTTCCCGCCTCGGTGAGCAGGAACACGCACAGGATCGCCATTTCTGGTTCGATCGGAACGCGGTAGCGCGGCGCTGGAAAGACCACGTAGTACACCGCCGGATTGAGCAAGATCAGCCAAAACAGCAACCAGGCGCCCGGTTTGCGCTGGCGCAGCGCGCGGCCCAGTCCCCAGAACATCAGCACTGACGAGACCAGAAACAGCGAGTTCTTCGCCGGATTCAGCCACCACGGCTGTGTAGCCTTGGGCGACCCCGCCCAGAAATAGATGAACCGCTTCGCGCAAAGGCCGACAAAGCGCCAGTAGTCGGCCTGAATGTAGTCGAGCGCTTGTTTCTTGCGGGTCGCAATGTAGGCGAGTTCGCCCATGGCTTGATATTGCCGCAGGGCGTAAATGTCTTGCGTGGGATGCAGGTACTCCATCCAGGTGCCGTCAGCGCCCGGACCATTCCCCAAGCGAAGTTCGGCGCCAAAGTTGTCACGGATGAAAATGAACTGGTCAAAAGTTCGATAGTTGCGGACCAGCCACGGCGTGATCGCGGCCAAGAAAACTATTGAGGCCAGCGCAACCCCGGCCAGAGATCGTTTGCCGCGCGATTTTTGGCCCGGTCGTGCCCGCCGATACCAGGCCCACAGTCCCGCTGCCGGAAGAAACGACACGAGTGACGCGCTGTTCAGCGCGGCGATGCCCCACAGCAGTCCGAACTCGAACCAGGGCAGCCAGCCGTCGCGATCTTCGAGGCTGAGAGCGAGCCAGAAAATCGTGGTCAGGAGCAGCGCCGACAGGCTCGTTTCCCACACCCAGCGCGTGCACCAGAACATTACGTTGGGGAGCAGCGCCCATGCCCAGGCGGAGCCGACGGCGACCTTCTCGCAGAAAATCCGGCGCCCGATCAGAAAAATCGGAATGCAGGTCAGGGCGGAGAAAACGCTGTTGAGCGCCAGCAGCACGAACGCTGAAGCCTTGGAATAAATCCCGAAAACCAGAAACACTCCGGCGGTGAGATACGGGTAGAGCGGAGATTCCCACGCGGTTGGCCCGGTCGGCGGACCGAAGGGATTGCTGAAGCCGTGCCCGGAGGCGAGTGCCGCAGCGATGCGGCCCATCTCCCAGCCGAAACCGAAATTTTCGTCGGTGCTCTTGAACTTGTAGGTGTGGCCCAGGACGATCCAGCCGAGGCGCAGAAGCAGAGCGATGGCGAAGATCCAAAAAAGCGAAGTACGGATGCGCGCCCACGCTTCAAGCAGCGCGCCCGGTCGGTGGGCGCGTTCAACCGCTGCTGATCTGGATTCCATGGGTGATTCTATTTGTAGCTGAGGGAAGGCGTGTGGGCAACTTTGGTCCCTAAGGTAAAGCCTCACTTCTCGCAGAGGATTACGAGCAGTGGGGTATCCGGAGTTCTTGCCCCAGGCTGTCGCTGATGACTATAATGACCATATTGATCTCTTGAGACGAAGGGAGTTCCCTATGGGCGCACCGAGCTGGACCGTGGCTGAAGCCAAAGCAAAATTCAGCGAAATCATTGAGCGCGCCGTGTCGGAGGGCCCGCAAACCATCACCAACCGAGGCCGCACTGCTGCCATCGTGGTGGGGGCCGAGGAATGGGAACGGAAGACGAAGCGTGCGGGCAACCTGGCGGAGTTCTTCGCGGGATCTCCGCTGCGGGGATCGAAACTGAAAGTCCGCCGTCTCAAGGCGCGGGCAAAGAAGATTAGTCTGTGAACTTTCTGCTTGATACCAATGCGGTGTCGGAATGGGTGAAGCCGCAGCCCAACCCCGGACTGATCCGCTGGATGGAATCCGCGGACGAGGATCGAGTCTTCCTCAGTGTGATCTCGTTGGCCGAGTTGCGTTACGGCGTGGAGCGCATGCCGGCGGGAGCGCGGCGCACCCGGCTCGAGCAATGGCTCCGGGATGAATTGCCGCTCCGCTTTGAACGCCGGATTCTGCCCATCGACAACGATATCGCCGAGGCTTGGGGCAGAACGGTGTCGCGCAGCGAGGCGCTGGGACGTCCCATGGGCGCAATGGACGCCTTCCTGTCGGCAACCGCGGAAGTTCACCACCTCACGCTGGTCACGCGCAACGTTTCGGATTTTGTGATACTGAAGGCGGTTGTGAATCCCTGGGCCTAAAAAGGGGGTAGTGTATCAGTTCAAACTGATACACCACCAAAAAGGGCAGGCCTGCGCCAGGGAAGGAACCATCCGGTAGAATGAGTGTTTGACCGGAGCTGCGGTTGATTGCTGATCTCATCCTGAGCGCGAAACTGGCGATGTGGGCTGCCCCAAGGGGCATTGGGCCTTACATCCGGCAGCATTTCCTTGACACGACTTTTCGCGGGCTGTACCGCGTCAACGGATTCGACCTGGCGCTGCTGATCCCGTACTTCGTGGTGCTCATTCTGCTGGCCGGATATGGAGCGCACCGCTACATCCTCGTCTACCTCTATTACAAGCACCGCGAGAACCGCACAAAGGAACCGACAGAGAAGTTTGCAGAATTGCCGCGAGTCACGGTGCAACTGCCGATTTTCAACGAACAGTACGTGGTGGAGCGACTGCTGGAGGCGATCTGCAGACTGGAGTATCCGCGGGAGAAGCTCGACATCCAGTTGCTCGACGATTCGACCGATGAAACCGTCGAGGTGGCGCGCGGGTTGGTCGAGCGCTACGCCGCGCTGGGACATCCGATGAGCTACCATCACCGCACCAGCCGGGAGGGCTTCAAAGCAGGCGCCTTGGCCGAGGGGATGAAGACGGCGAAGGGAGAGTTCATAGCCATCTTCGATGCCGACTTTACTCCGCCGGAAGATTTTCTGCTGCGCACCATCCATCATTTCACCGATCCCAGGATTGGTATGGTGCAGACGCGCTGGACGCATATCAACCGGAATTACTCTTTCCTGACCGAAGTGGAAGCGATTCTGCTCGACGGGCACTTTGTGCTGGAGCACTCGGGGCGGGCGCGCACCGGGCTTTTCTTCAATTTCAACGGCACGGCGGGCATGTGGCGGCGCAAGGCGATCGAGGGAGCCGGAGGCTGGCAGCATGACACGCTCACCGAAGATACCGACCTCTCGTATCGCGCCCAGCTCAAAGGCTGGAAGTTCATTTACCTGCAGGATGTGGAATGCCCGGCGGAACTTCCGGTGGAGATGACCGCGTTTAAAACGCAGCAGGCACGCTGGGCCAAAGGATTGATTCAGACTGGGAAAAAGATACTGCCGCGCGTCCTGCGCAGCGATGTGCCGCTGCACAACAAGGTTGAGGCCTGGTATCACCTGACG
>Ga0187803_10000975_pt1 | contig 11119 bp, 11 predicted proteins | sample NC_wetland_sal_i_2_FD_132425 | JGI IMG/M metagenome (GOLD analysis project Ga0187803, IMG submission 132425) | Wetland sediment microbial communities from Neuse River Estuary, North Carolina, USA - Control_3 | ecosystem: Environmental > Aquatic > Freshwater > Wetlands > Sediment | place: USA...
AACACCGGAATGTAGTTCTGGGTGCCGGTCAGCACGAGGGGTGCGGGTTGGTTCTTGCCCGCGGTTGCCTTTAGGGAGGAGGCGGTCGTACCGGCACTGGTCGCGCCGCTCACACCCCCGGAAGTCTGCGCCGCATCGCTCAGCACGAACGCCGATTTAGGGAGGCCACCGAAAGTCTCGGCGTCAGCGGCCTTCAGGGCGTAAGGGACGCTCAAGAGCAACACGCGAGGCTTCTGCTCAGGCTCGTTGCTGACTTCGACGCCCAGCCAGCGCGCCTCGCCGGAGGTGAACAGCTCGATGGGCAAGCCTTCGGCGTGCATCACGCCGATCAGCGAGGTGTAGCGGCCCTGCTCATCGGCCTGAACACTCTGGGTCTCGAACCATAGCGGGTCGCCGCCCGCATCGGCGGCGTAGAGCGCGAAGGTGACTTCAACCGGGCCGCTGATCGGCTTGCCCGTGGCATCGCGCAACACGCCGCTGAATTTCATCAGCCGGGGGACCACGGGCTGCGGGCTGGAGGCGCCGCCACGCTGGCAGACGGAGCCTCTGGCGTGGCCGTGGTCTGGCCCTGGGGGCGCGCTGCCAGCGCGGGCGAAACAAGCACCAAAGACATGAGGAGGAAAGTAGTAAGCCGAGACATTGATACACCTCCAAGAGAGGCGCTTCCGCCGCGCCTTGGGACGGGTGCTCTAAGGGTGGTACGGGCGGGCAGCGAGAGGGTATATCCTGTGTGATTGCTTGCCTGTGATATGCAGTACATGTGATATTCATCTTTAAACGTCTTTTGTTTGTTCATTATCGCCCCAAAACTAGCGCAAAGCGGCTTCGCGGGACGGCCTGCAGGCGCCTATGAGGGACTGCGAGGGAGCGTGAGGGCCAAGGCGCAGCCGGTCTTGCCGATATTAATTATGCTTGAGAATATGATAGTAGTAATAGGCAGCCAGTATTCGCCGATTTTCGGCCTTGGGATGTAACTCCTGTCACTTTTGCAACTTTTGCCACAAAAGTCTTTAAGTGACGCAAATAAAAGGCTTGCGCGAGAAATAAATTTGCAAAAAAGTGCGAATTTCAAAAAAAGTGGGGCATTTTGCCACACCACTTCCATTTTCTGTAGGGCCTACAGATTTTCATATTTTGGTAGACCCAAGATCTTCAGCCGCAGTTGGTCCGATCCCAGCACGCCGCTTCAGTCTCTCGACGCGCGACGAGCCAGCGCGCGCGAAGCTCCGGCGTGCTTGGCGGAAATCGGCGCGAGTGCCGCCGCTTGCGCCGCATCGTCCATGCTCTTGATGAGCGCGCCCTGGTCGTCCTTCAGGAAGACGAGCTTCGCACCGTCATCGTCCAGGTCAACGATGATCAGATCGCCCAACTGAATCTGCCGCGTGGCCAGAAGATTCGAGAGCGGAAAAACCAGGAAGCGCTCGATGGCCCGCTTCAGGTGGCGCGCTCCGAATTTTGCGTCTGTCCCTTCGCGCAGCAGGAAGTCTCTCGCACGCTCGGTGCACTTGAAGACGAATTGGCTGCCGTTGGTCGAGGAAGAAATGATGCGGTCCTGCACGCGGCCCAGCTCGATATCCAGGATCTTCTCCAGGTGCTCGTGCTGCAGCATGCGGAACACAATCACCTTGTCAATGCGGTTCATGAACTCGGGCGAGAACTTTCTGCGCGCCGCTTCCGTCGCCGTCTTGTAAATCTTGTGGTCGAGCTCTTCCTCGCTGTGATGGTTGCCGTTGGAGAATCCGATGCCCCCCGTCAGGAGTTGCATCATGTTCTGCGAGCCCAGATTCGACGTGAGGAAAACCATGGTGTGCGAGAAATCGACGCGGCGATTGTCGCCCAAGGTGAGCGTGGCCTTATCGAGGATACCTAGCAAGAGTTGCCACAGCGCGTCTGAGGCCTTTTCGATTTCATCGAAGAGAACCAGGCTCAGCTTCAGGCGATCGGTGTGGTGCTGGTCGAGCGTCTCCTGAGTGATGAGTGGCTGCGTCTCGCGATGGCCCAGATAGCCCGGAGGTGAGCCGATCAGCTTGGCGATTTCGTGACTGTGCTGGAACTCGGCGCAGTCAATCTTGGTGATAGCCTTCGCATCGCCAAACAACACTTCGGCTGCCGCCTCCACCAGCCGCGTCTTGCCTGTGCCGGTCGGGCCGAGGAGCAAAAGATTCACCAGCGGCCGCGCGGGCATGGCGAGTCCCGCCAAATACACCTGGTAGACCCGCGACAAGCGACGCACGGCGCGCTCCTGCCCGACCACTCGGTGCAGCAACGCCTGCTCGAAGTCTCGCACTTCAGGGCTGTGCATCGTGGGATCAAGACGTTTGCGATGTTCGGTTACCATGGGAATTCCCTCCACAGCTTAATTTCGATAGGGCATCGATCGGCCCTTCCGAATCTGGTTGAGCTTCACGTCCAGCGTCGAGCGGAGAAGCTTCAGCCCGGATACCATTTGCGATACCAACTCCCGATCGCGTGAGAGTTCCAAGGCCGGCAGCGGCAGGTCCGCCAGATCCATGTGAAGGTTGTGGACCTGAACCAACAGGTTCCGCACGTATTGCGAATCGTTGGAGAAGGGCGCCAGCACATTCCGCGAAGCCTTCTCTCTCAGTCCTTCCCAATCGATCCGCACAAACGGGTGCCTGGATTTCACGCCCTCAATCACTCTGTCCGAAATGCGCGGGTGCGAACCTAGTCGCGCCAGATGAAGCTGCCGCACCCGGCCCTTCTTCCGGACGTTGTGTACCAGGTAAAATGACTGCCCGCGTTTGCGAATGAACGCCATCGTCCCAGCCTCTACCCCTTCCTATCGGTGGTAGTGGATGTGCTTCCACTACTCCGCGTTATAGTGAACCAGCATTTTATGGGCCAAACTCTACAGCACGTTCCTTCAACACGTTTTCAATGACTTAGGTTGAGTCTTTGCGGTGCTTTCCTGAATGAAGATGGAAAAATACTGGACACTTAGTGTCAGTACTTTTCTGCCGGGTGAGCAAAAACGGCCACCACGACGGTCTAAGGGAGCCAACCGCGCGGTCGGTAATTCGAAACCGGACTCGAGACCACTATGGTTGACATAAACACACTCAGCATGAGCCTGTGGCAGCAAAATATCCAACGCATCGATGACGAAGCCCACCTCTTGAAGAACCGCCGTGGCGCCTCCACCCTAGACCCAACGCCCTTGTAGTGGAATCTTATCCACTACGCGCAGGATGAATGCAAGGAAAAAGTTTTGTTCGTCGCAATAAAATACTTTTCTAGGCTAGGGGACTGGGGGGATGAGAACTCCTGAAAGGGTCTCCAAGTGACAGGCTGGCCTACTCCTCACGCAGGACCTGCATCGGCTCGACCCGCGCGGCGCGGGCTGCAGGCAAAAGCGACGCCGCGGTGGCGACCGCGAAAACAACCAGAACGACAACCGACCAGGTTTCGGCGTCGGACGCTGATACGCCGTAAAGTGTTCCGGCCAAGAGGCGCGCAAAGGCGGCCGCCAGACCAAGTCCAACGATGCAGCCCAGGAACGAAACTCTCAAGCCTTGGAGAAGGAACTGCTTCACGATCTGACCTGGCATCGCGCCCAGCGCCAAGCGCAGTCCAATTTCGCGGTTGCGCACCGTCACAAAATAACTGAGTGTTCCGTAGAGGCCCAAGGACGCCAATGAAATGGCAGTGACGGCAAAGAGCGCCAGTAACACGGTGCGCATGCGAGTGTCGGCGAAGGCCTCGCCGAGGTGCTCTTCCAGCGGCATGATGTCAAACACTGAACGCCCAGGCTCGATCTCATGAATTTTTCGGCGCAGAGTCACGGCCATCGCCATCGGATCACTGCGGGTTCGGATAAGATAGAAAGGATCGGGGTCGGGAGCGCTAAAGCACCAATACACCGTGGGCACAGGCTCGTGATTCAGGCCTTCCTCACGAGCGTCTCCGACCACTCCTCGGATTTCGCCCGGCGGCGGCAGGAAGCTGTTGCCTGGCAACCGGAGGTGATACCCCATGGGCGTCGCTCCGGGAAGATAGGTATTCGCAAAGCTGCGGTTCACCATCACATTGAGCGAACTCCACCAGGCTTTCGGGTTTGACGAGGCGGGCGTCTCGCGGCACAGCTCGCCCTCGAGCAGCGGAACCTTCATGGTGGCGAAATACTCGGGCGAAACAAAACGACTTTCAACCATCATCTTACGGTCCGGCTGTGCCCCTCCCTCCTCCAGCTTCACTTCTGTTTGATACTGGGCCGGAACGCCGGGCAAGGATCCCGCGGTCGCTGCCGCTTCCACGCCCGGCACGCTGCGCAGAGTTTCAAGCGTGCGGTCGATTCGTTGGGTTAGCGCTTTCATGTCCGCGGTCTCGCCCCAACCGCCGCTGATGTGGAGCGCAAGAACATGGCTCGGGTCGAAACCCGGCGATACGCGGCCCAACTCCTGAAAGCTGCGCAGCAGAAGTCCCGCGCCTGCCAGCAGACTGACCGCCAGCGCGACCTGGACCCCAACAAGCAGCCATTGCAGGCGGCTGCGTGTCGAAACCTGGGTGCGGCTGGCCTGCGCCAGAGGCACCGAGAGGTCGGGGCGGGTCGCGCGGATCGCCGGCAAGAGACCGCAGAGCAGTGTCGCACCGGCAGCGCACGCCATCGAGTACAAAACGATTCTCCAATCCAGCCCGATCTCTTCGATGCGCGGCAGATTGCCGGCGAGAGTGCGAAATACCTTCGACGCTCCACCGGCGACGGCCAATCCACAGACCCCGCCAATGAGAGCCAGCACAAAGGCCTCGGTGAGCAACTGGGTGACGACGGCGCCCCGGGACGCGCCCAGTGAAAAGCGGATCGCGATCTCATGTTGCCGCTGGCTTGCACGAGCCAGCAACAACGCCGCAATGTTGGTGCAGGCGATCAGCAGCAACAAGGATACGGAACCAAACAGGATCCAAATGGAACCGCGCACGCCGCCCACGACGGTTTCCTTGAGCGGCTCTACGTTTACGGTCAAGTCGGCATCGGTCTTGGGATACTGCTTGCCAAGCTGGGCTTGCACCGTCGCCAGGTTCGCTCGGGCTTGCGTCGCAGTCACGCCCGGCTTCAAACGCCCGATGGTGATAAACCAAGTGGATTCCCGGCTCTGGGCGTAGGGTGCGTTCATCGGAACGGGGGACCATAGGTCCACATCTCTTTCGGGAAAGAGAAATGAAGCCGGCATTACGCCGACGATCGTATACGAGTATGCGCTCATATGCAGCTTCTGCCCGACGGCGTTCGGATTGGCCCCGAAGCGGCTGCGCCAGAAACGGTCGCTGACGAGAATGGCGTCCGGCCCGCCAAAGCGCTCTTCCTCAGGATTGAAATCGCGCCCCAAGGCGGGCGCGACTCCCCACACCTGAAGAAACTGCGGAGCCACAGCCGCCATAGTCAGCTTCTCAGGGAGCGCGCCGGAAGTCTCGGACACGTCTTGGGTGTAGTACCCGGTGATCACCTGGAACGTTGAATTCATGCGATTCCAGTCCTGCAACCGCGCTGGCGCCGAAAATCCAACGTTCCCTGGGACTTTGGGATCGTATTGGTCAAGCTTCATCAACTCATCGCCGTGGGGAAACGGCAACGGCCGCAGGACAATTGCATCGAGGGCCGAGAACACCGCGCTGTTCGCGCCGATGCCCAGCGCCAGCGTCAAGACGACGGTCAGAGAAAACGCCGGCGACTTGCGCATGAAGCGCAGGGCGAATTTCAGGTTCTTGAGCGTCGTTTCGATAAATGGGACGCGATGAACGTCGCGCAAATCTTCTTTGATCTGCTCCTTCCCGCCGAACTCCAGGATCGCCTGCCGTCGCGCCTGTTCTGGTGTCATTCCTGCCTCGATGTTCGCTCTCGTCAGTTCCTCAATATGGAAGCGAAGCTCGGAATCCAATTGGGCTTCGAGAGGGCGCTTGCGAAAAAGAGATTTCCACCAAAGCATATCGAACTCCTATTTCCAAACGTAGGGCCGAGGCTTGCCTCGGCCCCGACAAGCGAGGCCGACCCAAGGGTCGGCCCTACAATTTCCATGATCTATTCCGCGGTCTGAAGGATTTGGGTCACCGCTCCAGACAAACGATGCCAATTCGATTCTTCTGCCGCCAACTGCTTGCGACCCTTCGAGGATAGCCGGTAGAACTTGGCTTCCCTGCCATTTTCTGACTGGCCCCACTCCGCCTCCAGCCATCCGCGCTTCTCCAGCCGATGAAGCGCCGGATAGAGCGAGCCTTGCTGCACCTGAAGCACCGCCTTGGAGATTTGCCGAATTCGCAGCGAGATGCCGTAACCGTGAATCGGCCCCAGCGCAACAACTTTGAGGATGAGCATGTCGAGCGTGCCTTGCAAAAGGTCAGATTTTTCCATTGCCTCTCTCCTAGACGTTCTACAGCTTAAACCCAGCATATGTAGAATGTCAAGGAGAGAGTGTGGCATGGGCATCCTGCCCATGGGTGCGTGGCATGGGCATCTTGCCCATGGGTGCGTGGCATGGGCATCTTGCCCATGAATGGGTGCCATCGGCATCCCGCCCATGAATGGGTGGCATGGGCATCGTGTTCTCCCGCTCTGCAAGGTCAGCGCATGCTTGCCGATGGACGCGCACGGGCGGGACGCCCGCCCCGATCCGATCAAGGCCCGTGCCACGGGAGACTGTTATCTTAGTAGTTAAATAATGGCGGTGGATTTGGCGATCGGAATTCAGGCCAAAGCCGGAAGGTAACTACCCTTGTTTTCATAGACATTCCCGGACAACAATAACTACCTTTGTTTTCTATAACATTCGCGGATTACAGATTCTGGGTTCGTTCCAAAGCATTTTCCTTTGTTTTCATATACATTCTGGGTTCGTTCCTGCGGTTTTTTATTTTCTGGGGCGTGCACCGTGCGCGGACGAATTTGTTGATATTACAAGTAGTTGGAGGTCGCTTTTACTGCGACGGTTTTCACGAATGTCGTTTGTTTTCATAAACACTCCCGGTTCCGTGGCACTTTGAAAAAGTTCTCGTTCTGTCAACTTCGGCCTGGAGCCACCTTTGTCGCCACGGCTCATTGTCGTCGCCGTTGGCGGAGTGTACATACTTGTAAACCCATCGCCTTCGATCTTAAACAGTATAGAGGCGCATTACTCGTTTGTCAAGTGAAATTTCGTGCGATAATTCGCGATTTGCGAGCGGTCTGGAGTCGGACGCGTGGCGCGGACACGGTTGTATTATGCCAAGCCTGCGATTCAAAGGTCACGTTTCGAATCTTGTTCGCCGCGTCATCGCGAACTATGGGCTGGAAGGCGAAAAGGAGCAGCTATGAACAAATACGAAATCATCATCTATTGGAGCAAGGAGGATCAAGTCTTCGTCGCCGAAGTCCCGGAACTGCCCGGCTGCATGGCTCACGGCGAAACTCAGGAAGCGGCGCTCGCGAACGCCAACGAAGCTGTCCAATTGTGGATCGACACCGCGAGAGAGTGCGGGGATGCCATCCCCGAACCCAAAGGCGAACGCCTCATGCTGGCCTGAACCGACAAGGAACCGACGCCTGGGACATCCACACGAGGTAGCCCACACACCCGCAGTGCCAATATAGTAGGATCATGCCGTCATGAAATATAGGTGTCCGGTTTGTGCCTATGTCGACCTTCCTTATCCGCCAAAGGACTACCATATTTGCCCGTGCTGTGGAACAGAGTTCGGGAATGATGACGCCAGATTTACTCACGCCCAATTGCGAGAGATGTGGGTGGCTGGAGGCGCCCGTTGGTTCTTTGGCCATCCGCCCCAGCCGTGGAATCCTCGGCTTCAACTGATAGAAGGTGGTTTCCCGGACCTTGTCCCAAATCACGTAACGAGCAAGTAGCAAGCAGAGAGTTTCGCTGCTCAGAAACTGTGATGCGTTACCAGTTCAGGAACTGGGAAACCAATGGAATTGCCGCAGAGCCTGCCCTGCGCGACGTCGAAGGGGCTTGAACTTCGCCCTCTGACCGCGCGGCATATACGTTTGGTTCAGGAAGAGCCGCGGACCTGATAGAGCCCAGGTCCGCGCTACGCTTGCTAGCTCAGCTTCATGGTCGGTCAATTTCGTGACCCTCAAACCCGCATGCGATAAGAAGCGCCCGACGCGCTTCGGGCCATCGCGATTCTGGGAGACTGCAAAGCGCCGCTCCAAGTCGGTCGCGCTGGGCCAGGGAAATGTGGTCAAAGTTGAGGGCGCAAACAACGGGCATCCCGTCATCCGGCGACAAGACCACTTCTGTTGATAGCCCACGGATGGTGCGCGTCACGGGCACCACGATGATTTCGTCTAGGTGATCCATCACCTCGTTTCGGGTCAGGATCAGAACGGGCCGACGCTTGTCCGGCGGCCGAAATGTATACCAACGGATCTCGCCGCGGTTCAACCGACATCCTCCCAACCTTCAGCGTCCCACGCCAGCGGTTCCTCGTCCCCTGAGAACTCCTCATTTCGGGGAGGCAGGGTGCGGTAAGCATCACGATCGTCCGCAGCGGGGCGGGTGCTGATCAATCGAAGCAGGCGGAGACGCTCCTGGGATGACAGACGGTCAACCAAGGGGAAAATATCTTCAGCGCTCAGAGGTTTTGGCATCAGGCCTATTCTACCAGAGGATGCGGCACGCGGACTACACGCTCGCTTGAGAGGGTTTGAGGAGCCTGGATTCCCGCTTTCGCGGGAATGACGACACTGGTTCACTCCTCGGCGAATTATGGATCGACACCGCGAGAGGGTTCGAGGATGCCATCCCCGAACCCAAGGGCGAACGCCTCATGCTGGCCTGAACCGACAAGGAACCGGAGCCAGGGACATCCACTCGAAGCAGCCCACACGCCCCGGGCATCACCCCACGACGTTTGCGTCACCCGCGACGGGCCAACGCACGGCTCGCGATGCCAGTCGTTCGAGTCGCCGATCGATTCTTCCGAGGAGGCTCTTGTCTCCCACAAGAAGGATGGACGCGTGGTATGAGTCGTAGAAGTCGCGCAAAAGTTCTAGGGCCCGGTCAGTAAGCCGGTCCGCGCTCTCGACGATAAGGAGGGCGTCCGACTCACCAAGCCGAGGACCCAACAATTCGAAAAGCTCATGCCCAGACAGACTTGATCGCCCGCTACCTCGCGAAATATTGAAGAGCCTGATGAGACCCCTAATGAGGCCCCACATGGAGGTGCTAGCACTGCAGCAAAAGACTACTTTAGGCCCGCGTACAGTGCGCTCTAACGGTGCTGTCCCCCCTCGCTTCCTGATCGCCGGCACCGTAAAGATGACAATCTTGTGCTGTTCCCTTGCACACCGCGCAGCTTTAGCAATCTGCCCCTTAAGCGAGTGTTCCTTTCCACCCGCCAGGTCGGATACCGGAATTTCGCTAACCGCCCGTCGTGCACGCTTAACTCCTTCTCTCGTTCGACTGCGCGCCATGCTACCCCCTTCTCTCCAAGCAGCTAGCCCAGCCTTGTCCTCGCAGCCTGCTGCTCTTTATTCAATCGAGGTTAAATGCCACTGGGCTACGGATGTTATCATGCAGCGCCTATTGGGCATTTGAATCGCCGGACCCGACAATACCCGCTCTGCGGTTTGTCGGACAAGAGCATCGCACTAGAGTCTACGGTCAGGTGACTACGTTCGGAACATTCCTGGCCGGATTACTGCCTCTCCAGCGCCCGTATTCGAGCGTCCCGACCTCCTCTTTACGCTAATCTTTCCTAGCAGGATGCACTTGGTACGTCTTTTTGACGTAGCCGTGTTCCAAACTTCCCCGAAGGTGCGACGTCCACCACCACAGACCCTTGTGCTTCCCGAACAGAGGTTTCTGGTCGAACCGTTTGAAGTGGCCGCGCATTATGTGCAGGGCTTGCTTAAATCCGCAGTTGGATCCGCCCTTCGACCTTATAATGGCCTGCATGGACCTGATGTTCAGGGTCTTGTACACGATAGGCGCACGCCCGTAAAGCTTCTGATACCTTCTGCTGTGGCTCTCCTTAGGCTCGTGGTCCAGCGTTGGTACGTTGGAGCAATGCATAAAGCATATTGCTAATGCGGCCGGATAGTGGAGTGTGAACATCCACGATTCGATCCCATCATGCTGGTGCTCGGTGACGCTTGGGTCACGCGAAGCAAGGCTTGTGCCTGAAACCTCCACGAGTTGGCCCTCGGCATCCGCATCCAGGCGAACTGAAAACAAGGGGCCCACTGCCCAGCCCTCGTGCTCGACAAACATGAGACTCGTGAGGCACCAGCCTGGACTACCGTCGGCGCGATCCTCCGCGTACCAGAAGAAGCCGACTCTCTGCCCCCCGAAGTCGACGCGGGTTGGCTGTTGCGGTTGACCGAAGGGGATTGTCTTTGGGACGCGGTACTCCACCCAGAACTCCGGAAACGGAGGGGCAACGTTCGGGAAATCAGCCTCCTTTGGCTCCTCGCCCACGCCGATGACCTCAAGGAAATACTTCGCGACTTCGTCGATGACTATGACCGGAATGTGAGTGACCCCGCGACGGATTTGCTCGCGCAGACGCGACATCGGCTTGTCCATATCAATTGAGACGGTGGGTGGCACGTTTGCCAAAATGTCGGCAAAGGTACTCATGTTGTCCTCCAAAGATGGAAAGTGCTCGCGGATTCAGAGCACGGGGAAATGCCTCCGGCTTCGCTTCGGCGCGCAGCGCAGCGAGCCTGGGTATGGCTCGCTCGGCGATCTGGTAGAAGACAGGATCACTTTCAATTCCGATGCTTTCGTAGCCCACGGCCAACGCGGCGGCGATGGTCGATCCGCCACCCATGAACGGGTCGAGCACGGTTCCGACTCCCAGTGGGAGCGACGCGCGCACAATCTGGCGCATGAAGGCTTGAGGCTTCAGCGAAGGATGAGGAGCGATCGCGCGCTCTTCGGCCCGCGTGGGTGCTGAGCGGATGACATCTTCGAAGGGTTTTTCGAATGAAACCCGCCGCAGCCCGCCCGTTTTCCACTTGCGCAGATTGTCTTGAACCCGGCCCTCACACGGCTTGCGGAAAAGCCCCCACGGTTCCCAGCCCGAGCGGGGCATCACCGTGACGTGGGCAAACTCCCCGTGGGCGTTCTTAGGACGGTCCCCGCCTCTCAGGGTTTTGACAAGGCGG
>Ga0187803_10000976_pt1 | contig 11107 bp, 7 predicted proteins | sample NC_wetland_sal_i_2_FD_132425 | JGI IMG/M metagenome (GOLD analysis project Ga0187803, IMG submission 132425) | Wetland sediment microbial communities from Neuse River Estuary, North Carolina, USA - Control_3 | ecosystem: Environmental > Aquatic > Freshwater > Wetlands > Sediment | place: USA...
AGGATCATCCTCGCCCGCGGCATCCAGTCAGTGCGCTCACCGTGAATGAGATGGCCGACCACATCGAACGCGCTCCAAGTGTTTTCCCCTTCATTTCGCAACGTCCACGTTTCCGGCAGATCACGCAGAAGCGCATCGAGAGCCGCGGGGGTGCGAGTGAGCAGCGCGATTGTGTGGGGCAAGTTATGTTCCATCATGCTCCTCGTTTCGTAGACAGAGATTCCCCCAGAGGCTCCGATTGTATCAGCCTCCGCCGCACCCGTCAGCGGCCAACATTGCAATGCCGGGATTCTTCGCTGCGCTCAGAATGACAATCACACTTTCGCCGCGCTCAGAATGACACTCGCATCCTGCTGCGAACGGAAAGCAGGAAGCCGGGAACCTTTGCGCGCATTTGAGCGTATGATGATGCAGGGAAGGGAGGCAGGTTTCTATGCACTGCGCTCAGTGTGGCGCCCAAGTCGCCCTTGGGCAGAGATTCTGTAACAAATGCGGCCAACCGGTGGTGGGCGCGCCGGCTTCCGGATGGGTGGCCCAGCCTACACCGCCTCAATATCCGGCAATTCAAGTCAGCGAACCGAGCCCGAGCGCGGGATTCGCCCGGCCCTCACGTGTGGCACGGCACCTTAACACGCTGGGTATCCTCTGGATCATCTTTTCCGTGCTGCGGCTGATCCCCGGCCTGGCACTCATGGCTTTCCGCCATGGGCGCTTCCCGTTTATGATGATGCCGTTCCCCGAATCCACGCGCCTGTTTATGACGCCGTTTCTGGGGGCCCTCGGCGTGCTCATATCGGGCTTCGCCATCGCGGGAGTGATCGCCGGATGGGGTCTGATCGCCCATTGCCCTTGGGCACGCATGCTCGCCATCGTCCTCGGCTGCATCAGCCTCATCCATTTCCCCCTCGGTACGGCGCTCGGCATCTATACACTTTGGGTGCTGGCGCCCGGGAATGCTGACACCGAGTACCAAAGCCTGGCGAGAGTCCACTAACCTAAACAGGCTCTCGATCGTCCCGTGCTTCCCCCAAGGCTCAGTTGATATCAACGACGCGGCTAGTCTAGTATGTGCGGCGGGGGAGAAGTAGCGCCGGGCTTTAGCCCGGCATTTTGGGACCCTCCAGGCAACGACGGAAAAACTGCCCTTGTAGCGCCGCCCGGAATTTGCCCTGATGCAATCGCAAGGGCGGGCCTTGATTCTCGCTCGCCCGGATCATTCATGGGTCCCGTGCAACCCAAGCGGCTCCGCCCCATCACGGCGCGATCGGCTGACGCAAGCGTTCCATTTTCGAACACCTCCCTCCCACAAGGGAACAGCATGGGGGCAGCCACGTCCACGCCCTTCCAGGCGAAGCCGCATTATCAGCGGCAAAATGCACATTCCTGACCGTGTTGCATGGTCGGAAACGTGCTAGTGTCTTCCTGTATGCTCCAGGATCTCCGCTACGCCTTACGCACGCTACGGCACAATCGCGGATTCGCTCTAGTCGCCATCGTTTCGCTGGCCCTTGGGATTGGAGCTAACGGCGCCATTTTCAGCATGGCGGAATTCTTGCTTCTGCGGCCCCTGCCTGTGCCGCATGCCTCCGAAGTCGTAGTGGTCCAGGCGCAGTTGCGTGGAGAAAGCCCCGGGCTCTTCCAGCAAGCCGGCTTGTCCTACCCGGAGTACATTGACTTCGAAAGGAAGAGCCAATCCTTCGCCGGTCTGACTGCGTCCCAATATTTCCCGTTCGGCTTCGCCCAAGACACGACCACGCTGCCCAAGGCGAAATACGGCGCGCTGGTGAGCGGGAACTTCTTTAGCGTCCTAGGCGTGAGTCCGGCATTGGGGCGCGGCTTCCGCGCCGACGAGGACCAAGTGCCGGGGCGCGACGCGGTCGTAATGCTGGGCCATGATTTTTGGGAGACCGAATTTGCGTCGAGCCCGGACGTCGTCGGAAAGATCATTTTCCTCAATGGGCTTCCCTTCACCGTGGTGGGAGTGGCGCCAGAACCGTTCCTGGGGCCAATCGTCTGGATACGCGCCGATTTGTACGTTCCGCTGGCGATGCAGCCCGCGCTGGCGGGCGCTTCGCAGCCGAACGAGCTCGAAATGCGCGGGCTCCGAGTGCTGAGGGTTCAAGGACGGCTGAAGCCTGGGGTCCGTGTTGGGCAAGCCGCAGCCGAGGCCAGGGTCATCAGTCAGCAACTTGCCCAGGCCTACCCGGAGACGAATCGCACCTGCTCGTTGGATGTTGGGACATATTGGCAGACCCAGATCGAGCAGTTTTCGACGCCTGCCTTGGCGTTCCTCTTGATGATGGCGCTGGCTGGGGTGGTGCTGCTGATCGCTTGCGCCAACATCATGAACCTGATGTTGAGCCGCGCCTCCGGCCGTTCGCGCGAGATCGCTGTGCGGCTGGCTATCGGAGCGGGACGGGGCCGGCTGATCCGGCAGCTATTGACGGAGAGCCTGGTGATCGCGACCTTGGGCGGAGCGCTGGGACTCCTTATCGCCCAGGCGTGCGCGGATCTCTTCTCGCGGTTCCGCATCCCCAGCGATGTCCCTGTGGTTCTCGATTTCGGGCTCGACTCGCAAGTGCTGCTATTCGTCCTGTTGGTTTCAGTGGCGAGCGCCATCGTGTTTGGACTGGCTCCCGCGCTCCAGAGCACCAGGCCGGACTTGGTCTCGGCTTTGAAGACCGGAGGGGCCACTTTAGGCAAGCAGCGGCGATTCCTGGGAAGGAATGCGCTAGTGATTGCGCAGGTGGCGGGTTCGCTCCTGCTACTGGTCTTCGCCACGCAGATTTTTCGCGGTGCGTCGGCTCTGCTTTCCTCCTCTTTGGGTTTTCGTGCGGACCACGCCCTCACCGCCGCCTTTAACCCCACGCTGGCCCGCGAGTCGATGGAGCAAACGAAGGAATTCTACCGGCAATTGCTGGACCAGGCTCGGACCCTCGCCGGTGTGAAGTCTGCGGCTCTCTCGCGAGCCGTACCCATGATGGAGATGATGGGAGTCAGTCCGATGCGGGTCATCCCGGAGGGTGTGCAGTTGCCTGCCGACACTGAGGCCGTCAGCCTGTTTTCGGATACCGTCAGTGAGGGTTACTTCCGCACCATGGGCGTGCCCATTGTGGAAGGCCGCGAGTTTCTCTCGAGCGATCGGGCGGATACGCCGCGGGTGGTGATTGTCAATGAGCAGTTCGCCCACAAATACTATCCTCGTCAAGGCGCGCTCGGAAAACGACTGCGATTGAATGGCTCAGACGGTCCCTTCGCCGAGATCGTTGGGGTGGCGAAGCAAAGCAAATACCTGAACCCCCTCGAGCCGCCTCTGGAATACCTCTACGTGCCATTCTCCCAGAACCCAACTGCGGCCATGACTCTGATGCTCGAAACCGAGGGACCACCCGCCACAATGGCCGGGCCGTTGCGCGACTTGGTCCGGCGGCTGGATGCCAAACAACCGATTTACGCCGTCCGTTCCATGCAGGAGGTTTTTGACCTGACTGTGAAACAACGGATGGATATAATTCGCCAAGTCATCGGAGGGCTGGGTTTCCTTGGATTGGTGCTGGCGTTGGTCGGGCTCTACGGACTGATGGCGTATTCAGTCAGCTTGCGGCATCGCGAGATCGGCATCCGCATGGCGATCGGGGCCGACCCAGCCGCCGTGGTCAGGATGGTACTGAAGCAGGGGATGATGCTGGCCGGCAGTGGAGTCGTCATTGGCCTGCTGCTAAGCCTGGCGGCGAGTAAGCTTATGGCGGCCCTGCCCGGCGGGCACGGTTTCAATTTGCCTCTCGTCGCGCCGGTCACGCTAGCCCTTCTGGCGATCGCGGCGCTGGCCGCGTATATCCCGGCACGCCGGGCCTCGCAAGTCGATCCCAACACCGTTCTACGGCAAGAGTAGACCTGACCTCCGCTACAAGCGCTTCAATAAGCTCAGCAGGTAGGGCCCGGCCTTAGCCTGACACTTTTGGGCTTGTAGGGCCGGGCCTTGGCCCGGCCTCCGGCGCCGTCGGCTTATCGGTGGTGAGCACCGCGGCGTTTCATCCACTAAAGTCTGCGCTTGAATCTACCTGCTCTCTGGCATAATGCGCCATGCGGTGCCAATATAACGAACGGAGGACTTTATGACTATCAGCGAAGCACTTCTGCCGGAGTTCGATCGAGAGATGTTGAGCACGCGCCGGACGCTGGAGCGCATTCCGGCCGACAAACCTGAATTCGCGCCTCATCCCAGCTCGATGCCGCTCGGCCGGTTGGCGCCCCATGTGGCGCAACTTGCGGGGTTCGGCCTGAGTGTGTTGACGACTCCGCAGGTAGACTTTTCCACGGGCAGCTACAGGCCTTTGCCGCTTGAATCCGCCGCGCAGCTTGTAAGAGTTTTGGATGAGGGCGCCGCTAAGGTGCGCAAAGCCCTCATCGAGTTGCCTGATGAAGCCTGGAGCGAGAACTGGAAGCTGCTGTTAGAGGGCCACACGCTCTTTGGCGGGTCTCGCTTTCTAGCCTACCGCCAGATGTTCCTCAACCACCTCATCCATCACCGTGCCCAGCTTGGCGTATATCTGCGCTTGAACGGGGTTCCCGTGCCCGCTATCTACGGTCCGTCAGCGGACGAAAAGTGAATTCATTCCTGTTCGTATGCCTGCTTCAACGCTTGGATGTCCAGCTTCTTCATTTGAAGCATAGCCTTCATGACTCGTTCCGACCTCCGAGGGTCTTTGTCCTGCATCAGCTCACCCAGGATAGTGGGCACAATTTGCCATGACAGGCCATATTTATCATCGAGCCAGCCGCATTGGTTCGTTTTTCCGCCTTCGGAAAGTTTTTCCCAGAAGTGATCGACCTCCTCCTGCGTTTCGCACTCCACCATGAAGGAAATGGCGGGGGTGAATTTGAAAAGCGGGCCGCCGTTCAGCCCCGTGAATTTTTGTCCGTCGAGCTCGAACACAATAGTCATCACTGAGCCCTTTGGTCTGCCCGAGACCTTTGCTCCAGCCTCACCGTAGCGAGCAACGCTCAAGACCTTGGCAGTCTTTCCGCCCGAGGCCGAGCCCCGCACGGCGGAAAAAACCGACACATAGAAATTCGCCGCCTCTTCCGCTTGGTCGTCGAACCACAAACAGGTTGTGAACCCTTTCATGCCAGAGCCTCCTCCATCAACCGGCGGACCGCCTGGCCGCCGAACTTACACTACAGCAAGGAAAACTTACCATTGGGTTACGCCTGCCCAACCTTCCACCGCCGGTAGCCCAGCAACGCTGCACTCGCCAAGCCGCTGCCGAGCAGGAACAAGCTAGATGGTTCGGGCGTGGAGCTGGGAGCGCCCGCTTCCCCGGTGTTCGCCAGAGATGACGCCAGGAGTGACTTCCCGCTGACGACGTCCAGCATGACATTGGTGGGGTTGTACACAACGCTGAAGTGCTCGTTGGCACTGATTGACGTACCATTTACGGTGATGAATGTTCCCGTGAAGGTGCCGAAATTCATGATGTCAAAGCTCTCGCCGATGGTGGGCGTGAAGTGGCTGATCCGGTCCAGATTGAGGATACCGCTGAAGCTGGCGGCGCCGGTGATGTCGAGCTGATCGTACTGGGTCGCCGCGGTCATCCCTCCGATATCGATATTCAGCGCTCCAGCGGAGTTCTGCGTGTACGAGCCGGAAATGGAAAGCAACCCAGCCTGCTTAATAGCGTCTCCCACATTCATGGTTCCGCTCGACGATACGTTCCCGGCGAGCGTGCCGTTGTTGCCGAAGACCGAACCTCCGTTGATGTTGATTCCACCGGCCGCCGTGAGTGAACCGTCTACGGTTGTCTTCGCCCGCGTCCCACTCTGCGTGTAAACCCCCGGCCCGCCCGATGTCAGCACGGTGCCGGTTGAGATTCTAACTGTGCCGCTGTTCGTGAGGTTTCCTGCCGTCGTGAACTTGGCGCCATTCTGCAGCCCAAAAGTCCCAGCGATGGTCGCCAGGGGCGCCAGGTGATTGAGCGACGGATTGGTCTTCCCGAAGAACCCAGGAGTGGCGGTGCTTGCATCAGTTCCATCCAACGTCAGCGAGGCGGCTTTGGCAATGGTGGTGATGTTTTGCGTCCCGCCAATTCCGCCTGTACCGTCGTAATAGACTTGCCCGCCGATCACCCAGTTGCCGCTCAGGCTCCCGGCGGTGGTTACACCGAAAAGGGCGCCGCCCACCGTTAGGGCGCCGCTGCTGCCGACCAGACCCACGTCGAGAATACTCACAGTCCCGCTGTTGTTGAAGTTTGTCGTGGTGGTAAACGTGGCGCCATTCTGCAGGCCAAAAGTGCCCTTCACAGTCGCCAAGGAAGCCAGGTGATTCAATGACGGATTGGTCTTTCCGAAGAACCCGGGCGCGTTGGGGTTCCCAAAAAGGACGTGGTCAGTTCCGTCGAGAGTCAGCGAGGCGCCTTTGGCGATAGTGGAGATATTCTGAGTTCCGCCGATCCCGCCCGTACCGTCGTAATAGACTTGTCCGCCCAACACCCACTTGCCCGTCAGGTTCCCGGAAGTGTCGACGCTGTGGAACACGCCGCCTACCGTCAGAGTACCGCTGCTGTCCACCCGACCGACATCAAGAATGTTCACGGTGCCGCTGTTGGTGAAGTCCCCTGTCGTGCTCAAGGTTCCGCCGTTCTGGAGCGAAATATTGCCGGTCGTTGCGTTCACCAAAGCGCCGCCCACCGTCACGCTGCCGCCGGAGGTGGCTGTCACAGCTCCGTTGTTGGTGAAGTTGCCCGTCGTGCTCAAAGAGCCGCCGCTCTGAAGAGAAATGCTCCCGGTCGTTGCGTTCACCAGCGCGCCGCTCACTGTCGCGGTGCCGCTAGAGGCCGTCAGAGTTCCGTTGTTGGTGAATCCCCCGGTGGAGCTCAAGGCGGTGCTGCCCACCAGCGAGATGCTGCCGGTGGCTGCATTCACGAACGTGCCGCCCACCGTCAGGCCGGCGGTCGTCCCGTTTCCACCGAACAGGTCCATCATCCCATTGTTGGTGAAATTGCCCGGCGTGACCAGGTTCATGCCGTTCTGCATGGATAAGAAACCGCTGTTGGTGGCCAGTTGCAGGTGATTGTAAGACGGGTTCGTTTTGCCGAAGAAACCGCCTTGCCCCTCAAATACCAACCTGGCGCCGCTGGCGATGGTGGTGATGTCCTGACTTCCGTTCACACCGCCTGTGCCATCGTAATAGACGTTGCCGGAGCCGCCGAAGACACCCAGGTACCAACTTCCCGTAAGGTTCCCGGAAGTATCCACGTTCTGAAGGGTCCCGCCGATGGTCAGGCTGCCGTATACGCCCACCGCTCCGTTGTTGAGGAAATTTCCCGGCGTGGTATAGGCGGCGCCGCCAAATACTTCAAATGTCCCGTTAACGGTAGAAAGCGCGAGGTGATTGTAGGAGGGGTTGGTCTTGCCGTAGAAACCGCCCGGGCCGGTCAGGATGAGCAAGCCGGCGACGTTGGTGATGTCTTGATTGCCGTTCACTCCGCCGGTGCCGTCGTATTGCACGCTGCCATTTTGAATATCCCAGAACCCCGTCAAGTTTCCGGAACTGTCCACATTGTGGAAGGCGCCACCCACAGTCAAACCGCTGCTATTCTCGAGTTCCACTGTCCCGCTGTTGGTGAAGTCTCCCGGAGTCGCAAGGCTCAGGCCGCCGGCGAGAACCAGAGTGCCGTTAACGGCGGACAACGCCAGGTGATTGTACCCAGGGTTGGTTTTGCCGAAGAATCCAGCCGTACTGCTGCTGGTTCCATTCAGCGCCAGTGACGCGCCGCTGGCGATGGTGGTGATGTCCTGGTTCCCGTTCACGCCACCCGAGCCGTCATAAAACACTTTGCCGTTTTGCAGATTCCAATCCCCGGTCAGATTCCCGGAACTGTCAACATTGTGCAAGGTCCCGCCGATGGTCAGACTGTTGGTTCCCGATCCGCCCACGAACACGAAGTAGTTGTTGGTGAAGTCTTGGCCTACGGTGACAACTCCCCCGTCATGCACGCTAAAAAAACCCTGGTCGTTGAGACTGTTTTGGACACTCAGCGTGCTGCCACCCGTCACAATCAAAGTTCCGGAAGACCCATTCGTCAACTGACCGTTCACCGCCATTCCGCCTGCGCCCGTAACGTTGACGCGGCCATTGTTGGTGAATCCGCCGCTGCTGGGGGCGATCGTGAGGGCGCTTGTCGCGTTGGCGTTAATGGTGCCGGTGTTGACCAACGTCAGGTTACTGATGGTGCCGGAGCCCTGAATGGTGCTGGCGTTGATCAGCGTCTCGGTCCCATTGTTTCCCGTAATGGCCGCACCGGACATGGTGATGGTGCCAGCGCCGGATACACTCAAGCTATTGGAATGCCCGCTGTCGTTGAGAGTCAGGGTGGACGCAGTCAGATTGAGGTTCCCGCCCAGATAATTCTGGATGGTTCCGTTGCCGGAAGTGATGTCGAGCGTCAGTTTGGCGCCGCTTCCCCAGTTGATGGTTCCGTTGTACGTGAGCGAGGCGGCGGCAGGGAAGGCCGGGTCGCCGATCGTGAGGGCCGGCGCCGCTCCGTTATCTTGCAGGGTCTCACCCGAACCCAACGTCAGGCTGTTGATTCTCGTCCCGCTCGCGTCGAAGGTGACGATATCTGAGCCCGAACCGTTGATCACGGCGTTGTAATAATTGCCGCCCCCGTTGGCAGGCACGCCGGCGCTCCAATTCCCGCTAGTGCTCCAGGTTCCATTTCCGCTGTTCCAGTTGCTCGTGGTCTGTCCGCGTGCCGGGTGCAGACCGAAGGTAGTGCCGATGAGCAAACCGCTAATGATGCCGACCAAGCGATGCGTGGCCCGAAGTGAGAATAGCTGGCGTAGCATTGGGAGCCTCCCCTGAATTGAAAATAGAATTATGAATTTTAGCCTATGTGAAAATCCCGACGAGTCTCAGTTTCCGCGCTCGCCAGTTTGGAGTCAAGTTAAGTTTCTGTTACATTCGCCAGCGCCTACCACCACACGAAAGCACAGCACTGCGCCAATTATCATTCGACCCGGGGACAGCCTGTTTTCAACAACATCGCCCCTATAGGATTCGAGGACGAAGCACGCGGCTCCGGGCGGGGTCGGCGCGCCCGAAAGCCCATTTAACGACCGGAAACCGACTCCGCCGCCCGTGTGATTCCCGTCACACACAACGGTGATTGAACGCACTGAGCGCCCGCTGGCTGAGTCATAGGATTATCGCCAGCAGTAGTGCCGAGGAGGCACGACGGCGATATCCGCATGAGGAGGGATTATGAACCTGATTCCTTACGTCTCCACCTGGAGTGTGCTGGCGTTTGTCGTCCTGATTTTGGGGATCTATCGACTCCGGCTGGGCCGCCGCGACGACGTCACGCTGGACGTTCTGGCAAGCGATCCTGGAGTGCTGGCGCACCAGAAAGAGGCAGTACACAAAATCAAAGTGATCGACGTCTGGGGGCAAACGCTCACTGTGCTGGCGTTTCTGTACGGGCTGGCGATTGTCGGCTATTACCTGTACAACGTGTGGCTGGAAGGCACCAAGATTCAGATGCACTGACGTCAGTAGTTAGTGGCTAGTAATTTTCGATTGCCGATTTGCGATTGCCGATTGAGAACAGTGTGAAGTGGCAGCTTTTCAGTCAGCAATCGACAATCGGCAATCAGTTGCTAGCCACTAACCACTAGCCACTAACTACTGTTCTTAACGCGCCCAGTCTGCGATGAAGATATTGATTTCGTGCGGCTGCTTGGCGTTGCGATTGGAAGCAAACACCAGCTTCTTTCCGTCCGGCGAGAATTGCGGAAAGGCATTAAATCCGCCCGTAAACGTGAGCTTCTCCAAACCCTGGCCATCCCGATTCACAGCGTAGAGTTCAAACTCGCTGCTCGCTGGGTTCTCGTAATTTGAGGCAAAGATAATCCGCGAGCTGTCGGGAAAAAAGAACGGGCCGAAACTCGCCCCGTCCAGATTCGTGATTTGGCGCTGATCTGAGCCATCCGAGCGCATCACCCACAGGTCCATTTTCATGGGTTCGACGTAGCCCTGGGCCAGCAGTTCCTTGTAGCGCGCCACCTCTGCCGGCTCGGTGGGATGGTGCGCGCGATAGACAATCCACTTTCCGTCCGGAGAGAAAAACGGCCCACCGTCGTAGCCCAGTTCGTGAGTCAGGCGTTTGGGATTGGAGCCGTCCGCATCCATCGTATAGATCTCCAAATCACCGTCGCGCGAACTTGTGAACACAATCTTCTTACCGTCGGCGGAGAGCGTGCTCTCGGCGTTGTAGCCGGGCCCGTGGGTGAGCTGCTTCAGGATTCTTCCCGTGTCCGCCGCGTAGAAAATCTGATACGCCGAATAAACGCCCCAGACGTATCCCTTGGAGTAGTCGGGCCGCGGCGGGCACTCCGGCATCGTGAGGTGAGTGGAAGAGTAGAGAATGTGCTTGCCGTCTTTGTAGAAATAAGAGCAAGTCGTTTTGCCTTTGCCGGTTGAGACCAGGTGCTGATCGGAGCCGTCGGCGTTCATGATAAAAATCTGGTCGCACTGGTAAGGGTCGCGCGTGGACTGAAAGCTCAAGCGCCTGCCATCGAAGCTGAAGTAGGCCTCGGCGTTCTGCCCGCCAAAGGTCAATTGCTTCACGTGGCGCAGGTGCTTCTCCCGCGGATCGCGCAACGGGTCGTCAGGCGTGCCCTGCACTACAGGCCCAGCGCCCGAAAGGCCAACAGGCGCGCGCTTCTCCTGGGCGATGAAGCGAGCTCCAGCCAGCACGACGAAAGGAAGCGCGGCGCCAACCATCCAACGGAACTGAGACCCAGCGTTCGTCATAGAGTTTTTCTACGTGCATTCCGCGTCAAGCAAGGTGCTGCAGGGCCGGCGCTTGCCCCGGCCCATGCCGACGCTCGCCGCGGCGAGTCTGCCCTACGGTTTACCAACCCCCAGGTACTCGCCTCGGTCATTTTCTAACTTCCAGCGTCACTTCCCTCGTCACCTTCTCGCTGCCGCGCATCGCGGTGACACTCACCTTGTCGCCAGGCTTGTGAGCGCGGAGGGCGTAAGTGAAATCGTAGAGGTTTTCGATTTTCTTCCCATCGAATTCGATCAGGATGTCACCCGCTTTGA
>Ga0187803_10000977_pt1 | contig 11100 bp, 8 predicted proteins | sample NC_wetland_sal_i_2_FD_132425 | JGI IMG/M metagenome (GOLD analysis project Ga0187803, IMG submission 132425) | Wetland sediment microbial communities from Neuse River Estuary, North Carolina, USA - Control_3 | ecosystem: Environmental > Aquatic > Freshwater > Wetlands > Sediment | place: USA...
ACCCACTTTTCGACCTCTACTGATGGTTTCATGTTTCGGTATGTAATCTGCAATTCGGATTTCATGGCGGCACCTCGCGCTCGCGTTGGAATTCGGATAGTTCCCTCAGTGATCTTGTTGCTGACTGCTTCTCAGTCTCCCTAGAATCCCCATTGGCCGCTCGCGCCACACGCCGTCCTCCTCATACTTGAGGGTGTAAATGTGGAGCAACCGCCATCCCGCCTCGAGAAGCCGGTTCACTTCCTCGCGGCCTCGGGCTTCCAGGTTGTGCCCGGTAAGTTCGACGATGTCCAGTTGCCACAAGGGCAGCCTGTCGACCACGCTGATCGGCACATCGTCGTCAGTGTTTTCGTGACTCGTTCTTTGCTTGGCCATGGACCCCTCGCGGATGCTTGCAATCGTGCTCTCCTGTTGTTCCGCGCGCCGACTCGACAAGTCTTCCGTTCTCCTCATGTAATTCAAAATATTCTTCCTCTCGTTCTTATGTACATCAAGTGAGTCGAACGGCTCTGTGACACCGGTCACAGAATGCAGCAGGCGGGACAACTACACGGCGGCTTGCAAATTTCTCTCACTTTATTGTTTTTGGTCTAGTTCGGGGCACTTCTGATTCTAGAGGCCAGGGAGCAAGAAACCGCCGTCCACCGTGAGCGTTTGGCCAGTGATGTAGGAGCCCTTCTCGGAAGCGAGCAGCAGGGCAAGTTCTGCGACGTCGGACGGCTGACCGAGGCGTTGAATGGGTTGCTTGGCAAGCACGGCGGCTCGTTGTGATTCGTCTTTCCAGTAGTGCTCACTGAGCGCCGTTTGAATTAAGCCGGGGGCAATGGCATTCACGCGAACACCTTTTGCTCCAAGCTCCAGCGCGTACGACTGAGTCATCATGATGAGCGCGGCCTTGGTCATGCTGTACAGAAGGCTGTACAGTTGAGGGCGAAGGCCTGCGATCGACGCGATGTTGATGATCGATCCGCTGCCGCGAGCACACATGCCGGGGGCGACGGCTTTCACCAGCCGGAAGGCGCTTTTGAGATTAATCTCGAACATTTTATCAAATTGCGCTTCGTCGATTTCGAGGCATGGGCCGAAAGAAATATTTGTCGCGGCGTTGTTCACCAGAATGTCGACGGGCCCAAATTCTTGCGCCGTGATCGCGACCATGTTTTCGATTTGATCCGCGCGGCCGACGTGGCACGCGATGGGCTTCACGGATGCGCCGATTTCGCTGGCGACCTGATCAAGCGTTTCCTGCTTGCGTCCGCCAATGACGACGCGCGCGCCTTCGTGGGCAAAGGCTTCCGCGATGGCGCGGCCAATGCCGCGGCTCGCGCCGGTAACGATCGCAACTTTTCCGTTCAATATGCCCACAATTCCACCCTTCGAAGGCTATTTGCCTGCTGCATTCGCTTCCAATCCCGCAAGCCGCAATGCCAGTCCGATGGATCGGGACGGGTCGTAGGCGCGAAACATCGCCAATTTTTCGGCCTCAATCGAACCCTCGGCGTGTACCGCAAGGACGGCCTGATATCCGCCGTAAAGGCGCGTCGTCAGATCGCTGATTAAATTCATGATGGCCATGCGCCGGTCCGCGGGCCATGCGCCCGGCAAATATTTTTCCAATACAGGCCGGACTTCGGGTGAATTCCAGTCCATGCCGCCCGGCCCGGTGACGAGCAGCCCGCCGGCGAGGTCCTGCACGGTCTCAATGGCCTGGTGAAAATCGCGCGCGAAAGTCCACTTGGCCATATTTGTTGTGAACACGTCAGGGTAGGCGACGCCGTTTTCCACTTTGCAGCGAAGCGCGGCGAGTTCTGTTAGCCCACGCACGGTTTCAGCATATCCGCCGAGCCACGTCAGTTTGTCGCGCACATGCCCCGCGCGATCGATTCCGTTCGCTTTCGCAATCGCGATTCCAGCGCCCACCATCGCGTCCAGGAGCGGAAGTTTATAACTCACCGCGGTGAATCGATGAAACTCGACGAATGTGAGCGCAGTTGCGCCAGCCAGGTCCGGCCGACCCACGTAAAACACGCGGTCCCACGGCACAAACACATTTTCAAATACCGTCAGGGTTTCCACCATTTTGTGATTCGTGGAAATGGGGCGCGTGAAGGAATCATCCGTCCCGTGCAAATAGTCGGATGCGTAAAGGCGAAGCCCCGGCGTCGCCACGGGCACCGCAAAGGCGAGTGACCACGGCTCATCGCCGGGCCCCATGGACCGGCTCGGCAACACGATGACCTCATCCACATACGGCGTGCATGAGGTGTGGATTTTCGCGCCGCTGACGATGATGCCGCCCACTCGCTTCTCCACAACGCGAACATACATGTCGGGATCGCTCTGCTCCGAGGGCCGCTTGCTGCGGTCACCCTTCACATCGGTTTGGGCGACAGCCATGGCGAGGTCATTGTTCCGGCAGTGGCGGTAAAACGCCTCGACGCGCTGAATCCCGTCCGCATCGCCACTGCGGCCCAGGACGCGCTCCAGCGCGAACAGCGCGTCGGTCCCAATTTCCTTGATCAGCAGGACCAGCGTGGCGCCTTCGGCGGTACCGGCTTCGATCAGCTTCGAGCGCGAGAGCAAATCCTGCGAGCTGCGAGGCACACGATAGTAGGCAGAGTATTTTTGCGAGCCTTCGCGGTGGACGGCAAGGCCGCGATACTTGGGATTTTCCGCCAGTTCAAAATCGATAGAGGCGTGCCGAGCGGCGACGCCCAGCTCGGGATGGTCCACCACGCTCGGTACGCGCTCGCCCCGGTAGAAAACATCGCGGGTATCGCGCAACCCTGCGAGAAATTGGGCAGCTGTTCGCAATGCCATTTCAGCGCCTCCAGGGGATGAATGCGGATTCTACTAGAACAAGTCCGCGCGCGCTCATTTGAAATTTGCTATTCGGAATTATTTTTCTTCGCCCGATTGGGGCTCGAACCGGCGGCGCAAAATGTATTTTTGAATTTTGCCGGTAGAAGTTTTAGGAAGCTCTTCAAATAGAATTTCTCGCGGCGCTTTGAAGCGGGCAATCCGACCGCACACGAATTCGATCAGCTCCTCTTTGGTGGCTGACATCCCCGCCTTTAGAACCACAAACGCGACTGGAATTTCGCCCCAGCGTTCATCCGGGCGCCCCACTACCACTGTTTCCAATACCGCGGGATGCTCGGCAAGGGCTTTTTCAATCTCGACCGAAGCGACATTCTCCCCACCAGTGATGATGATGTCTTTGGCGCGATCACGGAGCTCGATATATCCGTCCGGGAAGCGCACCCCAAGATCGCCGGTGCGAAACCACCCGTCGGAGGTGGCCGCGCGCGTGGCCTGTTCGTCGCGGTAGTAGCCGATAGTCACGTTGTTTCCGCGGATCACGATTTCGCCCAGGGTTTCGCCGTCGGACGGAACTTCATTGCCTTTGGCATCGATCACGCTAATTTCCTGCGTAACCACGTTGCCCACGCCCTGCCGCGCATTCAATTTTGCCTTTTCGCTTTCGGACCTCGCAGTCCACTCGGGTTGCCAGACGTTAATCACCGACGGGCCATACGTTTCAGTCAAACCATACAGGTGCGTGACGTGCAGGTTCAAGGCGGCAAGCCGCGCGAGCAACGCGGGAGTGGGAGGTGCGCCTCCCGTGAACGCATGAACCGAATGGCTGGCTTTCCCGCCTCCGGATGATGCCGCAGCTTCCGCGATCATCGTCAAGACGGTAGGCGCGGCGCAAAGATGGGTCACGCTGCCGCTGCAAATTCCCGACCAAATGGCCGATGGATCGATCTGCCGCTGGCAAATGTGAGCCGCGCCGGCAGCGGTCACCGCCCAAGTGAAGCACCAGCCATTGCAGTGAAACATCGGGAGCGTCCATAGATAGGCGCTGCCCAGCTCAAGGCCTGAGTGAAAAGCCATCGCCAGTGCCTGCAGGTACGCGCCGCGATGCGTATACATTACGCCTTTGGGGCGGCCCGTACTTCCGCTGGTGTAGTTGATCGCCAGCAGTGACATTTCGTCCATCAGTTCGGTGGGGCAGGGCTCTGAAGATCTGAGTAATTCTTCATATTCTCTGGTTTCGCCGCCGGCAAGGATGAGCCGCACGCCTGTCGAGGAAGCAAGTGCTTTCGCCGCCTCCGCAAATTCGTGCGTGGCAATCAGTATGCGCGCTCCGGAATCTTCGAGGATATAAGCCATCTCCTGCGGGGAAAGCCGGATATTTATCGGCACTAATGCGCAGCCCGCCATAGGCACGCCATTGTGCATTTCCAGCATGACGTGGCTATTGGTGCAGAGCGCCGCAATTCGATCGCCATGCTGCGCACCTGCGCCACGCAGCAGTGCCGCGAGGCGGTGCGATCTCTCTCCAAATTCGCGATATGTGAAGCAGCGGTCGCCATCGATCACCGCCGTACGCTCTGAAAAGATTTTGGCAGCGCGATCCAGGAAATACGCCGGGTTCAATGGAGTTGCGGCGTGCAATGGCATAGCCCGCTCCAGTTAACGGTGGACATAAAGTAACACTAACCCGTGCTTCTCATCGGAAATATGACGCCGCCACTGGCTGTGTGCGCCGTCAGAAATTCCACCCGAGTCCGATTCTAGATGTGGAAGAGGAAGAAAACTCCCAGTGCGGTGAGGACAAATCCGTATAGGCGTTCGAGTCGGCTGGCCTTCGTGCGAATCGCAACTCGGGCGCCGAGGAAAGAAAATGGAACGGAGCCGAGCGCCACGAGTCCCGCGACGGTCCACGAAATATGTCCAAGGTAGGCGTGAACAACAGTCCCGGGCAACGCCAGCACGGCGGACACAGCCAGCGAACACGCAAAAGACTTCTTGATTGGTTGCCTGAGGAAACGGGCGTATGCCGGCGCGAGCAGGAATCCCCCGGCATTGGCCAGAAGCCCCGAAATGATTCCAACTCCTGTTGCGATGAGTATCAGGCGGAGATGCCAATAGGCCGGTTGATTTTCCCCCAGCTGATCCAGAGAAGATCCCGCTGATCTTTTTTCTCTTGGCGACAACAAGAAAGCAAGACCGAACCCAAGCACCAAAAGTCCGGTGACGATCAACAAGGGCCGAGCGCCAGTATATTTCGTGAGAACGGAGCCCAGGATGGTTGCGGGAATTCCCACACCGACGCTCCACCAGACGATTCCCCAATCCAGCATACGGGATTGCCAGTATTCCGCCGAAGCAATAAGCGTTCCCGGAATGGTGGCCGGAAGCGGCGAAGCGACTGCGATAAATCCCGGAAAACCGAGAAGGCTCAGGAGCGGCGTTGCAATCGCGCTACCTCCTTTCCCAAATAGCCCTCCGAGAAACCCGATGACAATCCCGACAACAAACGCTCCGATGTGCTGCAATTTCCCGCCTTTCGTAAATGGCGAAAGCCCCGTCGAAAGTTTTGCCAGAGGAAACCAGGAAAGTCCAGTCGGAGTGCCAAATGGATACAGTTGAATTCTGCCGTCGTGTGCTGCGACGATAGACCAACCACGGGGCGCGGGTGAGCCGGCTAACGCTCTTGATCAGTTCGTGAGCCGGGTGCGGCGGTCGCGGATGAATTTGTGGCGATTATTTCTTCGGAGTGGACATGCTGAACGAAAACTGGCTCATCAGAAGCTGGGCCTCATCACTATCCAGGGCCTTTAACAAAACGACGGCTGGAATTTTGGTTTCAGTGCTGAAAATGTCTTTAGCTCGAAAGTAGTAATTGTTTCCTGCTTCCGCAGTGAAATGGAGCGCGGCTTCCCTCCGTTGAGGGCCCAGTCCGACAAATCCCTGCCAACTCGCGCAGAGATGGTGTTCACCGGGCTCGACCGTAACGTAGAAATAAGAGTTGCTTTGGGTTGCGCCGACCCACGCGCCATCGACTCCAAACCGAGTCGTCGGTCTGGGTCTTGAAAGAAATTCTGCATCGTCCTGAAGGAAAACCAATTGCGCTTTTCCGGCGTCCGGCCGCCGAACAGCCAAGTGCTGCTTATTGTCTGTTTTTACATTAAATTCGATGTTCGCCGGACCGCATCCCACTGCTGGTGCGGCGTCCGAGGATTGTGTCTGTGCAAGGACGGGCGATGCGATCACAAGCAGGACTACTGCAATAAGCAGCTTCATTGGTGTCCCTCTGCAAGTTAGACGGGCGACATGTCATTTTGGTTGCGATCCCTGCACATTATAACTACGTGATACTATTTATATAAATATAATCTAAAAAGTTTTTGTCTCCAAAGGATGTACGCCGCTCAGGAAGGTTCGATAGGGACAACGTCCACCGAAACGTCCATCCAATGGCGCTGGCCGCCAATGAGAATCCCTCTGGACGGGCCGACATCGTCGTAATCTCTTCCCCAGGCGAGCGTGATGTGGCCGTCGCTCGGCATTAGGCCATTCGTGGGATCGAATTCCACCCAGCCCGTTCCCGGCACGAATACACTGACCCATGCATGTGAGGCGTCCGCGCCTTCTAGCCGTTCCTTTCCCGGGGGAGGGGAAGTCACCAGGTACCCGCTGACGTATCGCGCCGAAAATCCCAGCGAGCGCAGGCAGCAGATTTGCAGATGCGCGAAATCCTGGCAGACGCCCTGGTGCGAATGAAAAACTTCTTCTACAGGAGTATCGATTTCCGTGGAGCCCGCCAAAAATTTGAAATCGTGATGGATGCGTTGGGTCAAATCCAAAACGCACGCAACGAACGGCCGCCCGGCCTGGAAAGAATGGCGGGCGAAGTCGCCGAGTTCCGCAGACCAGGGCACGTGCGACGATTCAAAAACGAATTCGCGAGCGGCCAGTATCTCCCGATCGGGCGCGATGGCCAGAATCTGCAGGACCTGCTCCCAGGTTGGACCATGATTAACGTCGTACGGCACTGGGGGGAGGATCTGCACCTCGCTCTGCGCGGCGATTCGCAGGACCGTGTGCGGTTCCTGCAGGCTGAACCAGGTGACGTGATTTCCGAAATAATCGAAGCCTTCGTTTCTCACTGCGGGAGTGGGCAGCACGAGCAGCTGGTATTGCAAACAGGTTTGTGTTTCGTGCTCCCGGGGCCTCATGCGAACCACGTTGTGCGAAAGGGGAATCGCTTCGTCATACCCGTATCGCGTGGAATGAGTGACCCGGTATTTCAATTTTCATGCTCCTCGCGAATGCCGCCGACTTCTTGCGACACGACGGCATGCGAAAAATACAATTGCGCGATGGCCTCGGAAAGCTGGTTGATCTGTTCGAGAATGCCGGAAAGGAGGGCGTGAAATTCCTCGCGCTCGCGGCCCGACGCAACCGAGCACAATTCCACGAAATCGGCCAGCTGAATCGAAGTGCGCAGCTTGAGGAGCAGGCGCTGATCGTAGTTGCGATCCGGATGCGAGAGGTCACGCGGCAGCGCCCCGAGGTGCTGGTCGATCAAAGCGAGCTGGAACGCAACGGACCGAGGGTTGGTCTCGTCGGCGAGCAGCAAGTCCGCGACGGCATGGGTTTCGAGGTGCGTCATGTACCTGCGGCGATAGGTGAGCGAGCTGTCGGCGATATCCAGAACGGCTTCGAGAAGCACCGGATCCGCGTCCGGTTCCACGAGCGAATCTTGGACGAATTGCGCAACAAATGACGCCCGCTCGACGCGCCTCCCGATATCCAGAAATCGCCAAGCCTGGCCGCGCGTCATGGAATCGGAGGCGAGCCCTGCGAACGCCGCCAGTGTGACGATCAAATGGTCCATCAGCTCGAGGATGCCGGACGCGTGATCGGTGGGACCGGCCCTGAAATTGAAAACGGCGCGATAGATTTCCTGAAGGATGCGCCAGGCATCGTTGGAAATCGTGTCGCGCAGAACCCTGGCCAGGCGGTGAAGATTGGCGACGCTGCCTCGCAGGCCCTCGCCTTTTGCCTTGCCGAGCATCGCTTCCATGAATTCGCGTTCCAGTTCGGCACCTGTGGAACGAATCGGCTTGTTCCGGCAAGCGGAGGCCAGAACTTGAACGGCATGAGCGCTGTCAAAGCCGGTTTGATCGATCATGCGAGCGATGGTTCCCCGTGCCAGGCGAGCCTGCGCATCGGTGCGTTCCGAGTAGCGCCCCAGCCAGAAGAGGTCCTCCGCCAGGCGGCTGGGCAAATCGTTGCCTCCACGGCTGATGGCAATGGGCTGCGTCGTCGACGGGAGCAGCGTCACCGCGCTGACCGGACTGTCGGACAATATCCAGGTGTCCTTGCTGCGGCCTCCTTTTTGCAAGGACACGACGAGCGTGTCGTTCGATTGCGTGATGCGCGAAAGTCCGCCGTTCATGACGGTGTAGGAATCGCCGTAGGCGCTGAGATACGACCGAACCACAAACCGCCGGGGCTGGACCTCTTCGCCGATGAGCGCGGGGGTCGTGCAGGCCATCACTTGTTTTTGCGCGACGTAGTGAGCCGGACGCGCCCTGATTTTTCGCTCGAGTGCGGAAAGTTCGTCGTGCGTAAGATTCTGGCCGAACACCGGGTCTTCTCCCTGTGTCGGATAGGCGGACTTGACCACCATTTCTGACAAATGTTGCGCCACGAATTCCAAGATTTCCGGCTGGCCGCACCACCAGGTTTCCACGGAAGGCAACTTCAAATCCTCGCCCAATAGATACCGGCACACCGCGGGAAGGAAGGGAAGAAATCCGGGCGCCTGCAAAACACCGCAGCCGATTGCATTAGCCACTGCCACGTTGCCGCGGCGAATGGCCTGCAGCAATCCCGGAACTCCTAGGTAAGAATCCGGATACAGTTCCAGGGGATCGCAGAAATTGTCATCCACCCTGCGAAGGATGACGTCGACGCGTTGCAATCCTCCCAGCGTCTTCATGTAGACGATGGTGTCGCGAACGGTCAGATCGTTTCCCTGCACGAGCGTGTAGCCCAGGTATCGCGCCAGGAAGGAATGCTCGAAGTACGTTTCGTTGTAGGGGCCCGGCGTATACAAGACGATACGCGGATTTTCGTGATTGGCTGGCGCGAGTTCCGTCAGCGTTTCGCGCAGCGACACGAAGAATGGCGCGAGGCGCTGCACCTTGCATTGGCGGAAGACGGACGGCAGCGCGCGGGAAAGCACAATCCTGTTTTCCAGCGTGTAACCGGCGCCCGAGGGCGCCTGCGTGCGGTCGCTCAGAACTTCGAACTGCCCGGTTTCGTTGCGCACCAGGTCTGCCGCGTACAAGTGCAGCCAGCGGCCCTGCGGCAGCCGGATCCCGTGGCATGGTCGGAGAAACCCGGGATTGGCCCACAGTAATTCCGGAGGAAGCACCCCGCTGAAAACGGTATCCGCGGGGCCATAGAAGTCCGCGAGCAATCGGTCCAGCAACCGAGCGCGCTGGATCAAACCTTCGCAGACCGTCTCCCAATGATGGGCACGGACCAGCAGGGGAATGAAGTCCAGGCTCCAGGGCCTGTCCAGCCCGTTCGGGTCTCCGTAGACGTTGTGCGTGACGCCATTTTGGTGAATCAGCCGCCGTGCCAGGTCGCGCCTGTGTTCAAATTCGCCCGGTTTCAATTGGTCGAGCAGCGAAACAAATTCCTGCCAATGAGGACGGAGGGACCGGTCGGCCTGCACCATTTCATCGGGGAATGGGGAGTCGATTCCGTAATTGTCGGCGAAGCCGCGTCGCAGCGGGTGGTCGGTTTCGATGCCACCCGGAGTTGTAGGTCCTTGCATATTTTCTATTGACGATACTTTACTTCAACCTGAGATCGAGCGTGAACGGTAATTCCTTCGTGATTCTTTCTTCCCCCACGGCCATCGGCCCGGGCGTGTGCCCGAATTTGAAAAATCGCGCGATGCGCCGGCCCTCGGCCGCATACGCGTTGACCGGAAAGCTGTCGTAACTCCGGCCGCCGGGATGCGCGACGTGGTACGTGCATCCGCCGATCGAACGGCCGGACCAAGTGTCCACCAAATCAAATACCAGAGGCACATGAGTTCCAATGGTCGGATGCAGGCAGTTGGGCGGCTGCCAGGCGCGGTAGCGCACGCCCGCGACAAACTGGCCGTTCGTGCCCGTCGGATGCAAAGGCACTCGCCGGCCATTGCATGTGACCACGTGGCGCAGGTCCACCATCCCGTTTGCGAGCACTTGCAATCTTTCCAGAGAAGAATCGACGTATCGCGCCGTGCCACCCGCGCTTGTTTCTTCGCCGGTCACGTGCCAGGGTTCGATGGCCTGCCGGAATTCCAGTTCAATGCCTCGTTGCTCGATGGCGCCGTACAGCGGAAAGCGAAACTCGAAATGGGGATCGAACCATTCGATACGCAGCGGATAACCGGCTTCGTTCAAATCGGAGACTACATCTTCCAGATCTTGTCGCACGAAAAAGGGGAGCATGAAACGGTCGTGAACTTCCGTGCGCCAATGGACGAGTTCATGGCGATAAGGACGCTCCCATAGATGCGCGACCAGTGCGCGAAGCAAAAGGTGCTGCGTAAGGCTCATCCTCGAATGCGGCGGCATTTCAAAGGCACGCATTTCGAGCAATCCGAGGCGGCCCGAAGTCGTGTCGGGCGAATAGAGCTTGTCGATGCAGAACTCAGCGCGGTGCGTGCTGCCCGTCGCGTCGACGAGCAAGTTTCGGAAGATGCGGTCCACCAGCCACGGCGAAGTGCCGCCATGGTCCGGAATCTGTTGAAACGCGATTTCCATTTCGTAGACCTGATCGTTGCGTGCCTCGTCGATGCGGGGCGCCTGGCTCGTGGGTCCGACAAAGATTCCGCTGAATAGGTACGACAGCGCGGGATGGTTGTGCCAGTAGCCAACGAGGCTGCGAAGCAATCCGGGATTCCTAAGGATGGGAGAATCGGCTGGCGACGCTCCGCCGATCAGGATGTGATTTCCGCCGCCGGTGCCGGTGTGCCGGCCGTCGAGCATGAATTTTTCCGTGGCAAGGCGGCAGAGGTGCGCTTCCTCATACAGCGCCGTGGTGTTCTTGACCAATTCATCCCAGCTGGCGGAGGGATGGAGGTTTACCTCAATCACGCCGGGGTCAGGCGTGACTTTGATCGTATGGACGCGCGAATCGTATGGTGGGGCATACCCTTCAATGAGCACAGGCATTCCCAAATCGTCCGCCGTATCTTCAATCGCATGGACCAAGCCGAGATAATCTTCAAGATAG
>Ga0187803_10000978_pt1 | contig 11097 bp, 6 predicted proteins | sample NC_wetland_sal_i_2_FD_132425 | JGI IMG/M metagenome (GOLD analysis project Ga0187803, IMG submission 132425) | Wetland sediment microbial communities from Neuse River Estuary, North Carolina, USA - Control_3 | ecosystem: Environmental > Aquatic > Freshwater > Wetlands > Sediment | place: USA...
GTCAACAATTTCGGCAAACGTAGGACTAAATCGGGGATCTGTGCGAAGGCAGGATACATAGTTAACGATGTCGGAAAACGTGAGTCTGCCGGTGAATCGGACCGAAACCTGGCGGACCGAGGTGTCGACGCGGTAGTCAGGGAATGACAAGGGCGCGCGGATTTCCGGGCCGTCTCCCTCTTTCGAGGCTGGGCGGCTCTTCGGAGCGCGCTTGAAACCGAAAGCTCCCACTCAGCACCTCTCTCGCCTCGGGCGGGGTCGGGCTCCGATGCGCGGATGCCACACCGGATTGATTCATGCGGGTTATCGGCAGAAATGACCTGGAACTTTAGTCCCCAGAAGGATGTTCTTCCTGCGCAAAGGAAATCAGGCCCAAACAAACTTTTCCCATAGCCTCTACAATGGTGCGGCATGAATTGATTCCCAAATCAGGAGATTGGCATGGAACGCAAAGCGAGTGCGGTCTGGAAGGGTGGGCTGAAGGATGGCAAGGGGACGGTGTCATCGGCGAGCGGAGTGCTTGCAAACACACCCTATTCTTTTACCACGCGGTTTGAGAACGCTCCGGGGACAAATCCGGAGGAATTGATTGCGGCGGCGCATGCGGGGTGCTTCTCGATGGCGCTTTCGGCGCAACTGGGAGGCGCGAACCTGAAGCCGGAGAGCATCAACACCTCGGCCACGCTCACCATGGAGAAGCTCGAAGCGGGCTGGACCATCACGGCCATCCACCTCGATGTGGTGGCCAAGGTTCCTGGCGCCAGCGCGGAAGCCTTTAACACCGCCGCGCAGAATGCCAAGGCCGGGTGTCCGGTGTCGAAAGTGCTGAACGCGAAGATCACGATGAACGCAAGGCTGGGGTAGGTGGGTTCGCGGCGTGGAGGAACGGGCAGTGGAGGACGGGCGTCTCGCCCGTCCCGCCCTGAGAGCGCAGTCGAAGGGGCCTGGTTGGGGATGCCTGGCTCTCCAGGCATTCTAGCTGTGCTCGCGCAAGATTGCGCGGAGCGTGTTATTGAGTTTCACCGCATCGCGCGAAGCGTCATCAATCATCTCGACCCACCGGCGCGAGTCTTCGGGTGGGCCCGCCTGCCGCATCAGGTAGGTGGCCTGCACGATGGTTTCCAGGGCATTGCTCAGATCGTGCGCCAGCCCTCGAAGTTCGCGGACCAACTCGGCTGGGATTTTGTCGTCGGTGTGTCGCATGGCTGGTCGTCAGTCGCTGATCGTTAGCTGTCGGCTGTTTGTCTTTCGCGCCTGCCTTCGCCGTTACTTGATCGCGCTGGCCAGTGTTTCGCCCTTACGGGAGGCGGAAATGCGTGTTCTCTTGGCGAAAGAAACAGTCTGGTGTCATTCGTATTCCCACTTTCGCTTTCATTGACAGGCGGGCGCCAGCGAGTAGATATTAGTGTAGTCCCTTCCCTAGGGGACCCCGCCGATTTTTTCTTCCTGCGGATATGGCGGAACTGGCAGACGCGCTAGGTTCAGGTCCTAGTGGCCGCAAGGCCGTGGAGGTTCGAGTCCTCTTATCCGCACCAAAAGCAGCTTCTAGCTACGGGCTGCTAGCTTTTAGCTTTTGCTCTGTTTGGAAACGGGTTATTAGGCGCCCGCAGATAGCCGATGTGTGCTGCGTGCTTGCGCGATGCCGTACTGGCGGATCTTGTAGAGCAGAGCCTTGTAGCTGATCTGTAGCCGCGCTGCCGCCTGCTTGCGATTCCAGTTCGTCTCATCGAGCGCGCGCGCGATGGCTTCGGCTTCGGCCTCATCTTTGGCGCTGCGGCCCAAGGACTTCAACCCTCCGGCTCCCTCCGTGCCCGCTACAACCCTTCCCGTGGAATCGATGTGCGTGCCTCCGCCACTATCTGGCCGAGGCTGCAGTTCCGACACCGCCAGGCTCTCGTCTCCTAGAACCAGATAGCGCTTGACGAAGTTGCTCAGCTCGCGCAGATTGCCGGGCCAGGGATGGCGGAGGCAGGCCTCCAGCATTGCGGCGGAAAGCGGCAGCGGCGGGCGCGCGTAGGATTCCGACATTCGCGACATGAAATGCTTGAGGAGAATCGGAATCTCTTCCTTGCGTTCGCGCAGCGGCGGCAGCAAAAGGGTGAACGCGTTGAGCCGGTAATAGAGATCTTCGCGCAGACGCTTGCTGGCCAGGGCTTCGGGAATGTTGACGTTGGTCGCGGCCAGGATGCGAACGTCAACCTTGACGACGGAGCGGCTGCCCAGGCGCGAGAACTGCTGGTCTTGCAGCACGTGCAGCAGCTTGGCCTGGAGCAGCGGCGGCATCTCTCCGATTTCGTCGAGCAGAATCGTTCCCCGGTTGCATAGCTCGAACTTGCCCGGCTTAGAATGCGTGGCGCCGGTGAAGGCTCCGGCTTCGTAACCGAACAGTTCGCTTTCCAGCAGGTCGGCGGGTACGGCCGCGCAGTTGACCTTGAGGAAGGTGCGGTGAGCGCGAGGGGAAAGCTTGTGAATGAGGCGGGCCAGCACTTCTTTGCCGGTGCCGCTCTCGCCGAGCAGCAGGACGGGAATCTCAACATTGGCAACGAGTCCAGCCTGGGAGCGGATCTTTTTCATGGCCGGGCTGGCGGCCACGAAGAAGACGTCGTCGCAAAGCTCTTCGACGTCGCCGGCGTAAGTCTCCCCTTTGGCGCCCACGCATTGGCTGATGACAGAATCGAGCTCGGCCTTCTGGAACGGCTTGGTCAGATAGTCGGTCGCGCCCAGCCGCATGGCTTGCACCACCTTGCGCGTGTCGCTCACGCAGGAGAGCATCACCACCTTGAGGCCGGGCCGGAGGTGGCGAAGTTGTTCCAGAGTCTGCAAACCGTCAATGCCGGGCATGAGCAAATCGAGCAGCACCAGGTCCGGCTGGAGCCCTTTCTGCACCTGCTGGATTGCCTCTTCGCCGGTGGTCGCGGTCTGCACTTTGTGGTCGTCAACTTCGAGCAGGGTGCGGATATAGCGCAGCATTCCCGGTTCGTCGTCAACCAGCAGGATGTTGGCGCTCTCGCTCATTTACTTGCCCTTCGCGTCGGATTGCTTAGCACGGGCTTCAGAGGAATCAGGAACGAGAATTTGCTGCCGGCGCCGAGCTCGCTTTCCACCCAGATTTTGCCGCCCATGCCTTGGAGAAGGCGGCGAGCGATCGCCAGCCCCAGGCCCATGCCTTCGGCGGATTCGGTGCCGGGCAGGCGGAAGAAATCATCGAAAATTTCGAGCTGAAATTCGGGCCGGATTCCGGGCCCGGTGTCGGACACGCTGACCTTCACGGAATTGGGCACATTGATCGCCTGCCGGCGGCGCTCACCGTTGGCGGACGGTTTACTGGCGCTGCGGCGCTCCCACATGTGCGGCTCAGCATGCAGCCAAACCGTGCCACCCTGAGGCGTGTACTTGCAGGCGTTGTCGAGAAGATTGGAGATAACACGCTGGATCTTGGGCGCATCAAGCGGGAAGGGCGCAAGCTTGTCGTTGGCCAGAAAATAAAGCGCGATGCCGCGCTCCTGAAACCGGCTTGACCAAAGGCGGCACACCTCCGAGAGGCACGCGTTCAAGTCGGACTCGACGAACTGCATGCGCAACTCACCGGTTTCCAGAAGAGAAAATGTGAGGAAGTCTTGAATGAAGTGCTGCAGGCGCTGGCCGCTGGTGAACATGTCCGCCATGACTTCACGCTGGCGTTCGTTGAGCGGGCCGAGTTTCTGGCTCTGCAACAATTCAATATAGCCATTCAAGATCGCCAGTGGCGTCTTCAGATCATGAGCGGCGGAAGCCAGAGCGTTCGTCGTTTTGCGGAAGCGGTCCCGCAGTTGCTCCAGGTCCCGGGCGATTTGGCGGTCAGAACCGGAGGTGGAATCGGGTCCACCATGGTTGATCGGCAGACCCTGTTTCATCGCACCGGCGCTGCCGGACACGGCTGGACTTTTGTCGGGCGTTGAAGCCATCGAATCGTTCCAATGCAGCTATGGGGAGGGTAATTATAGCTACCGCTTGTACCTGAGGGATGGGTTGATGCTAAGCCACCTGTAACAGACTGTCAATCGGAAACCGACCCGGTACCGAAGCGAAAAACCTTTCACTTTGGTGACTTGACCCAAGGTCAACAACCCATGCACTTCTGTGCTAGGGTATTCCGGTAAATTCCGTATCGGAAGCTAGGTTTAGGTGATTTCCTCGGGGATTGAAAGGCTCATCCCAACTTTGGCCCCTAAGATGCGGCTATTCAGGGAGTTAATTGCGCTGTTCTTGGCAGGTAAACCTACGTGGGCATCAGGCCGCTAAAGAAGAACGCACGCCGGTGGGCGCGTTTGCAGCTTGCTATTCCTGTTTTTGTCCGGAGCCGTGACGAAAATGGCAGGGATTTGCTGGAATTCGCCACCGCTGTCAACATTTCCGCCGGGGGCGCTTTGGTTGTCGTGCGGCGCCCGCTGCCGCAATCCGCAACCGTTTCGCTGGAGATTCCCAGCGCGCCCATCGGCCCAGCCATTGGACTGCCGAGTCGTTCCCGCCTGATTAGGGCAAAAGCGGTGTGGGTCACCCACCAAGAGGACTACCATCTTCTCGGGCTCAAGTTCGTTCGCCCCTTGGGCACAGACAAGCGGACTGGCAAGCCCTTGAGAAAACCTGTTGCTGCAGTGTGAAATGTTTTGCCTACTGGCCACCCGGCTGGATATGGCACTTTCGTGCCATGCACTTAAGTGCACCTGCAGGACTATGATCGCCGCAAGTTGCTTATAGATTTCACAGTTACCAGTCCTTTCCAATAGCACCCTTCTCGCTCCCCCAGTTTGGTGCTTGGGATGCACTTTTAGTGCATGTGAGTTTGGCATTATCGCAACTTTGGGGCATGGGGTTATGACGACACTTTCGGTAGCTTCTCTGCAGCAGTCCCTCGGCGAGATCCCCCCTGACAATATCATTTTTGGACATTCCGAGCCCCTGCAGGCGATTCGGGCGCAACTAGCCCGCGTGGCAGGTGCTAATGTCCCAGTCCTTATTACTGGCGAAAGTGGCACGGGAAAAGACATTATTGCGCGCCTCATCCACGGGCTTTCTCCATGGAAGAGCGGACCGTATGTCAAGGTGAACTGTCCGGCCATTCCCGGAACTCTCCTGGAGAGCGAGCTTTTCGGTTATGAAAAAGGAGCGTTCACGGGCGCTTTCGGCTCCAAGCCGGGCCGAGTAGAACTGGCTCATCGCGGGACGCTATTTCTGGATGAGATCTCCGAACTCGATCCTTCCTTGCAATCGAAGCTGTTGCAGTTGCTGCAAGACGGCCAGTTCTGCCGTATCGGCGCCCAGGAAGACAAGAAGGTTGAGGTGCGCGTGGTGTGCGCCACCAACCGGGACCTGCAGGCCGAGATCGGGAGCGGGACTTTTCGGCCGGACCTCTTCTACCGCATCAACGTGGTGAATCTGCGCATGCCGACGTTGCGGGAACGGCGCTGCGACATCGAAGATTTGGCCGCGTATTTCCTGGAATACTACAACCGCAGGTTCAACTGCCGGGCGCGCCCGCTATCGCCGGAGGTGCTGGCGGTGCTGCAGAAATATCACTGGCCGGGGAACATCCGCGAACTGGAAAACCTGATCAAGCGCTACGTGATATTGGGACACGAGGAAGCAATCACCAGCGACCTGGTGGCGAGCGAACCGGATTTCCTGAATCCCGACATCTCCTTCGATGGACCAATTTCGCTGAAGAAACTCACACGCCAGGCGGTACGCGAACTGGAACGGAAAGTCATCCTGAAAGTGCTGCAGCAGCATCACTGGAACCGCAAGCAGTCGGCGCGAACCCTCGGCATCAGCTATCGCGCCCTGCTCTACAAAATCCGTGACGCCGGATTGCCTTCGAACCGGGCGCTGCGGCTGCGGCAGGCGGAGGCCGAGGAGCCAAAAACGGGCGCCGCGGCCGATTAACACCAGGGCGTCAAGAAACAAGTTCTACCGCCAAGACGCGGAGCGCGCCGAGAAAACCTCTCTTGGTTTTCTCGGCTTTCCATTTTCTCCTTAATAATTTTGTCTTCCTGGGCGGTACGCTGTCACGGACACCGATCGCCGCCACATCCTGGCGGTGGCGCAGAGTTGCGCCACCACCTGAATGTGAAAGCCCTCTTAGTTCGTGACGTTCAAAACCACCGGGATCGTCATCGACGAGGCAGGGTCGCCAGACTGGATGACGTTGATCTCGGAGGTATAGGCTCCGACCGGCAGCCCGCTGGACGTCACGGTGAGTGTGAGGGTCGATGACGTGGGACAGGGATAGACGGGATTGTTGCACTGAGGAACCGATAGCCAGTTGTTGCCCTTCGAATTGGAAGTAATTTGGTAGAAGTTGAAGGCTGCGCCGTTGCTGTTAATTGTGACAGTTTGCGGCGGCGGAGTTCCTCCCTGGCTGGTTTCGAAGATGACTGTCGGAACCTGTACGAAGTCCGGATTGCCAACCGTGACCACCACCGGAATGGTGACATTGCCGGTTGAGGTCTCAAGCACTTGTTCTCCAAGGAAAGTGCCTGTCTTCGCCCCGCCTCCGGGCAAGCTCTTGACGGTGACCGCGACCGAGTAACTGCCGGCGTTCGTCCCACTCGTCGGCGTCACCTTGAGCCACTTGCCGGTGTCGGCGGTGTTGGTGGCAATTTTCCAAGTGAGCGTGCCCGCTCCACCATTGTCCAGATAGAGGGTTTGCGATGGCGTGGTCTTGCTGCCCGGCACAAGGGAGAAGCTGGTCTGGCCAGGGAGGTTGTCGAAGAAGGCTTTGCTCGTGGCGACGACCGTCAGAGTGACGGGAACGGTCACCGACCAGGCGGGATTCGAGTCCTGATAGATGGTGATTTGTCCAGTGTAGATTCCCGCCCCGAGCTTGTTCGTATTCGTGACGCCGACATAAAGCGGGTTGGGCGTAATGCAAGGATAGACGGAGTTGCCGCACCAGGGAACGTACAGCCAATCGCCGCCCGTGGCGGTAGCCGCGACCTGAAAATATTGGATGGAGGCATCACCGATACCGGCGACGGTCAGGATTTGCGGCAGCGGATTGTTTCCGCCGACGGGCATGACGAAGTTCAGGGGATTCAACTGCGTAAACGCACCGTTTCCTACGGTCACGGTCACGGGAATGGTAGCGGTATCGGTGCCGGCCTCGAGGAGAAGCTGACCCTCGTAAGTTCCGGCGAGGGCTCCCGCTCCCGGCAACTTTGCGGGATTGATCTCCACGCTAACCGTTTTGGGAGCCGAACCGGTGAGCGCCGATGCTGTCAACCACGCGCCACCATCGGCGGTGCTCGGCGTGATTGTAAACTTCATCTTTCCGCTTCCCGCATTGCCGATCTGGAGAGCTTGCGGCGTCACCGCCTTGGCGCTCTGTGGCATGGTGAAGCTCATTTGGCCGGGGAGGTTGTTGAAGAACGCGCCCGATCCTTCGACGTTTAGCGTAACGGGAACGGTGATCGACGAGGCAGGATTGGTGTCCTGGTAGATGGTGACCTCTCCCGAGTACGTGCCTGCAGCCAGCGTACTGGCATTCTGGACTTCGACCGTCAGCGGATAGGGCGTGTAGCAGGGATAGACGGAGTTGCCGCACACCGGGACCGATAGCCAGTTGCCGCCGGAGGCGGTGGCTGCGATTTGATAATAGGGGAGCGCAGAGTTAAAGACGGTATTGCCGATGGTCAGGATCTGGGGCAGCGGGTTAGCACCACCGGCGGGCATTGTGAAGCTGATGGGATTGACCTGGGTGAACACGTTCGTCCCCACTGTGACGGTTATGGGAATCGTGGCCGTGTCTCCCGAGGTCTGGAAGAGCAGTTGACCGGTGTAGGTCCCGGCAAGTGAGCCGCCTCCAGGAAGACTGGCCGTCGTGATGCTGACGCTGACCTCTGTAGGCGCGGTGCCGCTGGCGGGGGTCGCCGTCAACCACGCACCGCCGTCGGAAGTCGCGGGAACGACGGTCCATTCCAACTTGCCGGATCCACCGTTTCCAAGTTGTATGGTCTGTGGAACTGCCGTGCCGCCCTCTTCGAGCGAGAAGCTCATTTGACCGGGCAGGTTATTGAAATATGCGCCCGAGGCTACGACGTTGAGCGTGACGGGTACGACAATCGACATTTGTGGATTCGTGTCCTGGTAGATCGTGACTTCGCCTGTGTAGGTACCTGCCGGAAGCGTGCTGGCATTCTGGACATTGACCGTAACTGGATAGGGTGTGTAGCAGGGATAGACGGAGTTACCGCAGTTAGGCACCGACAGCCAGTTGCCGCCGGTGGCGGTGGTCGCAACTTGATAAAACGGAAGCGCAGAGTTGTAGACGCTATTGGAGACACTTAGAATCTGCGGCAACGGGTTCGTGCCGCCAACTGGCATGGTGAAGCTGATGGGGTTGACCTGATTGAAAACGTTGGTGCCAACTGTGACTGCCACAGGAATCGTCGTCGTGTCTCCCGAAGTCTGCAGGAGCAGTTGGCCGACAAAGGTTCCGGCGAGATCCCCGTTTCCGGGAAGATTGGAAGGCGTAACGGTAACGCTGACCTCCGAGGGCGCGGTACCGCTGGTTGGATTTGTCGTAAGCCACGCGCCGCCATCCGACGTGGTCGCATTGACGGTCCAGTTCAAGCTTCCACTTCCGGCATTTGAAATTTCTATTGTTTGCGAAACGGCCATGCCGCCCTTTACCAAGGAGTAGCTGAGGCCTCCCGGGAGATTGTTGAAGAATGCGCCCGAGGCCACGACGTTCAGCGTAACCGGTACGTTGATCGCCATCTGAGGATTCGTGTCTTGATAGATGGTGACCTCTCCCATGTAAGTTCCTGCTGGAAGCGTGCTGGCATTCCGGACATTGACCGCAATCGGATAGGACGTGTAACAGGGATAAACAGAGTTTCCGCACGCCGGCACCGATAGCCAGTTGCCGCCATTCGCCGCAACCGCGACCTGATAATACGGGATGGCGGAATTATCGGTGGTATCAATGGCCAGGATTTGGGGCAGCGGATTGGCGCCGCCGACTGGCATGGTGAAGCTGATGGGATTGACCTGCTCAAAGACTGAGGTTCCTACCGTTACTGTGATCGGAATCGTCGTGCTGTCTCCTGAGGTGGTCAGAAGCAACTGGCCAACATAGGTGCCGGCGCCGCCTCCTCCAGGAAGGTTTGCTGTGTTGATCCCGATGCTGATGGTAGCGGGAGCGGTTCCGCTCGATGCCGAGGCAGTCAACCAATTGCTGCCGATACCTGTGCTGGCAGTCAGAGTCCAACTCAGAGTGCCCGATCCGCCATTGCGGATCTGAATGGGCTGCGGTGTGGCGCTGCCGCCGGTCTTAAACGAGAAACTCAAGGCGCCCGGAAGATTGTCGAAGAAAGTCACGCTCGACGGCTCGACGGTCAGCGTTACGGGCACGGTCATGGTGATGCTTTTGTTATTGACGTCAGTGAACACAATTTGCCCCTGATAGGTTCCAGCCGCCAGTCCGGAGGCCGACACATTCACGGCAACCGGAAAAGGCGTGGCGCAAGGATAAACGGCGTTGTCGCAGGCAGTAACCGACAGCCAATTCCCGCCGCTGCTGGTGCTGGCGACCTGATAAAAACTGAAAGCCGCGCCAGTACTCGCGCCCGTTACGATTTGCGGCAAAGCATTCGTGCCCCCGGCCGGCATCGTGAAATTGAGCGCGGGAACAGTTTGGAACGTCTGCGCCTGGAGCCCTATGGAAAGAGCAAAAAAGGCGGCGACGAAAAGGACGACATGGACTTTCGCGTGGTTTCTCTGAATCGGACGTTCCGAACTGCGTAGCTTCATAAGGGTCTCCCTGGAATCCTTCGTCTGAAATCGTTTGCTCCCCACTCCTGAAATCGTTTGGCGCCCCACCGCGCCGAGTTGGATGCCCCACAGGGCGCTAAGTCGAGAAATCCCCAATGTTGCCCTATTTCTCGTACCCAACGCCCGAATTTCGTGGGACAATACTAGCCCAGAAACGATTCGGGCTCTCAATGGCCCGAACGCGATGTGGGCCGTCGAGTGACATTCTGCACAATCTCCCCCGCAGTGTCCTGACGGAGTTCTAAAGAACTCTAAAGAAAGCTAAGTCTATGGCTGCCAAAGACTGGGGCGGAGCCGCCCGCGACATTCCCGCTCGCTTATGGCGCTTCGCCGACTGTGAACTCGACGAATTCCGCCGAGAACTGCGCGTGCGCGGCGCGCCAGTCGAACTGGAATCCAAGCCGCTTGAACTCCTCATCCAGCTTCTGCACCACGCCGGCGAAGTCGTCACCAAAGACGAGCTGCTCGAATCGGTCTGGCCCGGAACCATGGTCGTTGACGGCTCGCTCGCCACCGCCGTTTCCAAGCTGCGCAAAGCCATGGCCGACGAAGACCAGCTCACCATCCTGACGGTCCCGCGCATCGGTTATCGCCTCGCCGTTCCCGTTCAAAGTAAGGCCGTTGCGGGCGGGGTTTGGGCCGACCAAGCAATGAAGCCCGGCGACGCTATCCCCGGTCGCGAGCACTGGCGGCTCACCCGCCCCATGGAGTTATCCGGATCGAGCGAAGTTTGGCTGGCCGAAAATCCCAAGACGCACGAGGTACGCGTCTTCAAGTTCGCCGCCGACGGCGTTCAGCTCAAGGGCCTGAAGCGCGAAGTCACGCTTGCCCGCTTCCTCCGCGAATCGCTTGGCGAGCGGCCCGATTTCGTCCGCGTGCTCGAATGGAATTTCGATACGCCGCCTTTTTTCCTCGAAAGTGAATACGGCGGCGCCAACCTCGCCGAATGGGCAGAGAGGCAAGGAGGCCTAGCCAAAATTCCCCGCGAATTGCGGCTGCGCCTGCTGATCGATATCGCAAAAGCTGTCGCCGCCGCCCACGACATCGGCGTGCTTCATAAGGATCTGAAACCGGCCAACATTCTGGTAACACCTGCCCACGAAGCAAACGGTCGTGGCGAAACCAACGGCCACGCCAGCCACGGACACGCCGCACGCTGGCAAGTCAAGGTCGCCGATTTCGGCAGCGGCATCCTGGCCGACCCTTCGCGACTGGGCGCTTTCGGCATCACAAACTTAGGATTCACTCAAACGGCTACGCCAGATTCGATCCTGACCGGCACAC
>Ga0187803_10000979_pt1 | contig 11096 bp, 5 predicted proteins | sample NC_wetland_sal_i_2_FD_132425 | JGI IMG/M metagenome (GOLD analysis project Ga0187803, IMG submission 132425) | Wetland sediment microbial communities from Neuse River Estuary, North Carolina, USA - Control_3 | ecosystem: Environmental > Aquatic > Freshwater > Wetlands > Sediment | place: USA...
TCACCAGCCCGATGCGATGCGCCTCCTGCGCCGTGATCATCTCACCCGTCAGCACCTGCTGCATGGCCAGCCCCTTGCCCACCAGCCGCGGCAACCGCTGCGAACCGCCATATCCCGGCATGATCCCCAGCTTCACCTCCGGCTGCCCCAGCTTCGCATTCTCGCTGGCCAGCCGCATGGTGCAAGCCATGGCAATCTCGCATCCGCCGCCCAGCGCAAAGCCGTTGATGCAAGCGATCACCGGCTTGCCCAGATTCTCGATCAAGTTGAGCACCGATTGCCCGCGATGCGTGTACTCCTTCCCCGAGACCGCATCGTGCTTGGCGAGTTCGCCGATGTCGGCGCCGGCAATGAACGCCTTCTCCCCGGCGCCGGTGAAAATCACGACACGGACGTCCTTGTCGTTCTTGATGTCATGAAACGCCGCCCGCAACTCCTCCATGGTCGCCATGTTGAGCGCATTGAGCACCTTCGGCCGGTTCACAGTGACGCAAGCAATCGCGTTCTTCTTCTCGAAAAGAATATTTTCGTATGTCATAAAAAACATTTTCCACCACAGAGTCACGGAGACACGGAGAAATTCAGCAACATTTGTCTTTCTCCGTGTCTCCGTGGTGAATTTACCTTTCAATCCGCGTTCATCCGCGTGAATCCGTGGTAATGAAGCTGCTTTTGAACTTACAACTTGTTCGCCCGCGGCTTCTCCGGATCAGAATAATCATAAAACCCGCGCCCCGACTTGCGCCCGTACCACCCCGCCATCACCATCCGCTTCAGCAGCGGAGGCGACGCGAACCGCCGCTCTTTGAACTCGTCATACATCACGTGGGTAATGTAGTAAGTCGTATCCAGGCCCACAAAATCCAGCAGCGTAAACGGCCCCATCGGATACCCGCAGCCCAGCTTCATGGCATTATCAATGTCCTCAATCGACCCCACGCCCTCTTCATAGGCGCGAATCGCATCCAGCAAATACGGCACCAGCAGCCGGTTCACGATGAAGCCGGTCTTGTCCGACGTGCGCACCGGAACCTTGCCCAGCTTCTTCGCGAACTCAAACGCCGTTTCGTAAACGTCGCCAGCCGTCGCGATCGTGCGCACGACTTCCACCAGCTTCATCAGCGGCACCGGATTGAAAAAGTGCAGGCCAATAAATCTCTCCGGACGTTTAACCGCAGTCAGCAACTCGGTCACAGAAATCGAAGAGGTATTCGAAGCAAAGATCGCGTCCTTCTTCACGATGCTATCGAGCGACGCATACATCTTCTTTTTCTCTTCCACGTTCTCGATGATGGCTTCGATGATGACGTCGCAATCAGCCAGGTCGCCTTTGTTCGTCGTCCCGTTGAGCCGGGCCCGGATCGCATCCTTCTGTTCGGCCGTGATCCCGCCCTTCTCTGGCCGCCGCTCGGCAAACTTCGCCAGAGATTTTTCGATCCCGGCAAGTCCCTTGTCTAGAAACTTCTGGTCAACTTCAAGCACCGTGACGTCGAATCCAGCCATAGCGCACACCTGCGCAATGCCCGAGCCCATCAGCCCACAACCGAGAACACCAACTTTCTTTATTTCCATGATTACTCCCCGAAAAGCCGCCACGGATCACACGGATCGGCACGGATCAAACATTCAAGAATCTGCTTTATCCGTGAAGATCCGCGTAAATCCGTGGCTAGAAATTCATCATGTGTTCCACCACCATCGCAATCCCTTGCCCGCCGCCAATGCATGCCGTCGCCAGCCCATACTTTTTCTTCCGCCGCCGCAACTCATAGAGCAGCGTGAGCACCAGCCGCGTTCCGGTCGCGCCCAGCGGATGCCCCAGCGCTATGGCCCCGCCATTCACATTCACCTTCTCGCGATCCAGTCCCAACTCTTTCTCGACCGCCAGATACTGCGCCGCAAACGCCTCATTCACCTCGATCAGATCCATGTACTCCAGCGACATTCCCGCCTTCTGCAGCGCGATCTGCGACGCCGGCACCGGCCCACGCCCCATCACCTTCGGCTCCACGCCGGCCATGCCCCAACTCACAATCCGCCCCATCGGCACGATGTTGCGTTTGCGCGCTTCATCAATCGACATAAGCACCACCGCCGCCGCTCCATCGACAATGCCGCTCGCGTTTCCCGCCGTCACCGTTCCATTGCGGCCGAACGCCGGCTTCAACTTCGCCAGTCCCTCCATCGTGGTTTGCGGACGCCGGTGATCATCCTCCGCCAGCGACTCGCCCGTCGGCTCGCCTTTCGAATTCCGCAGCGGCACCGGGACCAACTCTTCTTGAACGCGTCCTTCTTTATACGCTGCATCCGCCCGCTGCTGCGAGCGCAGCGCAAACTCGTCCTGCATCTGGCGAGAAATGCCTTGTTCCGTACCGTACAGTTCCGCCGTATTCGCCATATACAGCCCGCAATACGTGTCGAGCAGCGCGACCATCAGCGAATCTTCGAGCTTGCCGCCCGGTGCCAGCGTGAACCCGTCTCGCCCGCGAATCACAAATGGAGCCTGCGACATCGCCTCCATCCCGCCAGCCAGAACAATCTTCGCCTCGTCGGTCTGGATCATCTGCGCCGCGCTTACAATCGCCTGCATCCCCGAACCGCATAGCCGGTTCACCGTCAGCGCCGGAGTCTCAATCGGCATCCCCGCCCGCAACCCCACGTGCCGCGCCCCATACAGCGCGTCTCCCGAAGTCTGCTGCGCGTTCCCAAACACCACATGATCGAATTCCTTTGCCTCAATCCCCGATCGCTCGATCGCGCCCTTGGTCGCGATCGCACCCAACTCCTGCGCCGTGAAATCCTTCAACTTGCCGCAATAGCGGCCGAAGGGCGTGCGCGCCCCGCTGACAATCGCAATATCCCCAGGCTTCAGCATGATTTTCCCGATGGAACTCCGATCAGAACCGATCAGAGTCAATTCGCCAAACGTGTCAGTGTAGCAGCGGGTGAGGAGATTTGACTACCGGAGGGAATTGAATCATTGAGTCATTTGGTCATTGAATCACTTGGGCAGTTCGGTGAGCCAACGCGTTCGATGACTTAATGACTGAATGATTCAATGACTCAATTGCTACGCCACCGCGCCCGCGGCCAGCGCCGCCGGGCCCAGCGCCACGATCTTTCCCTGGCCCTGCGCCATCGCCTGAGCCAGAGCGTGTTCGGCGCGATTGATCACTTCGGTGACCACGTCCACCGGATCATATTCCGTGCGGAGCACGGCCTCGGCCAGTCCGGCGGAGAATTGGGCCGGCTGCCCTTGCTCCGCCCCATCTTTCGTTGGCAGGCGCACCTCCGCGATGATCTTGCGCAGCTTTTCGATCGCCAGCATGGCTTCTTTTTCCGCCGTTTCGCCCAGCAGGATGGCAATCGTGGTTGTGTCGTAGCGAAACGCGAGATCATTCGTGCGGATGTTGGCGGCGAACAGCTGCCCCACACGCTCCATCACCGACTGCACGCCCGTCTCGCCGTGCTCCCGGATCATGGCCGCGCTCTTGCCGAACTGCAGCAGGAGCACCGACAGCGCAGAGGCGTTTTGAATCGCCCGCTTGCTCTCGGCCAGCAGCAGATCAATGTAAGACGCCCGCTTCAGCAGCCCCGACTTCTCGTCCGTTACCGACAGATTCTTCACCAAACGCCGTAATCCGGCGTTATTCAGCGCGATCACCGTCTGATCGGCCAGCGTCTTGAGCACAACCATGTCGGCCTGCTGCCACACCCGTGGCCGGTTGTGCATCAGCACCAGGATGCCCACCATTTCGTCCCCGTCGCTGAGAGGAATCGCCAAAATCGAGGCCGCACCCAGTTCAGCGACCGCCTTTTTTGCCGCTTGCAGTGCGCTGGCCTTGGGCGCGTCGTTGATCGCCAGCGGATCATGTCCCTCGAGCGCCTGGTGCAAGCACGCAACCAGTTCGCCAATCGCCGCAGTGCTCGCTTTCTTGCATCCCTCCGCGCAGAACTCGTCCACCGAGGTCGGAGACAAACCCGGCTTGCCCATCGCCGCCACGCAGCGGCTCGCTTCCCAATGCCCGCCAATCTCTTTCACCGCTGTATTGAGTACCGCCGGCGCCGTGCCCTGGTGATACAACTTGCGCGTAATCTCGGCCACGCGGGTAAAGCTGCGGACGTCCGTCGCCGAATCGGAGGCTGGAGCCGACGCCGGTGCAGCCGTCGCTGCCGGCGGCAACGGCGCCGAACCCGCATACCGCGGCGTCACGCCCGCCGACATATAAAGCCGCTGCAAATCTTCGTTGCGTTCTTCCTCCCGCGGGAACATTTCCTGAATGCGCTGCAGCCGCTCCACTGCTTTGCCCCGCATCCCGTACTGCACCAGGATTTCCGCCTGCAACATCAAGTCTTGCAGCGTGGAGGCGCCCAGAGTGGGCTCTTGCGCATGCGCCGGCTCTTCGGCCGGTTTGCTGACGGTGTTGAATCGAGAAGAGATCTCCTTGAAACGCGCGTCGTCCACTTTGCCCTTGAGCAGATCCAGCCGTTTCAGGTGGCCGGGCTCATAGGGATCCACTTCCGCGGCGCGATCCAGGCAGTCCGCCGCTTTGGGAAAGTTGCCCGTCTCGCAGTACAGGTCAAACAGCTTCAGCAGGGTCTGGCAATAATCGTTTTCCCGGTTGGAAGCGTTGTACAGCTCGCTGAGAAACTCCAGTATCAGCGGCGTCGCGCGGTGCGCCGCTGTAATGTCCTGCATGATGGCGATGAACTGCCGCCGCTCCCCGCGGCGGCGCTGGAACTGCTCCAGTTTGCGGGCCAGTGCGACCGCGGCCTCGTCCTGCTGGCCGTCGAGCATCTGGCCGATCAGCCCGATCACCTGCTGCACCCGCGTCGGATTCTGCTCAAACAACTGCCACACCAGCGGTTCGGCCTCGGCAAAGCGGCCCGCCGCCATCAGAGCCCCGGCGTAGGTGTCGCGCAACTCCGGGGTCGCGTTTGCGGAGTGCAGTTGCGGCTCCAGAATGAAGATCGCCGCCCCAATCTGCCCCTGCGCCAGCAGAATCTTGACGTAGGCCAGCGCGATCTGCACATCGGAGGAGTCCTCTTGATAGGCGCGTTCATACCATTGCGCCGCATCGCCACCCTCGGACGCGGCTAACTCCGCGACCCGCTGAAATGCCGCCGCCGCCGCTTTGCGATTCCCCGACTCGGACGCCAGCTCCGCCACCCGCAGCAGGTTCGCCTGGGTCGGTTCCATAGCGACCACCCGGTCGAGGATCTCCGCTGATTCCTTTTTCTTGCCCAGTTTCGCCAAATCGGCCAGCGCCGCTTCGTACGTGCTCGCGGCCAGCTTCTTGTTCGATCCTTCCAGCAATTGCCCGAAGCGGAATTTCTGCTGCCAGGTCGGGCTTCCGTGCCGGGCCAATTTCTTGTAAGTCAGGCTGGCGCGAGTCGCGTCCCCGGCTGTCACCTGGCGCTCAAACAACTCGCCCAAAAGCTTGACCGCCTCGTTGTTGCGGCTTAAGGACAGAGACAGATCGGCGGCCAGTTGCCGCACCACATCGTTTTCCGGGTCATCGCGCAGGACCTGAAGGTATTCCTCCAATGCTTCCGCGGTCTTGCCCTTTTGCAGAAGCTTCTCGGCGCGCTCCACGCGCTTCGCCAGTTCCGCCCGGTCCAGTCGTTTGGTGATCTCAGGCATGCAAAAATGAACGCACGAAACCCTTTTTCGATTCTAGGAGCCGGTTCCGGCAGCAGCAACGGCGTAAGGGTCGGCCGCGATTACGAAGGTCACAATCGCTGACCTAAATTTCAGCCTGTTTCACAAGTGGTTTTGGGAGGGCCCGGCTTCAGCTGGATCCCTAAAGCGGGCCCGCCGTTGCTGTCTCCATTCGCGCGGTTTGGAGACCGGCCCAGAACCATGTGGGGACAGCCGCCCTCGGCTGTCCGGCTGAGCGAAGCTCCGCAGGGAAAGCTGATACAGCTTCTCAGGAACGCCGCAAGACCCGGATATGCACTGTGCTTTACCCCCCGCGGGCGAAACGCACCAGGAAACAAGAATCTCTTATGAGACCGGGCCTTTGCGTCCGCCGACGTCATTTCACCCGCAGCGTCCGCAGCATCTCCTCGAATGTCGGCCGCATCGAACCGAAATCTTTATCCGGAGAAATGAAGACCAGATACAGCACCGTCCCATCCTTGCGCTGCACCGTCACCACCCAGTCCCGCTCTTCGAGCGCCTTCCCTTGCGCATCTTTGATCGGCGAGCTGCCGATCAAATCCACCGACTTCCCCGCCACTCCGTTCACGCGGATGGTTTCGTCGTGTCCAATCTGCTTCAAGTCCGGATTCGACTGCCGCAGCGAAGCCAGCAACTCATGCGTCGCTGTGTCGAGGCTGGCTCCGGAGTCTTCCGCCTGGTAGTTCGCGATCATCACTCCGTAGCTGACCGCGTTCTGTGTCACTCCGCTCCGCGGTGCAATCGTCACATTCGAACTCGGATCGCCAAACACCTGCCAGTTCTCCGGATAAGAAATCTGATATTCGTTATGACTGAGCGCCTTCAAATTTGCACTCGGCGCAACATCGGCGCCCGGCGCTCCCTCATTCGGCGTTCCGCCCTGCTGCTGCATGGCCGCGACCTGTTCCGAAGTCAACGGTTTCATCCCCGCCACCCGCGCCTTGATTTCGCGGAAGTCGCGACTGTCGGCCAGGTACGTCCGCGGCGGCAGCGTCTTCACCTCGCGCGACACCGCCTCCGCGCGATTGCCCGGGTTCGGATGATCGCTCAGGAACTGGTTGATCAGCGAGTTCGCGCTCGCGCCCATCTGCTTCTCCAGCTTTTCGAAGAAGACCGCCATCTGCCCCGGCTCATAGCCCGAGTCATACATAATGTCGGCGCCGAGCAGGTCCGCCTCCGACTCCGACTGCCGCGAGTTCTTCAGAAAATACGAACCCACGCCGAACGAGATGCCCAACTCCGCCGCCTTGGCCGGCGTGCTGTTGCCCATGATGCCGCCCAGAATCGCCAGCGGAAGCTGCGCTGCCATCTGCTTCGACGCGGCGCGCGTGCCGTGCCGCTGCACCACATGCGAAATCTCATGCGCCATTACTCCGGCCAATTGTGCCTCGTTGTCAGCCGCCTGAACCGTGCCCAGGTTGACGAAGATCGTCCCGCCCGGCAGCGCAAACGCGTTGATCTCCTTCACATTCACCACATGGAAGTTGTACGGCCACTGGTAGCCCGGCGCATGCTGTGCCAGCTTCGCTCCCAGTCTTTGCACATATTCGACCACCGCGTCCGAGTCCGGCAGCGCCGGCATCTGCTTCATGACTTCGGCGGCGCTCTGCTTGCCTAGTTGGATTTCCTCGTCCTGAGAAAAGACATCAAACCCGTGCGTCGGCTCGACTCTCGCTGCAAGAGTCGGCGACGTGGTAAGGCACGCGACAAGCGCCAAAGCAACAATTCGCGAAGAGCACGAGCAGGCACTCATGCTTATGATGATAGATCGAAGTCAGCGCGGATGGCAGGGCAGCATTAAATGAAGTCGCGAAGCGCCCCGGGCGCGTCGAAGCATGACAATAGCTGCTGCGGCAGCCCCAGCCGCCGCAACCGGTCGGCGTAGGCGGATCGGCGCGCAGCGCGTCCAGCGCCGGATAGCGAATGGCCCAGAGCAGTTCGTCGTCCCCGTCCGCGTAGGTTTTTCCCCGGTACTGGAACGCCTGCTCCCGGTCTCCGCCGATCGCGCAAGCCACCGCCGCCGCGGCTGAGCGGTCTGTGCCTTCGACGCGTCAATGAGCATTGCTCTGTTAGTTTGCAGCCGCCTCCGCTGAGCGTAATATATCGTTACACGATAGACGTGGGCAGCAAATGGGTCTGACGTTCATAAAGATCCGACATTCATGAAAGAAAGGTGCCGACGCAATGTCTTATGACCGGCTGTGGATTGCTCTGGGACTAGTCCTTGTCGTTTCCTTCGCCGTTCTCGGCGGAGTTGGGATCAAAGTGATGGACAACGCGCCGCCCATTCCCTCCCGGGTCGTCACCACCAGCGGCGTGCAGTTGTTCGATGGAAAAACCATTCAGGACGGGCAAGGAGCCTGGCAGTCGATCGGTGGCCAGGAGATCGGGACCGTGTGGGGCCATGGCTCCTACGTCGCGCCCGACTGGAGCGCGGACTGGCTGCACCGGGAGTGCGTATTCATCCTCGAACAGTGGGCCCGTGAGACCGGAGCTTCCAATTATGCCGCCCTCGGCGACGAACAGCAGGCTGCGCTGCGGGCTCGACTGCAAGGGATAATCCGTCGCAATACCTACGACCCCGCGACCGGAACGATCACTCTTGATCCCGTTCGCGCCGCGGCTTTCGATAACCTCAGCCGCTATTATTCCGACGTATTCAGCCACGGGCGGGATGACTACGCCATCCAGCCCAACGCGCTCAGCGATCCCGCCAAGCTGCGCCAGATGAGCGCGTTCTTCTGGTGGACGGCCTGGGCAGCCTCCACCGACCGGCCAGGCGGCGACGTTACCTACACCCAGAACTGGCCGCACGAGTCATTGATCGGAAATCAACCCACCACCGGCACCGTTGTCTGGAGCATCGTCAGTTTCTTCCTCCTGCTGGCAGGCGTCGGAGGCATGGTGTGGTACTTTGCCGCGCAGCCGCGGGCCGTAGCCGAGGAATTGTTGCCTGTATCCGATCCGCTGCTGGGTCTTCGGCCGACTCCTTCGCAGCGGGCCACGGTCAAATACTTCTTCGTCGTGGCCGCACTCTGGGTGGTCCAGGTGGCTCTCGGAGCCATCACCGCCCACTACGGCGTTGAGGGCTCGGGTTTCTACGACATCCCGCTCGATCGCTGGCTACCTTACAGCGTCACCCGCACCTGGCATTTGCAGATTGGCCTTTTCTGGATCGCCACCTCGTGGCTGGCGACCGGCCTTTACGTTGCTCCCGCGGTCAGTGGCGTCGAGCCCAGGGGCCAGCGACTGGGCGTGAACGTCCTGTTTGGCGCGCTCATTTTTGTCGTCGTCGGCTCACTTGCCGGCGAGTGGATGAGCATCCAGCACAAACTGGGCAACCTCTGGTTCTGGTTCGGAACCCAGGGTTATGAGTACGTAGACCTGGGCCGCGTGTGGCAGATTCTGCTCTTCGGCGGGCTGGTGTTTTGGCTGTGGCTGATGTGGCGGGCGCTGCGGCCTGCCCTCGCCCGGCGCGATCAGAGTTATTCCCTGTTGTTGATGTTCCTGATTTCCAGCATCGCAATCCCGTTGATTTATGCCGCCGGCCTGATGTATGGCGAGCGCAGCAACCTGGTCACGGCCGAGTACTGGCGCTGGTGGGTGGTGCATCTCTGGGTGGAAGGCTTCTTCGAAGTCTTTGCCACAGTAGTGATCGCCTTCCTGCTGGCGCGCCTCAAACTGCTCTCCATCCCCACGGCCACGCGCGCGGTGTTGTTCTCGACCGTGGTTTTCCTCTCCGGAGGAATCATCGGAACCTTCCATCATCTGTATTTCGCGGGCACGCCCAACATCGTGCTCGGCCTGGGTGCCGTGTTCAGCGCGCTGGAAGTTGTTCCTCTAGTGCTGATCGGCTTCGAGGCATGGGAGAACATCCGGCTGGCGCGCTCCCGCCAGCAGCACATCTGGGTTGCCGCCTACAAGTGGCCGATCTATTTCTTCGTCGCCGTTGCCTTCTGGAATTTCGTGGGCGCGGGCTTGTTCGGTTTTCTCATCAATCCGCCCATCGCCCTTTACTACATGCAGGGATTGAACACAACGCCGGTACACGCACACACGGCGTTGTTCGGAGTCTATGGCATGCTGGGTCTTGGTCTGATGCTGTTCTGTCTGCGGGCGCTGCGGCCCGGCATGGCCTGGAAGAACGGCACACTATCGTTCGCCTTCTGGGCGATCAACATCGGACTGGCGCTGATGTGCCTGCTGAGCATGCTGCCCATCGGCCTGATGCAGGCCTGGGCCTCGGTCGAACACGGCACGTGGTACGCCCGCTCGTCCGAGTTTCTCCACTCCGGCGGCATGAACCAGTTGCGCTGGATGCGCGTGATCGGCGACAGCATCTTCGCGCTCGGCGCCCTGGCTCTGGGCTGGTTCGTCCTCGGCCTGGTGACCGGCCATTCCTATGACACGCGCGGTTATGTTGCCGAGGGTGAGTGGGAAGTGAAACCGCAACGGGCTTCGGCGCCGAATCTGTGACCGCCGCCTTGAGCTTTCCAGAAAAAAAGGCGCCGGAATGTCCGGCGCCATCGAGGAGAAACAACTCGCGAGATGCGCTCTAGCGAGAACTCCACCTACCAAAACTCTATTTGCTCTCGGCCACCGACGGGCTGGCCCCAAAGTCGCGGCGGCTGTTGACGGCCGTGCGGGCGGCGCGCGCCGCCGGCTGCGTCGCGGCAGCGGCCCCGTAGCGCTCCAGCAGCACCGGCGCCACGGTGTTCTCGGCTTCCTTGACGAAGATCATCGTGTTCTCCGAAGCCATGTCCACGCGCACGAAATCGCCCAGCCGAACCTGTCCCGTGGCCACCAGGTTGGCCAGCGGAAATACCAGATTGCGCTCGATCGCGCGCTTCAGATGGCGCGCGCCATACCGCGGGTCGGTGCCTTCCCGCAGCAAATAATCTTTCACCGCGGCTGTGCAGTTGAACACGAACTGGTTCGTGCCCGCGGCCATCAGCACCCGTTGCTGCACCATGCCCAGTTCGATGTCCAGAATCTGCGCCAGATGCTCGTCGCGCAGCGTCTTGAACACCACCGTCTTATCGATGCGGTTCATGAACTCAGGGGTGAACTTGCGCCGCGCCGCTTCCACCGCCGTGCGCTGGATCTTGTCGTCGAACGACTCGTCCACCTCGACCACTTTCGGCGCGAACCCGAATCCACCATCCACCAGGTTCGTCATCTCGCCTGCGCCCAGGTTCGACGTCATGATGATGATGCACTGCGACAGATCCACGCGCCGGTTATCGCCCAGGGTCAGCGTCGCCTTGTCCAGAATCCCCAGCAGAAGCTGCCAGAGCGAGTCGCTCGCCTTCTCAATTTCGTCAAACAGCAGAATTGAGAGCTTCAGCTTCTCCGTGAACCACTGGTTCAGCGCTTCCTGCGTGAGCAGCGGATGCGTCTCGCGGTGCCCCAA
>Ga0187803_10000980_pt1 | contig 11095 bp, 10 predicted proteins | sample NC_wetland_sal_i_2_FD_132425 | JGI IMG/M metagenome (GOLD analysis project Ga0187803, IMG submission 132425) | Wetland sediment microbial communities from Neuse River Estuary, North Carolina, USA - Control_3 | ecosystem: Environmental > Aquatic > Freshwater > Wetlands > Sediment | place: USA...
CTCCGGAGAAGTGTCCGCGCCGTCGCAGGTGGACTTCTTCGGTATTTTGCCTTCCTGGAAACTCGAACTGGTCAACTCGAGCGTCGGCTTCCCCTCTCCGATGGTCGGCGGGTTGCGGCAACCCGCCATCCCGGCAAGAACCAGCACGAGCCCGACCGCAAAGGCGCGGACGAAAATCTGGCGGGCGATCAACTGCATCTTTTTACGGAACGCCATAACATGGGCCAACTATAAGTAACGAGCACCTTGCGCACGCGGCACGAGTGCAGGCCTACGATAAACACCATTGACGAGCGCTGGTGGCTATTTTGTCTTTCTCCAGACAATGTCTTCATTGTTCCGCCGGTTGATCAACGCAGCTACTCTTCCTCTCTCGTCCCGCCGAAACAGCCGCCGACCCTCCACGCCCTTGACAAAAAATATGTCCGGCGCCTCCGGTACGAGCTGGTCTTTAGCCCTGCCTGCTCGCTGCGAAAACAAATCTGCACCTTCGACAGACACCGTCAGCGTTGTCCCCGGCGTAAGCTCGTACGTGCCTACATAATCCGCATATCTCTTCAAATCTGGCTTTCCCGGCGCGGGATCTTCGTAGTATCGAAGTACTTGTTCGGCGACGATCTGCCACTCTCCGTTGCGACGCACCCAGGTGTCTGTTTCGTGATATCGGGCCTTATTCTCCTGCCCAAAAATCGTTTCCGTTTCGTCCAGGTCGTAGCTGAGGATTGCGGTGTCGCCCAGAATGCGGCTCTGCGGGTTGACTACTTTGATCGCCCCCGAGTATCCCGGCGGCAGCGGAGATTGATCAGCGACGAAGGCCTTCTTGTCCATGCCTCGTCCTTTTTCATCAAAGATCATGCTGTCAGCCGCGAAGTACTTTTCAAAAGGCTTCCGATCCCCGCTCGCCACCGCGTCGACAATTTCTTGTGCTCTTCGGACCAGCTCGTCTTGGGTGATCGCTTCACCACGCCGGCGAGAGCAGCTCGCAACACCCATGATCATTGCAACCACAACGCACACCAAGGCCACCCTCGTCACGCTACCTCCATTCAACTCAAAGTCGTCTGCAAAATTGTTCACAGTACCAGAGGAAGCGTTCCTTCCCGCGCGGTTCGCTCCATTCGGGGCGCGGACCCGGTCTTCCACAGCTTCACTCTGTGAGTCACTCGATATGCCAACGGCCCACCGTCTTCCCGCTCGTTGCGCTCAATCGGCCTCGGAATGCACACGAATTCGACCTCCAATTCCTCGGCGGTAGCGCGCACCGTGGAATAGCCGTGTCCGCCGACGTCGAGGAAAGAAAGGTGAGGGGCGACCTCGGGATTGGACTCCTTCAGCGCCTGACGCAAGTCCCCCGTTCTCTGCAGGGCGAGACTTGTCCGCACTCCGTGCATGATCGAAAGATTCGCAGCATTTTGGACCGGACCGCCGGAACGAGGCTGATAGATGAAGATCGGTCTCAAGGGGTCATCTTTGGGCAACGCGTATTCGAAGGCTTCAAAAATACCCGGGGCCGAAATCGACCCGGTAATGAACTCGACCCCGATGGGATCAAAGCGTTTTGGTGGTAACGACGTGGACAACAAACCGGCCGTGAAGGCGTGACGATCTCCCGCAAGAGTGGCAAAGCCTCCGATTCCTTCCTTGCGCACGAAATCCAGAATCTCCGAGCGCTCGGCTCGATACGCGGACCAATCATCGTCTTCGACCAAAGCATAACCGCCCGTCGGCCACTTGGGTCCGACTCCAGACGGCAATTTATGAAAGTCGATACGCCAGTCGATCATCGCGACCGTATTGCCCCAGAGCTTCCAAGCAGCCATGGAGTTTCGTAGCCTCTCCAGGAACCAAGCCTTCTGCTCGGCCCCCAGCATCGATTGGGCAGGCGCGCTCTTGCGCGGATTCGGGAGGGTCTTTCCATTGAAGTCGATGGTGTCAGGTGGATGCCCGCCGGAAAACGTGCGCCCGGCGTCAAGGATCTCCACAATGTCGGCTGGAACTCCATCTGGAAATTCTTGGGGGGAAAAAGGAGCGAATCCTGGCTGGTCCCCCAGCGGTTCCGAGCGAAACGTGCGGTTGTCGGTGAGGATCAACTCTACGTTGCGCCCCCATTTAAGAGTGCGATAGAGCTTCATGCTGTTGATGACCGCCAGGTTTCCCGGTTCCAACCCCAACCCGCTATCGTCGAAGTCGCGGATCGGTGTGTCTTTGACAGCGGGGGGAACGAACGTATCTCTGCCAGAAGAATTCGCCTTGATCACCCGTGCTGGTTGGTACTCGAACCACGCCTGGAATGCGGCGAGCTTCCGCGTTTGTGCCGGAAGAACGCCGGAGCCGAAATTCTCCTGCGTCTGCCAACCCTTCCACGAAAACTCGTGATTGTCCCACATGTAAACGAAGGGAAAGTGAGCGCGCGCGTCCTGGAGATCGGGATCGAGCAGATAGGCGCGGTAAAGCGCCCGGTAGTCGTCTACCGTGGTCGGTACGTGGAAGTCCCGATGCTTTTCGCCGTTGGCGTATCGCACGATGTCGCGCAACGTGCGGGCGTACATGCCCTGGGGCCGGTCCTCCGGATACCAGACGACTTCGTACACGAAGTCGCCCAGGTGCAGTACAAATCCCAGCTGCTCTTGTGGCGACCGTCGCTCGTCTTCCCAGATCATCCGCCGGTAAGCCGTCGATGTGCCTTGTTGCACGTTTTGGCAGCACACAAAAGCGAAACGCACGGGCTTACTGTCTTCATCCGTCGGGGCCGTGATGGTGCGGCCTATCCTGCTGCCGAAGCCATGCTCGTCGGCAAAGCGGTACCAATAGACCCGTGCAGGCTTCAAATTAGCTGCCAGTACTCGGCATGTCCAGTCGGTCTCCTCGGAAACCTTTGTTTCTGCGCTGGCCACGATTCGATGGAAGGTGCGATCCTCGGCGATCTCGACAGTTAACATTCTTGCCTTGCTTCCGGCAATGGGTGGTCGTCGAGTCCAAAGAATCACGCTGTCAGAATGTGGGTCACCCGAAGCGACGCCGTGCGGATAAACATCCCGGCGCTCGTCCCACGAAATGGCAGAACCACGTGCGTATGGCGTTCGCCCCGCAACCGAGGCGCCGTAGGATGCAGCCAGCGCCAGAAACTTCCGCCGAGTGAGCCAGACCATGGGTCCCCCAGGTATTGGACGAACCTGGCAGAGACTTGCTTGCTCTTCCAGGTTCGGACGCCGCAACTCCCGTCGATCCCACAGATCTCGGACGGATGCAAGCCGTTTGGAGCGTCTTTCTTATAGGGTAGTTCTCTTTCCTCCACCCCACCATATCCACATGCCAGCCGCCATCATAACCACTAAGGGCAGAATCAATAGGCTTCCCTCCGGACCCACCACCCCTCCGCTTTACAGCAGATTGCCCGAAGGGTGCGACGCCAGCAAGTGCTCCTTCATCACCAAACCGCTGTCCGGTGTTCCATGGAAAAAGGATTGGGCCCAGTCCCATCCAGCATGGAAGGGCACCGCCCACAACAGCGATTTGGTGTACCAGAGGCTGAGGCAGAAAGCGAGACCACCGAGGCGCGGTGACTGACAAAAATGACTCCTGCCAGTTAGCCCAAATCCGCCAGAATCACAGATTTTACGCGGATCTCCGGACTACTTCCGGTAGGCATTCCACATGTCGTCGATGAATGCGTATTGCGGGAATTCTCCCTGCAGCCAGTATTGGGTTTGGCCCTGGCGATCCCAGTTGGCGCTGTAGTCGAAGCCGGTTTGCGCTTTGATGTCGGCCACCGCCTGGGTGTCGTCTTCGTACATCCAGCGATCGACGTAGTCGAAGAAGGCAGGATAGTTCCACACGTTTTCCGTCTTCATGATATGCATGGTGAGCGCTTCACCTACCCATGAGACCGACGTGCAGCAGCGTCGATAGGCCTCGCCGAGTTGTTCGTTGCCGTTGATCAGCGGCCAGTTCGCGGGCTGCAGTTGCTCATAGGGTCCGTACAAGCCGGGGCTGACGGGCGTGCCGCCGGAGTCGACTCCGTAGTGGCCGCCGTAAATCACCGTGGCGCCTTGCCAGGCCTGCTGATAGCCCCCGGGAATCTGGTTCACGTAGACGGTTTGCATGTCCTCGCCAAACTGATTGGGGTAGGTAGCGGACACGTTTTTCATGCCGCCGTTGTTCAACAAAATTCCGGCGAAGACAATCGGCAGTTTTCTGCCGCTGCGGTGACCGCCGAAGGCCGGCCAACCCACGCCCGCCTGCAAACAGCCATACAAGTCGATGCCGTACTGCACGAAGTAGTTCGTGAGGTTGACTTTCTGGTCGGCGGGGAAATTCAGCATGAGCAGCAGAGACGCGTAGGAATCGGCGAAGGCCACGTGCTGGCCGTAACTGGGCATGTAGTCGGCGGGCGCGTCAAACAGAAACGGGTTGGTATCGATCCAGGGCTGGCGGTACAGAGTTTCAAACTGTGCGAGCGTTGGAGTGCCCGAGGGATTGGGCGGAGCGAGCGACGGCAGCAGGCTGCTCTGTAACGAGTTGGCGTGATAGATGGTTTGGCTTCGGTCGCAGTAGGACGGACGAAAAGCGTCGGCCGAAGGCGCCGCGGGAAGAACTGTCAGCACCGACGCGGAGGCCACCGGACTCGCGCTCATGTCCGTCGCACGCATTACTTCAGGCACGGAATGAATTTGCGCCAGGCTGATGGAGGAGACCAGTGAATCTCCGGGCTTCAAAGATATGGGGGGATAGGATCGCAGGGACGCGTCGAACCACCACGACTCGTCGGTTCCGTCGTTGAGCCGGGAATCGAATCCGCTTTTGCTGTTGGCGGTCGGTAGATTCAGAACCGAGCCATTCTCGTAGGGCGAAGAAGTGGTTGGCGCGGGATCGATGGCGGTGACCGTGACCGGGCCAACCACGTAATAGTCGCCATTCACAAACTGCCCGACGGGTACGGGCTGGCTGAACGTCCAGGTGATGCCGTCTTTCGAAACGGAAGCTGCGGTTCCCAGCGGAGGGGGTGGGGGAGAATTGGAAGTCGAACCCAGCGAACTGCCGGAGGATCCGCCGCAACCGGCGAGGCTCAACGTAAACAGCGCAAGGAGGACGAGAACGGTCGTTTTTTGATTCCCCATAAACACCGCAATCGTTGCAAGATTCGGCCCCTACCAGCATGCGGTGTTTGGGGCCACAACCCAAGTATCGAAGGTGCAGGCTCAAGTGGACGATGCAAGTGCTGGTGGGTTGGACGAGAGGCAGTGGTACAGACTCCCGAGGGCCAATGGTGAAGACATGAAAGTCTGTGCAGGAGTTGTTGCGTCATGCCAACAGCAGGATCACGATGGACATCTACACTCAGGCTCTTTCGCCGCGAAACGGCAGGCGCAGAGCCGCGTGGCAACCATGATCCTTCCCAAAAATGTGCCGCGGACACATGTTTCAGAAACTGATTATCGGTAAAGCGTTGAAAGAAATGGTAGGCACGAGGAGACTCGAACTCCTGACCTCTACCGTGTCAAGGTAGCGCTCTAACCAACTGAGCTACGCGCCTACATTGTGTTTTCAAGCACTCTTGGCAACAGAGGTTGCCGGCGAGGGCTATCCGGGAACGCAATAAAATTTTACCACGCTGCCGGGTGCGCGGTACTTGGGTGCGCCATCATGATTTAGGGTTGTATTCAGCGTGATTCTCCTGTTTCAATCGAGGCGGGAGGTGCAGATATCCGGCGGATTTCACTTGGGATTTCAGCCATGGGATCAGGCCCGGCTAGAATTCAACCTTCGCTGAGAATCTGTTCGTTTCAATCACGAGCGAGACGATTCGCTCGCGCGAATAGTGGTGAGGCCCTAGCTGCCCTAGCCGCCGGCGATAGCGCCAATGACGACGAACGGCTCCTTGCCGGAGGCGACGGCATCGGGCAACGGCGCGTCGGGCGGCTGGTGGGAGAGATCCTCCTCGCAGGCGAAGAAGCGCAGGAACGGTCGGCGCTGCAGCGTGACGTGATCGCGGATCGTGCCTCGCAGCATGGGATAGCGAGCTTCGAGTGTGTCAAGAACCGAGCGCTGCGTGATCGGGCCCTCGACTTCGAGTTCGACGTCGCCGCGAACCTGTGCCAGCGTTCGCAGGTGGGGCGGCAATATGACGCGGATCATTTGGACCATCGCTTGACGCTGCGACCTTCGCAGCACGTTCATATTCTGCGAGATTCGGGTGCTCTCTAAATCAAAACACCACCGAAAAATCGATTTGCTCACCCCAGCGTCTGCACCTCAACCGAGAGCACCGCCGGAAGATCGTGCACAATGGGATTCCAGCTATCCCCCGCGTCAGCCGATGCGTAAACCTGCCCGCCAGTGGTGCCGAAATAGATGCCACACTCATCCAAAGAGTCGACGGCCATCGCGTCGCGCAGCACGTTCACATAACAGTCTTTTTGCGGCAGGCCTTTGGTGAGCGCTTCCCATTCGTTTCCGCCGGTGCGGCTGCGGTAGACGCGCAGCTTGCCATCGGGCACAAAATGCTCGGAATCGCTCTTGATGGGGACGACATAGATAGTCTCCGGCTCGTGCGCGTGAATGTCGATCACGAAGCCGAAGTCAGTCGGCAGATTCCCGCTGACTTCTTTCCAGTTGTCGCCAGCATCGTCGCTACGCATCACGTCCCAATGCTTCTGCATGAACAGCACACCAGGCTTCGACGGGTTCATGGCGACGTGATGCACGCAGTGGCCAACCTCGGCAGTCGGGTTGGGGATGTATTTGGAGTAGAGACCGTTATTAATAGGCTTCCAGGACTTGCCGCCGTCGTCAGTGCGGAAGGCACCTGCGGCGGAGATGGCGATGTAGATCCGCTGCGGATTGCTGGGATCAAGAATGATCGTGTGCAGGCACATGCCTCCGGCGCCAGGCTGCCACTTGGGGCCGGTGCCGTGACCGCGCAGTCCCGAGAGTTCTTTCCAGTTTTGGCCTCCGTCGGTCGACCGGAACAAGGCCGCGTCTTCTACTCCTGCGTAAACCGTCTCGGGATCGGTGAGCGACGGCTCGAGATGCCAAACGCGTTTGAACTCCCACGGACGCTGTGTGCCGTCATACCACTGATGAGTGGTGAGCGGCTTGCCGGTCTCGGGGGAGGCATCATAAGCGAACTTGTTGCTCTCACTTTTGGGCGGACCGGGAGCGGCGGGCTGGCCGGCAGGTGTTCCCGGTTGATGCCATGTTTTGCCACCGTCATCGGATCGTTGAATGATCTGCCCGAACCAGCCGCTGGACTGCGAAGCATAAAGCCGGTTCGGGTCTGCGGGCGATCCCTTGATGTGGTACATCTCCCAGCCCGCGAAGTACGGGCCGTTAACGGCCCATTTCTTGCGCTTGCCATCCGATTCCAGAATGAATGCTCCTTTGCGTGTGCCCACTAGTACCCGTACCTTGCTCATTCTTCTTCCTCCTGAAACGTCATAAACGGAAATAGAACCCGGCGGGCTAAAACGAGCCCGCTGAGGATCCTGAACCTGCGTCGCAGAGGCACAGCTGTTGCCGCCCTCGGACGCCGGCTAAGTCGACGCACTTACGCCACGGCTCGTGGAAGCTCGCGTCAAGCCGCTTTCTGAAGCTGGGTGCGCATCTGGTTCATGAACTCGCGCATTGCCGCGATATGCCCTGGTGAGCGGCTTTCGATCCAGGCTTCGTAGCGCTGCGCAGCCTTTTCCATCTGTGCCAGGTACTGCTTGTACATAAACCGTTCCCGGGCCTGAGGGACGATGCCTTTGACGCGCTCCCAGATTCCAAAAAATTCCCCACTAGTCTCGAAGAAGAGGTCTTCGTGGAGCAGACCGTAGTTGAGCAACGCGCAGGCCTGCTCCCAGTAGCTGAGCACCATCCCAACAAACGCTCCACTTTCCGTTCCGGGCGCCGCGATTCGCATGGCGTCGTCGACAGTGTCCACGAAGTAATTCTTGAAGAACCAATCGCGTCCCTGCCGCAGCCGCGCTTCGCGGCGCATATCATAAACCTGCAGGTGGAGTTGTGCTTGTTCGTGCGTGGGTTTTGTTTCCATGGGTGTTATCTCCTTTTCATTCAGTGTTTCTTGGAATTGGGTTCCGTCGAGTCCGTGCCGCACTAAAAGCAGTGAAACCGTCGCCGAACTTGGGTAACAGTGGAGTCAGATCCCGTCTTCGCCACCGTCGCCGGACCTCCGCTAGGATTTCATCGCGATTCTTCACCATCCTCAAGATGAGAGAGCACGATGCCCCTGTATCCTCGTACCGCGCTCCCCAGATGAGCAACTCCAGCAAAACCGGCGCCAGATCGATTCCCTTCTGCGTTAGCCGGTAGTTCACCCTGCGTGCATCGGTCTTCTCCGCCTCCGCCGCGATGATGCCCGCCGCTTCAAGCTTGTGCAGACGGTCGGCCAGGATATTCGTGGCAATCCCTTCGCCCGATTCCTGAAACTCCTTGAATGTTTGGAAGCCGCGAACCATCAGGTCGCGGATGATCAGCAGCGACCAGCGATCTCCAAACCTTTCGAGCGAGATGCTTACCGGGCAGCCCGAGCGGCGTTTTGACTTAGTCTCAGGCATGTTAGACACATTATCAAGATCACTTGCAGAATGCAAGTCATAGACGGATAGGCGACATTGCCGCGAGGTCTTTCCGAATCACGGGAGGAGGTCGACTTCGACCAGAGAATGCAGCGGTCTAAGCTAACCGATTGCGCACCCCTGCTGCAAAGTGTCGGTTGCAAACGTTCTGTTCGACGGCGACAATCGTGGAGTGGAAGAACACCCGCTGAACTCCAAGCGTGAGGGTGAAGATCGAAAGACCCGTGATCCTTTCTCGCCCGGGGCGCTGGTGATTGTCACGTTGTGTAATCCGAGAGAGAAGTTTTGGGGCATGATTCTTGCCCTTGCTCCGGAAGGCCTGAGCTTGAGCGGCATCGAACTCGCCTCTTTTGAAGATCTGGCGGTTATGGTAAAGGAAGGCGAGCCTTTCACTCCCGCGGTTGTGTTTTTTCCGATGCACCGTGTCGAGCGGGTCGAACTTGACCTGCCCGACGGCAACCTGCCCTCGCTCTCCCAGCGTTTCATCGCAAAGACGGGTTTGCAACCTTCCGCCTCGCTCGCGCCCCCGGACGTTACTCGACTGGAGAGTGCGGCAGACCTTCCCAAGGCTGGAGAGGAGCCCGCATGAAGCCCTCCCAAATCTTCACAGCCCCCAACCAACTCACACTGCTGCGCATGGTCTTTGTTCCGTTCATCGTCATTCACCTGGTCGAGGGGCACTACCTCTGGGCTTTGATTGTTTTCGTAATTGCGGGCTTCAGCGATGGCTTGGATGGATTGCTTGCCCGCACGCTTCACCAGCAAACATTGCTCGGTCAGTATCTAGATCCAATCGCCGACAAGCTGCTGTTGAGCACGATGTTTCTCGTGCTTTCGATCCTCCATAAAATTCCGTGGAAGTATACGGTGGTGGTCTTCAGCCGCGACATTTCGATTCTTGCGGCGGGAGCAGTACTCTTCGCGATCGCTGGTTTGAGAGATTTCCGCCCCAGCATCTTTGGAAAGGCCAACACGGTTTCTCAGATCGGCGCCATTTTCTTCGTTATGCTGCTGCAAGTGCATCCGCAACGCTGGGTATGGATTTCCAGCAGAGTGATGCTGCGCGCTACTTTTATGTTTACTATCGTTTCGGCGCTGCATTACGTCATCCTCGTGCAACACAGAGTACGGACACATGCGGAAGCAGGAAGTCCGCATGTGAGTGCCATGGGGCGTTAGCCCTCTATGCTTCCTGTCCCCAGACGAGAGTTACGTTCAACTTGGCTAGCGCCATTTGACCCTCTTTCTCACGTCCCCATAGAATCGTAGGTTCGTTGCGCCAAACTGCCTATGGCATTGCGCCTCTACAACACCATGTCCACGCGGATCGAAGAATTCCGGCCGCTCCGCGACAACGAAGTCCGCATGTACGCCTGCGGCCCTACGGTCTACGACTATGGGCACATTGGAAACTTCCGAACTTTCATCGCTGTCGACATCCTGCGGCGGTTCTTGCGGCAAAGCGGATTCAAAGTACATCACGTCATGAATATCACTGATGTGGACGACAGAATTATCCGCAACGCCGCGCGCGATGGCGTGAGTGTTCAGCAGTACACGGCAAAATACGAGAAAGCGTTTCTCGAAGACGCAGCCATGATCGGCGTCGAGCAGCCAACACTGGTCCGGGCCACGGAGCATATTCCGCAGATGGCGGAGTTTGTAGCGAAGCTGGTCGACAAGGACCTCGCCTACCGCACCGAGGATGGTTCTTATTACTTCCGCATCGCAAAGTTTCCGCAATATGGCAAGCTCTCGAAGAAAGATTTCAGCGGAATGCTCGATGGAGCCCGCGTCGATGTCGACGAATATGAAAAAGACAGCGCTCGGGACTTCGCGCTTTGGAAGGCGCCGAAGCCGGGAGAAGCCTCGTGGGATGCCCCGATTGGCCGTGGCCGCCCCGGCTGGCATCTCGAGTGCTCCGTGATGTCGATGCAGGAACTGGGCGAGACCTTTGACTTGCACGCAGGTGGAGAAGACCTGATCTTTCCACACCACGAAAATGAAATTGCGCAATCGGAATCACTCACCGGGAAGCCTTTCGCGCATTTCTGGTTCCATGCCCGGTTTCTTCTCGTCGAAGGCGAGAAGATGTCGAAGAGCCTGGGAAACTTTTTCACTCTGCGCGACCTCGTCCTCAAAGGGCACAAGCCATCCTCCGTCCGATACCTTCTCACGTCGGTTCCGTACCGCAACCAAATGAATTTCACTTTTGATGGCTTGCAGCAAGCAGCGGTTTCAGTAGAGCGCCTGCGAAATTTCTGGCAGCGTTTGATCGATGGCAATTTTGCGAGCGGCTCCAGCGATGACATGCAAACCCTTGCCAGGGAAACCATTCATCGGATGCGAGCCGCACTCGACGACGACCTCAACACGGCTCAGGCCCAAGGTGCGATTTTCGAAATGGTACGCCGCGCTAACGCCGCTTTTGATACTGGCGAGATCAAGAAAGATGACGTTGCGCCACTATTGAATGCGCTCGGCAAGTTCGACGAGGTCTTCGCCGTCCTTAAAGA
>Ga0187803_10000981_pt1 | contig 11092 bp, 7 predicted proteins | sample NC_wetland_sal_i_2_FD_132425 | JGI IMG/M metagenome (GOLD analysis project Ga0187803, IMG submission 132425) | Wetland sediment microbial communities from Neuse River Estuary, North Carolina, USA - Control_3 | ecosystem: Environmental > Aquatic > Freshwater > Wetlands > Sediment | place: USA...
CTGGTGCACGTCCATCCCGATATACTTCTCTTGACTCATAAAGGCGCTCCTTTCGCTAGGTTGGCGATACCAACGATCTCAACCTACCGCAAAGTGGGCGCCTTTTTATATTGCGTGAGAACGACTTCGAGTGTTTCGCGAGGACTGGCGTAAACACTCCCGGGACAATGTTGCCAAGCTCAAGATCAGCACTGCTCTTGCATGTGATCCCTTTCATCCCCGGACCGGCCGCGATGATTCCCATGTGTCGCACCATGGATTCAAATAGCCATTGACTCGAGAGCCCCTGACGTTGCACCAGACAGTCATTCGCCAAGCGGAAACTAGAAAATACTCAACGTATAGTTTGTCGGCTGACCATTGGCCAACGCCAGCGCAGATCTAGTGAGGCGCCTTCTGCCCCACCTGCTCTGTAATACGGATTTCGAAACCGAAGTGGCTCAGGGCTTTTCGAGACATTCTCTTTTCCGGCTGGCAATTAGATCTCCACGATTCGGGCCGGCACCAGGAACTCACGGTGGCTGGAGAGCGAGGCTTGACCCCAAGCTAAGGTGGTCTCAATGGGGAATGAAAGCCGCAGCAGCTTTTGCCTAAGCGTTTTCGTTTTGCAATCGAAGTCGTGATCACACCGCTCACTTATGCGAGGTCTCTGTGGCCACCGCCTGACAGCGCCTGAGTCGCGCGGCCACGGACGCCGGTTGAACACATTCGTAACCCTCAGGACTCTCGACACCCGGTTCCGGAATGGCGCTCCATGTCTTCAGGCTCGCCTCATACCATTCGCAGGCCTTCTTCGAGTGTGCGGTTTGACGAGCCGGTTGTGTCTCCTTCCCGGCGAGTCTGATCTCGGCATCGCCCAACCCGGTGTAGGAATCCGCGCCGGAATAAATTGCTTGCTCACTCGGCGACTTGGATTTAACTACCGCATCGACCAGGCTCAGTGCCTTCTCATACAGTTCGATCGCCGCTTTAGCATTCCCAACCATGACAAGAGCGGAGGCCAAGCTGTTGTAATTGGCGGCGAGGCGCAGGCGGGCGTCTTCGTTCTTGGGATCGTCCGCCTGGGTCTTTTCCGCGATGGCCACCATCTTCCGGTAGTAGCTGAGTGCCTTCGAGGGGTTACCGGTGCGGCGGTACACATCCCCAAAGGTCGAGAGAATCGAGGCTTGCACACCTTGGAGTTCGGTGTTTTGAGGGTCATGGGCGACCAGGTCGTTAATGATGCTCAGAGCCTTTTCAACCGGCGGGAATGCTTCGCGCTTGTCTGGGGTAAGAGATATGTCATCTGCTAGATTGGAGTTATCCTCCGCCACACTGAGTCGAGCCCAGGTATCCTTCGGATCGGCTGCGCTGAGCCTGCTGGAAATCTCAAGACCTCTGCGGGCTAACTCGATTGCCTGGGGCAGGTCGCCGTTTAGCATATGAACGATGGCCAGACGCTCGTACGTTACATGCAACAAGTCGAGCATCCTGGCGGTCGGGGTCTGAGCAGCCAGGTTTTCAATGATCGCTTCTGCCTGAAGGTAGTAGCTGAGGGATAGATGCCTCTGTCCCGCGAGGCGCACTTGATCTCCCATGCGGGCTAGCGACACTGCAGAGAGACGTTGAATGGAGGGGTCTGTGGGCCGAAGCTTGACCAACCGCTCGGCAAGCTCCATGTCCTTTTGTGCGGCCGCCAGGGCGCCTGCGCGGTCGCCCAGGTTCGAAAGATTCCAATTCGCACCGAGCAGATCGCCTTCCGATTCGTAATCGTCGAAAAGTTCCTGAATCAGGCTGACGTCATTCGGATGAGATGGTAAAGCGTTCTCCCCCAGCTGAACCGCTCGCTGGATGTCTTTGTACGCCTCCCCGGTCTGTCCACTGGACAGGAGCTTGTCCGAAACAGACCGATAGGATTCTGCCAGGGCGACAATGTTTTCGAGACGATTGGGATCGGAAGCGTAAATCCGCTCTTGGATCTTGAGTGACTTCTGATAACTGTTGAGTGCGCCCGCGCTGTCTCCCAAATTGGCCGCGAACCGTTCGCCCTGAGCGTCTCCGATCCTGCGGTAGGCCGCTGCCAACTCGCTTTGGAGCGTCGGGTCCGCTGCCGATTCGCCAGCCAAACTGTCCAGGTATTCGAGGCCCCGGTCGACGATAAGTTTTCGGGTCGCGGTGGCTCCAGGTATGTCCTTTACAGAGTCATGGATCTCGAAGATCAGGGAATTCGCCAGCTTGCGCACATCATTAAACCGGCGTTCCGCACGCGCCCTTTCGACGCGGGCGATGCGAGCTTCCCGTACCGTGACGATGATCCCTGCTACCAGAATCAGCATCACGAGTGCCGCAGCCGAAACACCAGCCCGGTGCCGACGGATAAACTTCCGGGCGCGGTAGCTTCCAGCGTCGCCTCTCGCCGCGACGGGTAAGTCTCCCAGGTGGCGACGTATGTCTTCCGCGAACTGTTCGACGGAGGCATACCGCCGCTCTGGTTCCTTGCGCAGCGCCATCAGCACGATCTTGTCCAGATCCCCAGTCAGCCGTCTGCTCAGTTTTTCGGGCGAGCCTTCGCGCACCGCGCTGACCGCGTCTGGTGTGATTTCCTGCCGTCGATCTGTGCCTGAACGTTCTGGGCGCCGTACCACCGTACTTGGTTTTTCCGGCTCGTGTTCACAGACCGCGAGCGCCAGAGCCTCGGGAGTTCGAGTTGCGACCGGATAAGGATGATGTCCCGTCAGCAATTCGTACAGCACAACCCCCAGGGAATACACATCGCTCGCCGTGGTGATGGGTTCGCCCTTGATTTGCTCGGGACTCGCATAAGCAGGCGTCAATACGCGCATGCTCAGCGTCGTCCGATTGACGCCTTCGAATTCCGCAGTAGCTAGAATCTTCGCAATTCCGAAGTCCAGAAGTTTGGGGACTCCGTCCTTGGTTACGAGAATGTTGCTGGGCTTGATGTCCCGGTGCACGATCAACCGGCGATGGGCATACTGCACTGCCCCACAGACGTCAATAACGAGTTTCAGCCGGGCGTCAGTGGTCAGCTTGCGTTCATCGCAGTACTGATCAATCGGCTGGCCTTCGATCAACTCCATGACAAAGTACGGCACGCCTTCTTCGGACGTGCCGCCGTCCAGCAAACGCGCGATATTGGGGTGGTCGAGGCTGGCAAGAATCTGCCGCTCGTTGCGAAAGCGAGTGGCGGTGAGCTCGGTGCCAAGGTCGGCGCGCACAATTTTCAACGCGACTTGCTGTTTGTATTGCCCGTCGGCCCGAATCGCGCGATAGACGGCGCCCATGCCTCCTTGTGCAATTTCCCCGAGAATCTCGTAGACGCCAATCCGCTTTCCCGGTGGCAGGCGGAAACACGCCTCCTCTTCCGCGCCGGAACCGGGACTGGCCGCCGGGTTCAGGAAAGCCGTTCCCGCTTGTTCGTGATAGGCGATTAGGGATTCGACTTCGCGGCGCACAGCAGCATCAGCGCAAGCGCCATCGAGAAAGCGCGGGCGACTGGATGGGTCCAGCTCCAAGGCGGATTCCAGGATGGGCCTGACCCTTTGCCATTCCTCTGGAGTCACGCGTGTGCACTCATTTCCCGCAGCAGCCAAGCCCTGGCAGAGGTCCAACTGCGCTTCACCGTGGCCGGCGAGATCCCCAGGAATTCCGAGGTGTCTTCGATGGAGAGCCCGCCGAAATAGCGCAGCTCGATGATCTGGCTTTGCTGGGAATCAATCTCGGCGAGCCGGTCAAGGGCTTGGTCGAGGGCCAGCAGGTCCACATCCGGACGTTGCGAGCCCGGGGCAGCGAGGTTGGGATCAAGCAGCAATCGGGTTGCACCAGCTCCGCGTTTGGCGGCGCGGCGGTTGCGCTCGTAGTCAACAAGAATCCAGCGCATAAGCTGTGCGGCAATGCCCAGAAAGTGGGCGCGGCTTTTCGCTTGCAAGGACCTTTGCTCGGCCAGCCTTAGGTATGCCTCATGAACCAGAGCGGTGGTCTGCAAAGTGTGATTCGGGCGCTGCTGCCGGAGGTGATAGCGAGCCAGGCGGCGCAACTCGTTATATACGAGAGGCAAGATCGCTTCGAGCGCCTGGCGATCCCCGCTTCCCCACTGGAGGAGGAGTTCACTGACCTGTTTCGAGGAACCTGTGTGCACTCAGGCCTCCGTGCTTGCCACAACGGGGGATGGTGCACAGGAGAATACTAAGAAGCCCGCCAAAGTTCAACTGAGCCCGCTGCAAACGCAGGAGTTGGAGGGACGCGATTCTAGAAAGGAAGCCCCCCTGTATTGCCACAGGGACGGGCGACGCCGAGGACGCTGAGCGAAACGCGGATCCGCAAACCACTCCTCTCATGCTTGCTGATTGTAAACCCAGAGTTGATTGGAACAAGTACGCGTGGCAACGCCCAAGTCCCAGACGTCCGATAATCTCCAGGTCCTGGCAGGAACTTTACCGGGCCAGATCCCAAGTGATGTGGACGCTTCCCTTGTCGGAAGAACCCTTCAAAACATTCGGATTCTTAGGATCGAATTTCCCTTCCACACTTGCGCCGTAACCCAGATGCTCCAATGGCCCGCCATCGTTGTAGACCTTCGTACAGTTGCAATGGATGCCGTCGCAATAGCCCGACTCGGTGTTCGTGATGACCTTGGACCATGTGCCCGTCAGGTCCCTGCCTTTGACCGCAATGGTGTAAATCGGCCCCGCGGTCGCCGCTTGCATCTGCTGTTTTATGGTTTCCCGCACCTCCTTAGGCGTATCCCCTTGAGCGAGCATATTGTCGAGGACACCCGCCGTCGAAGTCGAATCATTGATTGTCACATCAATGGTCGCGGGCCCGCTATCGTTGCCTTCTCTTCTACTCTCCCCATGGCTAGTAGATCTTCCGGTGTGGCCAGCGTGCGTCCCGTCACCGCAGATGTTGATCTGCTCGGCATAACCATCCGTTACCATACTTTCTCGGTACTTTAAGTGTCCTGTGCCTTCCTGGTGGAGTCCCGATGGATCGCCGCCGTTCACCTCAACGATCCAGTCGAAGTCATACTTTGAGGACATTCTGCTGTGTCCCCGGAAGTTCGGTTGGTCGACGCCGTTTTCCGGCGGATTGTCGGAGCGCGAGTCGCTGAAGTGAATTTCTCCGTGCCAGGACCCATCGGCGACCTTCCAGTCCCGGACTGGGAATGTGAACGTATCGGAAGCGTACCAATGCATGCGATAAAGGGTTTCGGCGAGGGCGTCAACCAGGCCGGTGAGCGGGTCTGAATCTTCCCCACCCGTTCCCGCCACTGCAAGTCCCGGGCGAATCGCGTCAACCAGCTCACCAAGGAGCTTGTTCGCCTTGTCACCAACCTTGACCCTGATGTTCACAAAAACTCCCATGGTCCGGGGCCAGGGAAACTTCTTGCGCTGGGAAAGGTCGCTCGCTTGTGGCAAGCCTGTAACGTTCATGGTGGCGATCCCCTCTTCATCGGCGACCGTGGACCAAGTCTCCCCTTGGAAGCCGGAGCCGTTGTCGAAGAACACAAAAGCCAGCCGGTCGATAGCCAGGTAATTTGCCGTGTCATAACTGTGTACATAGTGGAATCCACCCTGTTTGTGATTTTTCCCGCCCTCCAGCAGGCTCCACTCCACGCCCGCCCCGCCCGCAGCGCCGTGATTCGGCAGGTTGCCCAGGTCCAATTTGGCAAGATTCAAGATTGGCCGGAGGCAGTTCAGGATTTGCCAGGTATTGATGTCATAAGTGATGTGGGCTTTGAGCAACCGGCTCTGCCCTGGATCGGTATCCTCCGACCGGACGAGCGGAGGATTGTCCATGGTGACTTCGACATTCAAAGCGGCGTAGGTCCAGATAAACTTAGCGATGATGAGTATCAGGTTGGCTTTCCCCGCAGCCTTGCCGTAGTGTTCCAGCGCGGGCAGATTATCTTTTACGCGCTCGATAAGATTGGCCAACATGAGATCGTCCGCTAGTGCGGTTACATCCAGGACTGTCGACTGAAATTCATTAAGTTGACAGGGCAGGCCCGGCACTGGAGCAGACTCAGCGGCCCGCAACAGCCTTACCTGTGATCGTGGGCGGTAGACGGCATCTGCCAGAACCGGAGCTTGGATACCAGGGTGGCGGCGCAGCCGCGCCGTCGGCTTCTTTTGCCGTGCGGGTGCAGGTTGGAGCGTGCTGAGTTCGCCCGTGAGTCGCAACAGGATTAAGCTCAGTTGAATGCTGTCAAGTTTTATGGCCTCCGGTTCGACCTTGCCGCTCAAAAGATCGTACGGCTCGTCAGAGTAATGGCCCAGCTCGGCGATGAACCGCGCCCAGAAGCGAAGCGGCTGGCGTCCTTCTGAAGCGCGTGTGATCGCCTCCAGCAGCAATTTTGCTGTGGACGGTTCCCCTTTGTTCGGGATGATCCGGCTCAGCACTACGCCAAGGTCGGCGAGCGAGATTTCGCTGCCTCTCCCATAGAGTTTGGCCATGGCAGCAACTTCCCACTCATCGAGAGCCATGCCTTGGCCACGGGTTGCGGGTTGTAAGAGTATATTTCCGTCTTTCCCGCGGATGCTGAGTCCAGCCATCTGAAGAGCGGTCATAAGGGCGGGTGTCGAGTTTCCATCGCGCGCCGCCACTTGCTTCGCCAGCGTAACGGCAGCCTGATCCAGGTCTCCGCCGGGTGCGGGAAGCGGTGGGGGAAGAGCCCCGGTATCGAATGCGATCGCCATGGCATGAAGGGGCCTGCTGAAATTCGTCTGACTCCCGGCACTCTCTGGAGGAGCCGCGTTGGAGGTTTGCTGAGCGCTCTGCACTAGCAGGGCCGGCGCGCTGCGGAAGTGCCGCTTCGCCCGCAGTCCGAGCAGCACCAACAGAAGAACGACTCCGAGCACCACTCCTAGTTTGAATCTGGATGACAAGCCTCACCTCCAGAGTCGTCGTGTGTCAGCAAAGACGGCACGAGCGAAACAGTCACGGCCCGCGCAGGAGAGCCCGCCACGAATGAAGCGGGCCGGCTTGCGAGACTACTTCTTCGTTACTTCCGTCAGCACCGCATTTGCGGTCTGCTGCAGTAGTGGCGTGAGCACGTCTTCGCCGTCGGCCTTCGCCTTGGCTTGCAAGGAGTTCTGGATCCGGGGCGCGGTCTGTCCCGTTTGCACCAGCTGGTACTGCACCGTGACATCATCCTTCTGCTTAATCTGGTTGTTGAAGCCGGCGAGCTGGCTGACAGCCTGTTGCTGCGCTGACATTGCCGCCGCTGAAGCTGCTGCCGAGGCGGCCTGCGCGGCGACTGCCCCGCCCATGCCCCGGCCTACCGCACCCAGCGGCGTCATGCTGGCGACCGGCCCGGCCATCTTCATGAACCTCCCGAAGCCACCGCTGGAGCCGTGCTTTACAGCCACGGCCGAGAGAAGAATGAAGTCGCACTGTTTCTGCTGCGCTTCGGCCTGCAATTGGATTGGCACGCGGGAGTCGAGCGCGGCAATCTCTACCGCCGGGCCATCCATGAGCAAAACGATCGAGTTGCGGATTGGTGTGCTGTAGTCGCCGCCCGAGTTGGTGCCTTGTCCCACTTGCGCATCCGGCGAAGCCACGCCGATGCGGATCTTCCCCGGCGCTTTCGGTCCCAAGACCTTGGGCGCGGCGACAGCGGTACTGGTGGGCTGCTGTTGCCCGCCACCACCCATCATCTGTTGCATCATGGCCATGGGATTCATGCCCATCGCGGCCTGCGGAGTCCTCGGGGGATTGAACATTGCCTGCGGCATCATAGGAGCGTAATTGGCGTTGCCCGGCGCCGGTTGCGTCTGCCCTGCCATAGCCTGGGGCGCTCGTGGCGATCCGTGCAGCTCCGCCAGCGAGTTCACCTGGCGGTAACCCGCCGGCACGTCGAACAAACCTGGGTCGAGAGCCTGCTTGCTCAGTTCGGATGTCTCCATCTTCAGTTGCGTCGTGGAACTGTCCGGGTTGTGGAGGGTAATGTTCTCGAGCAGCGGATAGCCGGGTTTGCCGGCACCAGTGTGACGCTTGATGACTTTATCCTGGCAGCCTTCCGTCATCTGCACCGGCGGCGTAAAGGATGAACAGCTCGATTGGTCTTTCCCCAGATCCGCATACCAGCCGTCGACCTCAAACTTCTGGCTGGTCTTGGAACAAGCGTTAGGAGAAGGTTCAACCGTGACAGCCGACTTCAGATGGCGAGCCTGGTAGCCGAACATCTGTTTGCGTTCGCCCGTGTCCGTGACGTGGGTAGTGACCACGATCTTTCCGCCAGCGTCACCGGGAGGGGCAGTGCCGTTTGCCAGCGCGGCCGCTCGGGCCACGTTTTCGTCTACGGGATCCTCCGCAACAAAATAGGTTTGCGTCTGGTCGTCCAAAGTCAAGGTCCGCTTCAGGTCGCATTGGCGCACAGTGACATTCGCGCCGTTCGCGGTGCGTTCGCGCGAGCCTTTGATCCAAGTCTCGCTGCCGGAAATTACATTTCCGTCGACGGAGACATTTTTCTTGACGTGGAGATCATCAGCCCGGCCTGCTATGGCAAGGGCAAGGAAAGCGCTGAGGCTAGCACGGCGCAGCAAGGTTATGGAAGGCATGGTCTCACCTCACGGAAGTAGGGATGGCGAAGGCAGTCGAAGGTCGTCCACGGCCGGGTGGCCGGTGAATCTCCTACCAGTACCCGGCCGCAGCTTTGTAGCGAATGCCTTCCGCTACCTTGATACTCGGAAAACGGGGTGAAATTGGCTCAGGGAAGGCAAAAAACTCAGCTTAGCGCGCTTGACGTCGGCGGAGGTGGGCAGTGACCCCGAAAAGCGAGTCTATCGGCGTCCGAGTCTTTTCCTGGCACCTATGGGAATGGGGTTTGCTGATCGATGCCTGCGTTGGGATCAGGCTTGGAAACAAGCCCGTGAGTTGCTGGGCACAATTCCGGAAGAACTCCGGACCGATCCAGCGACCGTAGGGCCACAGATCTGACCAACAACATGGAAACCCGCTTCTCCAAGTCGTTTTAACGGCGGGCGGTACCGGCCGGGCTTGTGCTCCGCAAAAAGTACGTGAGCCTGCTTTTTGAAAATTGGAAAGACGTAAGAAGCAAAAGACTTACGTCCCCGTGATCGGATGTGGCATTCTTTACCGCATGCCCGTTGCAAAGCGGCTTTTCCATGTGCTCCTGATGGTCCTCGCCCTGATTCTGGATGCTCTCATCTTTTTGAAACTGTGCTTTCGTCCCAGGACTTCTCTGGCGGCCGAGAATCTATTCCTGAGGAAACAGATGGCGGTTTATCTGGAGCGCCAGGTGAAGCCTCGGCGCGCAACAGACACCACCAGGTTAAGCCTCGGTTTTCTTTCGCGCTTGTTCGAGTGGCGACCGGCCTTGACCATGGTAAAGCCGGAGACTCTGATTGGCTGGCATCGAAAGTCGTTTCAGCTTTTTTGGAGATGGAGGTCCAAACCGCGGGGAAGGCCGCGATTGCCGCTCGATCTCCGTAATTTGATTGTGGAAATGGCTCTCAACAATCCCACCTGGGGCGAGGAACGCATTGCGAATGAACTGCTGATAAAACTAGGGATCCGAGTTTCCCCTCGCACAATCAGACGCTACATTCCCGAGAGTACGGGACCTCGGAGTGGAGTTTCATCGCAGCGCTGGTTGACCTTTGTCCGGAACCATGCTCAGGCCATTCTTGCGTGCGACTTCTTCGTGACCGTCACCGCCAATTTTCGACTGCTCTACATCTTTGTGATCATGGAGGTAGGCACCCGCCGGATCGTCCACTTCAATGTTACCGTGCATCCCACGGCAGACTGGACGTTTCAGCAATTCCGAGAGGTGATTACCGGCGAACAGCCGCAGCGCTTTCTCATTCATGATCGCGACAGCATTTACTCGTCTGATCTCGACGCTGCCTTGAAGGCAATGGATCTGAGGATATTGAAAACGCCACTTCGTGCTCCCCAGGCAAACGCCTTCTGTGAGCGGTTGATCGGAACCGTCCGCCGCGAATGTCTGGACTTTGCGATCCCGCTAAACGAGAGGCACCTGCGAGGCTTTCTCAAAGAGTGGGTCGCGCATTACAACCGGGGCCGGCCACATTCCAGCTTGGGACCGGGCATCCCCGATCCAGGACCCGACTACCAGGGGGTCAAGCCCTCCGGACACCACATTCCGATCGCGCATCAAGTTGTGGCCAAGGCTATTTTAGGTGGGCTACATCACGAATACAGATTGGAGAGGCGTGCGGCTTGATTTTGTGAAGGAGCAAATGTGGCCCAGAAAATCCCGTGGCGCGGTGTGTTGATTTCGATACAACCGCGGATCCGATTGAGCCGCTCTTTCGATCAGCGCAGCCACACCTATCTGGGTTACACGCTCAGGGTACGCGGCCGCATCGGAGACGAGGCCCGAGAATTTCTCGTCGGCGTGGGGCAAGGCGCCCACGCCAAACACCATTTTCGGACCGGTGATACCGCATCCGGGGACGCGCTGCCGGTTGCCGATCCGCGTCTTGAGACTGTTGAGTTTTATAAGGTCAGCAATCTGAAGGTCGCTGTATCTCATGTTAAGGAAGAGACACAGCCACCCCCATGGCACGGTGTCCCACCGCCGCTTCCGGTCTACCGGGAACGCGGTCATCGGCGACTTGCGACACGAACCTACCAGGACAAGTGTTCGAGCTGCATTTGGGGATGCAAGATGGCGATCGAGTTGATTGTTGATCAGTGGAACCCGAGGTCACGCCGCTACCGAACCGAGACATTCTGCTACGGTCCTCTTTCTTGTCCTTTCTACCAAGGCGGACCGGCACGCCAGGTTCCCGGCCGTCGTGGAATGACTTACACGGAGGAGGACTGGGTTGATGATGAGGCAACTTCACATCGCGGTCTCGACGATTAGAATAGTCCCAGCCCGCCTACCAGATATTTTGATCCAGAGCCCGCGAACATTCAAAATGCAGCATCGGCGGAGTTTTTGCGGAGGACAGCGGTTTATTGCCACATTGTTACAGGCGTGAAGTCTCCTGCAAACGCCATGTTGGAGCACACGAAGACGCGATAGCCACAGGTCATTGCCAAACGCATGCTCTTATCGTGGGAGTTTCGCAAGCCGATGGAGAAACGACAGCCTTGC
>Ga0187803_10000982_pt1 | contig 11089 bp, 10 predicted proteins | sample NC_wetland_sal_i_2_FD_132425 | JGI IMG/M metagenome (GOLD analysis project Ga0187803, IMG submission 132425) | Wetland sediment microbial communities from Neuse River Estuary, North Carolina, USA - Control_3 | ecosystem: Environmental > Aquatic > Freshwater > Wetlands > Sediment | place: USA...
GCCCTTGACGTCATGACCCGGATCTTTGACCAGCATCCTATGAAAGCGCTGGGGACAGGCGGCCTCAAGTCCCGCACCCTCGGCGACGTGTGGGACCACTTCTCGGTGATTTTCTGGTTCCCTGAAGACGTGCTGGTCACGTTCTACTCCAAGCAATATGGGGCGGGCGCTGACGATATCCGCTGCCAAATGTTCGGCACGGAAGGCACCGTCGACACGCACTACGCCGGCGATGTCAGCATCAAAGGCAAGGCGAATTACGCGGGAGGACGGGACGGAATGCTGTACACGACCGGGGCGGTCCGCAATATCGCGACCTTCTACGATCAAGTTTCTTCCGGGCGGCTCGATTACTCCACCGTAGCACCCTCCGTGCGAAGCAACCTTACCACGATCCTCGGCCGAACCGCGGCCTACAAGCTCGCAGAGTTCACGTGGGATGAGTTGATGCGGTCGGAAGAACACCTGGACCCGAATTTGGTCGGGTTGAAGGAATAACAAGGACCAGCGAGCCAAACCTGCCGCGCTTGCCGCCTGAGGAGACGAAGCGATGAAGACAATCCGCTATGTATCGGCTGTGTTTTGATATACATAACGGCTTTTTATCATAACACGTTTGTTTTCATGGAGATAATGGGATGAGCGCGTTCTCTGAATTTTCACGCTTTTATTTTCAGTAACTTAATGGGAGCATCCTGGAATTTTTTTCGGTCGCGCTGGATTGAGCCTACGGTGTGAGCGAAGGCGCTAGTTCCGCCTGCCCGAAGCGAGGGGGCTTGAGTTTGCTGCGGCGACTCGCACCGGTCCGGACTCCAGCACATAGCGTGGTCGGCGTCATCATTTCTAAACTAGCATGAAAATCCAGTTTTGTCAAGCAGAAAATCTCTTGCAGGCGAATTTTCGCCATACCATCGGGCGCGGTCAGGCCGTACGGCATTGTTAGCTAGTCGAGGGATTTGCGAAAGCGCAAGATGCTGACGCCCAGTAAGAGAAGGGATAAACCCATCAGGGAAGCGATCTCTGGCCAGAGCACATCGAACCCAACCCCTTTCAGGTACACGCTCCGCAGAATCACTATCACGTGACGCAAAGGGTTGGCGTAAGTGATCTTCTGAAGGAGCGAAGGCATGCTGGCGATGGGCGTGCCAAACCCGGAGAGCGTGATCATGGGCATGGTGAAGAAGAAGGAGATGATCATGGCTTGCTGCTGGTTGGCGGAGATGGCAGAGATCAGCAAGCCCAGGCCAAGGGCGGCGACGATGAAGGCAACCAATCCGGCCGCCAGCACTCCGAGGTGTCCTCGAAAGGGGACCCCGAACCAGAGGGTTCCGGCCAGGGCGATCAGCGCGGCGTCCACGCAACCAATCAGGAAGAAAGGAATGGTTTTCCCCAGGATGAATTCCCAGCGGCGAATGGGGGTGACCATGATCTGTTCGAGCGTGCCGATCTCCCGCTCGCGCACGACTGCGAAAGCCGTCAGCATCATGACCAGAATCAACAGGACATTGCCGATTACTCCGGGAACGAAATACCATGTGCTCTCCAGACCCTCGTTGAACCAAGGCCGCATTTCGATGTCGACTTGGGGCAGCGACGACAACCGTTCAGGAGCAGTGCGCTGCATTCGGTCAATCTGGTAGCCGCGGCTGAACTCCGCGCCAATCTGGTTTAGGTAGCCGAGCGCCACCAGGGCCGTGTTGGAATTGGAAGAGTCCGCGAGCACCTGCACCGTTGCGCCTGGCCCGTTGCGCAGGCGCCGCGCAAAGCCGGAATCGATTTCCATCGCCACCAGGAAGTTGCCGCGGTCCAGGCCTTCTCGAAGCTCTTCGCGCCGGGCGGCATATTTCTTCAGGCGGAAATAGCGGCTGGCGGAAAAGTGCGCGATCAGGGCGCGGCTCTCCTGCGTGTTGTCCAAATCGAGCGCTGCGAACGGGACATTCCGCACGTCCAGCGTGGCCGCGTACCCGAATACCAGGATTTGAATGAGCGGCGGGCCAACGAGCAAGATGCGCATGTGCGGTTCCCGCAGGGTCTGGATGAACTCCTTCCGGACCATGTGGCCGATGCGTTTGAATGAGGACCAGGGATTCATTCCAGCCTCTTGTGAAAGGCGCGGGTGGCCAGCAGAATCAGCACCCCCGCGAAAATCGCCAGCGCTGCGATGTCGCCCGCCATCAACTGCACGGCCGTGCCCTTCAGGAAGAGGTTTCTCAGAATCGAAACGTAATAGCGCGCCGGCAGGACGCGCGTAATCCCTTGCACGATGACAGGCATCTGATCGATCGGAAAGATGAAACCGGAAAGGAGAAAGGTCGGCAGAAGCGTCACGAGCAGGGCCGATTGGCTAGCTCCGAGCTGCGACTTGGCGGTGACCGAAAAGAAATACCCCAAAGACAACACCACGAGCAGGAACAGCGCCGAGCAAGCGAACAGCACCGTCCAGCTTCCCCGGAAAGGTACATGGAACCACCCCACCGCAAACCCGGCGCACAAGGCCGTATCTGCCATCCCGATGACAAAGTAGGGAACAAGCTTTCCGATTTGGATTTCCAGTTTGCGCACCGGCGTGGCAATGAGCTGCTCCATGGTGCCTCTCTCCCACTCCCGCGCGATGGTCAGCGAGGTCAGGAAGGCGCCCACCACAGCCATCACCATGGCGACCACGCCCGGCACGATGTTGGACATGCTCTCCAGGTCTTCGTTGAACCAGGTTCGCTGTTGAAAAGTGACGTTGGGCGCCACGGGCGGAATGCCGTTGCGCTGTTGCCAGTCGAGCTGCACTTGCTGCGAGTAACCCTGAAGGATGGCCAGCGCGTAGCCCATGCTGACGCTGGCCGTGTTGCTGTCGCTGGCGTCGAGCAACGCTTGCACCTCGGCTTTCCCTTGGGAGCGAAGGTGTTCGGAGAATTGTGGCGGCACCACCACCGCCATCGTGCACGTTCCGCGGTCGATGTGGTCGATGACGTCACGATAATCGTCCGCCACCCGGACAATTCGGAAATAGTCCGTGCTCTGAAAATGCTTGAGTACGTCCTGGCTGGACTGCGTCGCGTCGCGATCATAGATGCAGAGGGGGATGCGCTTGATGTCCAGGTTCACGCCGTAGCCGTAGATCACAAGCTGTACGAGGGGCATCGCAAAGATCACCAGGAGACTGCGCGGGTCGCGCCAGATCTGGATCACTTCTTTGCGCATCATGGCCAGTATGCGGCGAAGGCTCATGCGTTTCCCTTCGGAACGGATTCACGCGTGGCGGTCAGCGCCACGAAAACGTCCTCCAGGCTAGGTTGAATCTGCTCGACCCTTCCTACCTTCAGACCCCGACTCTCCAGCCCTCGGCGGATCCCCGGCAGCGCAGCTTGTGCGTTGGCCACCACCGCATGGAGGCTGCTCCCAAAAACCGCCGCATCAAGCACGGCAGGAATTTCGTGCAGCGCTTCGAGTCCTGGCCCCAACGGTTCGCATTCAACCATCAGAAGGTCCCTCTTCATGTGCCGGGTCTTCAATTCCGTGGGCGTGCCCATGGCCACGATGCGTCCGCGATCAATGAGCACCAGGCGATTGCAGTACTCCGCCTCGTCCATGTAATGCGTGGTAACGAACACCGTGATGCCCTCGCTCACCATCTGCTGGATCAATTCCCAGAATTGCCGGCGCGAGACGGCATCGACCCCCGAGGTGGGCTCGTCAAGAAAGACCACGGGTGGACGGTGCAGGACCGCGCAGGCGAGCGCCAAACGCTGCTTCCAGCCGACGGCCAGCGTGCGCGTGAGGGCCCGCTCGCGGCCCTCGATCCCCGCCATGCGCAGGGCCCAAGCTAGCCGCAGGCGAAGATCCTTAGTGGGGACACTGTAGAGCCCCGCGAAGAATCGTAGGTTCTCGATGACTTCAAGATCGTTGTACAGCGAGAATTTCTGCGACATGTAGCCGATCTGCTGGCGGACTGCCTCGGGTTTCGCCGCGACGTCGATCCCCGCTACCTGCGCACGCCCGGACGTCGGCCGGAGCAGGCCGCACAGAATGCGGATGGTGGTCGATTTACCTGCCCCGTTGGGTCCGAGAAAGCCGAAAATTTCTCCTCTCCAGGCCTGAAAGTTGATGCTGTCAAGTGCCACGAAGGCCCCGAAGCGCTTGGTCAAGTTTTCGACCACGACCGATGGCTCGTTTCCCATCATGAGGGTTTCGCCGCCCCCGCCGGCGCGGTCCCGCTTTCCACTGCCGATACGAACAGGTCCTCAATGCTCGCCCTAACCGGTTGAAAGGAGTCGAAGGCTGCCCCGGCCGATTCCAACCGGCCGCGCAAATCTTCCAGGCGGCGAGCCGCGTCGTCCACGAACAGGTGAACACGGTCACCCACCAGCAGCGCGTGGCGCACGCCGGGGGCGCCCGCCAGCGCCTCGCGGACCCGCTCGGGTTGCGCGGAATGCACGGCGAGGACCTCGCCCGGAAACTTCTTCTTCAGCTCCTCTGGCCGGTCGCAAAGGAGCATCCGGCCACGATAGAGCAACCCCACGCGATGGCAGCGCTCCGCCTCATCGAGATACGATGTGGACGTCAGAACCGCCACCCCCTCGGCCAACAGGGAATACAGGATTCGCCAGAAGTCGCGGCGCGACACCGGATCAACTCCGTTGGTTGGCTCGTCGAGCAGAAGAACCTTGGGGGTATGAATCAGGGCGCACACCAGGCCGAGCTTCTGTTTCATGCCTCCGGAAAGATTTCCGGCAAGCCGCCTGCGGAAATCGCTGAGGCCCGCCGCCGCCAGCAATTCCTGCGAACGCTGGACGCGCTTCTGGCGGGGGATTCCGAACAAATCAGCAAAAAACCGGATGTTCTCGTCGACCGTCAGATCTTCGTAAAGTCCGAACCGCTGCGACATGTAACTCAGGAAGAGCTTGGCGCGCTCCGGGTTGCGGACTACGTCACAGCCGCCCACCATCGCCGACCCCGCATCCGCGCCCAATACGCCGGCCAGTATCCGGAGCGTCGTAGTCTTACCCGCGCCGTCCGGCCCAACTAACCCGAAGATTTCCCCCGCGTTGACGTCAAAGGTGAGACGGTCGACGGCATGCACCTCCCCGAACCGCTTGCTCAGAGCAGATACGACAATGGCAGGCAAAGGGCCCATCGGGAGCTCGCTATGGAATCTTGATCGAAGCATCGGCCGGCATTCCCGGCTTTAATTCGTGATGCGGGTTTTCCACATCCACTTTGACTCGATAGACCAGGGTTACACGTTCTTTCTGCGTCTGCACGCTCTTGGGAGTGAATTCGGCCTCGGAAGAAATGAACGAAATGCGTCCACGATAGGTTTTATCGCGGGAAGTATCCGTGCGCACATCGACAGCCTGGTCCAATTGAATTTTGCCGAGGTCCGGTTCAGGGATATACACTCGGACCCACAGATGATCCAGGTCGGCAAGCGTAACGATCGGCGTGCCGGGTGAGACAACCTCTCCCAGTTCCGCTTGCCGCACCAGGACCACACCGTCAAAAGGCGCGCGCAGGGTGGTGTAACTCAGCCGGATACTGGACATCCTCAGGTTTTGGTTTGCCTGTTGAACGTTGGCGCGCTCCACGGCGAGTTCCTCCTTGCGCGTTCCTTCCACCAATTCGTTGTAGACAAGCTGCGCTCGGTCGTAAGCTGCCTGAGCCCGGGTCACGCCGGTCGCAGCCAAATCGCGGGTCTGGGCGGGAATCTCGTCCTTGTCAAACAGGGCCTGGTAGCGCCCGAAATCCTTTTTCTTTTGCTCGAGATCTGCCTGGGTGTCTACAACGGCTTGGCGGGCGGCCTCGATGTCCTGCGTTCGGCTGCCGGCAAGGCCCAAGGCGAGCTGCCGGCCTCGTACGCGGACCACCGCGCTGTCCACCGCCACCTGCTGCCGATAGTCGTCATTGTCCAGCCGCGCCAGGAGATCACCGGCCTTTACGGACATGCCCTCTTCCACGGGCAAAGCAATAATCCGGCCTATCACCTTAAAGCTGACCAGGGTCTCGTGGGCTTCGATATTGCCTGAAAGCTTGATCGTATTTTCGGCGGCTGGCTTGCGGAACCATTGTGGATAGAAATAGACCGCAGCCGCACCGATTGCCAGTAAGAGCAGGAGCGGCATAACGCGCTTCATGGTTGTTCCACCTATTCCTCCGAAGAATCGAAATTCGAAACTCGAAATTCGAAAACCGGCCGGGTTTCGAGTTTCGATTTTCGAGTTTCGTCCTTTCGTCCGCGGGCTAGGCTCAAAGGCTTGTCAACAGACTGTCAGGGCTCGCTGAGATAAGTTTGGTAGATCCTCTCGGTTCCGCCCAGCGAGCGCGCCAGAGCCATCACGGCATCGGCGTGACCTGCGAGTGCTTTGATGCGATCGTCCTGCGCGCCTGCCAGAGTGCCCTGTGCGGTCACAACCTCGATGTTGTCCGTCACGCCGTTTCGGAAACGGTCTTGCGCCAAAGCCAGCTCGCGCTCCGCCAGGTGAACGGCCGCCTCAGTAACAGTGACCTGGTTCTTGGTGGATTCCAGATCGAGCATGGCTTTGCGCAGTTCCTGCTCGATTTGGCGATGGAGGTCGTCAACCTGCTCGTTCAGGCGTTTCAGGCGGCTTTGGATTTCCACTTGCTCGCCCGCCCGGTCCCGATCGAACAGAGTAACGGTAAGCGTTCCCTGGACCTGTCCCGTCCTCACCATGGAGCCCAAGCCGCGCCCGATCGCACCGTAATCGCCGTTGACTGACAACGTGGGAAGGTACCGTGCCTGCGACGCCCTCTGCTGTTCGACCAGCGACTCGCGTTGTTTGAGCAGCGCGGCGTAATCTGACCTTGCCTCGAGCGCGGCGCGGAGCGCCTCGTCGATGTCGACAATTTCCGCAGGGTGGAATTTCAAGGGCTCGGCCAGGTCAAGCGGAACGCCGGGACGCAGCCCGAGGTAGTGCGCAAGGACGAGCAGCGAAGTCTGATAAGCGTTTTGCGCCACGAGGAGGTTCTGGCGGTCCCGCGCCAATTGCACCTCCGCGCGGACCTCATCGACCGCTGTGGCAAGGCCCTGGGTGTGTTGGTCGCGCGCCAACTTCTCCAGGGCCTGGGAAGTGTTCACGCGACTCTCCATTGCTTCAACCTCTGCCGCGGCGGCTTGGGCGTCAAGGTAAAGTCCTGCCGCCTGGCGAATGACCAGGTCACGAGAGTCCTGGTAGTCGAGTTTCGCCGCCTCCTCCTGCTTTTCACTGGCCTTCCAGGCGTGGTAAGAGCGGCGGTCGACCAAGGATTGGCTGGCCAAGAGGCGGAAGTCATAATGCGCGAAGGGTCCGACGACAGCCGGCGCGCCGGGAAAAGAAATTCCCAGGGCGCCAAGGTCAAGATTCTGACGATTGGCGAGCGCGTTTCCGTTCACGCGCGGCAGCAGGGAAGCGAGTCGCCTTTGACGCGTGCCTTCGAACTCCTCCACTTGCGTGCGCGCCACGAGCACACTGAGATTCTGCTTGAGCGCCAGATGGATGGCGTCCCTCAGCGTGAGCCGCCGGGAAGCGGCCTGTTGCGCAGAGCCCGGGGTTCCGCCCACGACCATCAGCGCGATGATATACGTGATGCACTTTGCCCTCGCCCGCATCGGCGTTCTCCTTCAGTGCACTGCTCACACGTTCCAGCGATCTTCACACCGGTTTCCTGCGCAGGCTGCCCAGAATGAACTCCAGATGCGCCTTCCGGTAGGCATGCAAGTCAAGGCGGCGCCGCTCCCCGTGCAATGCGCGCCACACGATGGCGAGAACTCCCGGCGCGGCCAGGATCTGCGGAAATTCCAATGCCGGGGTCTCCCGAAACTCGCCTGACGCGATACCTTGCATGAGCACGCGCCGCACGGCCTTCATTCCCGGGGCAATAATCTCGCGATGATAAATGTCGGCGAGCTCAGGGAACCGGCCGCTTTCGGCAATCAGCAGGCGCACGATGGAGCGAACTCTCTCATTGCTCACAATTTCGGCGTACATCCGTGACACCAAAGTTCGAAGCTGGTCCTCCGCGCTGCCCCCGGAGGTTCCGGCCACCGCATCCATCCTCTTCTTCAGCAGACTGCGCACGACCGCGCGAAACAATTGCTTCTTATCCCTAAAATAGAGGTAGATCGTTCCCTTGGCGACCCCGGCCCGCTCGGCGACCTCGTCGAGGCGCGCAGCCTCATACCCCTGCGCAGCGAAGACCTTGAAGGCAGCACCCAAGATCTGTTCCTGGCGGTGCTGCTTTTGTGGCCGTCCGCCCAGGGAGGATCTCAAAGCCTTTTTGCGCGGTGCATGCATGGCCATCCTTGGCACGCCTAAATGACTGAACAGTCAGTCATGTTCTTGCATCCCAAAAATACACCCAGGAAGATGCTTTGTCAACTCAATTTTCCTGTTGCCAGCGACCCTTCGCCTGGTCATGTTCATGAGGAGGGCAACACAGTGGAGAGAGGCGGGTGGGCGCCGGCCGTTCCCACGCTCCGCTCCCGCCCAACTGATCAGGCGCCTCCGAAAGACCGTACCGCACTAGCGGGGACTCCGCGGGCGCCTGGCACGATACGATCAGGCCATTCTTGAGCTTGGAGATTGCTCACCTGCCTGCTCACCTCTTTCCGGACCTAGAAAAGAAAGACCTCGCAACGCAATCACTCTATGCGGTGATCGAGAAGTTCTATGGCGTGCAGCTTGGCGGGTCCGAGGAAGAACTGGAAGCGGTTCCTGCGAAGGAGGACGAGGCGTAACTACTGCACGTGGGGCGGGGTTTTCCACTCTTCCAAATGAGGCGAACAGTCTTCAACCTCGAGGGTGTACCCATCGAATACGGCCTTGCGCACTTCCGCGGCGATCGTTACAGCGCCAAGGTGATTTCTCACCGCAAATCTTGAGATTCCCTTGTGGTATGGCGAGACCGCTAGGTAGGCGCTCATTCAGCCATGGCCCGCGCGAAGTCTGCGGTTGTATCCACCCTGCTCTGGTAAATTAATCTTACGGTTGTTTGTATTCCGCCGTTGCCTTGTCTCCAGGCGGCAGCGGGGCTGTCGTCGATGGCTTGCGGGTCAAGTTAAGAAACAAGGGCGTCACCAGGAAAGGCATTTTTTCCCGCGCGCTTACAGGCGCGACGGTCTTGCTTTTCGCAAGCTCCACCTTCCCGCTCCAGGCATCGATTTTGAGCCGTGAGCCGAGGGGTAGGGCTGCCATCTGATCAAGTCGAGCGGGCTGGAGTTGGGGCGCGCCCTGCATCATTGCGGCCATGCGAAGCAGGTGGTTCCCGTCCGCGAGGCGATTGCCCAAGTGCGCGCCAAACAACTTCGGAAGTTGGGGACCCTTCTGAGCCATCGCCCGCAAGAACAAGGCGGCGGTATCCAAGTTGTCCTTGTAGGGCGAATTCTTTAAGAGCTCGAGCCCCTTCGCGTCAGCCGATGTTTCGTCCTCCGGGCTGTGGGCCAGATCCAGAGCTCCCAAGAGCTGGTCGTCGGAGACTGAAAGACGGTCAGCGAAGGCATACTTGGCCTCCAAATTAGGGCCTAGCGCGATGTGGCCCAGCTCGTGGGCAAGCGTCATGGCCAGCGTAGCCTCGTCAGGGATGACGTCGATCAGACCGCGGCTGAGCACAATGGTATTGCCCACGGTAAACGACTCGAAAGGCAAAGTCAGCAGCACCCGGCAATGGATAGCTTGCAGATAGTCGAGGTGGTTGGTGACCACCAGGTTGTTGACAACGGTTTCGAGCACTTTGTCGAAATCGCCGGCGGGTGCAATGAAGCGCGCCCTCTCCAGCCGCTCCATCACGTTGTTTTCAGCTTCATTTTGCCATTCGCGCTGGCTTGCCAAGGGCGAAGGGTCCGCAGCCGTCTCACTATTGTCATGAACGGGCACGGGAGCATCCACGACGATGCGCGTCAATTCTTCTTCACGGGCCGAGGGGCGGAGATCGTAGCCCCAGTAGCGCGTCTGCGAACGGAACCTGACGGTCATTGTCTTCAATCCGAACAACATAGGGAGATTGACATCCGACTCTTCAGCATAGACGTAGACGGGGAGCCACACCTTGGGCTGCAGTTCCTGGCGCCAACTGTCGAAATGGAAATAAACGTGATTTCTCGGTGGATTAACACGCACCCCGTTGAACCGGACGATGGCATAGTCGTGATCTTCGACCCAGATTCGCCCCAGGAACTGCCCCCGGCCGGCGTGGTCCCGCGGGCTCACATCAAATACCAAACAGCGTACCTCACCCAAAAACTCACTTCGCAAAAATTGGAACCGGTAATGCTCGCGATCGAGCCCATGGGAGTCAATGAGAGATGCCTGAGCGAAGCTGTCCAGTTCATATCGGAACTTGAAAGCCCCTCCAGCGGCGGTGCTGACAAAATGAGGGAGTACGCCAGGTCTGGAGGGAAGGAACGAATGGGCTTGCACGTCCTTGCCAGATTCCATCCCTCCGAGGAAGTAATAATCTCCAGTGGGCATAATCCCCAATTCCCGGTCGGGCTGGTAGCCTTGCAGGTAGGTTTCGACACGGGGGCGATAACTCTGCAAGGTCTGAATCAACCCGTTTTCGTGCGCGATGATGCGGTCCACGACAACCCGCAACGCTTCGGATTCTTTCTCCTGTGGCTCCTTGCGGGCTGCTGCTTTGGCGGGAATTACTCCTGGAACTAATATGCCAACGGTTAATAGCCAAGTGCAGAAAGCAAGTTTGGAAATCCTCATGATTGTCCCCCTGGTCGCTGGAATCAACTTGCCAACTCAAAAACCACCCGCACGCTGGCCGGGAGGTCTACAGCCTGTCCGTCGCGTTGTGCGGGCCTAAAGTGAATCTGTTCCGCGGCGCGCCACGCCGCCTGGTCCAAGCCATGTCCGAGTCCTCGCGAGACAGCAAGCACGCGCAATTTCCCCGCGGCCGTGAAGATGACCGCAAGTACAACCTCGCCTCGGATGCCCAGCCGACGGGCTTCCTCGGTATAAACCGGGTTAGGCTTTGAAAGAATTTCCACTGGCCGGAATGACGGCTCCTCGGTCAAACGCCGCTGGGCCGTCGGGACTCCTTGCGGCGGTTTCACGTCGAATCCAGCCGACTGCACACCAGCTTGGCGTGACCCCCC
>Ga0187803_10000983_pt1 | contig 11079 bp, 11 predicted proteins | sample NC_wetland_sal_i_2_FD_132425 | JGI IMG/M metagenome (GOLD analysis project Ga0187803, IMG submission 132425) | Wetland sediment microbial communities from Neuse River Estuary, North Carolina, USA - Control_3 | ecosystem: Environmental > Aquatic > Freshwater > Wetlands > Sediment | place: USA...
CTTGTCGAGCCTTGGCACACCGACCGAGGCCCTCGATGATCGCATCGTAGAGGCTGGTCCCGCCGCCCAACACCGGTTTTTGAATCTGAGACTCGATCATTCCCCAATCTTGTAGAAAATCCTCCGCAGGGGAAATCCCGTCATCAAATGGGATATACAGAAACTCCGTTTGGGGGTGGCCCGACCGCACCAGGGAAGACGCCGCCTCCCTGGCACGGTCGAGTTTGTTGCCATACGACATGCTTGAACTGTGATCGAACAGGATTTCGAGGCTGATGGGCAGTTCTTCGTTGGAGAAAAATGCGATCTTTTGCGCTATGTCTTTACCTTACAGTTTAAAGTCCTTGGCCGTGAGTCCCTCGATTTCGCGGCCTTTATTGTCGGTGACTAGAACTCCAGCGCTGACGAGACGAACCTCCACCCGCAAGATCTGCTGGCCGGCCATGCCGGACCCCAGCATCACGAGGAGTGCGAACCCCAAAGCTGGACCCACAAAAGCAAAGTCGTGAACGGAGTAGCGAGAGCGTCGGGGGGAAGAGCCGAGACATTCCGCCCGTTCCGGTCTATCCCAGGAGACTTGTCGGTTCGCATATTGAGCGTCCGTGAGAATTGCGCTTGCGGCGGTGTGCCCTTAAGCCCGGAAAGGCGGAGCCTTTCCGCAATAATGGGCGGCACAGCCGCGCTCCTCTCGATACAAAGGGGGGTCGTTCCTACTTTGAAGATTCTTGACCGCCGATAAACCGCTGAGCAGCTCGTCTCAGGCTTTTCGTAGCGCCTCTTTGACTCTTTCGGGCGTCATCGGCATTTGGAACAACCGGGCGCCGGTGGCGTCGAAGATAGCATTAGCCGCGGCGGCACCCCCGGTGACGATTGCAGGTTCGCCTCCGCCCTGGGGCGTTAATTCATCATTCTTAACCAAGATCGTTTCAATTTTGGGCAGTGTGGAAAATCTGGGCAACTCGTAGGTGTCGAAATTCTTGGTGAATATCTCGCCCCCTTTGAAGTGGATCTCCTCCGACAGCGTGTACCCCAAACCCATAGAGATGCATCCTTCCATCTGCATCCGGGCTCCATCGGGATTGATGACAATACCCATGTCCTGAGCGCAAACGATCCTTTTGACCTTCACGCGCCCGCTTCCTTTATCGACCGTGACTTCGGCAAACTCGGCAACATAAGTCCCGGAGTCGATCCCGCATGCCATACCGTAACCACGGCCACTGGGGCTCACTGCCTTTTTCCATCCAAATCGGTCGGCGGCGGCTTGGAGAACACTGCGCATTCTCTTGTCGGAGGTGTTGCTCAAACGAAATTCCAGTGGATCCATCTTTGCTTTGGCCGCCATAATGTCAATTTGCGACTCTCTTGCGAAAACGTTCATATTGGCTCCGGGAGCACGCCACGGGCCGGTGGCAAAGGGATGCGCTTTCGTGGTATCCCGTCCCCATTGGCTGTAAACCCTGATGAGATTGTTCGGAACATCATAGAACTGCTCGGCGGCCCTCGATCCGGCAAAATAGACATTGTAATCCCACAAGCAGATCTTGCCCGCGCCATCGATCCCCGATTTGATCTTGACGACTGCGGCCGGACGGAAGGTGTCGTAAAAAAATTCCTCGGCCCGGCTCCAGGCGACCTGAACGGGTTTCCCCGTAATTTTCGCCAGCTTCGCCGCTTCGACTGACTGGAGGCCGGCACTTTTGCCTCCAAATCCGCCACCCACGAACGGAGTGATGACCCGAACGTTTTCCGGCGCCATACCGAGTGCCTGTGCGATCTGTTGCTGGTTTGGGAAAGGAGTTTGCGTCGACGCCCAGACTGTCACCTTGCCCCCTTCGATTTTGGCGAGAGCCGTATGCGTTTCGATCGGAGCATGCGCACCATAGCCGTTTTCATACCTTCCTTCAAAAAGCGAAGCTGACGCTTTCTCACCTTCTGTCAGATCCCCCTTCCGGTCTCTTTCCTGAGCTTGCGGCGCCACGTTGACGAGGTGGTCGAAGATCGTTTTATCGTCGACGGTTGCCCTGGGAACATCGAATTCCGATTTAATGTTTTTCAGCGCTTTTTCTGCAGCCTCGGGATCCTTATGAAGCACGGCGATCAGGCCTCCTTCATTGACCACGATGACACCCGGTATTTTCGCGGCGCCAGAGGTGTCAACGCTTTTGAGTGTGGCCCCGTGCGCGGGAGGCCGCAGAATCCTGGCATACATCATGTCGGGCAAACGGATGTCTCCGGCATATTGCGCTTTGCCCGTCACCTTCGCTGTCGCGTCCAGACGGGGCACCGGTTTCCCCATGACAGCAAATTCAGATACTGATTTCGTCACCGCTTTCCCGTCCAGTTTGCGCGTGATTTTTTGCCCCTTGGCCAACTGGCCGAACGTCACTCGGGCACTATTGTCGGATGTGAGAAAGACGACGCCATTCCGCACGCTCAGCTTTTCTTTAGGGGCCCTGAGCTGTTCCGAGGCCAAGTCCAGTAAGACGGCCTTTGCTTCTGCTGCTGCCGACCTCAGTGCAGGACCGAAAAAGCGGGTCGACATCGAGCCGAACGTCCCCATGTCCCACGGGCACAGCTCCGTATCTCCGAGGATCATGTCGATGGATTCCAGCTCGACCCCGAGTTCATCGGCCGCCATCTGCGCCAGCGAGGTGATAACGCCCTGGCCCATCTCGATCTTCCCCGAGTAAACGGTTACCCGGCCATCCTCACCGATCCTCAAATACGCGTTGAAATCGGTTGGGTATCCTCTCCCCCGCGGTTCCTGGCCCAGGAAATCCGGCACATCGAAGGTGAAAAATACGATGATGCCCCCGCCGAAAATCTTCATGAAATCACGCCGGCCCAGGCTGTGCGCGGCCGGCGGATCGGACATATCAATCGCCTTGGAGTTTTCATCCTTCATGGTTTGCCTCATATCCTTAATTGGAATTCCGAAAGTTGTAGAATTTCTGAATCCCGTTTATGTTTTTCTTGAAACACTTTCGATTGCCTCGACAATGCGCTTATGCGCGGCGCACCGACATAGGTTCTGTTCCATGCCCATGAGGATCTGGTCCCGGGTCGGGTGGGGATTCTTGAGTAGCAGGGCAAAAGCGTTCATGATCATCCCAGGCGTACAAAAGCCGCATTGCAGCGCACCCTGCTCGGCGAATGCTTTCTGCAAGGGATGGAGGTTCCCGTTTTTTGCCAATCCCTCAATGGTCGTGACCTCTTTCCCCCGAACCTCTCTCACTGGAACCTGGCACGACCGCACCGCTTCCTTGCCGACAATCACGGTGCATGCACCGCACAAACTCTCGCCGCAGCCGAACTTCGTCCCCGTGAGCCCCAAGTCTGTGCGCAACACCCATAGGAGCATCCGGTCGCCGTCGACGTCTATCCTTGTGGACTTTCCGTTCAGTTGAAAATTGATGGTTTCAGTCATGGTTGGCTCTTCTCGATGGATGGTCTGGCCGGAGGGCAGTCGTATCAAAACCAAACCACTCGAATTGGAGATGTCACGTGCTGGACTAATTCCTTATTTGTCGGGGCAATTGATCCCTTCTGGACTGCCCCTGTTCGGAAGCCTCCCCGAACCTGGAAGAATCATCTATGAAGGGGGTAGTGGAAGTCAAGTGAAGAAGCCTGCGGATTAGTTCCCCGTGGGCTCTTCCAAGAACCGGTGAAAGGCCGGCTGGTTGAAGCGCTCGCCATCCCGGCTGCGGCGGCGGACCGGGACTACCAAACCGGCAATGAGAACTGTATTATGATATGCGTGAAAACAAAGCTGCGCTGGAAGGTATCTGGGGGGCCGAAGAGCGAAAACCGGAGAAAAGATCAAAATGAAAAAACGTAAGCTCGGAAATTCCGGATTGGAGGTTCCTCCGCTCGCATTTGGAGGAAACGTCTTTGGATGGACGGTTGATGAGCCGACATCGTTTCGAATGCTCGATGCGTTTGTGGAATCCGGATTTAGTTTGATTGATACCGCGGACGTCTATTCCACTTGGGTTCCGGGTCATCAAGGAGGCGAATCCGAAACCATTCTGGGCAAATGGCTGAAGCAAAGCGGAAAACGAGAAAAGGTCCTCATTGCCACGAAGGTCGGAAAGGAAATGGGTCCGAAAGATAAAGGACTCTCAAGACCTTACATTTTCCGTGCCGTGGAGGCTTCCCTGAAGCGCCTTCAGACGGACTACATCGATCTGTACCAGTCGCATGCCGACGATCCCGATACCCCTTTGGAAGAAACCCTGGACGCCTATGCCCAATTGATCAAACAAGGAAAAGTCAGGGCCATCGGCGCTTCGAACTACAGCGCAGAACGACTCTCCCAGGCGTTGCAGATCAGTGAACGACAGGGATACCCCAGCTACCAAAGCCTGCAGCCCTTGTATAATCTCTATGATCGTGCCGACTATGAAACGAACCTTGAACCTCTCTGCCGGCAAAGAGGAATAGGCGTGATCAGCTATTTCCCGCTGGCCAGCGGGTTCTTCACCGGCAAGTACCGGTCGGAAAATGATCTATCAAATAGCCCTCGAGGCCAGTTTGTTAAGAAATATCTGAATGACCGGGGATTTCAGATTCTCCAAGCCCTGGAACAAGTAGCCCGGCGACTTCATTCAACCCCTGCCACCGTCTCTCTGGCCTGGCTGCTGGCCCGCCCGAGCATCACTGCCCCGATTGCCAGCGCCACGAGCTTGAGTCAACTGGATGATCTGATCAACGCGACCACGCTGGAGCTGGATCACTCTTCTGTAGAATTATTGAATCAGGCGAGCGCTTAAGCGGCAGGTTGCCTCGAGCCATATCCGCCGAAGCGAACTCCAATCAAATTGTAATCACGGTCCAAGATCGTTCAACTGAGCGCAACCCCGCATGGTTCCCTCTTTTTAGGAGGGAGGAGAACTGGCTTGCCTCACCTAGGCCTTGGAAATATGTTGTGAAACAGAAAGAATGTTGCCGTCGGGGTCTTTGAACCAAGCCACCTTATCCCCCGTAGGCGCCGTCCAGACTCCTTGCTGGTCTTGTCCCTCAAAACCGTACTTCTCAAAATGAACACCTCGTTCCCCGAGACCCGACACCACTTTCTCTATCTCTGAGACCTCCCATCCAAGAATCGTAAACTGGTGGGGCTTAAATTCCGGGACGTTCGAGACCCGGACCGATATCCCGTTGGCATCTAACACCACAGCGAAGCGATCCTCGCTGACAAAGCGAAGCCCCAGCAGCCCTTCATAAAACGATCTTGCCTTCTTGGCGTCTCGAGTGGGAACGAAAGCCACTATTTTCGTGGAACCGAGCATTGAGCCCTCCTCGTTGGTCGTGATTGTGATATTCAAGCATTCTACATCTTGACTGCATTGCTTGCTTTCGATATTGTGTCAATAAATGTCGAGAAAACGTCAAAGCGTATTTTTTGACCCGCGCGGGCATCCGTCTTCACAAATCACGACCCTCACTTACGACTTTCAGCCCGGTCACGTTGTTCCAAGACATTTTCATGACCAGGATCAGCTGGTGTATGCCTGTCGAGGAGTCATGACCGTTCGAACGACTGAGGGGATCTGGGTTGTACCAACGCAACGGGCCGTTTGGATTCCTGCGAAGATTCCGCATGGCATCAAAATGTCCGGGGCGGTGTCCATGCGGACTCTGTATTTGAAACCGCGCCTCGCTCGGAGGCTCCCCCGGACCTGTTGTGTGGTCAATGTCTCCCCCTTTCTCAGGGAGCTCATTCTTCACCTATGCACATTTCAGGCGTTGAGCCGAAAAGTAATAATCCACGCCCACTTGATCGACATCCTCATCGATCAGTTGGAAACCATCCAATCCATTCCACTCCAGGTTCCGAATCCCCGGGACCCGAGAGCGATCAGAGTTGCAAGAGTCCTCCTGAGCCATCCAAGCGATCAGCGCCCTCTTGAAGAGATCTGTAAAACTGCCGGGGCCAGCAAAAGGACGGTGGAGAGACTGTTTCAGCTGGAAACACAGATGACCTTCGGGAAATGGAGGCAGCATCTCAGATTAATGGAGGCGATGCGGCTTCTCGCCGAAGGAGAAAAAATAACTCATGCAGCTCTGGAGGCCGGATACAGTACACCGAGTGCTTTTATTTCGATGTTCAAGAGAATTCTTGGAACCACGCCAGGCCGTTATTTCGAGAACCCCGGTGAAGGTTAACCCTGATTCAATCAGGACGGGTCTTCGCACGATGTGAAATTGTCATGAGACGGTCGCCCCACCATAACAATCCCCCCGACGGCAGTCGGGGGATGATTCAGATCCAGCCTGCAAGCCTCTCTCTTGCTCCGCCAGAATAATCCCCCCAACGGAAGCTGGGGGATCCTTAATTTACAACCTACAAGACCAATCCACTTCCATGGCAATCCCCCCGCGGCAGGACCACAAGCGCGCGTAGGCGTCACACCGCCCCAAACCCCAAACCAAAACACAAAAGCACGATCATTGAACCGCAGGTGGCTTTAGTTTTGACATGGCCTCGTTGCTTTGGGCTGACGAAGGCATTCCTTTCAGGAATGGGGCTAGTTCTGTTTGCCAAGCCTTTCACTGACTGTCATTGATGACTGTCCCCGTTTTCTCTTTGCAGTCTGCTGTGACCTGCCCTTCGTTGATCCTTTTTCCTTGAGCCGACCGCCACGACTGGGTATCATGAATGTTGAATTCAGCCATTCCAGGAATGGCTGCTTAACGGAGGCTTTTTACTCATCCCAGTGGATTCATATCACACTTGTAAATCATCCCGAATGACAAACACGACTTCATCTGTTGAAAGGATCAGGTATGGCTATCGTTCTCGACGGATCATCACTGACGATCGAGCAGCTCGTCCGGATTGCGAGGCATGGTGAGAAGGTTGAGCTTCACCCTCAAGCCTTAGAGCGCATCAAAGCGTGCCGCGCGATGCTCGAAGAAAAGATCCAGGCCCACGAAATCATGTACGGAGTCAACACCGGTATCGGGGAGTTCTCGGAGGTCGTCTTGGATGACGAGCAGGTGAAAGAATTCCAGCGGTACCTGATTTACAACCATGCGGCAGGAATTGGAGAGCCCGCCCCCATTGAATTCGTTCGCGGAGCCATGGCGAGCCGGATCAACGTGCACGCGCGCGGCCATTCGGGATGCCGGCCAGAGATCACGCTGACGTTCGTCGACATGCTGAACGAGGGGGTGACGCCGGTAGTTTGCCAAAAGGGCTCTGTGGGCGCCAGCGGGGATCTCGCCCCCATGTCACAAATCGCACTCCTCCTGATGGGGGAAGGAGAAGCCTTTTATGACGGGCAGCGCTTGCCCGGAAATAAGGCCATGGAGCGCGCGGGGATCCAGGTTCCAGGCCTGCAAGCACGCGACGGCCTGGCTGCCATCAACGGCTCGAACTTGATGACCGCCATGAGCGCCCTCCATCTTTATGACGTCAATCGGTGGCTGAAGCAGGCTGAGATCGCGTGTGCCATGACGTTGGAGGCCCTTTATGCAAACTTAAAGCCTTACGATTTGCGGCTGCACCATCTGCGGGGCTTCCCCGGCGCCATGCGAAGCGCGAATGCCATCATGAAATGCATCCAGGGCAGCGACTTGTTGTCGGGGAAGATCAAGACCAAGGTGCAGGATGCCTATTCCATGCGATCCACTCCGCAGGTGATTGGAGCGGCGCACGATGCTGTCGCGTTTGCTAGAGAGCAGGTCGAGATCGAACTCAACGCGGTGGCCGATAACCCCATCTTCCTCCCCGAGGCGAAACTGACTCTGACCGGCGCAAATTTCCAGGGCACGCCGGTTTCGCTTCCCATGGACATGGTGGGCACGGCCGTCACCATGGTATGCGTGCTGTCCGAGCGTCGTCTCAACCGTCTGACCAATCCCGCGCTCAGTGTGGGCCTGCCTCCTTTCCTCACCAAAGGAGCGGGCATGTTTTCCGGCATGATGCTCAGCCAGTACACTGCGGATACGCTCATCGTCGAGCAGCGGATGCTGTCGGCCCCGGCCTCGGTCGGTTCCATTCCGGCGGCCGCCGATCAGGAAGACTTTGTATCGATGGGAATGAATACCGCCCTCAAGAACAACCAGATCATTGACAATGCTTATGGCGTGCTCGGGATCGAGTTCATGGCTGCCTCTCAGGCCCTGGATTTCCGCGACTTCAAGCCGGGAAAAGGAGTCGAAACAGCTCGCCGAGTGGTCCGCCGATACGTCGAGCATCTGGACGTCGACCGCCCGCTGTACCCAGACCACAACACGATGAAGAACCTGGTCAAATCGTGCGAGATTCTCGAGGCGGTTGAAGCGGCCGTGGGATCGCTGGAGCCGCACGTCCCCGAGCTTGCGGGAGTCAGGTCCTAGGCGGCGAGACCCAAATTTCGCGCTCTCTGCAATGCACAGTGATTCAGTGCAGCTCTTCTTTAGTCTGCAGGTTTAACATCCTTAGAAGAGTGAAAAAACCGAAGACATGCCAACAACGCATGTCTCCGCCACCTGTCCGGACTGATGAAATACTGGGAATGGGAAAGGACAATATTCTCAGACATCCGCGATGGACAAGGGCCTCGGTGTTTTGCCGTCAATATCGTTGAAGCCGTATTCCTGTGCGACCCAAGCCGCGATGCAAATGGTGCCCGTACGTTTCATCACCTCTGGATCCGAAGCGAGCGCGGCGATAGCCCGGCCGATGAATTGAGGCGATTCAGAATTGCTCAGGTCCAGGAACGCCGCGGCCCTCATCACGTTTTCCGTTCTTACCAGACCCGGGTAGACCGAAATGACGGCAACGTGACTCTCCCTTAACTCTTCCGCCATGAAAAAGGTCATCCGATCCGTGGCAGCTTTCGCCACGCTATAGGCCACGTTCCCAATTCGTTTCTGGGCTGCCCAAAACGACAGATTGGCAATCAATCCTTTGTTTTGCCCGACCATGCGTTTTGAGGCGAGAACGCTGGCGACATATTGGGCCCGAACACCGGCTTGGAACATCGCATCCCATCGCCAGAGAGGCTGCATCCAGAACGGATGTGGCCAGGTAAATTCATTGTGCTCAAACATGTTTTCGTATCCGCCCCAGGCATTATTGACCAGAAGATCAATCTTGCCCTGCTCGCGATCGATCTGTTCGAAGACGGCCTCTACCTGGCGATCATCGGTGTGATCACATTGGACCGCAATACCGGTGCCGCCCAGTGTGTTGATCTCGTCAGCAGTTTCATGGATGGTACCGGGTAATCCCATCGGCCCGGTTCCCGCGTCCACGGTTCGGCCTGTGACGTAGACGGTTGCACCAGCCTCACCGAGTCCAAGAGCCACGCCCTTTCCCACGCCTCGGCTTGCGCCCGTAACCAGTGCGATGTGATCCTTTAAGTTGAACACGTCGAACACCCCCTGATCAAAAAGAGATTCCGGCATCATTCGCCACGGCCTATGGGCCGGCTTGAAAGTGGTTCGCTATAGAAGGAACGAATACGAACGCATTAATAAATGTGACGATTCACAACTTTGTGTTGACGGCCGCCCGCCGGGTCCACGTTTGAACTGATGATCTTCGGATCTGGACTTCAATCTACTCAAAGTATTCCCGATGGAAGCGCAGGGCAAAATAGAGGCCAGCGCCCGAGCCCACGATGCTTGCGAAAATGGCCGTCATGAGGCCCACGAACGACCCCAGCCACCAGCCGATGGCGCCGCCAACACTGATACATAGAAGTGAAAGAAGGCCTTTCATGGTCATCGATTCGTATGACGACACGATGATACCGCTTTCTGAGTCCCCGTCAATTCCCAGGTCGAGCGAAGGCGGCAAGAGAGGGTCAGATTCCTTCGGGCTGTTGCTCAAATCAATTGGCCTGGGCTACCAGGACTTTTCGAACTCTCTGCTCAATAACAGGGTTTTGGAGACTTGCCTCACAGAGGGCTTCGTATACAGGATTTCCTGTGCAATAATCAGCGACGCTCTCAACCGCTTTTAATATTGGACTCGACTCCCTCCAAAGATGATAATTTTGACGTTTGAATTCTGATGAAACCAGCGAAACCAAGGCGCATTCAGATCATCGATTCACACACGGGTGGCGAACCGACACGTGTCGTCATCCGTGGCGGTCCGGACCTGGGAAAAGGTCCCCTCGCGGAGCGGCTGGAATTGTTCCGCCGCGAGTACGATCATATTCGCTCGGCCATTGTGAACGAGCCTCGGGGTTCCGATGCGATGGTCGGCGCGCTGCTGTGTGAGCCGGTCGATCCATCCTGCGTAGCTGGCGTCATCTTTTTTAACAACGTCGGTTACCTGGGCATGTGCGGCCACGGTACCATCGGCCTGGTAGTAACCCTCGCCTATCTCAAAAAGATTATGCCGGGAACACACCGTATCGAGACCCCGGCGGGCACCGTCGAGGCACGTCTCCATAAGTATGGCGAAGTGAGTGTCACGAACGTCCCCAGCTACCGTATGGCAAAGGACGTAACGGTGCAAGTTCCGGGGCATGGAAACATCACGGGAGACGTCGCCTGGGGTGGCAACTGGTTCTTCCTGGTGAATGATCCCGCCGCGGCGGGCCGTCCCTTGAACCTCGATCACCTCGAATCGTTGACCGACTTCACCTGGCGCATTCGTCAGGCTCTCACCGCCCAGGGGATCACCGGAACCAATGGACAGGAGATTGATCACATCGAACTCTTCGCACCCTCGCAGGTCGATGGAGTAGACAGCAAGAATTTTGTGCTTTGTCCGGGGAAAGCTTACGACCGCTCGCCTTGCGGCACCGGGACGAGTGCCAAGATGGCATGTCTATTTGCCGATGGAAAACTGAAGGAAGGACAGATCTGGTGGCAGGAAAGCATCGTGGGCAGCGTATTCGAATGCAGTGTCCGGATGGTTGACGGCAAGATAATCCCGACGATCAAAGGGTCGGCCTTTGTGAATGCAGAGACAATGATGATCCTCGATGAGCAGGACCCCTTCTGCTGGGGAGTTCGAAAATGACTCCGGCCGAGTTTGATGTTGCGATTGTAGGCGCCGGCATTGTGGGCGCGGCATGCGCTTGCGAGTGTGCCCGTGAAGGGATGCGCGTCGTGGTTATTGAAAGC
>Ga0187803_10000984_pt1 | contig 11074 bp, 9 predicted proteins | sample NC_wetland_sal_i_2_FD_132425 | JGI IMG/M metagenome (GOLD analysis project Ga0187803, IMG submission 132425) | Wetland sediment microbial communities from Neuse River Estuary, North Carolina, USA - Control_3 | ecosystem: Environmental > Aquatic > Freshwater > Wetlands > Sediment | place: USA...
AACTACGGACACCACCGACCAGTCGATCGGTCCGACGAAAGCGCCGGTGAAGATCGCTCCCCTCGGCTCGCCGTACATGCCGCGGCCGGTCACGTTAAAGAAGGAGCTTGAATCGGAGAAAGTCCCACACGCCCCAACGCTGCCGCATATCAGAGACCCGCTGATCAGAGCGCCGGTGCCAAAGTTAACCGTGCCCAAGGAACGGTGCTGAGGTGCTTGAATTCCGTTGAAGCTCATCAGTTCGGAGCCTCTGGTCGTGATCCCCGAACTGAGGATGGTAACCGTGCCGTATTGGTTGGTTAGGTCAATCCCGCTCGCCCATGACGTAATTGGCAATACCAATGCCAACAACGCCAGAACCAGCATTACTTTTTTCATTGGTCCCTCCACAGATTTAACAGTGATCCCTTCGACAACCCTGGGGGTGAGGGTCACCGGGATCATGAAGGATGGATCGTTGCGTACTTATCCCAATAACAATCTAGGGTGCATACTTGCTGTGAGTCGTGAAACAGCCCTGGGGAGAGCGTCGCCGACACTGTGCCACTTTGGCCCGCAACATTGAAGTGATCTGGGTCACCGTTGTTAGTGATAAGCAGGGGAGTGATGAAAAAATAAGTTCTTAATGTGCAAGATTTTGCCGACTGACGGACTCAAGATTCAGTCTAGGGGATCTGCGCACTCCCACGGCTGGTACAAGGCCGATGGACGGTCGCTGCGCGGTCCAACCTCGTCACCAAACCTAAGCAGCCTACCTTTCCAACCACTTCCGGCGCAACGCTCCCGCAATGGCTGCCAAACCGGTCCCCAACAGACCCAGAGTGGCCGGTTCAGGAGACCCGTGCGTTTGGCCAAGGATGATGTTGCCCTTGTGATCGACGATTTCCTGGTTCTTGTAGGTTTGGATGAACTGCACCGTGGTGCCGGTTAGGAAGCGGCCTGTCCAAATCGTTCCCTGGATATTGCCACTCAGTTCGTAGTCGATGTTGTTCTTGCCAACTACAGACACAACCGTCCAGTTGATCGGTCCGAGGAAAGATCCTGTGAAGATTGCTCCCCTCGGCTCACCGTACATGCCACGGCCGGTCACGTCAAAAAAGGAGCCTGCATCGGAGAAAGTTCCACACGCCCCAACGCTGCCGCATATCAGAGACCCGCTGGCCAGAGCGCCGGTCCCAAAGTTGACCGTGCCCAAGGAATGGTGTGCGGGTGCCTGGATGCCATTGAAGCTCATCAGTTCGGAGCCTCTGGTCGAGATACCCGAACTGAGGATGGTAACCGTGCCGTATTGGTTGGTTAGGTCAAATCCGCTCGCCCACGCTGCAATGGGCAACACCAGTGCCAACAACGCCAGAACGAACATTGCTTTTTTCATTGTGCCCTCCACAGAATTCAGCTGATCCCATCGATGGCTTGGACGGCCACTGGGATCATGAACGATTGATGGTTTGGGTTCGTGTCCCTAAACAAACCAGCGTGCTTAAATGGTTGAGCTTGGGGAGAGCGTCGGGCAAATTGTGCCACTCTTGTCCCAAAGCCGCAATGATCCGCGTCACTTTCCTCTGTGATAACGGGGAAATAAAGAAACGGCTCTCAGTGCGCACGATTCGTCTGATTCACGGACTCAAGATCCGGCGGCAAAAGGGAAGCGCGAAAGGCAATAGTCAAAGGCAATCCCCACCCTTCCTTTACTAAACCCCTGTCTCCGTTGACAATGATTAGTCCCGGTCGCGATGGCCTTTCCGCCGCGCCGGGACCAACGCAAGGAGCCATCATGCCCGCTACCGGAGAACTTATTCGTCTGATGAATTACGTAGATGACATCGCCGCCATTCTGCGCCGCATCAACGGCTCTCTTCCCACCATGACCGACGAAGAACGCGCTCGCCTTGCCGATTACTTCCGCAAATCCGAGCCCAGCCTCGAAAGCATTCTCACTCAGCTCGACAAAGGGACGAAGTAGTGGCCGAAATCAAAACCGTAGCCGTCGTCGGGGCCGGCCTCATGGGCCGCGGCATTGCTCACGCCGCTGCGCTCGGGGGTTACCGCACCATTCTCGAAGACATTCTGCCCAACGCCTTGCGCAAGGCTGAAACTGAAATCCGCGCCAATCTCGACCAGGCCGTCGAACTCGGCAAAGTCAACGCCGCCGAGGCCAACGCCGCCTTCACGCGCATCGAATTCGCCGGTTCGATAGACGAGGCCGCCCGCCAGGCCGACCTGGTCATCGAAGCTGTCCCCGAAGAATTGGAATCGAAGATCGAGATCTTCACCCTCCTCGACAAAATCTGCCGCCCCGCGACCATCCTCGCATCCAATACTTCGTCGCTTAGCATTACTGAGATCGCCAGTGTGACCTACCGCGCAAAAAAATGCGTCGGCATGCACTTCTTCAATCCCGTGCACAAAATGAAGCTGCTCGAAGTGGTGCGGGCGCTCGAAACCGATGCCGAAACCCTCGCCGCCGCCGTCGAAGTCGGCAAGCGCATGGGCAAAGAAGTCGTCGTGGTGAAAGAAGCGCCTGGCTTTATCACGAGCCGCATCAACGCCATGATCGGCAACGAAGCCTTCTACATGCTGCAGGAGGGCATTGCCACCGCCGAAGACATTGACAAAGCCATCAAGCACGGCCTCAATCACCCCATGGGCCCGTTCGAACTGGTGGATCTGGTCGGCCTCGACACCCGCCTCCACATCCTTGAATACCTGCACAAAACTTTGGGAGAAAAATTCCGTCCCTGCCCGCTGCTCGCGCAGTACGTGAAGGCGGGAAGGCTGGGACGCAAGTCTGGGCGCGGGGTCTTCGAATATCCGGAGGCGGGAAATGGCGCTGGGCGCATGTGAGAACTCTTAGGGAAGATCCGCGATCAACTCCTTCGCGCACCGCGCCTGCCGCCCTCAGCGAAGGCGAAGGTTTCCTCTGTGATTATTGAGGAACGTGCGAAATCGATGTCTCAATCTTCGCTCTAACATCGCAGTTGCGGTTGTTCAAAACGTCCTCAGGGAGCAATCTCACAGCGCCCCAGCTTTGCCCTCTGCTAAAATCAGCCCGTTATGATCGAAGCTTTTCTCGTCCCCGAAAAAACCGTGGCTAGCGCCAAGGGAGACGGCCCCACGCTCGACCTCGGCCCCGCCACCACCCGCGTGTTCCTGTTAACCCTTGGCATCACCGACATCATCGAGCAGGAAGCCCTCGACGTCAGCATTCAAGGTTCTTCCGATGGCGCCGCTTTTGATCCCAAGCCAGTGGCGGCCTTCCCGCAAAAGTTCTATCGCTCAGAAACCCCGCTGCTCGTAGATCTCTCGTCCAAGCCGGAAGTGAAAGCAATCCGCGCCCACTGGGAAGTCAACCGCTGGGGCCGCGGAACTGAAACCCCGATGTTTGAATTCTGCGTCACCGTGCGCGAGGTTCCACAGGAGATTCTGCAGGAAAAAGTAAGCCGCACTTGAGTGTGAAGGTTTTCCAGGCACAAGTTTCAAGGTTTCAAGGAACAACGCCCAGGCCCACGTGGAAACCTTGAAACCATGCAACCTTGAAGCACGTTTTTCTTTCCCCTGCAATCTGACCTCTGAACTTGGCTCAGAGATCTCGGCTATAGTTGAGAGCTCATGCCGCGCAGACCGTCTCTAAGCTCAACTCGCCGCGCCTTCGTTCAAACCGCTCTCCTCGGCGGAGCCGCCACCCTGACGCCGGTCTGCCCAGCGATGGCTGGCGGTCGTGATCTGACAACACCGGCTGCGGAAAGCCAGCCTGGCGCTCCCGCTCCTGAAGTGAATCCGTTTGAACTGGACGAGATCACGATCGCCGAACTGCAGGAAGGAATGAACTCCGGCAAGTTCACCGCTCAATCGCTGGCTGAGAAGTACACCGCACGCATTTCTGAGATTGACAAGCGAGGCCCGGGCCTGAACAGCATCATTGAACTGAATCCCGACGCGCTCTCCATTGCCGAAGCCCTAGATCAGGAGCGCAAGGCCGGAGGTCCGCGCGGGCCGCTGCACGGCATCCCCGTACTAATCAAAGACAACATCGCCACTGCGGACCGCATGATGACGACCGCCGGGTCGCTGGCGCTGGTAGGCGCGAAGGCGCCCAAAGACGCTTTCGTGGCGCAGAAACTGCGCGCCGCAGGTGCGGTCATTCTGGGCAAAACCAATCTCAGCGAGTGGGCGAACATCCGCTCCAGCCACTCCACCAGCGGCTGGAGCGGCCGCGGCGGCCTGACCAAGAATCCCTACGCCCTCGACAGAAATCCCTGCGGCTCAAGTTCGGGCACCGGCGCAGGCATCTCCGCGAACCTCGCCGCGATTGGCATCGGTACTGAAACTGATGGCTCCATCGTCTGCCCAGCCTCGTCCAATGGAATCGCTGGCATCAAGCCGACCGTAGGCCTGGTCAGCCGCGCCGGCATCATCCCCATTTCGCACTCGCAGGACACCGCCGGCCCCATGTGCCGCACCCTGCGCGATGCAGCCATTCTCCTCAGCGCTCTGGCCGGGGCCGATCCCGACGACGCAGCAACGGCCGTCAGCGCAGGCAAATTGCAACCCGACTACGCGCAGTACTGCGATCCCGACGGACTCAAGGGCGCGCGCATCGGCGTGGCGCGAAAATATTTCGGCTTCAATGATGCCGTGGACGCGATTATGGAGCAGGCGCTCGATGTAATGAAAAAGCACGGAGCGACCCTGGTCGACCCAGCCGACATAGAAACCTTCGGCAAGTTCGACGACACCGAACTGCTGGTCTTCATGTATGAACTGAAGGCCGACCTGAATGCCTACCTGGCCCGTCTAGGCCCGAGCGCGCCCGTGCACACGCTGAAGGAAATCATTGACTTCAACGAACGCAACCGCCAGAAAGAAATGCCCCACTTCGGCCAAGACCTATTCCTGAAGTCCGAAGCGAAGGGACCGCTGACTGAGAAGGAGTATCTCGATGCGCTGGCCAAGAACCGTCAATTAACCCGCACCGAAGGCATAGACGCCCTAATGGATAAGCACCACCTGGACGCCACAGTGGCACCCACCGGCAGCCCTGCCTGGCTGACAGATCTCGTCAACGGCGACCACGCAGCCGGAGGCAGTTCCAACGCCGCCGCCGTAGCCGGCTATCCCAACGTCAACGTTACGGCTGGCTTCATCTCTGGCCTGCCCGTAGGCATCTCCTTCTTCGGCCGCGCTTGGAGCGAGCCTATGCTGATCAAGCTGGCTTATGCGTTTGAGCAAGCCACCAAGGCGCGCCAAGCGCCGAAGTTCTTGCCGACCATCGGCCCTGGCTGAGCACAACAACCCCGAAAGCCGTTCACCAGAGCAGCCTCCGGCGGGTGTTTTACTATTGAGTGATCGTGTCCTCTGATTCCACCGCCATCGTCCGCCCCGCACGCGCCGTTCAGGGACTGGTCCGCATCCCCGGCGACAAATCCATCTCTCACCGCTACGCCATGCTCGCCGCCATCGCCGGCGGCACCAGCCGCTTCCATAATTTTTCTGCCGCCCGCGACTGCGCCAGCACGCTGGGATGCGTCGCCCAGCTCGGCGCCCAGTGGCGACGCGCCGACGATGGCGCCATCGAAGTCACCGGCCTCGGCCCCAAGCTCAAAGCTCCCACGGGCCCGCTCGACTGCGGCAACTCCGGTTCCACCATGCGCATGCTCAGCGGCATCCTCGCCGGCCAGCCCTTCACCAGCGAACTCTTCGGCGACGAATCCCTCTCCCGCCGTCCCATGGCCCGCATCATCAAGCCGCTTTCCGAGATGGGCGCAAAGATCACTTCGTCCGACGCCGGTCGCCCTCCGCTAAAAATTCATGGTGGCCCGCTCCGCGCCATTCACTACAAGCCCGAAGTCGCCAGCGCCCAGGTGAAATCCTGTGTGTTGTTCGCTGGCTTGTTCGCCGACGGCGAAACGATTGTCGAAGAGCCGATTCGCACCCGCGATCATGGAGAACTCGCGCTCCAGGCCTTCGGGGCAGAAGTCGAGCGCGCCGGCAACCGGGCAAGCATTCGCGGAGGCCAGCCGCTCTCGGCCATCGAAGCCCACGTTCCCGGCGATCTCTCGAGCGCTGCCTTCTTTCTCTGCGCCGCGGCGCTCTTTCCCGGCTCCCACATCTCGCTGCCCGGAATCCTCATGAATCCCACCCGCGCCCGCCTTTTAGACATCCTCATGCAAATGGGATTGAAAATTACCGTCGCCCAGATCGAGCAACACCACGGAGAGCTAGTCGGCACAATCGAAGCCCAAGGCGCGAAATGGCAAGGTGGAACGATCTCTGGAGCCGACACTGCCGCCCTGATTGACGAAATCCCCGTCTTAGCCGCCGTCGCTCCGTACACCGAAAACGGCCTCGAAGTGCGCGATGCCAGAGAATTGCGCGTCAAAGAGTCGGACCGCATAGCCGCCGTCGCCGCTAACCTGCGCAAGATGGGAGCTGACCTAGACGAGCGTCCCGACGGCTTGCGCATCCATGGCCGCCAGCGTCTCCACGGCGCTGAACTCGATTCCTTCGGCGACCACCGCATCGCCATGGCCTTTGCCGTAGCCGCTCTCCGCGCCGAAGGCGAAACCACGATTCACGATGCCGAGGCCGCGGGCGTCTCCTACCCGTCGTTCTTCGACGACCTTAGAACCATCTCCCAGGACTGACGCGGAAAGCTCTCCGCTGTCAGCTCTCAGCAAAGCGAATCTCATCGCGTCCATCACCACGAATTCGACTGGATCCTGGGTATGGGGTACTGGGCGCTGACATTCCCATTTGCTGGCGACTCACGTACACTGCCGACAAGTCGGTTTTGACAGAGAGAGTCGCCCTATGCCCCGGTGCAGCTCCTGCGGTTCGGATGTCCAGCCACGCGCGCGCTTCTGTTCTTCGTGCGGCGCGACGCTGTCCTCCGACAACGTGCCGAGGCTCGCATTAGAGGCTCCTACGCTCACGTCTGATGCGCCCACCGCGCTCAGTCCTGACGATACGCCCACGCTCACGTCGCTCGAACCGCCCGTGGCGCCGACCCCCCGCTCACCGCGACCGGTCTCGAAGTCCAGCCCTCCCAGTTCCTCCGCCGCCCTTAACTACGGACGATTCCTTCCCGGTTCTCTGCTCGCTGAGCGCTATCGCATTGTCGCCCTGCTCGGTCGCGGTGGCATGGGCGAGGTCTACCGCGCCGACGATCTGACGCTTGGCCAACCCGTCGCTCTCAAGTTTCTTCCCGAAGAGGCCGCCAAGGATCCCGCCCTGATCGAGCGCTTCCGGGGCGAAGTTCGCATTGCGCGCAAAGTTTCGCACCCCAACGTCTGCCGGGTCTATGACGTGGGCGAAGTCGAGGGCATGACCTACCTCACCATGGAATACGTGGACGGCGAGGACCTCGCCTCGCTCCTCCGCCGCATCGGCCGCCTGCCCAACGACAAAGCCGTGGATATCGCCCGCCAGCTTTGCGCGGGCCTGGCCGCCGCCCACGCCAGAGGCGTTCTCCACCGCGATCTCAAGCCGGCCAACATCATGCTGGATGGGCGCGGCCAGGCTGTCATTACCGACTTCGGCCTCGCCGCATTCACCGACCAGGCCCACGGCGCTGAGATCCGCAGCGGAACGCCCGCCTATATGTCGCCCGAACAACTAGCGGGCAGGGAAGTCACGGAAAAAAGCGACATCTATGCGCTTGGCCTCGTGCTCTACGAACTCTTTACCGGCAAGCGCGCCTTCAGCGCCGATAATCTCGCCGATCTGGTTCGCTCTCGCGCCGCCGGCGACATCGGCCGCCCGTCGTCTTTCGTCAAAGACCTCGACCCGCTGGTCGAGCGCGTCATCCTGCGCTGCCTCGAACCCGAGCCCGCGAATCGTCCCGCCAACGCGCTCTCCGTCGCCGCAGCCCTGCCTGGCGGAGATCCACTCGCGGCCGCGCTCGCTGCCGGCGAAACGCCTTCTCCCCAGATGGTCGCCGCGGCTGGCGCTATCGAAGGCATGAAGCCGAAGCTCGCGCTGCTGTGCTTGGCCGCTTGCATCCTTGGCATGGCCGCTTGCGTGATTCTTATCACCCACAGCGACGCGCTCGGTCGCAGTGCCCTCGATCAGTCGCCCGACGTGCTCACCCACAGGGCTCGCGACATCGTCGCGCAGCTGGGCTATGATCCGAAGCCGGTTGACTCGGCTGTTGACTTTGATTACGACCTGGACTTTGTCCACTGGGCCGAACAGAGCGACAAGCCCAAACCCGACTGGAGCAAGATCGCTGGCCAACAGCCTTCCGTACTGCGTTTCACTTTTCGCCAAAGTCCGCGTTACATGTCGCCTCTGGAGTTTGAGCGCTCGATGACGCCCGGCATCGTCACCTTCACCGATCCGCCCACCACGCAATCCGGCATGATCAACCTCATACTCGACCCCAGCGGCCGCCTCGTCTATTTGCAGGCGCTACCGGCCGAACTGGACGAAACTCCAGCGCCGGCAAAGCCGGTCGATTGGAATCCGCTGTTCGCTGCTGCTGGCCTCGATCCCTCGAAATTCCAGTCAGTCGCGCCCGAGTGGACCTCACTGGCGAACTCCGATACGCGCGCCGCTTGGACGGGCTTGTGGCCGGGAAGCGGACGAGCTCTGCGCATCGAAGCCGGCGCGTGGCGCGGCAAGCCGGTGTTCTTCCAACTCATCGGACCGTGGACGCGCCCCACACGCATGCGTCCTGAGGACCGAACACTGAGCCAGAAGATCGAGCAGATTGCCGAAGCCATCTTGTTCCTCCTCGTATTGGCAGGCGCATCGGCGCTGGCCCGGCGTCAATACAAGCAGGGCAAAGGCGACCGTCAGGGCGCCTTCCGTCTGGCCTGTTTCGTGTTTGTGGTGCAAATGGCAATCTGGCTGTGCTTTGGACACTTCGTGCCCAACTTGGATGATTTGTTGGGGAGCTTTGCCTTGGCTATCAGTACGGCGCTGTTCACGTCCGGGCTGTCATGGCTTTTCTACATGGCTCTTGAGCCGTATGTTCGCAAGCTCTGGCCGCAAACGATCATTTCCTGGACGCGCCTGGTCGGCGGCCGTGTCCGCGACCCGCTCGTGGGCCGCGATATTTTGTATGGCGTCATGCTCGGCTTGACTTGGGTGGCGATCATCGAAGCCCGGCTTGTCTTTGGCATCGCCCGGTTCAGCATCGCCCCGCAGTTACTGTCCACCGACTTTCTGCTTGGCCTCCGCAGCACTGTCGGCGCGGGGATCTTGAAGGTGCCAGACGGAATTCAGGGCACGCTTTTCTTCTTCATCATTTTGGTCGTCCTTCGTTACTTACTGCGTAACCGCTGGGTCGCCGCCGCCGGCTTTGTTGTGATCTTCACCGTTCTCAGCTCTCTCCGCGATGCTCATCCGTGGATTGCATCGGCAAGCGGCGTGCTCGTCTATGGCATCGCGGCCTTCGCACTCGTCCGCTTCGGCCTGGTCACGCTCGCCGTTGCCGTCTTCGCGGCGGATACCATGCTGAATATGCCAGTGACTTTCGACTTCTCCCGCTGGTATGCCCCGTATGCCATGAGCGTTGCGGTCGGCATCTTGGCGCTGGCGTTGTGGGGGTTCTGGACTGCGCTCGCAGGACAGAAGCTCATCAAGGGCGAGATGCTGGAATGAGGATCGTGTGGGATGGGCGCCTCGAGCGTCCAAGCGATGAAGGTCCCGGTGGAGTGTCGCTACGAGGCCCACCCCATAAACGCCGCGACCACGCCGACGGTGTCAATAAATCCATGTGCCAGTATGCAGACCCACAGGTTGCGTCCCGACAGAATGTACGCCGCCCCTAGCACCAGCCCGGCCATCCCCGAATCCACAATCCCCGCCGGACCTTTGTAGTAGTGCCCGTATCCGAACAGCACAGAGACGATCAGAACCCCCGCCCAATATGCAGCCTTCGATCGTCCGCCCACGTCCGCTGCGCGCGTCACCAGGTAGCCCCGGTATCCGATCTCCTCGCCAAACGCGGCAAACGTCCAGATAATCCCAAGCCATTCGAGCGCGACCCACCAGTGACCCGCGATTTCGTTCATTCCACTTGGCGCTGCCGCCGGAGGCCAGAAGTGTGCAGTGATCGGATCAATCACCAGGCTGCCGAGCAAAATTCTGAGGGCTGCGGCCGCGACCGCAAACAACACAGTCCGTCGCCACGAAACCGGCCACCGCAACCCCATTGCGCTCCATCCGCCGTCGCGCAGCCGCAGCGAAACCAGTCCCAGCACAAACAGGATGGGGACCTCATTGGGAACGACGTGATACACGTTGTGCCCGATCACGATCGCACTGCCGACCAGGAGTTCAGCGAGGGAAAACCAACGCTGCCCCGCCGCCAGTGGATTCTGCTGCAACTGCACCAAGGCATTCTGACTTCGAACAGACGTCTCGCTCGTATTGATCGTTCCGTTCATTTCCCCTCTGTTTCAGCGCATCCAGAAAAGGATCAACCGTGCCGCAATGCGCGCGAGCTGCGGTATTTCCGCACGCACCAGAGCGCAAATCTCGTGGTCAGCATCACCAGCCCGCAACCGAGCACCAGCCCGATGGGCACGATCCACCAACCGAGCAGTTCCCGCGCCCCAGGCGGTGGGGTCGCGAACCCCAGGCGCACCGAGTAGATGAGGTCGCCGCTCTCGCGCCAAATCCACAAACCGCCGGTCTCGGGATGGAATGGTTTCAGCACGCCCACCAGAAAGAAAGCGATTCCGACCGCGTACCCCACCATCGAGCCAAGCAGCGCAAAAAATCCGGCAACACTCAGGCTGGCCCAACGGAACAGGCTCTTCAGGATTTGCAGGGGAAAGCGGCTGACCTCGGCGCGAGCCAGCAGAGCGTCCGTCACGTATTCGCGGGCCAGTTCTTCCGGACTGCCCAGCGCTGCCAGCGCCGCATCCACGCTGGCCCCAGTCGCTTCTCCGCCTTCGGAGGCCTTGTCCGCGATGTGGCTGCGCAGTTCTTCGACGATCTCGCGGATCTCCTCTTGGCTAAGGCCGCGCAAGCCTCCGCGCAACCGGCTCATGTAGGCGTCAACTTTCTGCTGTGCGTCTTTCGGTTGTGCGTCGCTGGCCATCGTCATCTACTTTTACCTCCT
>Ga0187803_10000985_pt1 | contig 11073 bp, 7 predicted proteins | sample NC_wetland_sal_i_2_FD_132425 | JGI IMG/M metagenome (GOLD analysis project Ga0187803, IMG submission 132425) | Wetland sediment microbial communities from Neuse River Estuary, North Carolina, USA - Control_3 | ecosystem: Environmental > Aquatic > Freshwater > Wetlands > Sediment | place: USA...
AGAATCGTCAGGCGCCGCTCCAGGTCTTCCAGATCCAGCTGCCCCGGTGCCTCTAAGAGTGTCTCTGAAGTAGCCAGCGATTCCGCCGCCTTTCGCAAGGAGACCGCGAGGTCTGCCTGGGAGTCCTCGTAGCGGCTAGCCGCCTTCCTCAGCAGTTCGCCATTCCGCTTGAAATAGGCCAGCAAATCCGGGCGCGCAAACGGTTCGCGCGCTTCACTGCGCGTTGGGGATTGCGTCCCCGCGGCGGCCTCTTGTTGTTCCTCCGCCGCCTCCAGCACCGCATCAGTGCAGTACGCCAGGCTCTTCAGCGGCTTACCTGCGCCACGACGCGATCGGTGGTAACTCTCAAACGCCCGGTCGATTCCTTTTAAGGCCGCTTCCAGTGGCACACCTGCCTTCTGCCACGTTTCCATGATCGCCCAATCGAGCGGCGATACCAGAAGGTGCGCCCCGCGCTTCTTCCAGAAGTGTTCTTCGATCTCCGTGAAATAGTTGAAGTAATTCCAATTGTCCATAGCGGGACGGGTTCGACGGGTGCCCCACCCTAGGTTTGTCAGGGTGGGTCTTGGATTTTCTTCTCCGAAACTTAAACTGATAGCTGATTACTTAAAACTTTCTCTTCAGCGTGGCGCCTTCTTCGCTGCGGTGAGATCAGGCTTCGCGATGGCAGGATTGCTCGCCTCGCGATGTGCTTCCGCGGGCTGATTCTTTTCCCATATGTAACGCAATCCCGTTAGCGTCAGGAAATCGTCGACGTGCTGGATGTGTTTCGACCCACGCGCCACCAACCGCGCCTGACCTCCCGTCGCAACCACCACGGGCTCGGCCTTCATCTCCGCCTTGATGCGCGCCAGCATGCCATCGACCATGTCTACCGAGCCGTAGTACAGTCCCGCCTGAATATTCGTCACGGTGTTTGTCCCGATCACTTTGCCTGGGTCTTTAATCTCCACGCGGGGCAAGCGCGCCGTCTGTGAAAACAGCGCCTCGGAAGCTATTCCGATTCCAGGTGCAATCACGCCTCCCAAAAATTCGCATTTCGCGGAAATCACGTCAAAGGTGATCGCCGTGCCAAAATCCACCACGACGCACGGGCCGCCATACTTGTGGAATGCCGCCACTCCATTCACAATACGATCCGCGCCGACTTCCATCGGATTATCCACGTGCACGGACATTCCCGTTTTTACGCCCATCTCCACAAACAGTGCCTTTCTCCCCAGATACAGCCGCGACATCTCAGCCAGGGTCCAGTTCAGCGGCGGCACCACCGAGCTGATGATCACTCCGCCGATCATCTGCTGGTTCAGGCCAGCGAGAGAAAAGAGGTTGCGCGTCAGCACTCCGTATTCGTCCACCGTCTGGGTGCGAGCCGTGGTCAGCCGCCAGTTGGCGATGAGTTCTTCTTCCCGGAACACGCCCAGCACCGTATTGGTGTTGCCCACGTCGATGGTCAGCAGCATCTCTCAGCGAACCTCGGTTACATCTCCCGCAATTACCGTCACCACTGGTCCGTTCTCTCTCGCGACCAGCAGCAGCCCCTCCGGACTGAGCCCCGCGGTGGTGCCTGAGTACGTTTCCAAGCCCGTGTCCACGCGCACGCGCCGCCCCTGGGCGAACGAACTGACAGTTTGGAAGCGCTCCACCACATAGCTCGGGCCCTCGCGCAGAAACTGATTGTAGTCGCTCTCGAATTGCTCCAGCAACCTTGCCAGCAGCTCCAGCCGGTAGGTGAGCCGCCCGGATTCCTTCCGGATTGATGTAGCGCTGGCGGAAAGCTCTGCAGGAAATTTCTCCTGATTGACGTTGATGCCGATTCCCACGATCACGAAGCGCACCGTGTTTGGTTCTGCGTGCATCTCGGTCAAAATGCCGCCGAGTTTCTTGCCATTCAACAGAAGGTCATTGGGCCACTTCAGCTCCGGCACAAGTCCGGTCTGCGCCTGGATGGCCATTTGCGCGGAAATGCCCGCGAGCATGGTCAGGAGCGGCGCTTGCGCCGGGGATAGCCGCGGCCTCAGCAGCACCGTGAAATACAAGCCCATGCCTCGTTCGGAGTGCCAGACTCTTCCCGCCCGTCCTCGGCCCGCCGTTTGCGCTTCGGCCATCACCACGGTGCCTTCGGGCTCGCCCGCGTAGCCCAGCTCCATGGCCACGCGATTGGTCGAATCCGTCTTAAAAAAATGCAAGACCCGCTTCCCGAACAGATTGCCCTTCACCCGTTTGCGTAAAAGGTCCGGTGTGAGAATATCGGGAACTCTTTCCAAAAAATATCCCGAACTGTGCTGGCCCTTCACCTGCACGCCCAGTTTTCGCAGTTGTTCCACCCAACGCCACACCATCGACCGCGAAACGCCAATCTCGCGGGCAATGCGTGTCCCGCTGATGACAATCATGGCGTTTTCCGATAGCAGCGTAAGAAGAGCTGCCAGCCGTCGATCGGTTATTCCTGGTAAAGAAGGTGCTTGGGGCATTCGGCCCTGGTCCTGTGCTTCGTGCGTCCTAGCTTACTTTCACTCAATCCTATCCACAAGCAGGCTCACATCCGCGTTCGGTGCGGAATGCGTGAGCGCACCGGAAGAAAGGTAGTCGGCCCCGGTTTCTGCGTATTCGCGCACATTCGCGAGTGTGATGCCGCCAGAGATTTCCACGATGCAATCCGGCCGGGTCGCACGCACGATCACCACGCAGCGGCGAGCCTGTTCCGGGCTCATGTTGTCGAGCAGCACGGCTTCCGCCCCGGCCGAAAGCGCTTCCTGCAGCTCGCTCTCATTGCGCACTTCGATCTGAATGGAAAGGGAACTCGCTTCCGCTTCCGAAGGCGCCGTGCCAACCGCTTCATATGCCGTCATCGAACGCAGCTTCATCCGCGAAGCGACGTAGCTATGCGCCTGGTCCAGCGCAGCTTTCACGCCGCCGGCAAGAGCGATATGATTTTCTTTCAGCAAAATAGCGTCGAAGAGGCCCATGCGGTGATTTGTTCCGCCACCCATTTTCACGGCGTATTTTTCCAGCAAGCGCAGCCGCGGCGTCGTTTTTCGCGTGTCGCGAATTTTGGCGTGCGTGCCCGCGATCTGTTCAATAAATTGATGCGTCAAGGTCGCAATCCCGCTGAGGCGGCCTAGAAAATTTAGCGCTGTGCGTTCCCCGCTCAATATCGCGCCAGCCCTGCCGTCCAAATATACAAGGTCCTTGCCCTTAGCAACCCTCTGCCCATCCGCCGCACACAGGTCGATCTTCATCTGCGGATCCAGCGCTCGAAAGACCTTTTCGACCAGTTGCAGACCAGCGCATATCAAATCCTGCTTCGCCACGATGTGCGCCTGCGCTTGCGCCTTCTCCGGGACGGTCGCGGCCACGCTCACATCGCCAGCCCCGACATCTTCCGCCAGCGCCGCCGCAATCAATTTTTCAATGCTGCTCGAATTCCAATCCATTCCGTGAGTCCTGCCGCCCTACTGGGTTTCCCTCGTTATGTCATCTCCCAAATCAACTTGAGGGTGCCCCACCCTAGGTTTTTTAGGGTGGGTTCTTACGCTCCAACGTCGCCGCGTTCCTATCTTCGCTCTTGAGCTGCCTCTTCTCTGTGCTCGTTTGTGCCCTCCGCGGCGTCTGCGCTATCTCTATCCCTCTCCCAACGACTTCAACCGATCCGAAATCTTCTTCAATTCGATCCGCTGTCCACTCAACGCCTCTTCCATCTGCTTGATGATCTTTTCCGGCGCCCGGCTGCGGAACGTCTCGTTCCCAAGCTGATTCTCCTTGGAGCCGATGGCCTTCTGCAATCCTTCGATCTCCTTCTTCAGGCGCGCCCGCTCGGCTGCCACATCGATGGTTTCCGCAGCGTAAGTAACACGCACATCAAACGCTGCCGTGGAGCGCACGCCTCCGCCGCCCTCCGCCAGCTTCTCCGAGAGCACTCGAAATTCGGAGAGAATCGCCAGCCGCACGATCCCTTCTTTATTCGCTTCGATGACTCCGCATGCCCACGGATCGGCGCTGAAGAACTCCGACGCCACTTTCTTTTTGGGATCCAGCTTCATTTCTGCGCGAATCGTCCGCAGCGTCTGGATAATCTCCTGGACTAGCCCGTATTCCTTGATGGCCTGAAGATCTTTCCAGGATTCTTTCGGCGAAGGATAAGTATCCAGCGCAATCGATTTCGCTCCGGCCCTCTGCGGCAGTTGATGCCAAAGCTCTTCTGTCAGGAAGGGCATAAACGGGTGCAGCAACCGGAGCGCTGCCTCAAATCCGGCAAAAAGGTTTTTCCAGGCAACGGTGGCGCGGCCACGATCCGCGTTCTGCAGTTCCGGCTTCACCCATTCGATGTACCAGTCGCAGAAATCTCCCCAAAAAAACTGGTAAACGTTTTGCGCTGCCTCATGAAAGCGATAGGCAGCCAGCGCCTCGTTCACTATATTCGAGGTATCCGCCAGCCGGGCGAACAACCAGCGGTCCACTAGCGGAATCTTTCCTTCATAGGCGTGCGGCGCTTGCGCGCGCGTCGCGGGATCGGCCAGTTCCTCCAGCCGTGCTCCACCCTGCTCAAATTTGTCCAGGTTGACGAACAAAAACCGCGCCGCATTCCAAATTTTGTTCGCAAAGGCTTTTGCTCCGCCCAGGCGGTCATCGGTCAGCACAATATCTGTTCCGGGCGCGGCCATCGATGCCAGGCAGAACCGCATCGCGTCGGTTCCATATTCCTCGTTCAGGGCCACCGGATCGAGCCCCGTGCCCTTGGACTTGGACATTTTTTCGCCGCTCGCCGTGCGCACCAGCGAGTGGAGGTACACCACGCGGAACGGCACCTTTCCCGTGAGATGCAGGCCCATCATGATCATGCGCGCCACCCAGAAAAATAGGATGTCGTAAGCGGTCAGCAGCACACTCGTTGGGTAATATTTCTGGAAATCGGGCGTATTCTCGGGCCAGCCCAGCGTCGAAAATGGCCACAGCCCCGAGCTGAACCACGTATCCAGTACATCCGGATCCTGCTGCAATTCCGCCGAACCGCACTTGGGACACTTCGCCGGATCTTCCCGCGCAACAATCACCTCGCCGCATTTCCCGCAGTACCACGCCGGTATCCGGTGTCCCCACCAGAGTTGCCGCGAAAGCGTCCAATCGCGGATATTCCTCATCCAGTTGAAATATTCTTCCCGCCGGTTCTCCGGAATAATCTGGATGTCACCGCGCTCCACCGCAGCAATCGCGGGTTCCGCCAGCGGCTTCATCGAGCAGAACCATTGCGTGGACACGCGCGGCTCCACAATCGTTCGGCTGCGTTCACAGTGCCCGATGGCGTTCATGTGATCGGTAATCTTCTCGATCAATCCCTGCGCATGCAGGTCCTCCACAATTTTCTTCCGCGCCGCGAACCGCTCCAGCCCCGCGTACGCCCCGGCGTTCTCGTTCATGTGCGCATCGTCGGTCATCACGTCGACCTGGGGCAGGTTGTGGCGCTTGCCTGCTTCAAAATCGTTTGGATCGTGCGCCGGCGTAATCTTCACTGCGCCGGTGCCGAATTCGCGGTCCACCATCTCGTCGCCGATGATGGGAATCTCCCGGTTCATGAGAGGCAGGATGGCCTTCTTGCCGATCAAATGTCTGTAACGCTCGTCTTCTGGGTGAACCGCAATCGCCGTATCTCCCAGCATCGTCTCCGGCCGCGTTGTTGCCACCACCAGAAAGTCTTTGGAACCCGCTATCGGATACCGGATGTACCACAGGTGTCCTTGCTTCTCTTCGTGCACCACTTCCAAGTCGCTAAGCACTGTTCGGCAGCCCGGGCACCAGTTCACCATCCGTTTATCGCGGTAGATCAGCCGCTCTTCATACAGCCGTTCAAATACTTCTCTCACTACTCGCGACAATTCCGGCGACAGCGTAAACCTCTCCCGCGACCAGTCGCACGACTCTCCAATCTGCTTCATCTGCCGCTGGATTGTTCCGCCGCTCTCTTCTTTCCATTGCCACACGCGCTTGACGAACTCTTCGCGGCCCAGGTCCCGGTAATGAATCCCCTTGTGGGTCAACTGCCGCACCACCACACGTTGCGTGGAAATTCCCGCATGGTCCGTCCCCGGCAAGTACAGCGTGTTGTATCCGCGCATCCGGTGCCAGCGCGTCAGAATGTCAATTTCGGTGTGGTCCAACATGTGCCCGATGTGCAGCATGCCGGTCACGTTCGGCGGAGGGATAACGATGGAAAAAACCGGCCCCGGCGCGTTGGCGTCGGCCTTAAACAGCTCTTCCTTCACCCAAAACTCCGCCCATCGCGGCTCAATCTGTTTCGGTTCGTACGCTTTGGCGATCTCTCGAGCCATTCCGTCCTCGTCTTTTATCCTGAGGCGCGCTTCCTGCACCCCGGATGGTGTTGCGGAGCGATCCAACCAAGATCGCCGAAGGCTCCCGCACGCACACAAGGGGAACCCTTTTGCTTGCAGGAGAATCTTTGAATATACGGGCAGGCAGTCCAGCGCGTCAATTCGCTCACAACCGGGCAGCCGGTCAGTTCCCGATCATCAGTATTTATTGAGCCTTAGCTCTGCTCTTTAGCGGAAAAGTGGGACGTGAATCACTCTGCAATCGTTCCGCGCATTTGTCGTCTGCGTCCTGTAGTTCGCATCCTAGCAAATCAGAGAACTTCCGTTTCGCTTCAATTTGTGTGTAAGTGTGCAAGATTTGCACGTCGGGTAAACTCAATTCATAAACCTTGAACATCCCGCTGCACTGGCAAATACTGACGGGGACGACTTCCGCCGCTACGAGAATCCTGTCCGATCCAGCAAGCCAATCTACAAAGCCCGTATTAGGGGGCACGGGCACCTCACAGTTAGCAGGTCTGCCGAACGCTCTTTCGACTTTCTTCGACGCATCAACTTTGCTAAGGCCAGTCTGGTCGACGTAGAAAACATACACTCGATAACCGATTCCGCCACCGCCTTCAGTTTGGGTGACCGCGAACGCTTTCGAATCCTGCGACCATAACACTTCGGCATTGAATCCCAGCAATCGTGTACTGAATTTCTTCCCAGCCACGCTGACCGTGAAGGAAAGATACACGCCATCGGGGTCCTTTGGGTCCTGAACCGTTCTGACGGTTAGGAGCTTCCTTCCATCGGGCGACTTAAGTCGTTCCAAGTCACTGTCAAGGGAAACGGCTCGTTTGGAGTAGAGGGTGTGAGGTCCCTCAGGACAAGAATGTTTCCGCTCTGCTGCCACCGCCGCCGACGCAGCAAGCAGAACTGCAAGTGGTGCGAACTTTTTCATGGCATAACATCTTATGCGCATTACTAACGGACTAAAAGGCGTTTTGCCCAACAAAGGGCAGATTTGGAATCTTAACCAGTATTTCAACCGGACCTGTAGGGATCGGCGGAATTGCGAGACTACGATCTCTTGGAATCGATCTCGTCGCGAATAATGGCTTCGATCACCGGCTTGAGAATCTCTTGCGTCACCCGTTGCAAAACATCCGGGTTCATCCTCTGCAGAACTCTTGCCACGAGCTCGTCCATGTTTGGTTGTGCCGGTGCTACCGCCGCTGCTTCTTCGACGGGCGCTGTCGTGGCCGGAGGTTCTTCAACATGTGCGGTCTCTGCCTGCGCTGCTTCCGCGTGAGTTTCTTCCGCGAGATTTGTTGCGGGCGCAGCTTCGGGCGTTTCCCAGCCAGTCTTCCAATTCTTTAGTTCGGGCGCCTCGACGGCGGGTTCGTTCGCTGGTTCCTCCACCGGCGTTTCATTGACCGGAGCCTGTACGTGTGCATCTACATCACCGGCCAGCAGCGGCTCGCTTGAGTAGGCCGACGGAGCTTCCTCAGCGTGCGTTTCGACTTGGGCAGTTGGCTCTTCCGTAGCGTAACCGGCGACATCCTGCGTCTCGTCGACGGAAAGAGCCGCTGGCGCATCCCACGTCGAAGCCAGTTGAGAAGCCTTCTTCGCTTCCAAATCCCAAGCCGTTTCCGGAACTGCGGCCCAGTTCGCTGGTTCCGCGGATTTCGCCTCTTGCGCCGCCGCTGGAGTCAACGGTTCGGCCTGGGCTGCTACCGCTGCGATATCTTTCACTTCCACAATTTTCTTCTCGACATCGGCAGCCACAGCCGCAGCCCAGGCATCCCCGCTGAAGGGACTCTGCCCTTCCGTAGTCTTTGTCGTGACCGTTGCGACCCCTACCGATTGCGCTTCCACAGTTTCTATAAATTCGGGTGGCTTGACCGACTTGGTCCAATGCTCCGGCAGCCCGCTTTGCGCAGGGGAACTTCCATGAAACGCTTCCTCTCTCCAATCGGGAGATGCATTCGAGGGCGTGGCAGCATGCTCAAGCTCCTCGTCTAATCCGCTCGGGTGCCAACCGCCTCGCGGTGTCTCCTCCGCCTCCTCTTTTTCTTCTTCGACCTCGACCTGCTCCTCATTCCATTCGCGCAATGGAGTCAAATCGATCATCGGCTTCGAAGTGAGGATGGGCTCCTCTTCCTCTTCCGGTGTTTCCAGTAAACTGCCGAAAGCAAGAGGCTCCTGGCCTTCCGCGATTTTCAACTGCGGGGGCGCCATGGGGAACTCTTCCACGGGTTCCGGCACTGCTTCGGGGATCGGTTTGGGTGACAGCTCAGCCAGCTTCGAGCTGACTCCCGCATCGAGAATCTCTGCGGCGGAGCGCTTTGGGTGAGCCGCGGGTTTTTCTGCCCCTGATGTTGGGCCCAAAGAAACGCCTGCACGAGCCAGTGCGGACTTCACCATCGAAATTAACGGGTCCGGGGGAACAAATGGCTTCTTCAGCACTCCATCTGCCCCGGAACGTTGTGCTTCCTGCTCATCCAGGGGATCAAACGCTCCCACCAACAGAATTACAGGGATATGGGCAAGGGAAGCATCCTCTTTGACATACCGGCAGACTTCATAGCCATTCCGTACCGGCATGAACACGTCAGCCAAAACCAAGTCCGGACGCAAATCCGAAATCTTACGCACGGCCGCTTCGCCATTGCCTACGGCAACAACTTCGATGCCCTGATCTTTCAGGGCCAGTCCGACCATCTTCTGGATATTACTGTTGTCGTCCGCAACCAGTATCTTGGCCACCAAACGTCCTCCGGGCGGCGCACGCCACCGACACTTCAAGCCTCAAACTTAATTGGAGCACTCAGTTAGGGACGCGTCAATTGCGGTGCCGCCCTCGTGTGTCGGAAGTAGACATGGTTTGTTCCATTTCATAAACCTGTACCAAAGGACAAGGGGTGCGAGCCTCCGCACCCCCTTTGTTCATTCCAAAATGTCCTATTAGCCCCCCGTGCGAGTCCTACCAGGGCAGAATTTTCCTCAGCCCCTTCTTCTTGCTGCTGGACTCCTTCTGTTTGGGAGTCTGGTCGGTTTTCGCCGCATCGGCTTGGGTAGCATCCGCCTTGGCGCTGTCCTCGGTTTTTGCACTATCCGGAGACGTGCCAGTCGGCGCGTTTGCGTCGGCGGCAGCAGTTCCAGTGGTCGAATCGCTGCCCGAATTGGCGTTGGCATCCTCGCTCGAGGCGCCGCTTGTCTGAGTTCCTGCTGGAGCTGCTTCGCCCGGCTTTACCGTGGCCACAATTCCAGTTGTTCCGCCACTTGCTGCGATCGTGGTCTGGTTGCCCCCTTTAAGAATATCGCCGCCGCCCTCGTCGCTCTCCGGTGTCAGAACTGGAGGACCATTCCGCGCGGCCATATGGACATCCGGCCCAGAGTGGAGCAATCCGAATGGCTTGTGGATTAGACTTTCGTGCGGCCGTGGCGTGTTTTGCTCGGCCGTCATCCAGGCCACTGCCTTTGGATCGGCTTGCGGGACCGGCATGCCAAAATCCTTCACCTTGCCCTTGGCAGCGTCAGCGCGGCTCGAAAGTGGATAATTCCTTACAATCTGCGCGTAGTAAGCTCCCGCAAGGTCTTTGCGCTCGCTCTTCTCGAATATGTCACCCAACATCCACAGTGCTGAGTCGGATTTGCTATAGAGCGGGTAGCGGCGCACCAGCGGGATCAGACGTCCAGCGGCGGCGCGGCGATCCCCTTTGACGTAGTAGTAGTAGGCCACGCGATATTGGCCTTCCGCCAGCATTTCCTGGACTTCCCGCAGCCGCTGCTCTGCCTGGGGCACGAGCGGGTCTTTCGGGTACTTCAGCAAAAAAGTCTGGAACTCCTCTTCCGCCGCTATGGCATGGGTAGTATCGCGGTCAGGCTTGGCCATCTCGTTGTAGTTCGCCATGGCAACCTGCATCTGGGCGTAGGCGGCCTCCGGCAGGAAAGGGAAGAACACAATGAAATCCTTGTATCCGTTGATCGCCTGGGTGGTGTTGCTGGTTCCCCCCTCTTTGTAGTACGAATCCGCGATCGCTAGCTTTGCCTTTGCCAAATACTCGCTATCAGGATACGTATTGATCAAGGTCTGCAAGCTAAGCCGTCCCACCTCATGGTGGCCCCGCTTAACATCCGCCATCGCCTTGTCGTACAACTGCTTATCGGGCTCCGCCGTGTTTGAGGCGGCCGTGGACTTATCCACCTTTTTCTTCCTATGGAAGATCTGGGCGGTGCACTGGCTGGCACAAACCAGCATCACGGTGCACATTAGAAAAAGCGCAATTCGCCGCACTCCTCACCTCTCTTTTTCTGCTTGGTACCCGGCCGTAGTTTGTGGCTGGAGCGGGAGTTCCCCGACGCCCGGCTCGGACCTTCTCAAGTATAACCTGAACTTCCGAACAGGTACCGCAAGAAGTTGGTTCCTTCGGATGTACCCTACTGCCGTTCTAGGATGCTCTGGCCCTCCTTTGTGGTTTTCCGGGCCACGGCGTCGCTTCCCGCGGATCGATGGGGGCAAGCCGAAGAGCGCTCCTGGCCGGTCCCCGCCCTCCTGCCATCCGCACAAAATATTTTCGACGTTTTGTAATATCCAATTTGCTCCTCTCTAACTACAATGCTGGCATGCCTTTCGCTGCGGCAAGGGAAGGCCCTACTCATGGAAAAACGAAAATTTCTTTTCGCCTCGCTCTCCAGTTTAATCGGCGATATTGCATGGCAGGTCGTGAAGGAAGGCCACGAAGTCCGCTACTACGTC
>Ga0187803_10000986_pt1 | contig 11073 bp, 7 predicted proteins | sample NC_wetland_sal_i_2_FD_132425 | JGI IMG/M metagenome (GOLD analysis project Ga0187803, IMG submission 132425) | Wetland sediment microbial communities from Neuse River Estuary, North Carolina, USA - Control_3 | ecosystem: Environmental > Aquatic > Freshwater > Wetlands > Sediment | place: USA...
CACATGACAGCCGTCGAGCCGGCGCTTCAGCGGCAGGGCATTGGAAAGAAATTGAAGCTGGCGCAACGCGAATATAGCTTGGCCCGCGGTTTCGATCTGATCGAGTGGACCTTCGATCCTCTGCAGCCCGGAAACGCCAACTTCAACATTGGCCACCTGGGGGCAATAGTGCGCGAATACTTGCCAAATTTTTACGGCACTACAACCAGCGCACTCGATGCCGGTCTGCCCACGGACCGGCTGGTGGCGGAGTGGTGGATTCGGGAGCCTCGTGTTCAGCAGATTCTGGAAGGCCGCCGCCAATCTGCAACCGAAGCACACCGAGCCCGAGTACCTCGCGGCATCCGCGAAATCTGCGCCACCGACGCGGAGGCAGCGCGCCGCATTCAGCGGGAACTTCGCAGAGAGCTGGAGGAGTTGTTCCATCACTCATTCGCCATCACTGGATTCGAGACAGACGCCGACTACGCCATATACATTCTGGAGCGCTATGAGAATCGAGACGATTACGCTGCGAGAGCTTCGCATGCGTCTCAAATCGCCCTTTGAGACCAGCTTCGGGGTGACGCAAGATCGCAGAATTCTGCTGGTCGAGGTGGTGGCGGACGGCGTCAGCGGATGGGGAGAAATCACCAGCCTGGAAAGCCCATTGTTCAATTCGGAAACGACGGATACCGCCTGGCACATTGTGGGCGATTATCTGGCCCCGGCGTTGGTCGGCAAGGAGGTCGCTGCCGCATCGGAACTGCCGACGCTGCTCGCCCCCTTCCGCGGCCACGAAATGGCGAAGGCCGGAGTCGAGAATGCGCTCTGGGATGCGGAAGCAAAACAGAAGCGTGTGCCTCTGCACGCGCTTCTGGGAGGAACACGCCAGGAGATCGCTTGCGGTGTCTCCCTGGGCATCCGCGAAACTCCTGAACAGCTGGTGAGCAAGGTAGAAGAGGAACTCCGGGATGGCTACCAGCGGATCAAACTGAAAATCAAGCCAACGAAGGATCTGGAGTTCGTCGCTGCGGTTCGCAAGGAGTTTCCTGACACGTTGCTCTCGGTCGATGCCAACTCCGCATATGCCCTCAGCGATGCTCCTCATCTGCAAGAGTTGGACGCATTCAATCTGCTCATGATCGAACAGCCACTCCAATGGGACGAGATTCACGAGCACGCCAAATTGCAAGCGCTACTCCGCACTCCAATCTGCCTGGACGAATGCATTATGAACGCACGCCATGCGCAGAGCGCAATCGAGCTCGGCGCTTGCCGGATCATCAATATCAAGCTGGGGCGGGTAGGAGGCCACACCAGCGCGCGCCGCATTCATGATATTTGCATGCAGCACGGCATCCCGGCATGGTGCGGCGGAATGATGGAATCGGGAGTGGGCCGCGCTCACAACATTGCCATGTCGACCCAGCCTGGCTTCACGCTGCCGGGGGATGTTTCCGCGAGCCGGAGATACTGGGCCGAAGACATTGTCGAGCCCGAGGTCGAAGTGAGTCCGAATGGGACGATCCGGGCTCCGCAAACCTCCGGTCTGGGCTTTGATGTAAAGCGCGACTTCGTCGAACGATTGACCGCCCGATCCCGGAGTTGGTCGGCGAAGCGCGACTTGGTTAGCGCGTAGGAAGAACGAATGCTCAAGAGGAATCTCCATTCGGTAAGCGCTGCCGCGCACTGGCTGCTCGGTGTGTGGATTGCAACTGCAAGCCTCTCGCCAAATGTCATCTGGGCACCTAAGCTCCACGCACAAACGGAGCCGGCCGCATCCCCAACGTACGACGTCATTATTCGGAACGGACGAATCATCGATGGCACGGGAAATCCCTGGGTCTCGGGTGATGTCGCCCTCCGGGGCGAACGTATCGCCGCGATTGGCAACCTGGGTGACGCCACGGCCAGGCGCACGATTGACGCCTCCGGTCTGATCGTCTCTCCAGGATTCATCGACATGCTGGGGCAGTCGGAAATGGCCCTGCTGATTGACAACCGCTCGCTCAGTAAGCTGTCGCAAGGCATCACCACCGAGATCACAGGCGAGGGTGATTCAATTGCCCCACAAAATGCGACGACTCTGGCCAGTCTTGCGCCCGAGCTCGAGCGATACCACCTGAAAGTAGACTGGACCACGCTCGACGGCTATTTTACCCGACTGGAGAACTCGGGTACGCCGTTGAACCTTGGCACCTATGTCGGCGCGGCCCAGGTGCGCGAAGCCGTTCTGGGCAGCGCAAATCGGGATCCCTCTCCCGAAGACCTCCAGAAGATGAGGGACCTAGTGGCGCAAGCCATGCGGCAGGGCGCCTTTGGCATCTCGACCGCGCTCATCTATCCGCCCGGCCATTACGCAAAGACGGATGAGCTGGTTGAGCTAGCCAAAGTCGTCGGGGAATACGGGGGAATCTACGCCACCCACATGCGCAGCGAAGGACGGTTTGAGGTTCGCGCCATTGACGAAGCACTGCAGATCGGCCGCGAAGCGCACGTTCCGGTAGAGATCTTCCACCTCAAGGTGATTGGAGAAAGCCGTTGGGGATCCATGCCAAAAATCGTCGCCCAGATCCAGGCGGCGCGCGACTCCGGCCAGGACGTTTCGGCCGACATGTATCCCTATGTAGCCGGTGGCACGGCGCTGGCCGCCAGTCTTCCTCCCTGGGTTGCCGATGGCGGACACGCCAAGCTCCTGGAGAGGCTGCACGATCCGGCCACGCGGTCACGTTTAAAGGAAGAGCTGAAGACCGAACACGATGACTGGGAGAATCTATTTCTGGACAGTGGCGGCGGGCGCGGAGTTCTAATCGCCGGCATACAAAAGCCTGAGCTCAAGCGCTTTGACGGCAAGACGATTGCCGAGATCGCCGACCTAGAAAAGAAGTCCCCGGTGGACGCTCTGCTGGATCTCGTGGTCGAGGACGAGGCCCGCACGGGAGCAATTTACTTCATCGCCAGCGAAGACGATCTACAGTACGGATTGAAACAGCCCTGGACCAGCATCGGGCTGGACGCGAATGAATCGTCGCTCGACGGCCCTCTCTTCGAAGTTCACGATCATCCGCGGGCCTACGGCTCGATGCCTCGATTCCTGGGACATTATGTCCGCGAGCAGCATCTGCTCCCGCTTGAGCAAGCCATAAGAAAAATCACCTCATTGCCTGCACAACGCGAACGTCTGCGCGACCGGGGTTTGCTGAAAGTGGGGTATTTCGCGGACATCACGGTGTTTGACCCGGCAACCATTGTGGACCACGCCACCTACGAAAACCCGGTCCAACTTTCCGAGGGCGTTAAGAATGTTTTCGTCAACGGCCGGCTCGAGTTTGAGAACGGGCGGCTGACCGGAGTTGCCGCGGGGAAGGTCTTGCGTGGACCGGGGTGGAGGCAGGAGCACAAGTGACATGGCGGCCCTCGAGTGCTGTCTTTCCACGCGGTCTGAAAGGACACGGCCCAGAGCCGCGCCGTAAAAGTTTCGCAGAATCTGTCGCAGTCCAAAACAGTTTTCAGCAGCCTGCCAGTTAGGCCGAGGAGGAATGCCGTGAAAGTTCGCTCTACCAACTTATGGCGATGGCTTCGTTTCCACTTCTCTTGGGCGGTCATTGCCGCTCTAACCCTGACCGTATCGGCTTCGGGCCAGAAACCTCAAGCAAATCCTTCGGTCGCGCAGGCCAAGCCGGTGCAGTCGGCCGCGCCGACCGCAAACGGCGCACCGTCCATGAATGCTGATGATCTCGGCGCCTTCCTGGATGGAATCGTGCCACAACAATTGGCAAGGGAGAACATCGCAGGCGCTGTGGTTTCTGTTGTGAAGGACGGGAAGGTCCTTTTCGCGAAGGGATACGGATACTCCGACGTCAAGAAGAAGACGCCCGTTTCCACTACTGACACTCTATTCCGCCCAGGATCGATTTCCAAGCTCTTTACTTGGACGGCTGTCATGCAACTGGTCGAGCAGGGAAAACTCGACCTGGACCGGGATGTGAACGATTATCTCGACTTCAAAATTCCGCCGACTTATCCCAAGCCGATTACGCTGCGCAACATCATGACGCACACTGCCGGATTCGAAGAGACCGCGCAAGAACTCTTCGTTGGCAGCTCCAAGGATCTTAAACCTCTCGGAACATATCTGAGAGAACACCTGCCGGAACGCATTTTCCCTCCGGGCACCACACCGGCCTACTCGAATTACGCGACTACCATGGCGGGATACATCGTGCAGCGGGTTTCCGGACAGGATTACTTTGACTACATTGACGAACACATTCTTAAACCCCTGGAGATGACACATACGACATTCCGGCAGCCCCTTCCCGATCCTCTAGCCCCGATGATGTCCAAAGGGCACGGCTTGGCGTCGGATCCAGCCAAGGACTTCGAGTATGTGGAAGCAGCGCCCGCCGGGAGTTCCTCCACCTCGGCGATGGATATGACACACCTCATGATTGCTCACCTGGAGGAGGGGAAATACGAAGGTGCGCAAATCCTGCGTCCCGAAACCGTCCAACTGATGCACTCACGCCAGTTCGAAAATCTGCCCACCATGAACGCCATGTGCCTCGGCTTTTATGAAGAAACGCGGAATGGACATCGCATCATCGGCCATGGCGGTGACACGGAATATTTTCACAGCGACCTTCATTTGATCCCGGACGAGAATGTCGGCTTCTTTGTGTCATACAACAGCGCCGGGAAAGGGGAGATACGTCCGCGCGAAGCGCTTTGGCACGCGTTCCTGGACCGTTACTTCCCGGTTCAGCTTCCCGAGATCCCGCAGCTCGCCACGGCTGCGCAGGATGCCGACGCCATCTCTGGACACTATCTCTCTAGCCGCCGCGCGGACACCACCGTCCTCCGCATCCTCACGCTCACAGGAGAGGGAAAGGTCTATCGCAACGATGACGGCACAATCAGCGTGGACGAACTGAAGGACGTGAGCGGAGTTCCGATCAAGTTCGGCGAGATCGGCCCGATGCTGTTTCGTAACGTCAATGGTCAGGAGCGACTCGGGTTCAAGCGGGATTATTCGGGGAACACGGTCGGGGACATCGACTTTCCTTTCATGCTTCTTCAGAAAGCGTCGTGGTGGGACAACAGCGCTCTGCAATTGCCGCTGATTGTTGGGTCCTTGAGCATCCTCGTGCTGACGATCTTATTGTGGCCGATCCTGGCTGCCGTTCGATGGCACTACGCCAAGCCGCTCAGCCTTACTCCGGGACAGCGGCGGCTACGACTGCTGGTGCGGCTCGCCTGCGTAGCGCTGGTCGCTTTCGTTGCCGCGTTCGCAGCGTTTTTTGCAGTCGGCGTAAAACATATCGAAGTACTGAGTCCAAGAGGCAATCCCTGGTTGAGGATTATTCAATTGGTGGGCTGGCTGGGGGTACTGGGCGCCCTGATTGCGCTGTACAACGCCGTGAAGGCATGGCAGGACCGCGCCCGCTGGATCTGGAGCCGGGTTGGAGACACGCTCATCGCATTGGCTTGCATTGGGGCGGTGTGCTTCGTCTTCACTTGTCACATGCTGCACTGGAGTTTGCGGTACTAGGCGAAGTCATTCACGGGGTGTCGTGGTCGCGCGGTGAAGAGCAGCAAATTCGGCTGATCACCGTGGACAATCCGCGGCGCTTTTTTGGGTGGCTTAACCACTTAGTTATCAAGTTTGCGTTTTACACGGGAGGGCGGCACGCGAGACGCTCTTTGCGGCGCCAGGCCGCGTAGGCAGGAGCGCCGAGCAGCACGATGGCTATCCCCGCAGCGGCTCGCCCCGGCTGGGTCACGACTGTGTTGACCACCAGGCCCGCGGCGGCAACCATGAACAAGGCAGGAGTAACTGGATACCCCGGGACTCTGTAGGGACGCTGGGCTTCCGGCTCCCGTTTGCGATATACGAATACCGTGCCCGCGGCGAGCGCATAGAAAATCCAACCAATGAACACGACGTAAGTAAGAAGCTGCTCGAAGGTCCCGGTGACGGCCAGAACGGCCGACCAGACGGCACATGCCAGCACCGAAAAGGCGGGGGTCTTGAACCGCGGATGCACCTCTGCTAGGCGCTTGAAGAACAGGCGGTCCGCAGCCATTGCGTAGTAGACCCGCGAAGCCGTGAGCACGATGGCGTTGGCGGCGCTGAAGATCGAGAGCAGGATAGTCAGCGCCACCAGTTTCGCCGCGGCTGGACCGATGACGCGCGAAACCGCCGCGGCTGCCACACGATCGGAGGCGGATACCCCGGCGGGACCGAGCGCGGCGAGGTAGCCGAAATTTGCCAGAAGATAGATGGCAATCAGCGCCGCCGAACCGACAAGAAATGCCAGCGGAAAACTGCGTTGCGGGTGGATAGCTTCACCAGCGCTGAAGGTTGCGTACTGCCACCCCTCGTAGGCCCAGAGCACACTGATCATGGCCAAGCCAAAGCCCGACGCGTATCCGCCCGCGCCCAGGTCGTGCGGCGCAGCGGAAGCAACGGAGGAACCTTTACCGAGCCACATCAGGGCGGACGCCATCAGCACGATGGCGGCTACTTTGACGGCGGTAGTTACGTCCTGCAAGTCTGCGCTTCGGCGTGTGCCGAGCACGTTCACCACGGCGATCACAGTGATCACCAGAACCGAAACCAGCCGCGCCATCCACAGATTCAGCGGGACAAACTCCCCCGCAAAATAATTGCTGAAGGCAACCGCCAAGGTTGCCACCGATCCGGAACTGATCACGAAGAACAGAGTCCATCCGAACAGGAACGCCAGGAACGGGCCAAAACAATCGCGAATATAAACGTAGAGCCCGCCGGCCTGTGGCTTCATGGCGCTGAGTTCCCCGCAGGTGAGCGCGCCCAGCAGTGACAGCAAGCCGCCAGTGAGCCACGCGGCCGTCGCCAGCGGAACGGAGTTGCCCACTTGGCGCAACACGGCGCCGGGAACTAGAAAGATTCCCGATCCGATCACAGTGCCGATGACCAAGACCACCAGGTCGCGAAAACCCAGCACGCGAGCGAGTCGGCCTTGGTGAGAGTCCACTTGCGCTGCTACAGTCCTTTCAGCCCTCGCTGGCACACTGATTCCTCCTCTGGCAAACGGAGTCTCTTATTACCACGGTTCGCACCGGTGTGCAACGAATGATGATAGAGGTGAGATTACTACATCACCTGATGTATCAGAACTGCGCCGCAAATTACGGGTTTTTCCGCTACTGCGCACCATCATAATTTGTGTTCGCCGGAGGTGGTTGTCCCAGGAAGTTCGTAGCTAAACGCTTGTCGGAATTTCTGCTCGCCCGGGTTGCGGTCCTGCCCCTGTCCGCCCAGACCGGGCCGCCGCCAGATCTCGAAGGTTACGTCTCTCGCGCCGAGGGTGTGTTCCTCATGTCGGAGCACATCAACAATGTTCTTAATTCGGTTCCGACGCCTTGCTGCTCGAATAGTGTCTGCGCCAAGAGCAGCGCGTCGATGAGGTCCGTATAACGATAACTTGGCTCAACCTTGGCACTCCGAGCTTTCCAAGCTCGCACGAGTCCCGTTCTTCGCGCGGCCAACCCCTCGCCGAAATAACCCGCGTCGGCCGAACTGTCGCCGAGTGCAGGATGTCCGGCTGTGTGAAACTGTGGTCGGTTATGCCGATGACAGTCACGCGGGAAATTAAGCAGCGTGGTCACCCGCGCGGCCACTCGGATGGATCATGAGCGTCGGGTGTGCCCAAAATTTTGCCTAGTGTCACGATCTCAACCGATTGACCCCCCTGAGCTCCGTCAAAGAGCGCGCGTATCTTCGCCTAGAAGCAAAACGGGCATCCTTGCGGATGCCCGCTACGGAACACTAGCCAGAATTTCGCGGCGCGAACCTTCCTCGCCCCCGAGCTTACGCCCTTGCGCCCACGGCAGCCGGCTCGGGCCCAGAGGCTGCTCTCTCCTCGCCGTTGGCCTTCTGTTGCTGCGGCTGTCCACCCTTGCGGATGTCGATGCCGCCCTTGAAGAAGGCGCCGTCTTCGATGGAGATGCGGGAAGCGATAACGTCGCCGGTGAGCGAGCCATCGCTGCGGATATCCACGCGGTCGCTGGCGGTGAGATTGCCGCGAACTTTGCCCAGCACGACGATCTCGCGGGCGTTGATGTTGGCGGCGACAACTCCGTTGCGGCCGACGGTGACGCGGTTGCCGGAAAGATTGATCGAGCCCTCCACCCGGCCGTCAATGTAGAGCGACTCGGACCCGGTGACTTCCCCCTTGATCACGAGCGACTTGCCGATGGTGGCCTGGTCGGCGGTGGTGGTCGTGACCGGCCGCGGTGCGGCAGGTTCGGACGCGGCCATGCTAGGGGCACTGGGAATAGACGTTGTGGGGCGCTCCGGCTCGGCCGGGCGGGCCGGAGTCTGTGGCTGATTGGTCGGCTTCCACATGGGGTAAAAGATTCCTTTCCTATTGGGATTAGGGGTTACAAGCCGCACGTTCGTGACCAAAACGAATTGTACTCCCGCGTCTCAAAGTGAGCGCTGTGGAAAAGCCTTTATTTTCAAATCGGTAGTTCCTCAGATGATACCCGAGACCGGGTACTGGGACCCGTGGCCAGCCTCGGCAAACTGCATCGTTTCTTCTCTTGCGCATGTAAGGATTCCCGGAAAAATGGCCCGACCGTACCCTTCCACAGGGTCTGCGGGTTATGCTCTTAGAGTCGAAGATTTATCGAAAACGGATGGGCGCCTAGCACGTCTAATTGCAGGAGTCGCGCCACCCGGGGATCCGAGCACTATTCTGATTTGATCTGGAGCAAAGCATGTTAGAACCCGTTGTTACGCCTGCAGCATTGACGATCGCGCGGCCTGAGCCGGGCGAGTATGCGCCTTACTATGGCCGCTACATTTCGCTGGTACTGGGGGCCGATATTCTGGGAACGCTCGATTCGCAGCGGCGACAGATGATGCTGCTTCTCTCGGGACGCGACGAAAGCGATGGCGATTTTCGCTACGCCCCCGAGAAGTGGAGTGCGAAAGAGGTGCTGGGCCACATCTGCGATACGGAGCGCATCTTCGCCTATCGTGCGCTGCGGATTGCGCGCGCCGGCCGGACGGCGATCGAGGGCTTTGAGCAGGATGACTATGTGAGGAACGGCCCGTTTGCGCGTGCTCCAATGCCGGAGATCATCGAGGACTACATCGCGGTGCGGCGGGCCACGCTGACCCTGCTGCGCAATCTGGAAGAGGGCGCGTGGGCGCGGCGGGGCGTGGCCAACAAGAATGAAATTACGGTGCGAGCGCTGGCCTACATCATTGCCGGGCATGAACTGCATCATCGCAGGATTCTGGAGGAGAAGTACTTTTCAGGCCTTGGGTCTTAGGGTCTTGGGTCATAAGGTCTTGGGTCTTAGGTCTTAGGTGCCCCAAGACTGCATGGCCAAAGACCTAACGCCCAAGACCCAAGACCCGTTCTTTCCATGTCCCAAAGCGCACTGACAGAGTTGCTTCGCGGCAAGGGCTCGCACGCTGACCCGCTGGCGTGCGTGGAGGATATTTCCGCCGAGCTGGCGGCACGGCAGGTGGCGGGATTTCCCCACTCCATCGGGCAGATTGTCTTCCACATGAACTACTGGATGAGCTACGATCTGCGACGCATGCGCGGCGAGCGGCCGAAATATCCCGAGCACAATGCAGAGAGCTTTCCCCCTGGACCATCGCCGGCGGACGGCGCCGAATGGGACCGGCTCAGGAGGGATTTCGCCTGGTTCCTGGCCGAGCACGCCCGCCTGGCGGAGTCGTCGCGGGCGGAGCTTGAGCGCGAGATTGAACCCATGCACGAGAAGCACAATGAAATCGAGGGGACGCTCGAAGCGATGTTGTGGCAGACGGTTGTGCACAACAGCTATCACGTGGGGCAGATCGCGATGCTGCGGCGGGTGCTGGGGGCGTGGCCGCCGCGCGCGGGCGGAGATACGTGGTGAGTGGAGAAAGCTGTCATTAGCCGTTCGTCGTTGGTCGTTCGTCGTTGGCCACGTTACTCCCGTCTTTAGCGCGCTTGGGGTATGCTGACGCTGACACTCAGTTGAATCGGCTAAAGGCTAACGACTAGCGACACAACGACCACCTGACGCTTCAATGCTCTCCGATTCCATCATTCTCAAACACATTGCGCGGCAGGCGAAGCGCGCGGCGGGATTCAAGCAACTCGTGCGCGAGCTTGGGCTGCATGGCGACGAACGCCGCGAGCTCGATGAGCGCCTGCAGAAGCTGGTCGCTGGCGGGGCGCTGATTGCGCTCGGCGCCGAGCGATATGCGTTACCGCAGGCTACTGCAGACAAGAATCTTGTCGCCGGGCGGCTCACCATGCATCGCGACGGGTTCGGCTTCGTCATTCCGGACGCTGCGTCGCTGCCGGCATCGCTCAAATCGCGCCTGGCGGGCGATATCTTCATTGCGCCCCATCTGATCGGCAACGCCATGCACGGAGATCGCGTGCTGGTCGAGATCAGCAGTGTGCGGCCCGATGGCCGCGCCGAAGGCCGCATTGTGCGGCCAGTGGCGCGCGCACATCCCACCGTGGTGGGAATTTTCCACTATGGCGGGCGGCGCAACTACGTCACGCCCATGGATGCGAAGATCACGCAGGAAATCGTGATTCCGGCGGGGATGGAGAAACCTAAAGCCTTCACCGCAGAGGGCGCAGGGAACGCAGAGGGATTGAGGACGAAAAAACGATCCGTCGACCGCGTGCTGGGAGAGGAGGCGTCGCAGCGGACAGAATGGGAGAACGGCCAAAAAGACGATCTGGAAGGCTCGGTGGTGGATGTAGAGATCACCGACTGGCCATCGCCGACGCAGAGTCCGCGGGGGTGGGTGATCGAAATTCTGGGGCGGGAAGATGATTTTGGCGTGGACGTCGAAATCATGATTCGCAAGTTTCACCTGCCTCACCGGTTTCCGGCGGAGGCGATTGAGGAAGCTCAGGATGTGGCAGCGGTGATTTCGACGCACGAATTGCACCGACGGCGCGATTTCCGGGCGCTGCCCATCGTCACCATTGACGGTGAGACGGCGCGTGACTTCGATGACGCGGTCTTCGTGCGCAGGCTGGAGAACAGCAACTTCGAATTGCAGGTGCACATTGC
>Ga0187803_10000987_pt1 | contig 11068 bp, 5 predicted proteins | sample NC_wetland_sal_i_2_FD_132425 | JGI IMG/M metagenome (GOLD analysis project Ga0187803, IMG submission 132425) | Wetland sediment microbial communities from Neuse River Estuary, North Carolina, USA - Control_3 | ecosystem: Environmental > Aquatic > Freshwater > Wetlands > Sediment | place: USA...
CGAAATCGGGATTCGTATGGCCCTGGGCGCGGAACGCAAAAACGTGCTCGGCCTCGTGATGCGCGGGGCGCTGGTGCAAGTGGCCATCGGGCTCGCAATCGGGATCCCGCTGGCTCTCGCCGGTGGCCGATTCGCTGCCAGCCAGCTTTACGGCGTGAAGAGCTACGACCCTGCAATTCTTGCTTTGGCCGTCGTCATCCTAGCCGCATGTACCGTGGTGGCCGGCCTTGTGCCCGCGCGCCGGGCGGCTTCGATTGAGCCGATGCAGGCGCTGCGAAACGAATAATTTTCGATTTTCGATTGCCGATTGACGGAAAACGGAGCTTGAATTCTGAAACTCGAACCTTGCACAAATCGAGTTCTTGCAATCGAAAATCGACAATCGAAAATCGCCAATAGCCTGATTTGAGGAGCGGCCATGACAACGCTTGCTCAAGACCTTCGCTACGGCGTTCGGACGCTGGCAAGGAATCCCGGTTTTACGGCGGTGGCTGTGCTCACCCTGGCCCTCGGTATTGGGGCGAACGCGGCCATGTTCAGTGTGGTTTACGGCGTGCTTTTGCGCCCGTTGCCGTATCCGAATCCCGAGCGGATTGTCCAGGTTTCGCGCACCTCTCACGGCGAATATGCGTTTTCAGGATTCACCGCTGACGCCTGGGATTTCTGGAACGCTCACCGCGAGCCTTTTGAGCACATCGCCGCCTCCACCGGCGTCGACTTTAACCTGAGCGGCACCGGAAGGCCGCAGCATCTGCGAGCGTTGAGAGTTTCGCCGCAATATTTCGACGTTTACGGAGTTCAACCATTCCTCGGCCGAAAGTTCAGTGCTGAAGACGACCACTTTGGCGGGCCTTCAGTGGCGGTCCTGAACTACGGACTTTGGAAGGAACATTTTAACGGCGACCCGAATGCCATTGGCCGCAGCATTCTTTTGGATAAGGTTCCTTATACGGTGATTGGCGTGATGTCCGCTGGCTTTGACAGCATTCCCCGCGCCGAGTTGTGGACCACCATTGAGCCAGTGCGCCATACGATTGGCCGTGGCCAGAATTTCACGGTGATAGCCCGGCTGAACTCGCAGTTTTCGGCACATCAGGCGAATAGTTATCTGGCCGGCGTCACGCCTTCCTTCGTGCAGCAGAACTATCAATGGGTGCCGGAGGAGAAGAGAATATTCATAAGCTTTATCGCTGCGCCGTACGGTTTCGTAATCTCGAATGACGTTCGCACGCCCCTGCTGGTGCTCTTCGCGGCCATCGGATTTGTCCTGCTGATTGCATGTGTGAACGTGGCCAACCTGCTGCTCGCTCGCACCGCGGCAAGGGGCCGCGAGATCGCCCTGCGCACGGCGCTGGGCGCAGGCCGAGGGCGCATCTTGCGCCAGCTTCTGACGGAGAGCATCCTTCTCGCCCTGGCGGGCGCGGTCGTGGGTTTGTTGATTGCCTTTTGGGGCTTGAATTCGCTTCTGGGTCTCGCCCCGGACGTGCTGCCTCGCGCGCAGGACGTGGAACTGAACGGCTGGGCGTTGATTTTCACAGGTGGCGTGGCGCTGCTCACCGGGATTCTTTTCGGGCTTGCTCCCGCTTTGCAGGCATCCCACGCCAATTTGAATGAGTCGCTGCGAGAAGGCGAAGCGAGGGTCACGTTCAGCCTTCGACGGCGGCGGCTGAGCGCAGCTATGGTTTCGGCGGAAGTCGCTTTGTCGTTGGTTCTTCTGGTCGGCTCCGGGTTGCTTATCCGGACGTTTTCCAGTTTGCTGCGCACCAACGCAGGCTTTGACCCCCACGGTTTGTTGACCCTGGAAATCTGGACGACCGGCTCGAAATACCCATCCATGCCCGCGCTCGCCAATTTCTACGACGAAGTGGTGAGGCGCATTGAGTCGATTCCGGGTGTCAAGACGGCGGCCGTGGTGGGCGCTGGGACACCCCTGGAACGAGGCGTCAATGACAATCCCGGAGTGCGGGTTGACGGTCACCTGGAGACTCCCTCCGTAGATATCCGTGAGGTCACGCCGGAGTACTTCGCTACTTTGGGCGTTCCGCTGCTGGCTGGCCGGGTCTTTGCTCCATCGGATTCGGCTGATTCCGCGAAGGTATCCATCATCAACGCGGCTTTCGCGCAGCAGTACTTTCCCAAGCGGAACCCCGTGGGCCAACATCTGTTGCTGGGCAAGATTGATACGGAGATAGTGGGCGTGGTAGGGGACGTAAGGTCAAGCATGAACGCGCCTGCCCCTCCAACCCATTTCCTGCCCATGCCGCAAATGGATTTCGAATCCGATCAACTCTTTCAGGGTTGGTTTCCGGTTTCCGTTCTGGTTCGGACGGCGGTGAATCCGCTCACGCTGAGCCATGAGGTCGAATCGGCGCTCAGCGATGCAGACCCGAACATTCCCATTGGTCATGTGAGGTCAATGGAGGAGGTGCTTTCAGTTTCTTTGGCATTTCAGCGCTTTCTCATGACCCTTATGACCGTCTTTGCGGGTTTGGCGCTTCTGCTGGCGGCAATCGGCATCTACGGGGTGCTTTCTTACTGGGTTCGACAGCGCACCAACGAAATCGGAATTCGAATGGCGCTTGGCGCCGCGCGGCGCGACGTCTTGGGGATGGTCGTAAAGCAGGGCGCGATCCTGGGAGGCCTCGGAATCGCCATCGGCCTGGTCGCTGCCTTCGGATTGACCCGATTGATGGCAAGTTTGCTCTACGGCGTGCGCCCTGCAGACCCGCTGACGTTTGCCGTTGTCTCTCTCGCGCTCGCCGGCGTGGCGCTGCTCGCGAGCTATATTCCAGCACGGAAAGCGATGAAGGTGGACCCGATCGTGGCCCTTCGGCATGAATGATGAGTGGTGAAAAGTGAATGATGAATTGCCGATTGTCGATTGCCGATTGCAATCGTCAATCGGCAATCGAAAATCGGCAATTTCGGTCGGCTAACCGATCGCAACATTCATCGTCTATAGCCTCAAGGGGAGGTCGTACTTATGAACAATCAGCGGTTCCTTTCGTGTGCGGTTGTGCTGGCGGGCGTGGCCACGCTGGTGATGTGGGCCGGCAGTTTGAGGGCAAAGCACTGGAATTCGGGGCTCTCAACCAACAGCCACGGCCCGATCAACTCTTGCGACGATCTCGATTTCAATTTTGATGACCATGAGGCCGTGCGTACTGAGGACCATTTCAACCTTCCGAGCTCCGCTTCGCCGCTGGAAGTCACCGCGGCGATGAACGGCGGACTGGAAGTGATCGGTTGGGACGGGAAGGGCTATGACATCGCCGCCTGCAAGGCGGCGGCCGCCGAGGATCTCCTGAAGGATGTTTCGATTTCCACTCAGAGCGGGCGCGTGACGGCTCACGGTCCGGCGGGAGACAATTGGACGGTGTACTTCATCATCAAAGCACCCAACGACTCTGCCATGCATCTTGAGGCCCATAACGGCCCCATTGCGTTGCGCAATATCGGAGCCAAGATTGAAGCGCGAAGCGTCAACGGCCCCATCTCCTTGAAGGACGTCACGGGAGAGGTGGCGGCCCAGACGCAGAATGGCCCCATCAGCCTGGAAGGCAGCGGTGGGAATCTCCAACTCGAAACGCAGAATGGTCCTATCAGCGTCGCTGTAGCCGGCGCCAATTGGAGCTCGGGAGAGGTCACGGCTCGCACTCATAATGGACCGCTTGACCTTCGTTTGCCGGACAATTTCACATCGGGAGTCCGAGTGGAAATGTCGGGGCATTCTCCGGTGCGTTGCCGCGCCGCCCAGTGCCGCAGCGGACAGCGCACGTGGGATGACGAAAACCGTTATATTGAATTCGGTGGATCGTCGCCGCTGATCAAAATGTCGACTGAAAACGGGCCAGTAAACGTCGATTCCGGGGCGAACGAACCTTAGGAAGCATTGGGTGATTGTGCGATTGTGTGATTGAGCGATTGCTCGACGAAGCGAATCGTCGGACGTTGGTTCTTCAATCACTCAATCACCAAATCGCTCAATCACTCAATTTGAGACTCACAGAAGGCCTCCCATGAGAACACTTATCCAAGACCTCCGCTACGCCTTCCGAGTGCTGAGCAAGAGCCCCGGCTTCGCCGCCGTGGCCGTGCTCACACTCGCGTTGGGCATCGGCGTGAATACGGCGATTTTCAGCGTGGTGAACGCCGTCATCCTGAAACCCTTGCCTTATCCGGACTCCTCGCGGCTGGTGACAATCTGGGTAACCGAGCCCAGCGGGCCGGGAAATCTGTATCCGGACACTGGCCCGGACTTGGTGGACTGGAAGGCGCAAAACAAAGTTTTTGACGGCATGGCGGGCGTCACCATCACTGGCGCGACGCTGACGGGCACATCCGAGCCGCTCCAGCTTCAGGGTTTCGAAGTCTCGCCTGAGATCTTTCCGCTGCTCGGCGGCGCGCCGTTGCTCGGGCGCAATTTCTCGGCGGAGGAAACGCAGCCGGGGCACGACGGCGTGGTCATCTTGAGCTACGGTTTATGGCAGCGCGCCTTCGGCGGAGAACGCAAAGTCCTTGGCAGCAAAATCACTCTGGATGGCCAACCTTATATCGTGGCGGGCGTGATGGCGCGCGATTTCCGGTTCCCGCTGATTTGGGGCATTAAGCCCGAGTTCTGGATTCCTCTCAACCTTCAGCGATATGAGTGGCGGAAATCGCGGGGCAACCACTGGATGTGGGTGATTGCTCGCATGAAAGATGGCGTCAAGATGGACCGCGCCAAGGCGGATATGGAAACGCTTTCCAACCGGCTCGCGCAACAATACGCGGACACCAACACCGGCGTCACGGCCAAGGTCGTCGGCCTGCAAGAACGATTAACCCAGCAAGTGCGTCCGGCTCTGCTGGTGCTCTTTTCCACGGTGGGATTTCTGATGCTCATCGCTTGCGTTAACGTGGCCAATCTGATGCTCGCCAAGGCCGTGGGACGCCAGCACGAGATTGCGGTGTGCGTCGCAGTTGGTTGCAGCCGCCGGCGGCTGATCCGGCAATTGCTGACGGAGAGTGTGCTGCTCTTTGTGGTGGGCGGAGCAGCGGGAGTCTTGGTGGGCTGGGGCGCTTTGCGCCTGCTCCTCGACGCGGCTCCACGCGGTTATATTCCACCCATCATCTCTGTCAGGTTGGACGCGCCGGTCTTTCTCTTCACGTTTCTCGTGGCCTTTGTCGCTGGCAGTTTGGCGGGACTGGTCCCGGCGATTCAAGTGTCAAAACCCAATCTCCACGATACGCTCAAAGAGAGCACACGGGCCGTGAGCACATCGCATCGGTTGTCGCGCAGCCTGTTGACCGCGGGCGAAATCGCGCTCGCCTTGATGATGTCGGTGGGTGCGGGCCTCGCCATCAAGAGCATGGTCCGGCTCCTCGGCGTACAACCTGGCTTTGACTCGCGCAATGTTCTGACCGCTCGCCTGTCGCTGCCCGAGGCGAAGTATTCCAATCCTGACTGCCGAACGAAGAGCGGCCCTTGTGCGGATGATAAGTACGCCTTCTTTTTTCAGAGGGCACAAGAGCGCCTTCAGACCCTGCCCGGCGTGACCTCAGTTTCATTTACGTCGACGCTGCCGCTGGAGGGCGGATCGAATGGCGTGATTTATGTCGAGGGTCAGCCAGCGCCCAAGAATATGTGGTCAAGCCCGCTGGTCGAGTGGTGCACAGTGATGCCTGGCTACTTCCGCACGATGCGGATTCCGTTGCTTAAAGGACGCGACTTTACGCCACATGACGACACAGAGGCGCCACAAGTCGCCATCATCAATGAGACGATGGCCAACCGATTCTGGCCAAACCGGGATCCCATCGGCAAACACTTCTCCCACGATTATCAAAAACCTAAATGGATTACGGTGGTAGGTGTGGTGGGCGATGTGCGTGAATACGGACTCGACCAGGACCAGCCTGCGCCTGAGGCCTACTTCCCAGAGTTTCAGGGTATGGACTCGGGGCTGCTCTTGGTCGCGCGAACATCGACGCCGCCGCTCAGTCAGGTTTCGGCAGTGAGCGCGGCGGTTCATGAGCTTGACAGCCAATTGCCGGTCTATGACCCGCGCGAACTCTCGGCCGTGGTTTTTCAATCCTCGGCCGAGCAGCGATTTGTGGCCCTGCTGCTGGGTCTATTCGCCGGCCTGGCCCTGGTGCTGGCGGCGGTGGGCATCTATGGCGTGATCGCGCACTCCGTGGCGCAGCGCACGCACGAGATTGGAATTCGCATGGCGCTGGGCGCGGGCAGCCGCCGGGTTTTGAAGATGGTGTTGGGCGAAGGTCTGCGAATTGCATCCGGCGGAGTGGTGGTTGGCCTTGCAGGCGCGTGGGGATTGACCCGCTTCATAGCCAGCTTGCTCTACGGAGTGAAACCGACCGATCCCGCCACCTTTGCTCTTGCGCCTTTGGTCCTTGTTCTCGTCGCGCTCGTCGCGTGTTACGTGCCTGCGTGGAGGGCGACGAAAGTGGACCCGACGGTGGCGCTTCGCTACGAATAAATTATGAATTATACATTATGAATAATGAATTCTGGGATTCGCCGCAGGCGCCCTTTTCCTCATTCATAATTCAGCATTCATAATTCATAATTCCCCGTCGGCGATTTCCGTTACCACGGAATACAGTTCGCGGGCCAATTCCGCCTCGACGGGCTGCCGAAACTTCAATCGCTTCTCGAAAGGCGACTGAATGTGTACCACCAGCTCAGAATGCGGCCACGATACTTCCACCACAAATTCTTGAGGCCTTGAATCCAGCGCGCGGTGTAGCGCTTGCTTCACCACATCATCGAACTGCTTCGGTAACACTCCCGTGATTTGTACAGGCATGATTCCTCTGATGAGGGAATTCTACCGCGATCTTGGATTTTAGATTAGTCCTTTGTCCGATGTCAGTAGTCTGCTGTCCGTGGCGCTGCACCGGTTCTGCCCTGTTCTAGGCAACTGACAATGAACAAAGGGTTAATCCAAAACCAAAATCAATTGACGCCTCAATCAGCTTGTTTGATCGGCGAACTGGTGTTATCTTTTGGGACAAGGGGTGGGCACCGACGTGGCGTCGCCGCAGAGCATCGCGCAGAGTCTTCCGATCTTCGAAAAGCTCTTCGAATTTTCTCCTGACGCAATTGTGGTCACCGGGAGCGATGGGAAGATTGTCCAAGCCAGCAGCCAAGTGGAGAAGATCTTCGGCTACAGCCGGGACGAGGTGCTCGGCCAGCCCGTGGAAATGCTCGTGCCGGAGCGATTTCGCAGGACACACTCAACCGATCGGGAGAACTACAGCGCCGCGCCGCGCACCCGCGCCATGGGAGCAGGCCTGGAGCTTTACGGCAGACGAAAAGACGGCACCGAATTTCCGGTGGACATCATGCTGAGCCCGGCGGAAATGGATGAAGGCCGGTTTGTAATCGCCGTGGTGCGGGACATCACTGACCGCAAGCGCGCGGAAGAAGCCATCCATGAGTTCCAGCAGCGCTTCCAGTCGCTGGTGGAGAGTGTGAAAGATTACGCCATCTTCATGATGGATCTCGAGGGCCGCATTACCAGTTGGAATTCGGGGGCGCAGCGCATCAAAGGCTACACGGCCAACGAGATTGTGGGCCAGCACTTCTCTCGGTTCTACACCGATGAGGACGTGAAGCGCGGCAAGCCGCAGCAGGCACTGGTGGTTGCCGCAGAGTACGGCCGCTTTGAAGACGAGGGCTGGCGGGTGCGCAAAGACGGGTCACAGTTCTGGGCAAACGTTACCATCAGCGCGCTGCGCGACCCGTCAGGAAACCTGCGCGGTTTCTCCAAGGTGACGCGCGACTTCACGGAGCGCAAGCAGGCCGAAGAAGCTCTAGTGCTGGAAATCTCGAACGCCCTGATTTCGAACCTCGACTATCGCAAGCTCTTGGCGGCCATTGGGGCCAGCATCCGACTAGTGAAGCCGCATTTCTATGCAAGCATGGCGCTTTATGACGCCGCGTCCAAGAAGCTCCGCATGCAGGTGCTGACCGCCCCGACGGCAGCCATCGTAAGCGAACGCGACGTGCTGATGCCGGTGGAAGGGTCGCCAGCGGGATGGGTCTTCTCTCGGCGGGAGCCGCTCTTGCTGAACAGGGTGGACGCCAGCCAATACGCTCCGGAGGTCAAGGAGCGGCTGGAAATGCTGGGAGTGAAATCCGGCTGCTGGCTTCCCCTCACCAGCCAGGGGCGCGTGCTGGGGACCCTGGTGGTGGCCAGCGAACAGCCCGACGCATTCACCGACAAGGATATGCACCTTCTGATTCAAGTGGCCAACCAGGTGGCCGTCGCCGTGGACAATGCTTTGTCCTTCCAGCAAGTTGCCGAAACGCAAAAGAAGTTGGTGGAGGAGAAGCTCTATCTCGAGGAAGAACTATCCACCGAATACAACTTCGAGGAGATTATTGGTGAGAGTCCTGGACTGAAGCGCGTTTTGAAGCAGGTGGAAACCGTCGCACCGACTGACGCCACGGCGCTCATTCTCGGCGAGACGGGAACGGGCAAGGAGCTGATCGCCCGCGCCATCCATCACCTGAGCACCCGCCGCGAGCGCACCTTCGTGAAACTGAACTGTGCAGCCATTCCCACCGGGCTACTGGAGAGCGAACTTTTCGGCCATGAGCGCGGCGCTTTCACCGGCGCCATCTCGCAGAAGATCGGACGCCTGGAGCTGGCCCACCAGGGCACTTTGTTTCTAGACGAAGTGGGAGATATTCCGCTCGAGCTTCAGCCCAAATTGCTGCGCGCCCTGCAGGAAGGCGAGTTCGAGCGCTTGGGCAGCACGCGCACCATTCCCGTGGACGTGCGGTTGATCGCGGCCACCAATCGCGAACTGGCCCAGATGATGGAGCGCGGCCAGTTTCGCAGCGACCTCTATTATCGCCTGCGCGTGTTTCCCATCACTATGCCGCCGCTGCGCCAGCGTCCCGGCGACATTCCGATTCTCGTTCGCTACTTCACCCAGAAGCACTCCCAACGCATGAGAAAGCGAATTGAAATCATCCCGCCTGAAACCATGGACGTTCTCTCGAGCTGGCATTGGCCGGGGAACGTTCGTGAATTGGAGAATTTTATCGAGCGCGGCGTGATCCTCTCACAAGGTCCGGTGCTGCGCCTGCCGCTGGCCGAGCTGAAGCAAGCATACGAAACGGAGCAACCTGGTTCCCAAACCCTCGAGGCCCAGGAGCGAGAACACATCCTTCGGGTGCTGCGCGAAACAAAGGGGGTTATCGGCGGTCCCAAAGGCGCCGCCGCCCTCCTGGGACTGAAACGAACTACATTGAATTCCAAGATGGAGAAGTTGGGCATCTCGCGCAAGGACCTGTGACGCGGTTGCGCCTCCCAGCGAATCCGTAATCGCGTTCCATCACCACTCAAATTCGTCGATGCGCTCGACCATCTATACCACAAAGAGAATACAGCTACCTAAGCCTCTCCGCCTGTGGCAGTGGCCTGGCCTGCCGAGGAAGACCCCAAGACTTCTCCCACCTTGCGTGCGAGAGCGCTGGGAGTGAAGGGCTTTTGAAGAAACGCAGTGCCGTGCTCCAGCACGCCATTGTGAACGATCCCCTCGCTTGTATAGCCGGACATGAACAACACTCGCAAGTCGGGATAGAGCACCGTAAGGCGCGTGGCGAGCTCGCGCCCGCTCATCTGGGGCATAATCACGTCAGTCACCAGCATGTGGATAGCGCCCTGGTGCGATTTCGAAAGGGCTATCGCCTCGTCCCCGCGCGCCGCTTCAATCACGCGATAGCCGCTCTGGGTGAGAACCTGTCGGACCAGCGAGCGCACCCCCATCTCGTCTTCCACCACCAGAATGGTCTCTGTAGCTCGGTGCGTTACTCGCGGCAGTTCGGCTGATTGCGGCCGCAATGCGGGTTCGTCGACTCTGGGCAAGTAGATCTTGAACGTCGTGCCGTGTCCCGGCTCGGAATACACCCAAATGTAGCCGTTGCTCTGTTTGACGATGCCGTAGACCGTTGCCAATCCCAATCCCGTTCCCTTGCCTGATCCTTTGGTAGTGAAGAATGGTTCAAACATATGGGCCTTGGTCTCCGCGTCCATACCCATGCCTGTATCGCTCACCGCCAGCATCACGTACGGACCCGAGGCGGCGGGCGGGTGGGTGACGGCGTAAGCCCCGTCTAATTCGATGTTGGCTGTTTCCACCGTCAGATGGCCACCTTCCGCCATGGCATCGCGGGCGTTGACCGCGAGGTTCATGATGACCTGCTCGAGCTGGCCAGGATCGGCTTTCACGCGTCCCAAGTCCGGCTCCAAGTGCGTGACAAAGTCGATGTCCTCCCCAATCAGCCGGCGGAGCATCTTGTCCACATTCGCCACCACGTCATTCAAGTCCAAGATTTGGGGCGCCAGAACCTGTCGCCGGCTGAAAGCCAGAAGTTGGCGCGTGAGAGCTGCCGCGCGGTCGGACGCGCGCAAGACCTCATTGGCCTGAGAGCGCGCAGGCTCTCGAATAGCAGGATTCTCCGCCAGCAATTGGCCGTAGCCCGAAATAACCGTCAAAAGGTTATTGAAGTCGTGGGCCACGCCGCCTGCCAGTTGGCCGATGGCCTCGATCTTCTGCGATTGAAGGAGCTGCTCTTCGAGCTTCTTGCGATCCGTGATGACTTCGGAAAACAGCAGCGTGCCGGCGATTGCGCCTTCGTGATCTCGCCGCGGTCTCATTTCCCAACGCATCCATTCCCTTTTGCCATCGGGTCCGACGAACGAGTCTTCCTCGCTCTTCTCCACGGCGCCGTTGAGGCAACGTTGGTGAATGTCCTTCCAGTGGGGTGGAAGTCCCGGGAAAACGTCATAGTGGCTGCGGCCGATAATGTTCTGGTTTCCCAACCGGTAATCCGCTAACCAGCGGCGGCTGGCGGCGACATATCGCATGTCGCGGTCGAACATGGCGATGGCGGCCGGCGCGTGCTCCACAAACAGCCGGAACCGTCCCTCGCTCTCGCGAAGGGCCTGTTCGGCGCGCTTGCCTCTGGTTATGTCACGCGCCACGGTCGAGGCGGCTGTGACACTGCCGGCTTGATCAAAAATGGGGGAGACGGTTAACCCCACGTGGC
>Ga0187803_10000988_pt1 | contig 11065 bp, 5 predicted proteins | sample NC_wetland_sal_i_2_FD_132425 | JGI IMG/M metagenome (GOLD analysis project Ga0187803, IMG submission 132425) | Wetland sediment microbial communities from Neuse River Estuary, North Carolina, USA - Control_3 | ecosystem: Environmental > Aquatic > Freshwater > Wetlands > Sediment | place: USA...
CAGAAGTCAACGAGAGACTTGGATAGCAAACAGCTTCGCGATATATCCACTCGGTGCGGCTGAGCTTCGGCTTCGATTTGAATTAAAGCTCATAGTTAGTATAAATGAATTATATTACTATTTAGTATCGATACCGGGATTGTCCGGCAGAATCTTCAAAAACGCAGCAAAAACAAGGGAACCCGTACTTTTCCAATCGGTTGGCAGTCAGACACTTTCAATCGCTCATAGCTCCTTTTAGCGCTTGGAAAGCCCTGTTCCGCCGACCTTTAGTAAAAATAGTAAAAATGAAGACTGGGGCCGAAGTCAACAGCAGATTTGCGTTTTCTGCCAGTCGATTAGACCACTTCTACGCATAGCGCGTTTTTCGTCCAAGTGGAGTCCCTTTCACATCGTCAGAACGACACGGGACTGTGCGTTGCCGCTCATCATGCGTGCGTAAGCCTCGCTCGCTTTTTCCAGCGGATAAGTTTCAATCATGGGGCGCACGCCGCTTAGTTCGGCGAAGCGCAGAGTATCTTCCGCATCCGTCGGTGTTCCGGTATTCCAGCCTTGAAGCGTTCGACTTGCACTGATGAGCTGTATCGGTGTGACTTCAATGGGGTCAAAAGTCGCACCCACCACCATGAGCTTGCCGTTTGGTCCAAGGCCATCGATCAGCTCGGACATCGCTTTCGAGCTTGGGGCTGTGGCCAGAATGACCTGTGCGCCGCCCAGTTTTTGCAATTCCTCCGCTGCGTTCGTCGATTTGCTATCGATGTACAGGCTCGCTCCGAGTTTCTTTGCCAGCGCCGCGTTTTCAGGCCCGCGCCCGACAGCCGCGACCTTATAACCAAACTTGTTCGCAAATTGTGGGACTGAACTGGCTTTAAATCAGCAAACCGACAAGCTGACGCTCGGGTGCACACGTATCGCACTTCAGGGTCGACTCTGGTTTTCCCTCATTCCGCCGGTGAGGCCCGATGAGGCTCGAACGTCTCGGCGCAGGCGGGGAGCGCGCCGACAGTTCTGTCTTGAGGTCACACCTCTTCGTGACACAATAGAATCCGCACTCCTGCGCCGTTCTGTCAATGCCCTGCTCCGTGAACTTTCTGTTCCCGGGAATCCCATTGAAGCAAGGCGACTTGGGCACACTGGTTCCCCGCCTCGTGAGCGAATTGCAGGTTGAATGGCCACCGGACTGCGGCTGTCGTTTAAGAACATCGCCGCAGGCCAGCGGATTGAAATTACCGAGGAAAAAGATGCTCCGAGGTCAATTTTAGAATTCTCTTCCAGTTTCATTCACCCTTAGTCTCGGTCGGCCACGTCTGCTGCAAGGGATGTGCTTCGGTGTTGAATACGGTTGTACTGAGGTTGACAGTGTCCGGCGGGGCATAAAGCAAATAGAGGTACTTGAGAGTTTCCGCGAAGAAAAAACTTTCCATGTCGTCGCGCTGGGTCTTCTTCTCGACGTCTCTCAACGCTGCGTAGGCAACATCCGTCCGGCAGTATTTCACCAGGCTGTCGTAAAAGGTTTGTCCCATGGCGAGGTAGCGCGGGTCTTTGGTGAAATGAAAGAGGTAAAAGGCAGATTCGATAATCTCGGGGCGAAGTACGTAGCCACGGTAGAGGATTTTCATCTGCGAGTAATCGATTACTTCCGGCTCGATTCCAAAGGTGGTCCACATTTTGTAGCAGGAGTCTTCGAGGCGAGCGGCGCGGTCCAGATCGCCGGATAAGGCGAGTTCTCCGGGGAAGAAGGCGTGGAGAGCACCGAAAATCGTACCGGTGCGCTTGCCGGTATTCATGTCCACCTCGCCGTACCAGAAGCCGGTGGGCGCCTGGTCGGCAACATACTTGTTCAGGGCGGCGATGCTGGCTTCCCACATGCGCTGGCAATCCTTATCGCCGAACAAGAGCCAGCTCTTGAGGAGATACTCATAGTAGGAATCAATGCCGCCGCCAATATGGCTGGTGGGGTCCTTCCATTGCCCGGTTTTGATGTCGATTGACGAGCCCACCAAACCGAGGGGCGATCTGCGGTTGTAGAGTTCGACGAGCGCATGCTTGGCCTTCTGGTAGTAGATAGGCTTGCCGGTCAGTTTGCTGAGGGTGCCGAACTCCAAGAGAAGGGTGCCGATTTCGGCCGGATTGGTCTCTTCGCCGCGCACAGCTCCGGTTTTGAGATTGACATCCATATACGGCATGCCCGTCGGCGAATTAAAAACCGGGAGTAACCGCGTACCAAGATCATCGGCCAGAGCAAGGAGCCGCTTGTCCTGACTCAGTTGGTAACTGCTGAGCAGGCCGCCTAACATGCGGATGGTAATTTCAAAATTTTTGACGTAAATGTCTTTGTCAAAAGAGAGATTCTTGACGATCAGTTCCCGTGTTTCGTCGGCTTCCTGCTTCAATCCCATGAGGATCAAAGTGTCGAGGGCATCCACCGGGGTCATATAGAGGGAGACGCCGTACCAATCGTGAGGTGTCTTGCTCAAGGGCCTGAGTTCGTCATGTCCCCAGGCATATTTTTTGTAACCACTCCAGGCATGAAGAAATTCCTGGCGGACTTTTTCGGCCATGACGGCATCCGTCGGCGGAAGATTTGAGCGGAGGGAGTACAAAGGTTCCGCCGCTTTGGGACGAGCTTCGCAGACGAATTCGAGGGAAGGACCAGTCAGAATGAGTATCAGAGCGCATGAGAAGGCCAAAATTGTGGTAGGGGATTTGCGCGGCATGCGGACCTCCCAAGTGGGGAAAATCTTCGAAGCCAATGCGATGAGCCGGACTTGCCACGAAGAAACCCATCATACACAATGCAGTGTGCCGGAAATGCGAGAGGAGACTAGTTCCTCTGACTCACTCTGGCACAACTTGTTGCAGCTCAAGTGGATAGGTGGTCACAAAGAGATGACATTCGGATGCATTGACAAGCCGTTCGCAGGCCCTAGACTCACTCCGAAAATGCCGCCTGCCTCCACGCGGATTCGTGTCGCCGGTCGCCTTCGTGCTTCTTTTTTCTGGTCACTGGCAGTCCTCACTCTTCTCGTACTCTTTCCTTCTATGGGTTTAGCCCAAACTGATCCTGCCGAAGATCCGCGGGTTCAGCAGCTCTACGCCGAGGCGAAGGCCGCCGAAGCGCAAGGGGATTTCTCCGCCGCCGCGGCTAAATACGAGTCCATCCTGAAAATCGCCCCGCGCCTTGGCGCCGCGTACAACAATCTCGGTGCGCTCTACTTGAAGCAGGGGGAATATCAAAAGGCCGCGGAAATCCTGGAACAGGGGCTGAAGATTGAGCCTAAAATGCCGTCCGCTTCCGCGCTACTGGGTGTCGCGCGGTATGAAATGGGAGACTACGCGGCGGCCCGAGTGAGGCTCGAAGCGGCGCTGCGCGCAAATCCGAAGGACTCGAATGCGGAGATGTACCTGGCGAACGCGTACATCCAGCTGGGCGATTTGGATGCAGGAGCAAAGCACCTCGAACAGGTTACCCAACGGGAGCCGAAAAACCAGGAAGCGTGGTACCGGCTGGGGAAGGTGTACGTGCAACTGGCGGAGCGGGCGATTGTCAAGGTCAACGAGATTGATCCGAATTCCGTGGTGGTGCACCAGCTTTCCGGAGAAATCATGGAGAGCATGCAAAATTACGATGGAGCACTAGTCGAGTACAAAAAAGCGGTGGAAATGGCCCCCAATCGCGCGGGAACCCACCTGCGGTTGGGAAACGCTTATTGGGCGCTGGCGATGTGGGAGCCGGCCGCAGAACAGTTTCGAGCCGAACTGCAGAACGACCCCAAGAGCTGTGTGGCGCAGTGGAAGCTGGGCAACATCCTGATCGAGCAACAATCCAATTACGAACAAGCGGTGGCCGAGACGGATAAGGCGTTGGCCATGTGTCCGGACCTGAGAGAAGTCCACGTCGACCGCGCACGCGCTTTGCTAAAACTTGGCAGGAATGAGGAAGCCGTAAAGGACCTGACGTTTGCTGAGACAGCAGACCCATCCGTTTCGACAACGCACTTTCTTCTGGCACAGGCGTATCGAGCCTTAGGGAAAACAAGAGAAGCCCAGGCGGAAATGCAACTGTTCAGCAAGCTGGAAGAGAATTCGCGCGCTGCTTCTGCGCAGCGGTTGCATGAAGTTCTGCAGAACAAGCAAACGCCGCACTGAACGGGAATTGGGGCCTAGTGAGTGGAGTGGGAGCCATTCAAAGCGGCGCTGCGCTCCAATTCGGCCTTGGCCTTATCCGTGAGTCCTTCCTTGCGGTACACCTGCCCCAACATGAAATGTAAGCGCGGATTTTCCGGCGAAAGTTGCACGGCTTTCTCGAATTCCTGTTGCGCTTCAGGGAGCCTGTTCAACTCGGAGTAGGCTTTTCCCAGTTTTTCATGAACAAGCGCGGCTTTAGGTGACAGGTCGGCGGCTCGCAGGAGATAGGTAATCGCACCCTGCGCGTCGTTTTGATCCAGGAGCAAACTGCCCAGATCTAAAAATGGCCCGGCGCTGGACCTTGCTGTGGAGGCTTGGGCCTGCCAGTCGATGGCCTTGCGATAGGCGGCCTTTGCTTCTTCCATTTTGCCCAGACCCTCGTAGGAGAGCCCAAGGTTGTCTTCCGCTTTCACATTTCCTGGGTCCAGTCTTAAGCACTCGGTGAAGGCGCGCAGAGCCTCCTCGAAGCGGTTTTCATTGTATTTTGCGCGGCCCAGATTGTACCAGCCGTCGGCATCGTTAGGATCCCATTCCAGGGCACGAGTGAACCACCTATCCGCATCTACGTAATCGCCGAGAATGACGTAATCCAGAGCGACGATCTTGAGGTCGTCCGCAGTGGGCTTGCGGTAACGTGCGCCCGCAGTGTACTCGGCAAGGGAGGCTTCCGCATTGGTCTTGGCCAAGCGGGCCAATGCGGCGCTGAGATCGTTGTATTGAGCACCCTGGGCATCGCCCTCGAGCGCGGCATCCTGCTGGATTTCGCGGAACAGGACGTAGCCGAGTAAGTAATGTGCGTCGGCGGAGCCGGCGTGGTGCGCGAGGTAATCGTGCAACCAGGCTTGTGCCTCCCGGAGTTGGCCACGCTGGACCAGGTGTTTTGCTTCTTCCACGTCGTCTGCGGGTGAAGTGTTGCCGCGAGTCTGTGGAATCGGAGAAGGCCCCGGCGAACTTGGATTCGCTTCTTGAGACAAATGCGTCGCCGCTCGGGGAGGATGCCCGGCAGATAACGGTGTACATCCAAACCCAAGGAAGACGAGAGCGGAGAAAATCTCGAATCGATAGACAAATTTTGAGAGCACACTGGTGGAGGCTGGTCGGGGGTTCGCTGCGTCCGTCATGGTCGCGTCCAGGCGAGTCATTCCCGATTATAGACGGCTCACTGGGCAGAGGAAGTCATTTTGCCATGCATAAAAACCGAAGCCGGGGCTGGGGAGCCCCGGCTTCGCGGGGTGTGCCGGACGCAGGGGTGTCTATGCCACCCGGTGTCAGAAAATGAGTCTCTGGCAGACTTCACCTCGTTGGAGCAGAACGGATCGACGGCTAATCGACCCGCCCACTTACGGCTTAGAACTCCAGCCTTAGCATCACCTGACCATTTCGCGGGCTATTGGACTGGCAAGCCTGGTTGATGCCAGCGCCGTTGGGACTTATCCAGCCAAAATTTTTGGAGCCATCGTCCACGCCGAGATCCGGACCACAGATCCAGATTCGATTGACGAAGTTGTAATACTCCATCCGCAACTCCATGGAAACTCGCTCCCCGAAATAGAAGTGCTTGGCCATGGCAATGTTCTCGGTCTGCGTCCACGGCAAACGAAATGCGCTGATGAGACGAGGCTCATTGCCGCCGCGAAATCCAGGGTCGGAAAAAGCCGCAGTATTAAACACTGGTTTATTCGCGTAGTAATTGTTCCAGTTTACGTTGAGTGGAACGGCCGGGTTGTAATTGGCGAAATTGAAACCATTCAAGAACGGATCCGTAGGGGCGGTGACGCCCAGACCGGCGTCCTGGCTACCCGCACCATTGGCATTGACGGGAAGGCCTGAGGAATAAGCAAGAGTTCCGCTCAACTGCCATCCGCTGAGCAAGTTCTTCATTACGATTCCGGGGTGATTAAGGAATCGCTTGCCGGGACCGAGTGGCAGCTCATAAACGCCGCTGATGTTGATGACGTGGGTTTGGTCAGTGGAGGACACGGCCCACTGTTGCTTCTGATTAAAGCCGTTGAGTGCGCCATAATTGAATGATGAAAAGCCGCTGTCCGTGTTTGTTAGAAGATGAGAGAGGGTGTAGTTGACCAGGAAGGTCATGCCCTCCGACCAGCGCTTTTGCGCCTGAAGTTGCAAGGCGTTATAAAACGCGGAACCCGCCATGTTGAACTGGTTCGACGCGCCGCCCGCTGACTCGCTCGCCTTGAACTGCGGGAACGGCAGGAGCGCTTGAGGCAATCCGATGCTGTCCCCCCAGTTGCACTCGAAATTGACATAGGGAGCGTAATAGGATGTCGTTCCGCACGGACTTAGCACTTGCTTAAAGCCGAGGGATGCTAGGGCCGCCTGTGATTGCGGAGAGGTCCAGGGGAAGTAGCTCTTCATCGTCGTAGTGTCAAACGAGGCCGGGGACATCAAGCAAGTCGGGTCGGTCGCAACTCCGCTAGGACAAAACTGCGTTAAGTAAGCGGGGTTCGTTTGATTGATGGGGTTCAACATGCTGAGCAGATGAACAGCCCTGTTCCCGATGTAAGAGGCGGAGAGAAGGATGTTGTTGGGAAGCTCACGCTGGACCCCGATATTCCACATCTGAACGTACGCATTGGGACCGGGATTCTTGGAGAACTCATACAGGCCGATGTTCTGCCCGTTGAAGAGTTGCGGAGTAATCGGGACAGCTTTGGGAATTTGAAGGGGGTTGTTGTCCCATTCGCCGTAGCCAGGGACGTTGCTACCCGTCGAACTCACTGCGATGAAGCCATTGGAGAGGCTCCCGTAGTCGACAGAGATTTTGTTGTTCCCGTATTCGTAGGGTCCTTGGTCCAGGAAATTGACGGCAAAGCCGCCGAGGATGACAGTCTTGCTGTTGAGTTGGTAAGTGAAGCCCAGGCGGGGACTAAAATCCTTCCAGTGGATATCGGCGCGGCGATAACCCACGCAGACGGGGCAGATTCCGAGGTTGAGGGTGTTGGCCGCTCCAAGCAAGGGCTGGCCGGTGATGGTGCTAATCGCGCCAGGATTAGGTGCCGTGACATTTAGGAACGTCACGTTGTCATTGTTTTCCAAGAACGGACGCATGATGTCCCAGCGGATCCCGGCATTGATGGTGAGTTTCGGATTGAACTTGAAGGCGTCTTGAATGTAAGGAGCAAAGTAGAGGTTTCGGAGCTTGTTTTCGGCGACAAACTTACGGAAGGCATTGTCCACGTCACCGAGCAAGAAACTGGCAAACGCCGCGCCCGTTTGTCCAATTTGGTTGGAAGGGTCCGCGGTGGTAATGGCGTTGAAGTTGAATCCGCCGCCACACTGCTGACATTCGTGATCATCCTGGTACGAACGGCGGACCTCTAAGCCGATGTTGTAGGTATTTCGGCCATGAATGTAGAGCCAGTTGTTGTCGAAACTAAGGCCCAGCTTGTCGTTATTTGAAAAGGTTTCGCCATTACTATTCAAGCCCCACGCGGTGGGATTCCAAGGCTCGCCCGGATTCGTGTTGAAGTGGATGGTCGGAAAGGTAATACTACCGACAACGCCGGCAAAACTCACCCCATTGTGATAGTTCAATTCGTTATTGATTTCGCCCATCCAGCCGAACCCGGCGGTCATTACCAAACTGGTTGAGAATGTGTGCGAAGAGGTCAGGAAAAAGCCGGTGCCTATACGTGGTTCTGTTTCCGCGCCAGAGAGCGCATTGCTAAAAGAGCCACCGGTGTTGCAGCAGGATGTCAAATTGTAAAGGTCACGCCACCAGGCGACGTGGAAGGCAGTTTTTTCTCCGAAATTTTGGTCAACGGTAAAACCACCACTAGTTTGGCGAATCGGGAGAACACCGACTTGAGTGGGCACATTGTTGACAAGAGCGGTAGTCTTCGGAGTAGGGATTAGACTTAGGACGCTTTTCGAAATCGTGCTGAAACAAGTTGTGGGGATTACGTTGCCGGCCCAAGGCTGCCCTGGCGCCGGCGCAGTGCAGCCGGAGGGAACGATGGCAGCAGTGAAATTCGGTGGCACATAGATTTGGTCTGCGACGGGGCAATTCGCTGTCGGCGCCGCGCCCGGAGCACAAGTCGTGCCGGACGGTGCAGTTGCACTGGGTACTCGATCATTACAAACTCCCGCACTGAATCCGTTGTTGCAAATAGCGGAAAAGTCCCCGCCCACCATGGCAGGAGTCGGAACGGTATTTGGGGTTCCATTAACGATGTTCTGGCGAAACCAGTCGAGGCTCACGTGGAAGAAGGTCTTGTTTTTGCCATTGTAAAGTTTGGGGATCCAGACCGGCCCGCCGACGGAAAAACCAAAATTGTTCTGATTAACAAAGGGAACGGGACCTTTCACAAAATTGCCAGACGAATTATAGAAACTGCCGGGAGGATTTGCGCCTGCGGCATTGAAAAAGCTGTTGCGGTTCAGTTCGAAGGCGTCGCCGTGAAGCTGGTTTGTACCGGAAGCGAAACGGTAGGAGGCCACGCCCTGCGCCAAACCATACTGAGACGAAAAGTTACCGCTGATGACATTAATTTCGCTCACTAACTCATAGGGGGGGTTGATGTTGGATTGGAATCCCTGCGTCTCCGATTGAACGGCCACAACACCGTTGAACATGACTTCATTTTGATAGCCAATGCCGCCGTTGATGCGATGCTCGAACTCGCCTCCTGTGACTCCGGGCGTGAGAAACAAGTAGTCGTCAATTTGGCGGTCTCGCGCACCTACGTTGCCCGGCCCCCCGCCAATGAAAGTAGGAATTTCATTCACAAGCTCATTTTCAACCACGGTGCCGACTTGGGGCTGGTCCGTCTGAAGCGTGATCTCCGGGGCTGTCACTTCGACGGTGATAGTAGCAGCACCCGCCTTCAGGGTGGCGTTTGCCGTAGCTGTTTGGTTGGCGTAAACGTTGACACCCGAAGTCACTGCCTTTTGGAAGCCCGACTTCTCTATTTCCACAGTGTAAGTTCCGGGGTTTACGTCTGTTATAAAGAAAGTGCCCACACCCGTGGTAATGGCAGTGTGAACGACGCCCGTGGCGACGTTCGTCACCGTAACTTTTGCTTCAGGAACGACTGCGCCGCTCTCATCCGTAATGGTGCCCGTGATACCGCTCAACCCTTGAGCCTGCATGCGCAACGGTACTAGCAACGAGAAGACAAGTAAGACGAGAACCGACAAAAGAACCTTGGGCGCTATGTCCGCACAACGAGTTTGCACACACCTAAAGTGGGAATTCATATAGAAGCTCCCCCCAGCAAACAGCTCTACGCATTAGCGAGACCCCAGCTTTCTTCTGCTAGCACGTGAGACAGCCCAACCTGATAGCCGCAATGTTTCCCAAATCCGTCTGAGGGTCAACACACTGCTTTGTCATCTCCATCTTCCCATGGATGTCGCTGAGTATCCTGCAGTTACATAGAGTTACGCCGCGCTTTGGGGAACACGTGGAACCACAAAAGCCTCCGGCAGCTACGTTACAGCGTCGTTGCATTTGTTTCAGGCTCACCCAATGGAGCCCGGAAGAGGCAGTATTTTGAGCATTTGGGCAGGTCAGGGGCTCTTCGGGACTCCCTTCCCTTCCTGCACGGTATAGATGCGATCCACCGCCGGCAGTGCGACCTCTTCCGTCGCCCCACTCGGCCAGTGGATTTCAACCCGCTCGACTTGAGCCTGTGTACCTAGGCCAAAATGAACGCGGAAGTCCGAACTCGAGCCATAGCTGCCGCCGCTAAAGACATCCGCGCGCTGCCGGATCCCTCCGGCAGTCAGAAATATCTTTGTCCCAATGGCGTCCCGGGGACTTTTCTCTCCGCCGATGAATTTGAGTTCTACCCAGTGATTCTCGTTCTTTGTCACATTGCGCAGAAGTGTAGGCGGGGCATCCATGTTGTTGATCACAACGTCGATGTGGCCGTCATTGAAGAGGTCGCCGAAGGCCGCTCCTCGCCCCGGAATGACGGCGGCCAAGCCGCTCCCCGTGGCCGGAGGCACTTCCCGAAACCGGTGACCGTCGAGGTTTTGAAACAGGAGTGGCCGTTGCGCCCAGGTGGTGCCCCAGTCGTGTTTCTCCACGCTGGGATAAACGTGGCCATTCACGACAAATAGGTCCAGCAGGCCGTCGTTGTCGTAATCCATGAAACCGGTTCCCCAGCCGAGGAAAGGAATGGTCAAGTCGGCAATTCCTGCTCTGGAAGACACGTCAGAAAAGCTCAGATCCCCGTTGTTCTGGTAGAGCACGTTGTAGTCATCCGAAAAAGCCGTGACGTAGAAATCCACCCGCCCGTCCCGGTTGTAGTCGCCCACGGCGATGCCCATGGAAGAATGCGGGCGCCCTTCGCCGTCCACGGCAAATCCGGAAAGAAAGCTCAAGTCCTCGAACGTGCCATCGTGTTTGTTGCGATAAAGAAAGCTGGGAACCGAGTCATTCGCCACCACGAGGTCCAGCCAGCCGTCATTGTCCACGTCAACAAAGACAGAGGCGAAGCCATAGGCGTCGTATTTCTTGATGATGCCGGCATTCACGCTGACGTCGGTGAAGGTACCATCTCCGTTGTTGTGAAACAGGTGGTCTTTCTCGCCGATGAGGCCAAGCGGGCCGCAAAAATTGGTCACGCCGCGATACTGGCAGGCATTCACCGGAATCGGGCGTTGGCCGGCGATCGGAGGGTGGTCGGGATCAAAAACGGCATAGCCCGGCACAAACAGGTCCAGTAATCCATCACGGTCATAGTCGCCCCAGGTAGCCCCCGTGGACCATCCCCCCAAGGTTACGCCCGCCTTCTCCGCCACGTCGGTAAACGTTCCGTCGTGGTTATTGTGATACAGGCGATTTTTGCCGAAGTTGGAAACATAAATGTCGGGCCAACCGTCGTTGTCGTAATCGCCGACGGCC
>Ga0187803_10000989_pt1 | contig 11064 bp, 13 predicted proteins | sample NC_wetland_sal_i_2_FD_132425 | JGI IMG/M metagenome (GOLD analysis project Ga0187803, IMG submission 132425) | Wetland sediment microbial communities from Neuse River Estuary, North Carolina, USA - Control_3 | ecosystem: Environmental > Aquatic > Freshwater > Wetlands > Sediment | place: USA...
CGGCGTCTCGCGGTGGAAACTTGGTTACAGAGAAACGGACTGCTCTCCGTCTCTCAGAACCCCAAAGTGTCACCCATTTTCCCCGAAAAAATCGCTCATAATTAGGTTGCCCCCACAGCGCCACCGTGCTGGACGCTTGGATCAATTCTAGAATACAATCGGATCGCCAACCGTGCCGCATGAAAACCTCATTCTGAAAAGGAGGCTACATGCAGGCACGATACCAGTACGGAAATTTGACTCTCCGAAAGCGTAAAAAAGGGCCAGACGTTTGGCAATTCCGCTGGCTGGAGAACGGAAGGCAGAAGTCAGTGTTGATCGGAACGATTCAAAGATACCCAACCCGAGCCGATGCGGAGAGGGCCATAGAGTATCTCCGCATTCACATCAACGTACAAAATCGGCAAGCGGATTTTCACTCTGTGACAGTGGGGGCGCTCATTGATCGCTTTATGGCTGAGTATGCGCCCAAGAGATGCCGCAAGTTAACGCAGAGCACTTACAGGAGCCTTTTCAAGAATCACATCCGGCCAACGTGGGAGCGCGAACTGGCGGCAAATGTCAAGACAATGGCCGTAGAGGAGTGGCTTGAGTCCTACCCGCATTCACGGCAGATAAAATCTCACGTTCGCAACCTCATGCACACCGTCTTTCAGGCTGCGCTTCGCTGGGAGATCGTAGAACGCAACCCGATTGATTTGGTGCGACAATCAAGGAAGCGGATGAAGACCCCGCGGACCCTAACCCCGGCAGAATTCAAGACTCTGCTGGCTAACCTGAACGAACCTTATAAGACGATGGTGATTACAGTCGCCTGCTTGGGTTTGCGAGTATGCGAGGTGCTCGGTTTGCAGTGGGGCGACATCGGCCTTGAAAACCTAACAGTCAAGATACAGCGAAGCGTTGCTGAAGGCGAAGTCAACGAGACAAAGACGGAGGCCTCTCAAGCCACGCTGCCTCTTGACCCGGACCTTGCCGAATTGTTCTTGGCGCACAAGGCGCGGTCCACTTACGTGGGTGAGTCTGATTTTGTATTTGCCCGGCCGGATGGAAAGCCGCCGTGGCCAGACGGCATACTTGCAGATCACTTGCAGCCCGCAGCGAAGGCGGGGTGTATCGGCAAGATCGGGTGGCATACATTCAGACACACCTACTCGACTTTGCTGCACGCGCTCGGAACGACGCCGGCCGTTCAAAAGGAACTGCTACGCCACGCAGACATTCAGACCACGCTGAACCTTTACACTCAGGCGGTTTCGGAAGCTAAGCGGGAAGCAGCTTCAAAGGTGGTTGGTGTCTTGTGGAAGAATTGAACACATGGTTGTACGAATTTGTACTTTTCCCGAATGGCGAAACTTGTGCTATGTTGTTTGTAATCTGACTTTTCGGGGCGTGGCGCAGCCTGGTAGCGCGCTTGCCTTGGGCGCAAGAGGTCCGCGGTTCGAATCCGCGCGCCCCGACCAAGATTTGCCTTTGGTTTTCACTGGATTAGCATTTCCTTTACTGGATGATTTTCCGCCAAATTGGGAACATTCGGGAACAAAACCCCTGCGATTTTTTCAAGGGCTGCATGTTTGGTGTCGTCCTGGGCGTGCGTGTAGAGCAGCGTGGTAGACGGGCTAGTGTGGCCCAAGAGCGATTGGACGGCTGTTATCGGGACTTGATTATTCTCCGCAATGGTGGAGAACGTGTGCCGCAGAGAATGCCAACTGAATCGCGGAATGCCAAGCCGGTCGCAGACCGGCTCAACATCGCGACGCATCAGGTTGCGATCATCGAAGATCGTCCCCGCGCTGTTCGGAAAGAGCAACTCCGATTGAGTTTTTCGGCTTTCGAGGTATCGGGAAAGCACGCGCACAAAAACGAGCGGCAACTTAAAGCGCCGCTCGCTTCTCGGTGTCTTGGGTGTTTGGATGTGTCCCCTATAGTAATCGCGTCGCACATAGAGCCATCCCCCGCTGAGATCCATATCCTCGACGCGCAGCGGCAACAACTCACCAATGCGTAGGCCGAGGCCCAGCCCCAGGAAAAACATTGTGCGCGCGGGCTCTGTTAAGGCGTCCAGCAGCTTCGCAATTTCAGCCACGGTCAGCACCCGCGCCTCACGCACGCGCTCCATGGGAGGCAGCTTGACTCCGCGAGCTACGTTGTCTTGAAGCCATCCCCAAGACTTCGCAGTGTCGAGAATCTTGCTCAGCAAATCCCTCAGATGCGCGAGCGTCTGGGCGGACTTCCCCTGCTTCTGTTTCTCAATCACGAAATGCTGAATCTGGACACGTTGAAGATCACTGATTCGTTGCTCGCCAAAGTAAGGAATCAAATGCGTTTTGGCGAGGCTGACGTACAACTTGCATGTGGAGTGTTTTTTTGTTGGAAGTATCTCCGGCACGAAGTACACGTGCCAGAAGTCATCGAGCGTGATTGCCGATTGCGGGCGAAGCGCGCCGTTATTGAGCGGACGCAGAAAGACATCCGCTGCCCGCAGTGCGTCTTTCTTTCTCGGAAAGGCACCAAGCACTATTGACGGCTGCCGCCGTCCCATGCTCCCATCGGGCTTGATAAAATCCTCCCGGTAGCGCAGCACCCAGACCTTCCCTCGCTGAAAAACACAGCCTTTCTGAAATCGTGGTCGAGCCACGGGAAATCCCCTTTCTCCCGTGTTTCGCCAGGCCCCTTCTGCGAGTCGGATTGTAGCAGGCATTGCGCCCATCGCAAAATCACCGATGCCAGCGGCCCAGACCCAAACGGAAGTAATCTCCTGGCAACTGATCCGACGCGACGATTACATGCTTTCCGCCGCTCGGAATGGGGATTTCGAAATCGGATAGCCTTTTCCCGGCGAGAGTCCCGCCAAAGTGAAGGCCACCAAGCTGCTTTGCTTCATACTTTGCGGCGTAGAAGGCAGCCGCTCGCTCTCGATCAAATGGATCAATTAGCGTTCGCCCGAATCGACGAAATGCTTCCGCCCACCAGAACTTTCGCCATAAGTCCGAAACGCCAGTCACCAACGCATGGCAATGATAGCGCCCGCCCAGCCGCCCGAACTCTTCAGCCACAACCCAACCGATAGGCTTTGAAGCGCCGCGCTGTACGAGGCCAAAATATTCTCTGATTCGCGACAGTGCGGCATCGGGAACCGGTGGACCGTCCGGCCCGTCGTCACGAAACGATATTGGATTCATAAACCAATCCCATTCGGCCAAGTCCGCCAAAAAGTAACCGAAGCTATCCGCCACTTCGCGCCGCCGTCGCCGGTCGGCCGTCCATCGTTCTTGTGCGTGCCTTCGGTCACTCAGCATGAGTCCAATGGACACACGTCGTGTTACAAGGATGGGAAGCAGCGTCAAACAGTCATGCCCCTTCTCTGCTTCCGCTCGGAGCACTTCAGGCACCCAGGTCGGCCCAGGCGTGCTCGTCGCGTCACGGGTCGTCAGAAGGGGTAAGGGACGTCGCCCGCGCTTGGGTGCCCACCTGGACCGGCCTCGGTGCCTGTCACATGCCTGTCAAGCTCGAAGACAGTTACTTCGCGCCCTGGATTTTCCCAGCACGTTCGTATGCTTCGAGCACGGCGGTGTGAATTTCCTTGCGCAGCGGCCCGCTCGCGGCAATGACATCAAACCACCGCTGCGCCCCGTGTCGCGCTGGAGTGCTGACCCAAAGCGAGCCGCTGTCACTCTCGATGACCCGATAGCCGCAGAGCCGTAGTGCGCTCGTCTCATCAACCCGCAGGATCAAATCGCAAACGGCCCTCACATTGTTGCCTGGCTTGTTAATCAACTTCATTCCATCGACTGAAATCTTCGTCATGAGGCTGTCTCCTTCGCAACTGCCGCGTGCTGATAAAATTATGGGTTCTCAAAGTTGGGGATATTGCTGGTAATTTCGCGGGGACAAAGTGGGATAAAGTGGGAATTTTGGTGGGAATGTTTTATTTGTTACGCTGGCGATATTTGACAGGCTTGTGCTTCTTCCAATCCATTTGAATCGTGCCGAGTTCGCGACCGGTCTTCCTCGCCACAAGCTCCTGAGCTAGCCTGATGTGTCTGCGGTGGTCCTGGAGGTTCTGAACCTTCAGCTTTAGATCTTCGTGCTGGCGAGCAACCCGGAATGTAATAGATCGATTATTTTTCCTTGCGAGTTGGTCATAGTCGGAATCGCTTCCTGTCATATGCGGCTTTAGGATGTCCAATTCCTCTATCACCTTTGCGACAGTGGCCGCGCGCCGCTCCGAAGGCGTCAAATTCTTTTTTGGTCGCGCCCGGCGTACTCGCCGCCTGGTTCGCCGTGTAGGTGGGACACCCGCGTTGCGACTCGGCGCGTTTGCGGGCGGAGCGAGATGCGTCAGCATCTCTTGTAGCTTGGATTCAAGAATCGGCTTGTCACGGTCGTAATCCGTTTGGTCAATTTTTGCGTCGGAAGGGGAAGGGGCAATGATCTTGCGTATCATGGGTAATCGGTAAATTTCTTGGGCGATCATTTTCAGCTCTGGGGGATCGCCGGGCGTGTGTTCCAAAAGTCTCTCATCTTCGGCAAAATTGATGTCAATGAAATAATAGAGGTAGTCTGCGCCGGGATCGAAATCACCGTACTCAGGAATGTAACCACCATGCCTGAGGCTGTAGTAAATGTTTTGGATTGCGTCGCGGAATTCCTCGCGGGTCACGGCCGCTTTCCTCGGCGTCAGATTCTTTCCAAGGTGAGCGGTCGGCAGGCACGGGAAAGGCGTGCTTTTCGCTGATCGGGCTAGCCGGTCGCGAATATGCTACCACAGGCAAGGATTCTCTTTTCGGTTTACTTCGTCGGCCTATTCCTGCTGAGAATTCCGCGCGCCGCTATGCGGGCCAGAGCAAGTACGATCCCTGAATTGGTCATTACGGCGTCGGGCCAATGCTTCCCAGCGGCTTTTTTGAGGGTTTTGAAATCGTCCTCGGTCATTTTCACGTTTACCTGAACGGTTCGTTTCATCCTTCCTGTATCTGTTAATTGCAGTTGCGTGACAACGTTACTCTTGGTATCGTTCGTACCAACGGAACCTCTCGATTTTCTTGGAGGTGTTTATCATGGAGGCAGGATTCAAGGCTTGCCCTTTCTGCGCCGAACCAATCCGTGAGGCTGCGACGCTCTGCCGTTACTGCAATCGGACTCTTGGGGTGCCAACATCTGCTGCGGGAGCATCGTCGCGGAATGCGCTTCTCAAACCGGTCGCCATTGATCCGGCGACCAAAATTGTGTTCCGCGTGCTTGCCATCTGCGGCGCTTGCTTTTTGGTGGTGTGGTTGGGATTTCAAATTTTCGAGAACTCGCGCCCGCCAACGCCCGGAGCGTCCGCTGGTTCCACCAACCCACTTTCCGCCGTTGCGCGTGCCGTGGTTCAAGCTCCCAGACCTGTGCGTCAGAAGCTGCTCGCGGGGAATATCGAAATTGCAGCGAATCAGATGCGGTATGCAACTTTTGCGATTCGGGCGGGCGCAACTAATGCGCAGGTCAATGGGGAGTTTCAGGCGTTCGGGGGGTCAGGTAATGACATCCAAGTGGTGCTCACTGACGTTTATGACTTCGAGAACTGGAAAAACAACCACCCGACTAATGTTCTGTATAATTCGAACAAGGTAACGAATGGCGTCGTGACAGTGCAAGGTATTCCTGCGGGGCAATATGTGCTCGCGTTCGACAACCGCTTCTCTGCTTTCAGTCGAAAACAGATTACTGGCGATATTACGCTGAGCTATACCGTGCCGTGAGGCGTTAACAGCCGTTCGCCTATCAGAGCGCTGGTGTGTCAAAGTTCGGAGTCTACTATTTGGCGGGCTAATTCGCGGACCGCGTCTGCTGTTTCTTCTCCGCACAACTTGGCTTCGAGATGGCTCCTGACCGCTTCGCGAATCTCGGCGGTGAATTCGGAATCCCAATAGTCCTCGTCTGACAGTTGGCCTTTGCACTTCAGTGCCAAAAGGCAGGTCGAAACCTCCGTGATTCCTTGCTGGATGAGGCTAGCCTTTCGGGCCTGGCGCTGCGTTTCCGCCTGCCGTTGTTCTATCTGTTGACGAGCCTCTGTGATTGTTGGCTGCAAGGCTTCTCTGGCATCAGCGTCAGACACTTCCAACGGAAGGTCAGCAAGTATATCGGCGCACTCTCGACGAACGCGCGCCCGGTCGCCGTCATTGGCGGCCCACGGCAATGAACTGACGGCCCAAAACAGAATCCTCGCCTCAAGCTCGCGCCTTTCCCCTGCCTGCCGGATCGGCCTAATGGCCTCTTCCGCTAGCACTCGCATTTCACCTTCGTCTGCGGTTATATCGAAGCCTTTGAGGACTTCTCGGATTGCTGCTCTTGCGCGTACCCTTTCGGCCTCCGTCGCGGAGCCTGGAAGACGCCATAATACCCGTCTAGTGAGTTCCTCTCGCCTTCCTTGCGCCTTGCGCTCCGCCTCTAGGGGTTCCACCAGGGCTTCCAGGCTGCGGGCAAGTATGGCGGCCATTCGAGGCTCATCATTGGGTACTCGCTTTTCGATCTCGGCTTCCAAGCTCTCAACAATTTCCTTGCGTTGCATGGCGGATAACCAGTTGTACTGGTAAGCGGACACTGTCTCCCTGGCTTTGTCCATCCACCGGAAACGAAATTCGGCCAGTGCCTGCTCAGCCTCGCGCCTTTCCCATTCCTCGGCCTGCTCCCGCTTACGGCGCTCGCTGTCTCGTCCTTTCTCGAGTTCTAGCCGCTGGCGCTCTAATTCAATCTCGGCTTGGCGCTGTGCGGCCTGTTCCTCGCGGGCCTGGGCCTCTGCCTCTTGCCTGTCCGCCTCTTCCTGTTCCTCGCGCTCAAGTTTTGTCAATTCTCGTTTCGCGCGGTGCTCTTGGGCCTCTAGGGTCAGCTCCTCAATCCGCTCCCTTCGATTCTGTAATACGGGCGATGCCTCGCGCACTGGTCGTGTGCGTCCATCGCGCTGGCTCTTAACACTCTCAATGCTGTCGGCGGTGACGCGAAGATGCCCGCCTGGGGTACGGAATCCTTCCAGTGTCCCATCTCTCACCATTCGTTTGAGTGTGGGGATCGAAACGCCGAGAGAAGTTGCGGCGTCGCTCGCGCTGTAAGAATCCGCCGAAAGCCGATTTTGGGTGGTATTTTTCATGATTTTTCGTTGTGAATTTTCGCGATTCTTCCAGCTTCCACGGTCGCCGGGCCACACGGCTTTTTTCGAGTTTTCACGATTCTTTCGGGCTTTGTTTCGGTGTTCATTTTCTGTGCGAAAGGACGAGTCAACGGCGCCGGTCCGTGCCGCGTGCTCGGCGCCGACGCCAGATTTCCGCCGCGAATTCCTGGCGTTTTTCCTTGGGCGTTTGGTGAATGATCTCACCGCCGGCGTCGTGCGCGCCTCGGGTGTGCTGTATGGCTGCCTCGGTGTACTGAGCGAGCGTGTAAGCTCCGGGGTTATATTGGCGCGTGCGGACGCCCGCGCCTGCGCGGGCCATGGCGAGTCCAAGCCGAGTATTGCAAGCCTTGCATAAGTAGCGCAAGTTGTCCGGTGCGCCGTTCGCCTCGTTACCGTCCTTGTGGTCAATCACCACATTCCGTGCCGAGCCGCAGAGCGCACACTTGGCCGGTTCGGGCGGACGGCACTCGGGATGCTGCGCTCGGTACCGCTTGGCGCGATCGCTTATCGCCTGCGGGGATTTACGCCAGCGCGCGCCACATTGCGGCGGCGCGGCCGCTCTTCCCCCTGACTCTCTGCCTCTTCTTCCTCTTCCTCTCCCTCGCCTTCGTCTTCGGCGGCGGACAAATCTGAAATCTGGTCAAGGCGGTCCTGCAAATCCGTATTCTCAGTTTCGAGTTCGTCAATTCTTTCGAGCAATTCACTTCGGGTAGGAACGGCCATTTTCCTTGCTCCTTTCGGATTCACAAGCGCGATTCGCCTGTGTTCTGCGTATTCTTCGAGAGACTCGCCCTCGATTTCGCTGGCCAGGTCGTCGTCATCCAAAACGTCGCGGGCGAAGCGTTCGGCCTGGGCCTTGCGACGTTCGAGATCTTGCCGCGTTATGGACTTCATGCCCTCACGTTAAATGAGGAATCCTTTCGATTCCAGCCACACAACTGCGGTATAATTTCCGCGACCCGAACTCGATCAGTGTTTCAACCCGCCATGACTCCAGATGAAGCAAGAGCCACCGAGCACGATAATTAGCACAAACAGCACGAAGAACGATTCATCCCCGAAATCCGGAGGAATTGTGACGAAAGAAGCTCTAGAAACGCTGATTGGACAGCTAGAAGTCTCGGCGCTGATCTTCGGCGCACTTGTCGTGATCGGCGTGGCTGGAGAAACATTCTTCGGTGTGCGTATTTGGTGGAACAATCGTAAGCTCCAAGCAATCCAGCGCTCCGAGAATAGCGCTTTACAACTTAAAGTTTCAGAAGCGAATTACCGGGCAATTCAGGCTGAGTCACATTTGGGCGAAGCCAAGTCTGTTTCAGCACAAGCGGAACAACATGCTGCTGAGGCCGTGAGGCAGCAAGAGGCTCTAAAGCAAGAAAATCTAAGATTGCAATTCCAGGTCGAAGAGGAGAAAACAGCTCGTTTGAAGTTAGAGGAGTATTTTTCTGACCGTGTTATTACGGATACACAGGCTTCGGATTTGGCAATCGGTCTCCAGCCCCTAAAAGGAAAGAAAATAATAATCGCTTGGCCGATGGGAACAAGTACAGAAATTACACGATACGCTAACCGCTTAATAAAAATACTGCACGAGGGAGCTGGAATGGATGTCGGCACAAGGGCGATGGCGGCGCTTGACATCAAACCCGGAATCTCACTCGAATTCGGTAAAGACCGAATGGCCGATTTAACTGTACTGGGGGACGCCCTAGTCAACAGCGGAGTAGCAGAGAAGCCTTTATATGCTGACCCGGGTCGCATGGGAGACTCCGACTTAACCCTCATCGTTGGACCGAAGCATTGAAGATACAAAATCTCCGCCATTTCTAGCATTAGCAGAAAAAGAAAAAGTTTTTCGAACTGGCCCACTACCCCCGAATCCGACAAGTTGCGGATGCGTGTTAGAATGTGCAAATGCATAAACATCAAAAGGAAATCCAGCACGAGTTAGCCACGCGAATCCCGCGAGGACCGAGGGGCAGTTTGCAAAACAGGTTTCGTTTTGGGTTTTACTTCTATCGATCCCAGCGGTTTTCGTTCGAGGATAGCCTAGCTAGGGCCGTCGCTTCCATCAGGGAACGCGAGCCAAGTTTCGTGCCCAAGTTTCTGTGATGCGAGATGCGCTGCCGGTCTTTCGCCTGCGCGCAATTGCAGCACGGAGCCCTTTCTCCGCCAGGTAGCGTCCGTAAGTGTCTACCGCGTCCAATCCTGGCACCTGAGCCCGCAGCGCGTCTCTAACCGATCTTCCTTGCTCCACCATTCGGCACGCCTCATCAAGTCGTGGATCATTCGGGCGGCCAGGTCTTGGTGGAAGTTGATGGCGAATCAGGCGCACCGTCAGTTTTTTGAATCCGGTGGGATCGTGGGAAATCTCCTGCGCGAAGTCGCGCTTCAGCCTGTCAGCGAACTCCCTCACCACTGCTTCAAGTTGGGAACAAATGGGAACAAAACCCCTGGTATTCTGGCTCGCTTTTGCAGAAGGAGCGTTGGAAACACAGGCGTTCAGATGGTTTGGGCTTATCTTGGGCGCAAGAGGTCCGCGGTTCGAATCCGCGCGCCCCGACCATGATTCGTTTGAATTGAAAACGTTCTAACCTCTACGCTCTGATGTGAGCGAACGTCCCACTCGACACTCGCGACCGCCTCTGGAGTATTTGCCCCTATCCAAGTGGGACGAAGCAACTCGATTCCGGGACGAAATGACTTTTCTTTGTTGCGAGGAACCTTCCTGTGGCGTCCCAATGAAGGTATTCTGAAAGTCTCCGAAGGGCTCGAGCCGAAGCCGCCGATGAGACGCAAATGCAACGGGAAATCCTAATTCGCCGCACAAAGCAAATGGGCCTCATTCTTGCCGTTTGGACAGGCTTGGCCCTGATCCCCGGCATTCAAGCGCACGCTTACCTCGCATCGCTCGGCCATGCGATATCCTGGCAGCGCGCCGTGATGCCTCCGTTGTTGGATCACTGGATTTGGGCCTGCTTGACTCCGAGCGTGCTCTGGCTCTCTGCCCACTTTCCATTTGACCGGCGCAACTGGCTGCGAGTTTTGGGCGTTCACCTTCTCGGGAGTTTCGCCTTCGCCGTTATGCACATTGCCATCCGGTGTCCGTTCATACGCAGCGCAACCCTGTTCACCTCTTCACCAGTTGAGCACATCACCTGGGTGCTGTTTCGGAACTCGTTGTTCGCGAACTACTACGACGACCTCTGGATGTACGGCACTATTTTCGCCTTCACGCAGCTCTGGGCCTATTACCGCAAGTACCGGGACCGCGAGCTACGCGCGACCAAGCTTGAAGCACAACTGGCGCAGGCCAGACTTCAGGTCCTAAAGATGCAGCTCAATCCGCACTTCCTGTTCAACACCTTGCACGCGATTTCCAGTCTGATGCACGAGGATGTAGAAGCCGCCGACAACATGGTTAGCGGCTTGAGCGATCTGCTTCGAATGAGTCTGGAGAATGTTGACGAGCAGGAAATTCCTCTGAAGCGCGAGATGGAATTCCTGCAAGTGTACCTTGGAATCCAGCAGGTCCGTTTTCGCGACCGGCTCACGGTGGCCACGCAGATTGATGCTGTGACTCTGGACGCCTTGGTCCCCAACATGATTCTTCAGCCGATCGTCGAGAACTCGGTGACCCACGGAATTGCATCTCAACGGGCGCCCGGAGAAATAAGCATCCGGGCCCAGCGCGAGAACGGCATCTTGCGAATGGAAGTGGCGGATAACGGCAAGGGCCTCACCGGCGAGACCGGCGCGCTGACTCGAGACGGGCTCGGCCTGAAGAATACAAGAGAGAGATTGCAGCAGTTGTACGGCGATCGGCACCGGTTCCTGATGGAAAGCAAAAAGGGCCAAGGTACGGTGGTCACGGTCGAGATTCCGTTTCGTAGCGCCGGGCTTTAGCCCGGCATCGC
>Ga0187803_10000991_pt1 | contig 11056 bp, 8 predicted proteins | sample NC_wetland_sal_i_2_FD_132425 | JGI IMG/M metagenome (GOLD analysis project Ga0187803, IMG submission 132425) | Wetland sediment microbial communities from Neuse River Estuary, North Carolina, USA - Control_3 | ecosystem: Environmental > Aquatic > Freshwater > Wetlands > Sediment | place: USA...
TTAGCTCCTGAATAATGCCAGAGGGGCCAGAACCAGTCTGCCAGCATAGCCGTCGTACTCTGCTGCGCTGCAAAGAAGATCAAAGTAACGGCGAAGGGCCACACTAAACCGCCTGCAATCCAGATCGCTAGGTTCCGCTTGATCACGAGATACTTAGGGCCGGCAAACGCGATGGCCCAGAGCCCAATGCCGAGACCAAGAACGAGTCCCACACCTTTGGATTGTTCAAACAGGATCGTAAGAGCAATGAACGATCCAGCGCCAAAAGCCCAAGCGCCGCGGGGCGAATCGAGCATGCGCACGGCGCAGTAAAGCGCCAGGCACGCCCAGAGCGTGCCGTCCCAATTGTGGAGCACGAGAAAGCGGAGTGGGAGGCCGGTAAGGGTAACGATGCCCGCGGCCAGTAAAGCGCTCCAACGCGCGCACACGCGGCGCGCGAGCAGATAGGCCACTACGGAGCAGACTCCTCCGACAATCACCAGGGTAGTCCGGGCGACCTCCATTGAGTCGCCGAACACCTCGAAGAACAGCGCGAGCAGGTAATATGAACCCGGCGTAAAGAAAGAAAAAAAGTCGCGGTAAAGCACTTGGCCTTGTAGGATGCGCTGAGCGCCCTGCAGGACAATGCCTTCGTCGGGATCCATGGCGTTAAAATGCCGGAAAAGCAAGAGGTACGAGCAGGTGAGAACAAACACGAACAACGCGATCGCGCGTTCTGAAACGTGCCTCTCGGGGATGAAGATGTCAGCATCGGTTGCCGCAGATTTCGCTTGATCGGCGGCCCAAGGAGTCCGGGTTTCCGGCTGGACGAGTGTCATGGAAATTAACGCTTGGCGCTGTCAGAGAAGCGCGGCGACGCCCTAGTCTTCTTGCTCCTTCGCATTCCTTGCGACCCTGCACCAATCATTTCATTGGCCGGTTGGCGGGCAAGCGTTGTCGTTGCGAACCATATAAACAAAATGCCAGAAATCATTGGAGGACAGCGCCGCGCACGGGCGGTAGTGCGCGAAGATGTACTCCTGGACCGGATCAGGAGCAACCAGTGTTGCCAACGGTGTGTTCGGCCATCCAAGGGGAACCTTTTCCCTGAAGGTCGGCTCGAAGAGCACCACGCGCGGCCGCTTGGCGGACAATTCCAGCGCCGCCTGTCGGAATTGATCCGCCGTATGCATGCCCGGTTGGAGGTACTCAAGACGGATGGCGCTGAACGTGCCCGTCAGATAGTAATAGAGAGGCTCGTAAGGATAGATAAGCATCTCTTCGCCCGGACGAACGTTGGCCTGTAGAAACTCGAGAGGGCCATCCGACCCTACTGTTTTGATCTCTCCTCGCACGGTCCTCGAAATATGGTGCGCGCCGAGCGGTCCCCAGAGCATTGCCATCCCAAACCCCGTGACGCAAAAAAACGCACAGAGCGCGACGATCGGTTGCAGATACCGCCAAAGGCGCGAAAAAGAACCCGGGCCACCAAGCATCCATGCAAGGACCAGGTAAAACAAAGGGCCAAGATAATTGAGATGGGTGAAGTCAGCTCGCTTAGTAAGAAAAGTGGATGCGACAAGGCCGGTAAGAGTCGCGGAGATCAGAATCCAGTAGGTACTGCGGGGATCCAGGTGCTCACTTCGACCACCGCGGAAGCCAAAATGCAAAAGGATTGCAAGCGCGATGGCCGGCAAGATGGGCAACAGGATACACGGTCCCAGGGTGACCAGGGTGGCAAGCTTCATACTCCAAGGGCCCGCCAACAACTCCGTCCGATCCGGAGTGGACATCACCAGGAAACCATAGGGCAATCGGTTGGCCCCGGTGTAATGAAACATCGGCCAAGCCCACGAAGACAGCATGGCCACCGTGCTGTGTTCCAGAGCGAAGTAACTGAAAGTCGCAAGAAAAGGCCAGCCGAAGCCCAGAGCAAGTCCTGCGAGCTGCCCGGCGTCCAGCAGGCTCCAAGTGCGGCTTCGCCAGGCAATCAGCAAATAGCCGCACAAAAGCCCCAGAACCAGCCCCACCCCTTTGGAATGCTCAAACAGAATGGTAAGCGCGGCGAAGGAGCCTGCAGCCACGGCCCAAGCTCGCCCGCCTCGCTCGAAGACCAACAGCGCGCAATAAAGCGTCAAATACGCCAAGAGCGTACTGTCCCAGTTGTGCAGAACGACAAAGCGGAACGGCAGGCAAGTGAGCAGGACTGCGTAGCAGGCCAACAACGCGCTCCATCTTGCACACACTCTTCGCGCGATCAAATACGTCAGCGCAGAAAAGAGCCCCCCATAGACGATCAGCGCGGCCCGCCCGACCAGAATCGAGCTGCCGAAGAGCTTAAAGAGGAGAGCCATCCAATAGTAGGAGCCGGGTGTGAAATATGAGAAAAAATCTCTGTAGAGAACCTGGCCCTGCAAAATGCGCTGGGCGCCTTGCAGCACGATTCCCTCATCTGCGTTCAGTGCTGAGTAATGATAGAAAATTCGCAGGTAAAGACAGGAAAGCAGGATCAAAGAGAGGGCGATCCAGCGTTCCCGCGAGGAAGCCTCGGGAAAAAAGTAAGCGTCAACTGTTTCGCTTCGATCCGGAAGAACTGCCGTGCTGGTTTCCGCCATGCGCACCTGTCATTCTACTTCAAGGACTCAGGGACATCTGGCCGGCCCCGGGGGCGCAGTGAACCCTACCCAGAGCTGCAGTGGTGTCCATAACGTTTAGTTATGCCCGACGAGGCTTCGTACATAATCTTCGACCGACCTACGGGCGTGCTCGACAAAGCGATGCACCCAACTCGTATCCCACGTATACTCTTTCCTCCACGCATCAGGTCGGAACCAGACGTCCTGCAATTTGTGCCAGTAGCGGTCCCTGGCCAGGCGACCCTCTTGGGATTCCGACTTTCCCGAATCAACGCGGAATTGAGGCGGCGGCGTCTGCGGGAGCGGAACTCCGTATGCATATTGGTGCTGTATCTCATTGACAGCGCAATCCCAGTAATCGCTGGCCAGCGTCACCTGTTCACTCCGCTCAGCGGGCGTCGCGGAATCGGGCGCGTCAACAAAGTCTGGCGGCATGGTGGGTTGCAGTTGATAGGATGGCTGAAGGGAAGCATAAACGAACAGGCCTACGCCCAGGGCCACAAGGAACTGTACGGCGAGCATTCGTTTCTCAAACATATCGGCAGCGGGAACTGTCCGCCTGGCGACGAAATCCGAAATTACGTGAACGAGTGGCACCAACCTTGGGGTCTGCGAAAGTCAATACAACCATTTAACGGACTCGTATGCATTCGCTTTGTTCCCACTCGAGGAGTCCGCAAAATGAAATCCGGAGGCTCCTTCTCTGCCGCGTGGCCGAGCCAGTTTCTGTTCTACCGCTCAAATAGAATGCTCTGCTGATCATGGTAGTTGACTTTCCAGCGGTTGTCATGCTGCAGTACATACGACAAGGACTCACCCGCCGGGAACAAGACATAGCGGATATGATATTTGTCCAGGATGCGCTCCGGCTGGTTCAAATCCAGCAGATCCAAGTAATCCTGGAGAACCCCGCCATATTCAAAAATGTCTACTCGGCTGTCCACAAACACTTTCACGTCTCTGTCATTCCAGATTAGATAGCCCCCCCAGAGGTAGAAGTTGAGCAGCGGGCCGTCGGGAGGATGGGACTTCAGGAAGGCCACCGCGCCTGCAGGATAGGTTTGCTCGACCGCATGCTGTAACCCCGTTGACGTGGGCCGATAGTGAATGAGGCCGGCAATCATGGCAACGATCAGCAGGGCGTTCAGCACCGGTTTGTCAATTGCGCGGTTGTAAGGTGGAACAAAGTCCAGCATTTTGGCCACTGCCGGCGCCGCCACAATCGCCAGCAGAAACAGGAAGCGGATGTAGGTGAGCCCCGAATACATGCCAAACAGGACTAAGAACAATTCGGCCAGCGTCCAGCGGCTTCCGCGGAACAGCGCGCTCACCAGGAGGCTAAGGATCAACAGCAGCACGAGCTTACCGCGAAGATCGTGGAAATTTACGGAGATCCATTCGGCAACGTGGCTGATGTTCAGTTTTTGTCGGAAAGCTAAGTCGAGGGGGTATAGAACAAGGTGGTAGCCAAAGGGGTTCACAAAAAGAGCGGCAACGCTCGCCGCCCCTGTTACCGTGAGTTTCCCCAACTGTGCTTTGGACCACGGCACGGCCTCGACTCGTCCCCATTTTCCTTTGAACAGTCCCGCTGCAAACACGATGGCGAACAAGATTATTCCCAGGGACCACGATCCGTGCGTGTTGGCCCAGATACAGAACAAAGGCGGAAGGAGCCACAGCGGCCCACGCCCTTGTTGCTGAAAACGCTGAAGAACCAGAAGCAATATGACAGCAAATAAATACCCGAATAGGATCGTTCGCGGACCGAATGACACCGACGCCAGCAGGACTGCGAAACTACTGGCCAGCACGGCAGCTTTGAAGTTTGAGCTGGCACGGTAGCAGAGGTAGAGCAAGCCCATGAAAATCGAGCTCAAGAGCACCAGCTCCAGAATCTTCAGGCCAAGAAAGCCGCCCGACCTCCAGGCCAAGTAATAGGGTATCTCCGCCAGCCATTCGTGGTTAATCCAGGGGTGTCCTGCCACGGTGAAGGAGTACAGGTCATAGCGAGGCAGTTGGCCGTGCTGCATCAAGTATTGGGCATTTCGGAGATGCCACCAGATATCCGGGTCGGCCATGCCCTTGTGAGCCACCGCAAAGATGACCGTCAAGAGCATGACAACGAGCAAACTTGGGAAGGAGAAGATTAAGCGGAGCGATCGGATCAAAGCATATCGGCCGGGAGCGACACGTGAGCCGTTGACGGTCATCTGGGGGAGCACAGTTTGCCGGGAGCTCGAATGACCCCCTTGGCTGATTCCCTCAGTCTCGACTTCACCGCCGCGTGACACAAAGACTCCCCCTTTCAAGAAAGGTGCAACTTTTGTGCCAACGCAGTCTGGCTCAGCGAGGCCGTCAGTAAGAACGCAATAGAAGCCATTCTGAGTCGCCTAGCAATCATTTCACCCGACCGCGTGCCCACTTGGCCTTCGTATTCGCGATCTTAAGCTCAAAGAGTTAAGCCTGCGCTTGAATCCGCTTCAAACAAGGACCTGACAAACCGTATCCATCCGTTGACAGAGGTGTGACTTTTTGCTCCCTTCTGAAGCAAGAGCAGGTGAGGATTAGCGAGAAGGCCTCCCCTGGCCGGTTTTCGCTCACTTTGGCCAATTTGGGAAAACATTTTCATCCGCATCTTACACCATTGACGTGCAGGCACAGAAATGAAAGCAGATAGGGGTGGTATTTTTTGGTATGAGTGTTGCTCTTCGGATACAGGGCTTGCGTGTGCCTTGGTTTTTGGTATGCTGTATCGCGCAAACCCAGTTGCCCTTGGTTCTTCGTGGCTCCTAGGGTCATTTTGTTCTTGGGAGCGATCGTAAATGGCTATAGCGTGACAATGCAATCCGCTAACGGAAATCCTCAACTCAGTGTCCTTCTGGTTGATTCAGACGAGGCCTTTGGGAATGTTCTCCAAGGTGTATTGGGTCCGGCGTATTCCCTTCGCGCTGCGAGAGACACAGAAGCCGGCATCAGCCAACTTGAGGATGGCGACGTTGATGTCATTCTGCTGAATCTTGATCTGCCGAAGGGTACGAACGGTTCGCAGGGGCCAGGTGCGCTGCTGAGTTACGCAATGGACCACAGTCTGGCTCCGCCCGTGATTGTTTACAGTTGGGATGAGCGTAGGGCGACAGCAGCGCAGGCCATCCAGCAGGGCGCTGTGGACTTTTTCGTTCAACCGCTCGATATCCAGGAGCTCAAATTTGCACTGGATATGGCTCATCGTCGCGCTAGTTTGGCCCGCAACCTTGCCGCTGCTCAGGATTTCATGCCTTTCGCCCACGTGGACGGGCTATTGGGCAACAGCAGTTCAATGCAAAAGGTCAATGAAGTCGTGCGCAAGGTGGCTAGCGTTCTCACCAATGTCCTGGTGACCGGCGAAAGCGGCACGGGCAAAGGCCTTGTAGCGCACGCGGTCCATCGCCTCAGCCCCCGGCGGGACAAGCCTTTCTTGGCCTTTTCTGCGTGCGCCCTGCCCGATTCTCTGATCGAGGATGAACTCTTCGGGCATGAGAAGGGCGCTTTCACTGGCGCGATTCAGGTGCGTCGAGGGCGATTTGAAGAAGCCAAGGGAGGCACAATCTTTCTCGACGAAATTGGGGACTTGGCTCTGCCCCTTCAAGCCAAACTTCTCCGCGTGTTGCAGGAACGGACCGTCGAGAGGCTTGGTTCAAATATTCCTCACCCAATCGACGTCCGCATCGTCTGCGCCACCAGCCGAAACTTGGAAAAGATGGTGCAAGACGGGCTGTTCCGGGAGGATCTATACTTCAGGATCTCGGTCGTCCGCATTCATATGCCTCCCCTGCGCGATCGGCTCGAAGATATGCCTTTGCTGGCCGAATGTTTTCTTCGCACCTTCACCAAAGCTCACCAAAAACGCGTGCGGGGCTTCACGCCCGGCTACGTGAGCGCTCTGGCCGGACACAATTGGCCCGGAAACGTTCGGGAACTGCAGAACGTGATCGAACGCAGCCTGGTCTTGGCCAATGGGAATGAGTTATTGGGCGTGGAGGACTTGCCCCGGGAATTGAGGGGTTTGGTGGCGTCGGATGACCTGCCGCAGGGCCCCTTCCACCAGGCCGTGCAGAGTTTCAAACGCGAACTGGTCCGTTCCGCTCTGTGCCTTCATTCCGGCAACAAGCTGCGAGCCGCCCGGGAATTGCGCATCAGCCGTTGTTACCTTCACCGCCTGCTGAAACAATTCAACATCACCGACGAAGCCGGGGCGGACCGATTCGAAGACGGCTCGAAGGCAGAACCTGCTTACATTGGGAGTGGGAATTCGGGGCCGGGTTCAGACCCCGGGGCGTGAGGGCTGCGTTATGGCAAAACAAAAAACCGCGCTGGCACGCTGCAGTTCAGGTCAAAGCATGTTGGAAACTGCTTTGATTCTGCCCGTGCTTTTGATGCTCGTGTTCAACGCCATCAACTTCGGCTACTTTTTTCTGGTGGCTTTGAATGTGGCCACGGCCCCGCGGAGTGGAGTGGAATATTCGATCATGGGATCGTCTGCTCCTGCCGGGACTGGGTTGCCCCCGGCCACCCCCGGATCCACGACGATAACAGTGGCTTATCTGACTTACCAGGACATGATCGGGGCGCTTAATGCGCCGGCTAATGCCAAAGTCCAAGTCTGCTCGAAGATCTTGGGATTGAACAATGCCGGCACGTCGAGCCAAACGGCAAAGTGCAGCACGTGCTCGAGTTCCTCGGCAGCTTGCGGCGCGGCGGGCAGTGGTAGCCCCGCACCCGCGTCGGATCCGGAAAACGGCGCCTCCTCGCAGCCCTTCGTCCTGAATCGTGTCGACGTGACCTACCAATTCAATCCTATCATTCCGGGAACGCCATTCGGGATTGCTCTGCTGCCCGCTTCCGTCTGTTCGTCCAGCGGCGGCAAAATCACTTGCACGTTCCATCGCCAGGTGTCCATGCGGGCGATGGACTGAAGGATAGCCGAGAAATGATACGCAGACTCACAAAGCGTGGCGCCGGAGACCAGAGCGGTCAGACTCTGGTCGAGTTCAGCCTGACCATTGTGTTCGTCATGTTTGTGGTTTTCTTCGCCTTCGAGTTGATGATGTATATCTACACGTACAACGTTCTGGCCGACGCGGCCAAAGAGGGCGTGCGCTACGCCGTTGTGCACGGCGCGAGCAGTTCATCGCCGAGCGGGCCCAGCAGCGGCGCGAAATGTACGGCGCCCTGCTCGTGCAGTTCTTCCAGCGCCAATGTTGCCACCGTTCAGTCGGTGGTGAAGAATTATGCCAAGGCTTCCGGCCACGACATCTCCGCCCTTACGGTCAACGTTTGCTACTATGACGGCAGCAATGCGATCAACAATCGCGTCAAGATCGTGGTCAATTACACGTATAAGACATTGCTCAATTTGAATTTTAAACCACCGACGATGAATGCCGCTGCGGAGGGCCGCATTGTGTTCTGAACCGATTTGCGCGCGAACGGAAACCGGGCTGGACGCGTCGATTGCGGGATTTCCGCCCAGCATGCCTAGAGATGCGGAACGCGGCCAAACCATGATCTTCGTCTTGCTGATCCTTGGTTTCTTCCTGCTGGCCGCGGCCGGTTTCGCCGTGGATTTTGCCAACTTGTGGTTCCATCGCCAGACCGCCCAGAATGTCGCGGACGCCGCCTGCACCGCCGGCGCGATGGACATGTTGATTGACTCCACCTCCAGCGTCACCTCGCAAGGAGGTTTCACTCCCGGCACAGCGTTCAGTTGCTCCACAACCTCTTCGGCGGCGCCTTGTGAGTACGCCGGCTTGAACGGGTTTACAGCAGGAGGCCTGATAGCCGGCGCTCCTTCCCGTCAGGTCAATGTCACCTTTCCAGCTTCGGTTCCTGGCGTGCCACCTTGTACGGGGACGCCCCCTCCACCCATCTGCAGCGTTTCTTCGGGCATCAGCGCGCACCCGTATATTCAAGTCAATGCGATTGACCGCGTCCAGATTTTCTTCACTGGCCTAGTTACCGGAAAGCACACCGTGGATGTCGGCGCCGTGGCTTCCTGCGGATTGGTGTTTTCCAGTTCTCCCGTTCCCATCCTGGTTCTGGATCCCAACAACGCGCCTGGTACCTTTGACCTCAAGGGAACGCCGCATGTGGTCATCTATGGCGGGCCCCAACGAGGCATTCAGGTCAATTCAAGTAGCAGCACGGCTGCCACGGGAGGCGGACACGTTGACACCAGTCAAGGTGGTCCGAATCTGTCGGGAAGTGATTTCGGAGTGTTCGGCGGTCCGTCCTCGTCCTGCTGCAATTTTGTTGGGGGCTCGACTGGGAATTGGCTTCAGCCCGCTTCTCCGCTTTCCGATCCGCTCGCGCAATTGTAGGCGCCCAGCAAGCCAACCAACGTCCCTGCGTCTGCAGGAAGCGGCGGGACCGGTTCTGCCCCCACAAGCCCCTGTCCTGACATCACCACGAACACCTATAACGCCGCCAACAAGTCGTGTACAGAATACGCGCCTGGATACTATGCCAGCGGCATCAATGTCAGCGGCACGGCTATCTTTGACCCTGGCATCTATTACGTCCTCGGAGGAATGACTACAACGCCGAACTCTTGTGTATATCCCAGCACGGCCGTTGGAGACGGCAGCGGTGGAACGATGTTCTACTTTGCGGATGCGAATGCGTTTTCGATTGGCAACAACTCCGGCAAACCGAACAAATGCCCGTTTCAGTTCAACACAAAGACCGAAAGCGGCTCGATCGCCAATGGCGCCAAGTGCACCTCGACGTCGGACCTGCCCGGGAATATACCGGGCACCTTACAGGGCAACATTCTCCTTGCTCCATGCCAGCTTCCGACTGTGAATGCGCTGTGCGCACCCAATTGCAGCATCAATTATGGCGATCCACTGGGCACCAACGACCCCATCGGGGAGCAACGAGGAATCCTCTTCTTCCAGAACCGGGATCAGAATGCAGGAAGTAATCCAAACTGGGGCGGCGGCGGTCAGTTTCTCCTCTCGGGTACGATGTACTTCCACCAGTGCACCTCCGGCGGTACCGGCACCGACCAGGGTGGTACTGGATGTTCCGCATCGGCCTACAACGACGTCTTAACCTTTTCCGGAAACTCCGGCGCCGGAAACTATGTCGTCGGAGAGATTATCGTGGACCAGTTCGCTATGAACGGGACTCCCGTGGTCAACTTCGATCTCAACAAGGCCGCCATCTACTACGTCCTTAAGGCGGCGCTACTACGATGAGGCGCGGGACGAATTGCGAACCTGGCGACAAGGCCGGTTTGTGCATGTCAAGAGCATCTGAAGACCGAAGGATGGTAACGGGACGGCACCGGGACCCCTTTACATGGCTTTCCTCTTACTGAATCTCCGCGCAGCTTCAACGGTTCCTCGCCGGCCCGAAAGCCGCGCCCTGCCGTTGCGTTTGAGTTTTCCTCACGTGACTCTAAGTTTGTTTCCGCGCCGCGGCTTGCTCGGTTCTTCCTTTGTTCATAGCTTGGCCTTGGCTGCAATTCTGCTTGCGCCTCCATTCTTTGCGGCCGCCAGGCATCCGCTGGAGCCGGACGATCCCCCGAGCGCGGATACCATCGAAGCCAAACAGATTGTCTATCTTCCTCAACTGGGCGGCGGCTTGGAAGGACGCGGCCATCGCGGCGGCGGTCCCGCGGCTGCAGGGAAGGGGAATTCTGTCGCTCAGGCCGCCAGCAGTTCCGGCTTCACCTATCCCGGCCCGCAGAAGATCGTTTCCAATCTGTCCAATCCCACAAACAACATCCAAACGATCCTCCAACCGGAATTGAAGCATCCGAAAACGTTGCCACCGCTTGTGCCTGCGCCCAACCTGGTTCAGACGGCCAATGCAGACCCTCCTTCACCATTGAAGCCTTCTAATTCAATTCCCGCGAAACCCGCGTTTCCGTTTAAGATCAAGCCCCTTTCCCCTTCGCAGCGCAAGGTGCGGGCTTACGATCCCTCCGTCCCCGTGATTCAACCCGCGCTCCAGGATCCTACCAGTGCGGTGAAGATGGTGCTTCCCGCCAACGTTCCCCCTCCGGTAAATGAGACAACAAATTCGGATCCCCAAACGCCGGTTACTCCGCAGGAGCCGCATCGTTTCGATCGCATTTCCAATCTCCCTACGCGCGGGACGGACCCGAAGACGAGGCTGTCGCTAAGTCCCGCGCCATCTCCGCCGGATTTGAAGACGACTCTCCCGGCGGGTGAGGCGCGCGGGCGATTCGCCGTCAGCCCGGACCCAAGCCCTCTGGGGGCCAATGACGGACCCGGATCGAAGCTCAACGGATCTCCGAATTCTTCTGCTGTCGGCAACGGTAATGGCGCTCCTGTGGGCAATTCTGTAGGTGAGGGCGCGGGAGGTAAGGGCGCGATCGGCGGCGAAGACCGCGGCGTGGGTAACGGTGCAGGACTGGAAGAAGGGTCAGGCAA
>Ga0187803_10000992_pt1 | contig 11051 bp, 8 predicted proteins | sample NC_wetland_sal_i_2_FD_132425 | JGI IMG/M metagenome (GOLD analysis project Ga0187803, IMG submission 132425) | Wetland sediment microbial communities from Neuse River Estuary, North Carolina, USA - Control_3 | ecosystem: Environmental > Aquatic > Freshwater > Wetlands > Sediment | place: USA...
GCGTCCAGGCTGTAATTCCGGCGTGGCGATATCCACTGGCTCGTCCCGGCCCAGGAGCGAGCCATGCCAAACACTGCCCCCGAAGGTCGAGACGTAGATCTGGTTGTGGTCGGACGGATCGGGGATGACCCTGTACGACCACTTGAAGTTGAACCCGGGAATCCGCGACCAGTGCTCACCTCGATCGTTCGAGCGCCAGGCGGAAGATTCAAATCCGGATGCGTACAGAATGCTCGAGTCATGCGGATCGATGGTGACGTCGTAAACATGCCGGTCGCGGTCAAAGATCTGCCGCCAGGTTCGGCCGGCATCCTCGGAAAGAAAGATGCCGCCGCCATCCCCATGGGTCCCCGAGGCGCGCGCCCAAGCTGCGAGGTACAACCGCTGCGGAGACTTTGCATCGATTGCAAGACCATTGGGCCCGTTGACGCCTTGGGGCAATTGAATGGGGGTCCAATGCTCCGCGCCGTCCTTCGAGAAATAGAGCGCGCCGTCGTTCGCATTGCCGATGCTTCCGTTCTCCGAGCGCCGGGCAACCACCACGTAAAGGGTGCCATCTGAAGCCAGCGTCAGTCGCCAGGCGAACGGTTGCCTCTGAATGATTCCTTGATTCTTCAGCGACCAGGTTTTACCACCATCAATGCTCTTGTAAACGCCACGCCCGAATCCCGCGACGTAGAGAACGCGAGCGTCGGGAGGGCTGTTCGGATCGAGCAGGATGTGGGTCGGCGCAGTCTCATCCATTCCCGTGTTCGACTTGCGCCATGTATTTCCCCCGTCCTCGCTCACACAGACCCCTCCTGTATACTTTGCCGGATCGGTGCGCCTCCACATCTTCGGACGCGGCAGGTCGTGCACTTCGCTGTTCACGCTCCACATGCGGCCCCGGACCTTCGGATCGAACGCCAGCCAGTAGGTCGTATTCGTCCACTCGCGCGGCACGCCAGTAGTGGAACTCTGCCAGCTGGCACCCCCATCTTCGCTGCGGAAGAGCCCAATATCTGTGTAAGTGATGAATTGACGAGCAGAATCGAAGGGATCAAAGTGGATTCCGTAGGCGTTGGTCACATCGAGCCCCGTGCTCGTCCACTCTCCCGAGGGCACTTCGCGCGAGTATACCGCCCACCAGGTAGCGCCTCCGTCCTTGGTCTTCATGGTCCGCCCAAGATCAGTGCCGTAGACGAGGTTCGGATCCTGGTCGGCCACTTCAAGTGCGAGCGGATTTTCTCCCCACCCAACACCAAAACGCGGAGTAATCCAAGCATCGTGCACATTTGGAGCGGCGGTATCGGCTTCCTTCCAAACCAGTTGCCAGGACTCTCCGGCATTCTCGGTCTTTGCCACTCCCATCCACTTCTTCCCTTCGAGAGTCAGTTCGCTGTAGGAAAGATAGGCCACCCGGCCATTGCGTCTACTGGTTGCGATTGCCCGAACCTGAGCCCCGGAGCCCGGGAGTGATGGCTGCTGCCACGTACGGCCGGTGTCCTTCGAAACAAACGCACCCTTCTCTGAAACGGCATAAATGACTTGCCGGGATCCTTCGGTGAAGCCGGCTGAGACATCAGTGAACGTGACCGACTTGGGTGCTGGAAAGTTATGCAACCCGGCGTTGTCTCTCACCGACACGTAGTGAGCCCCCGCCAGGTAGAGCGCACGAGACTCGCGCGGAGAATTCGGATCGATCCAGATTCGGCGGGGAGTCTCAGGCAACGCGTCCTGCCGGGTCCACGTCTTTCCCCAATCTTTCGAGACGAACAGGGCCAGATGCGACGCATCGCCCGTGGCATAGAGGACTTTGGAATCCTCCGGATCCACCGCGAGGGCCGAAATCAAGCCCATCGGATCGTCATCGCTGACTAGTTCCTCATCCGAGTGGTCGGATTGCATCGTGATGGCCTTGATTCTTTCGGGCGCTGGATAGACCAACTGCCAACTCTCGCCACGGTCGACGCTGCGCCAGAGTCCAGTCGCCTGGGCATACATCACCTTGGGATCGATCGGGTCAAACACAAAAAAATGCACCACACCTCGCAGGTTGAACATCCGCCACGACTGTCCCCCATCGTGTGTGATGTAAGACCCTGTCATGTCACACGAGATGAGAACCGTGTTGGGATCGTGCGGACTGATGGTCGGGTTGAACATCGCCCCGCCACCCCCCGGACCGATGACCTTGAAGTCCCCGGGACGCATTGCGAAGGCTGAACTAGAGAGGAGGAGGAAAAAGAAGAGGAACGAACGCATCCGAGCGGTTTCCATTGAATTCTTTCGTTTACTTTCGATATATTACTACTTTCGGGCAGGGCCGGGGAAATGTCAACGGCAAAAACATCCCTAGCCATTAAGAAGATGCACAGAAGAGACTTATTGAAGGGCGTTGCAGTCCTAGCAGCATTCGGTCCAGCGGCCGGATTGCCGCAAGGATTCGGAAACCAGAACTTCAGTTCGCCCATTCCTTCGCGCGACCGGTTGGAACAGGGTCCGTTCGACATTGACCAGGACGAAGGATGGTTAACGGCACTGTTCACCACCGCTTCGGAAAAACCTCTGCGCAATCCTGGACTCGGACTGATCGGCTACGCGTGGGAGGAAGGCGGGCCGTCGCTCGCCGCGCGCGAAGGCCGTGAAACGCTCGAACAGCACGTGGAGAACATTTCCAGCTTGCGCTTCGTTGATGTTCTTTACATCCGGTGCGACTGGCGTAACGTACAGTCCCGGCCAGGAAAGCTCGATCTCGATCCGATCTGGAAACTGACGCTCGATGCCGCGAAGCGTCGCGGTTTGCGAGTCGCCTTTCGCGTGCAACTCTCCAACCCGGTATTCCAGCCGGAGCAGATCGCGTTACCGGAATTTCTGCGCGCAAGCGTTCCGCTGGTAAAGATCGGCCACATCCCCCACGGTGGAAAAGCTGAATATCTCGAGCCCCGGTATGACCATCCCGAATTTCAGAGCGCCTTCACCGAGCTCAATAGTCTGCTGGCCGCCGAGTTTGACGGGAACCCGCTGATCGAGTGGGTCGACATGATGCAGTACGGATTCTGGGGTGAGGGGCACACCAGCAATTTTCCTAACCCCTTCCCGGATTACCCGACCGCGGAACGCACCTTTGTCGCGATGACCGAACTCCAGATCGAAACCTGGAAGAAGACTCCGCTCGCCTTCAACACCCAGCCCGACATCAGCAACGTGGGAAATCGCAAGACACTGGCTATAGCAATGAGCGCTGGAGCGTGGCTGCGGTCCGATAGCATCATCGTCGAAGAGCCAATTCAGATCGATCAGATCGCAAACCGTCCGCCCTGGCTGGCAGCAATTCTCGAAGACGGATATTTGAGACAATACGACATTTCCAAAGTGCCGAGGGATCCGAGCGGCGCGAATGAGCTGGAAAATTACATGCTGCACACGCTGGACTTGCGCGCGAATTACTGGGCCCTCTGGACTGAAGCCGCAAACCTTGCGCGTTATGACGAGACCTACCCGCGCGGTTTTGAGCGCTTGCGTACCAATCTCGGATACCGGCTGCGGCCATCCTGGATCTGGCAGCGTAAACGGCACGGCACCGCCGAGTTGATCGTCGCGATTTCCAATCGCGGAGTCGCCGGCGTTCCTGGCGTGCTTTGGCTGCAACTGTCCAGCCCCGACGGACGGCTTCAGCTTCGAGGCACGCTTGATCCCGGGCTTCCTGCGGGCGGTGGCATTCGCCTGGCCTCTTTCTTCTTGCCCGCAGGATTTGCGGGACGCGTTCACCTCTCAGCGGAACTGGAGATCCGTCCTGGAGTCTTGAAGCCGGTTGCGTGGGCGTGCGAGCAACCGCTCAACCCGGACGGGTCGATCGGGATCGAGGTGAGAAAGAACGACGATCCTGGTTGGAGAAAGGGAGTGTGAGACAAAACCTGCGTGACCTCAGCTATCGAATACGCTGAATCCGCGAGCGTTCGTCTTGCTTCCGGCAAGCCGCATACGCAGCGCTTGATAACGAGGAGAATTGCACGATGAGCGTTCGAATTGGCTTGATCGGTTGCGGGGAACATTCGGAGATCGGCCATGCTGTTCCTCTGGCCCATTATTCCGCTGAGCATCCCGGCACCGTTGCGCTTGTGGCGGCCTGCGATCTTCGCCGTGAACGTGCTGAATTGTTCTCTCAAAAGTACGGTTTCGAGAGCGCCTATTCCGATCTGGGCGAAATGCTCCAAAAAGAGAAACTCGATGTCTGCATTGCTGTTGTTCCGGTCGAGTCCATTCCACCTGTCGGCATCCGGCTCCTCCAGGCACAAGTCCCTTGCGTTGTGGAGAAGCCGCTGGGGCCATCGATTGCCGAAGTCGAGAAGTTGCGCAATTCCGCCCGAGCCACGGGCACAGTCAACATGGTGTCTGTGAATCGGCGATTCATGCCGTTACTGAACCGGGGTATCGAGTGGATGAGAAACGCCGGCACTCTGCGCTACGTTCGCGCTACTATGCTGCGACACGAGCGAACCGAGCCGGAATTTCTCGGTTTCACGGCAATACATGCCGTGGATACCGTCCGCTTCATCGCTGGTGACTTTTCCTCCTGCAATATCCGGGCAGTCACACAAGTAGTCCCGCGCTGGTACGCCATCGACATTCAATTCGAGAGTGGAGCGCTCGGTCGCATCGACGTATTGCCCACGTCAGGCATGGTTGAAGAAACCTATGAGTTGATCGGAGACGGCTTTCGTTGCGTCGTTACCAGCCCGTTCGGGCCGCAGCGGCTCTTGCGCTGCTATCATCAAAACCGTCTTGTGCACGAAGAGATCGCAGACGGCGATCCCGAGGATGTAATCTTCGGCTTCTACGGAGAGGCTGTTGAATTGGTAGAAGCATTCAGACAGGACCGACGGCCAAAGCCTACGATTGAAGACATCTTTCCCTCGGTGCAAGTGTGTTTTGAATTAGTCGAGCGCGTCGAGAAAAGTCCCGCGACTCCGGCCCCTTCGTCGTCGCCCTAGTCACCGCAGAAATGCTCAGCGTTACATGCGCACGACGGACCTGTGCTTTCGGGTGAGCGCCTGCCGTCCGGAGCTATCGCGTAAATCAGTGCAGCACCTACCGCAGCAGCAACAGACACAATGATCCAAGCAAGATTGTACGTGTGGCGTATGTCGAAGATTCTTCCCGTCAGCCACGGCGCAAACCACTGGCCAATGGAATATCCCATGATGATTAAAGACAGGATTTTTCCCAGGGCGGACAACCCAAAGCAGTCCGCCGTGACTAGTGGAATCAACATGTAGTCGGCGCCCATGGCAAAGCCACACAGCAGAGCGAAAGTCCAGACGGCGGCAGGCCGCTCGGCCACGAGCAACAACGGGATCGCCAGCGCCAGGACCAGATAGAACAATGCCATCACATTTTTTCTGCTGTAGCGATCGGCAAAGTATCCGACGACCACGCGTCCAGCAAGGCTCGATACCAGCAACGCGCTCGACACACGGGAAGCGCTTCTTAAGGAGTATCCTTTGCCCACAAGAACAAGAATCAGGTGCTGCGTAACTGCGCCGATGGCTCCGATGGTCAATGTGCAGCCCGCCACGATGAGCCAAAAATTTGCGCTGTGTACAGCTCGTGTTACGCCCACTCCAATCGCTGACCCTCCCTCGCCCGAAGCGAGGTCGTTCACGCATTCAGTCGGAGAGATTCCGTCGGGAAGAAGATTCAACTCGCGCGGACTGGAGTAGGTGACCCACTGCGAAATCGGGAAGAGCACGATCAGGATGAGTGCTCCGACAATTTCGAAGGAGTGTCGCCAGCCGAAGTTCTGAATCAGGCTGTTAATCAGAAGCGGGGAGATTGCACCGCCCACGCCCAGTCCTAAATAGGCAGTGCCCATGGCACGCCCGCGCTTCACCCGGAACCAGTTGGAGATCAAAACCTGATTAGGAATAGGTCCGGTCAGCACATAACCAAGAACTTCCGCGATGCAGAGCAGGTAGTATTGCCACAGGCGCGTCATGCTTCCCATCAGAATCAGTGGCACGCCAACACACCAAATACCGATTCGAATCACCTGTCGAGATCCCAATCGGTCGATAAGGGCGCCTGCGAACACTCCGAACAGGAGACCTGCGAAAACAAATCCCAGCAGAAAGCCCTGAGTTAATTGTGAACGCGTAAAGCCAAGGGAATCGACCATCGAAGGATAGAAGACCGGAAAGCCGTAGTAGACGATGCCAACGGAAAAGAGAAGATTGAGGAACGCAGCGAGGACAATCCACCATCCATAGAAGACGCGCATTGGACTATTGTGAGGATTCAAAATTCGTCAACCTTACGGCTAGCTCGTGAAAAATCTCGATAAAGCTCCTTGGCCCTGGCTCGGAGCTATGAGCGCTATCGCCTGTGGCTGTTGAAAAACTCCATTTTCCTCAAAACAGCCGAAATTTGGGGGATAGAAAATGTCTACCAAAACAGAGATCGTCGTTTGTAGGGCATCCTAGCGCGAGATTTTTCTGACCATTTTCCGGAGATCGAGTTTTTCAACAGCCACGCCCAATTACATCAATTCCTGGAAGTTTGTAATCGGTAATACGCCATCCAAGCGGCCATCATAAACCACAACGACAACACCACGACCGCTCCCTTGGTATACCGTTCCCGTCTGATGCCTGCGCCTTTTTGCTATCATTGCGGGGCCCCTCCTTCCTCGGGCCAACGCGATAATCATGTCGAGGACCTTGAAAGAGAGGACCTTGAAAGAAGGGAGCGGGCCAAAAGTATGGCGGCCAACATCAGCAAGCCGTTGGAACAGAATCGCTTTTGACTTTCGCGGAAGCGCACGTCGTCCGGTGACGGCCACGGTCTTCAAAACCGGCGGGCGGCGGGTTCCCCCGCCGCCGGTGGGTTCGACCCCCACTCGCTTCCGCCATTATTTTCAATGGTTTACGCGAAGTTCAATTTCGTCTCACAGTGAGATTGATGGGTCAGAATCGGCTTGCTGTGATAAAAACGTGATAAAAAGTCCTCTCTGCGAACGTCATCCAACCCTCGTTCTCCTAGGAATTTTGCGAGACGCGGACATTGAGGGGAACAGTCAGTTGATGGAGTGTGGCGCCATCGGTTGCTGCAGCTCAAGGTGTCAGCCATAACAAGGATCAAATGACCTTGCGCCGGGAATTCTGTCAGAAATACGGCCCCCAGCTTCTTCCGGGTACAGATCGGTTCGTCATTCTCGGCGTCAGCTTGAAGGGTGGCATGGTCCCGAAAGCTGACGGTGAAATTGATGGCGCTACCCTTCATGTCAGAGACACTACGTGGGGAGCTGTGGCTGGGATGACGTCCCATCCCTGCTGTGAGGAAGTGGAGAAATATCTTCAGTGGAAGACCAAAAACTCCAAGCCCAAATAACACCCACTCAGAAGTTACGGGCTCCCTGCGGTGACACAGCATTTCTTAGAGAGGGCGTTCAACCGTTCAACCACGAGAGAACCAGTGGTCGGGGAGAGAAGGATTTGAACCTCCAACCCCCTGGTCCCGAAACAACCGTGAGGGGAAGGAATGCGGTTTTGATGTTTTGAGGGACGTTAGAAACCCCTCCAAAAAACTGTCGCTTGCGACCCGCGTAAACATTGGTTCATTGCATCGAGGATTTCCTCGTTAGGAATGTGTAGTTTTAAAATGAGACCAGCAGAATTGCTGTCAATGACTGGTTCAACCATGAGTGCGGCCTGCTGGCACTTGCCGGTTCTCCGTTGGCTCCGCAGGACGAACCGTTTGCATCGGGAGAGATTCCGTTTTGTCCCGAATCGCAATGCAGGGTCGCACGACTCAGCAGCTGGCCGCTACAACAGAGATGCTCCGGGTTTGAAAATCACCAGCTCAGGAGAGATAAGGATCACTTAGTTCCATCGCCAGTTCCCAGATTCCGCGCGCTCGCTGGTACATCAAGGCACGAAACTCCTTGGGATCCTCAAGTCTCCAAGCCTCCGGCGTACTGAACCAATAGGCTGTCTGTTCGTTCGCCCAGGTCTGATAATACAAGCCCCATCCCAGCAGCAAGGCGTCGGCCTGCAGGGAGCCATCTTGAATGCGCTTCCCCCAGTGGTAGAGGTTTGCGGCTGCGCAATAGCTGACGCCTGTCCAAACCTCAAATTGATGCGCATATTCACTGTCGCCGACGCCGGGGGTCGAGTCGGGGTGAAGCGCGTTCGCCGCGCCCATGTCGCCAACCCCATCGCCGTTGAAATCCCTGAGCGGCAACACCGCGCGCCTGAACAGTTGCCGGTAATGCGAAGTAAGGCGGTCAGGGTTCACCACCGGCGGGAGACCGGTCACATCGACGTAACGCTCACCCACTGTGGCGTCGGCCATGATGTCAGAATTATGGGCATTATACTGATAGTAGCCGAGTTCCTCGTTCCAGAACTGCTCTTCTGTGCTGGCCTGAGCCTTCTTCCGTTCTGCAGTGAATTCCTCGAGCAGGGCTTTATCCATCCTGTGTTCCGCTATCGCTTCGAGCGCTTCCAAAGCGCCGAGCCAGAGAATGGCGTTGAACAGCTTGTTGTCCTTATATTCGGAGCTCTTCATTTCGCTCAAACCGTCGCCGTCGATGTCGGTCGTTCTTTGATAGCGGTAGGTTCGCACGAGCACCGGCCAGACATCGTCCAGGAACTTGCCGTCCTTGGTCTTGTGCCAATAGGCATGGCACTGCTGGATGAACTTGGGCGAGAATTCGGACCAGGGGGTGGTAATCCGGCCCTTAATTCCCATGGGGGAAGTGTTGTACCAGCGGCCGTAGCCATCGTATTCAAAAAACGGGTCCTCCGAGATGGAGCCTGCGTCGTGTGGGCAACTCCCGTCTGGGGAATCCCTGATGAAATCGGAGAAAACCAGCAGGATGTCGCGCTCGATTTGCGGCCAGAGATCCCTGTTGCTGCGGGAAGCGTGATGGCGAACGTCGAAGGTCTCTGCAAAGGCGTACTCCTGGCACTCCATGACCGACGCGAGGTGCTGACCTGGACGATTGCCGAACTTCTTGGGCTTGGTGATGCAGCCATTTTCCCAGAACGAGCCGCCGAACGTAGCGTAGTACAGCTCATTCAGAACGCTCTGCTTGAGCCACTCAGGGTAAGCTGGATTCTGGACGATAGGGGTTTGCCACGCCTCGACGGCTTTCAGCCACTCTCCCGATTTGAGCAAGGCTTCCTTGGCGATTTCAAACGCTTGCCCGGGCTTGGCCGGATAGTACTCGGTGTAGCGGCGCCACCAACGCGTGCCGTGTCCAAATTCAATCTGCGGAAAATACCAGGTGAGTGCGAACGGGACAGTCACTTCCGAGCCTGGAGCAACCTTAACCTTTACGCACAGCGCTCCCGCGGGGAGTTTGCTGTCCAAACTTAGGGGCTTATCAGCCAGTTCGCCGTCGGCAGCGAAATCTTGCCAAATCTCGGCTCCGTCACCTTCTCCATCCCAACTCGTGGTATGAGATGCCTCGGCATTCGTGGCGATGCACCACTCGGAGTTTTCCGTTTCGGGCAGATTCGTTGGATGGTGGGCCTTCATCAGGATCGCAGTGATCCCGAGATGCTCATCGCGGATCAATCCGTTGGTCAGTCCCCTGCGTTCCCTCGCCGTTTCGTCAACGTCGGCCCCCTTTGGCTTCCCCATCGGTGTGTTCTGCAGTCCGGTGTAGGGCGCATTCGGAAAGGTGAACATGACTGAGACTTCGACGGGCGATGACAACGGGTTATGAATCCTGAACTGGAAGAGCGCGGCGGGGAGAGACGTTTCCCGGTAGTTGTCTTTGATGACCGGGGTGTAAAATTCCAAGACGATATTGGTCTCGAAGGGCCGGTAAGTGCACCAGCCGCGCGGAAACAGAGCCTGGTATTCGCCTTCGCTGGACTGGAGCCGTGGCCAGGCTGGCAGTACGTCATCGGTTGCAAGAGTCCGCGCGGTTGCGCGTTTTCCCTTTACCTGTTCCCTGATATGAAATGCGCCTTGAGCGAGAAATCGCTCCTCGTACCTCCCCACTTTCATCTGCCATGGCCCGAATGTGCCGCAGATGTTGTACATAAAATTTCCCGCGCCAATTCCCCCCAGCGGAATTCCCTTCTTGACCCGCGTCAGCGTATTCAGTCCGGCCCGATCCTGCAGCGGTACGCCGTCTTCCGGCATCAGCGCGATCTTGGGCAAATCGCCGAGGGTTCGCTTCCAAGCGCAGGACGGAATAGCCTGCGCCTGCACAGTTGGTGTTTGCGATCGCTCCCCTGACTTAGTCTGCGTTTCAGCTGCAATCGGAGCGGGCATGGCCGCGAGAGGGCCTCCCGCCAGCATCAGGCCCGCCGCGCCCGATGAATGCAATAGGAACTTGCGCCGTGAGATTGGCCGCTTCGCCATTGTGTTGGTTCCTTTCCCGGAGAGCCGCGAGATCAGCCTCTGAAGCAATGACTGTCCGTCTTTGAAATCGCTGCCATGGCCATTGCGCATGTCGCCATGTTTGGCATCAAACATACTACGAGCGCAGCTGTTTCAGCTGGGATCTCCTGAGTTCCGCCTGCTCCAATTTGGACCGCAGTTCATGCGGTTGAAGATGACGTTGAAAAAAGTATCTGGGAACAGGAGCACATTCTTAGCTGCCGCCACGCCATAACTGTGCCCTTCCCGGAATTCCACGTTCGCACCTGCGGCTGCATCATCAGATGATTGGCGTCCACTTGCAGCTCTATCCTTGCCCACAATTCTGAGTGGATAACGGGCAACCGGAAGTTAACTGTTGTCATCAGGTTTACACTGCGTCGAAAGTCGCGCGTAACCCGTTTGGAATCAATGAACCTTAGCAATGCGCTTTCATCCCTATGGGTGGGCCGCAGGCCCATGGGAACTCAAACCCCCCGCTCAGAGGTTAATGAGTGTAATGGGGATATTAGTGCGCCGGGATAAACCGGCATGAAGCAGAGAATGGAAAATTCTTACGAGGAAGGAGTAGATCCGCTCGGCCCCGAGTCTTGCACTGCTACCGTGAGGGACACAGTGAAGCGTAGACAGGGGTATAGGTGGGGTGGGCGATTGAGCTGCGAAAACTTACAACC
>Ga0187803_10000993_pt1 | contig 11043 bp, 7 predicted proteins | sample NC_wetland_sal_i_2_FD_132425 | JGI IMG/M metagenome (GOLD analysis project Ga0187803, IMG submission 132425) | Wetland sediment microbial communities from Neuse River Estuary, North Carolina, USA - Control_3 | ecosystem: Environmental > Aquatic > Freshwater > Wetlands > Sediment | place: USA...
AGAGGGCATTTCGCACGCGATCGGGGTCGGGGGCCGCGACCTCAAGGAGGTGGTCGGCGGAGTGATGACCCTGGCGGCGATCGACGCGCTCGATCGCGATGCCGCCACCGCGCGGATTATTCTGATTTCCAAACCGCCTGAGCCTGCCGTCGCGAGCCGGGTTCTGCAACGGGTGGCACAGAGCAGGAAGCCGTTCACCATTTGCTTCGTCGGCGCCGACGCCATGGCGGTGCCGGCTAATGCGGCCTTGTTCTCTGACCTGCGCTCGGCCGCGCGGCACGCGCTGGCGGGCCGTCCGTTCGCGGGAGCGGAACCGACTACGTCGGCGGCGGTGCTTGCGCGCGCAGTCGCGCCCGGCCGAACCAGGGTCAAGGGCCTGTTCTGCGGCGGCACGCTATGCGCAGAAGCGCAAGTGCTCTTCCGCCGCGCCGGCGTCGCTGTCGTTTCGAACGTCCCCATCCCCCACGTCGGCAAGCCGGGCGCTGAGGCGCAGGGCCATGTGCTGCTCGATCTCGGCGATGACGAGTACACGGTTGGCCGCCCGCACCCGATGATCGACCCCTCGCTGCGCAACGATATGCTGCGCCGCGCGCTCGATGATGGCCGGACTGGCGTGGTTCTGATCGACATCGTGATCGGTTACGGCGCCCACGCCGATCCGGCCGGCGAACTGATCGCCCAGCTGCCGCCGGTGGCGGACCGCAAGGCCGTCATCGTGGCCTCCGTCTGCGGCACGGAGCAGGACCCGCAGTGCCATTCGCGGCAGGCGCAGATGCTCCGCGCCGCCGCAGTGGCGGTCGCAGCAACCAACGCCGATGCCGCGGAACTGGCAATCGCGATCCTGCACGAACTCGCGTGACCGAGCACGCAGCGGTGAAGATCGGCGTGCGACCGCTCACCTTGGAATGAGTACGGTTTGTCGCCCGCCGGCAGGGATAGTCACGTCGCCTCGCCAACGCCAACGGCTGCGCACACTGCCGTGCAGGCCGCTGCCGCTCCCGCCAGCATGTCCCAGCCGGAGGTGTGACCGACGCTGTGGACCGCGTCGAGACATGCCTCAAGCCTGCCGTCGCCGCCGGCAGCGATAGAGCTTAGGGCGTTGAACAGCACCTCGGATGTCTCTCCCTCTGCGGCGCAACGCAGGTAGGCCGCGCTGATGAGGTTGGTCTCTGCCGCGGCGGCAAGTACGCCCTCGGCAAGCCGCCGCGCCACTGCGCTGCCGCCGAGGTAGTGCAGCGTCGCCATGACGCCGCACAGAAAATCGTCGCCTGACGGGGTCAGCCCCGGTCCCAGGCCGATCAACGCTGCGAGCGCAGGCGGCGGCCGCGGCGAACCGCTCAGCGCTGCGGTCAACCAGTCCCGCAGCGCAGCGATTGCGGCTGCGGCGCTGCGCAACAGCGGGTCCGGCATCTCCTCGCCGTCAGACGCGATGGGAGCGAGCGGTGCCGCAAGTAGTGCGCCAAATCCGCCCGGCATCCTCCGGCGCGCGGCTGCCGCCAAACGCGCAAGCCCGGCGTGGATGCTAGGGACGGAAACCGCGACTGCGACGGGAGCCTGCCACGACAGCGCCTCCGCGTAATCGAACCGCAGGCGAGCGCCGACCAACAGCGTCGCATCGTCGCGCGTGACCGGCGCGCCGTTCGCCACGCGGTCGCTCCACGATAACCCCGAGGGCATCCAACACAGCGCGTTGAGCGGCCCTTGCCCGATGCCGCGGCTGCCCAGACAGATCACGGCATCGCCAAACCGAGCGTAGAAGCTGCGGCGGAATACGGCGATCACGTAGCCACGCCGGCGGTCGCCCATCAGCGCGCGAGCGGTGCGCCCAAGGCTCTCGACCGTGAAACATTCCTCGGCCGACGTCGCGCTTGCGGCGGCCGCCGGCGCGGCCGTCGGTGGCGTGGGCGACGCGCATGAGGTCGGGCCATCGCAATGGTTCGGTCCCGGCGCCTCCTGCCAAGTGTCACGAGTCGGCGACAATGTGCGTTCCGGTCTCGCCGTGCAACACGGCCATTGCTTCATCCAGCCGCCCGATCATGACGTGCCGGCCTCCGCGTTCCAAATACTGGATCGCCGCGTCGATCTTCGGTCCCATGCTTCCCGGCAAGAAATGCCCCTCGGCATGGAGTCGGCGAACCTCGCCAAGCGTCACGCGATCCAGGGCCTGCTCATTCGGCTTGCCGAAGTTGATCGCCACCCGCGACACGGGGCTGAGAATCATGAGATCGGCGATGCCGAGCACATTGGCCATAAGCGCCGACGTCCGATCCTTGTCGATCACCGCCTCGATGCCGCGACGCTGCCCTTTCGGGCCGCGGACTACCGGAATGCCGCCGCCGCCGCCGGCAATGGCCACGGCGCCGCTCTTTGCGACGGCCTGGACCAGGGAAATGTCGACGATGTGCTTGGGATGTGGTGATGGCACGACATATCGCCAGCCGCGGCCGGAATCCTCGCGCATTTCCCATCCGAACTCGTCGTGCAGCACCCGCGCCTCCTGCTCGGAATAGAAATAGCCGATTGGCTTGGACGGGTTTTTGAACGCCGGGTCATCTGGATCGACTTCGACCTGGGTCAGCAGACAGACCACATGGCGGGGATTGCCTTTATTGCGCAGCGCGTTCTCGAATGCCTGCATCAGCAGGTAGGCGATCCCGCCCTGGCTGTGGGCGACGCAGATGTCGAGTGACATCGGGGCAACGCGACCGCGGGCGAGCGACTGGCGGAGCATGATCTTTCCCACCACCGGTCCGTTGCCGTGGGTGATGATCAGCTCCTGGTTCAGCTCCATGATCGGCAGCAGCGACTCGCCCAAAGCCGCTGCCACGCGCACCTGCTCGGCCGGGGTGCCGAGAATACCCTCGGGATGAATCGCATTACCGCCGATCGCAATGAGCAGGCGCCTGGGGATTTCACCGCGCAGCGGCATTGAATGTCCTCGGCTCCACGTCCGCGCATCGCGGCGCCAGCACCGGTTTCAGCCGACGGCGTGTTCCCATGACATCGGCAGCAGATGTCGCAAACCACAAAAGATAGGCTATCATTCTGGAAAGAGCAAAATTTTCGAATTTACGATTTCTAATTCGAGTCGAGGGGTGGGTGCCGGTGAAATTCCTCATCCCATGCAGCCAAACATCGTGTACAAAGAATTGGGAGAGGCGACGGCGATCTGCTCGGCGCATTCCCGAGAACCTAACAGTCGACGAAGCGGTGAACAGCGGTCGCGCGGACCGGGATGCCAGGTCGATGTTCGGTCAGGAGACAGGACATTGGAAAAGATCGAAAACGCGAACGCGGAATCGTTGCGCAGGATGTTGCACGCTGATCCTGTTCTCGTCGACGTGCAGCCGGCCGGGAAGGTCATAAAAGGACTCGGCGAAGGTGTGATCCTCCACTCCGGCCCACCAATCGCCTGGGAACGGATGTGCGGTCCAATGCAGGGCGCCGTTTGCGGAATCGCCGTGTTCGAAGGCTGGGCGGACAATCTCCGGCAGGCCCAGAATGCCGCTGCCGCCGGGCGCTTCACATTTCACCCCAACCATCATTTCGGCGCAGTCGGCCCGATGACGGGAATGACCACCGTCAGCCAGCCCGTCTTCATCGTCGAGAACCGGGCCTTCGGCAATCGTGCCTTCTGCACCATCAACGAAGGTCTGGGCAAGGTCATGCGTTTCGGCGGCAATGACGCCGAGGTGCTCAACCGTCTGCGCTGGATCGCCGACGTTCTCGGTCCCGCGCTTTCCGCGGCATTGCGCCAGTGCGGCGGCATCCCACTCAAAGGCTTGATCGCACGCGGGCTCGCCATGGGCGACGAGATGCACCAGCGTAATGTCGCCTGCTCGTCGTTGTTCCTGCGCGAGATCGCACCCTCGCTTGCCGCCACGGTCGGTGGCAGCAAGCGCCTGGCCGAGATTTTCGCTTTCATCGCCGGCAATGATCAGTTCTTTCTCAACATCGCCATGGCGATGGCAAAGGCGATAACCGATCCGGCGAAAGACATCGCGGGTTCGACCGTCATCACCTCCATGTGCCGGAACGGCGCCGACTTCGGCGTGCAGGTCAGCGCTACCGGGGATGATTGGTTCACCGCACCGGTCGAGGTACCGACCGGAATGTATTTTCCCGGCTATTCCGAGCGCGACGCCAATCCCGACATGGGCGATTCGGCGATTGTCGAGACAATCGGACTCGGCGGCTTTGCCATGGCGACCGCGCCGGCGGTCGCCGGTTTCGTCGGCGGCGGCGCCGCCAGCGAGGCGTCGCAGTATACGCGTGCCATGTACGAAATCACGATCGGCCGCAATCCCGACTGGACCATGCCGAACCTCGATTATGCCGGCGTCCCCACAGGAATCGACATCCGCAAAGTGCTGCGCACCGGCATACTGCCGTACATCAACACCGGGATCGCACACCGTGAGCCCGGTATCGGCCAGGTCGGCGCCGGAATCGCTCGCGCGCCGTTAGCCTGCTTCGAGCAGGCGCTGGTCGCGGTAGCCACCAGCCTCGGAATCGCATAAACGGAAGCAACGCGGCGAAATCTCCGGCCAACACCGTGGGCCAGCTCCGGCGGTGAATGTCAGCGCGGACGGTGCAGCATCGCCGGCTGCCGCGACACCGTCTTGCGGCCGCGCTTGAAGGCATAGAGAACGGGCGTGAGCTCGGCGACGGCCGTTTCCGGGCCTTCGGAATCGAGCACGACAAGGTCGGCGGATTTGCCGACGGCGAGCCCATACTCCTTGAGCCGCATCATCTCGGCCGGGCGCCGCGTCACCATGTTGAAGCACTCGCGCATGTCCGCCTGCTTTCCGACCTGACAGATATTGGCGTAGAGGTTCGCCATGCGTATCTGCGAGCAATCGCCGAACGGCGTGAACGGATTGAGGATATTGTTGCTCGACAGCGAGCAGTTCACGCCGTGGCGCAACAGCTTGTGCGCTGGCACCACACCGCGGGTAACATTGTGGTCATCCCTGTGCTGGCGGCCCATCAGATAAAGATCGGTCGACGGCAGCACAGTGAGCGCCACTCCTGCATCGGCGAGCCGCTTCGCCATGGCGTCGAATGCCGGCATTGAGAGGCTCACCGCTTTGGTGACGTGACCGATGGCGACGCGCCCGCCATATTGGAATTCCTCGGTGCGCTTGCAAACGTGTTCGAGGTCCATGCCCTCGGCGGTCGCGCCGAAATCGAGATGCAGGTCGATGTCGATGTCGTAATCCCGCGCCAGCTCAAAAATGCGGTCGATCTGGCCGTGCGGATTGCTGTCGGTATATGGCACGCCGCCGATCGCGCGGCAGCCGCGTTCGAGCGCCTCGACCATCAGCTCGTCGGTGCCTGGATTGTTGAGGAGGCCTTCCTGCGGGAAGACGCAAATCTGCAGATCGATCGCCCAGTCATATTGCTTAAGAAGCGGCAGCACCCCTTCGAGCCCGCGCAGGCCGACGCCGGGATCGACTTCGAGATGCGTGCGCATATGGGTGGTGCCTTGCAGGATCGCCTTTTCGAGCGTGCGCACGGCACGGAAATGAACATCCTCGGGCGTGAAGGCGGCCTTCGCCCGCGCGGATTCGGCGATCGCCTCTTCGATGTCGCCCTTTTCCGACTTCACACGATCAAGGATGCACGATTTGTCGAGATGGATGTGAGTCTCGACGAAGCCTGGCGAAACCAGCCGACCGCCGAGATCGATGATCTCACCATCAGCGGCGAGGCCGGGCGCGACCGCGGCGATCCGACCACCGGCGATACCGATGTCGGTCAGCTCGTGCTCGGCGCCGAGGCGCCGCGCGTTCTTGAGAATGACGTCCATTATTTCCTCGCTCGGTCTACGATCCCCAATCACAACACGGCGCCGCGATCGCCCAGATAGGCCCGCAGCAGCGCCGGGTCCCGGCCGACCTCGTGCGCGGTGCCCGAATGCCTGATGGTGCCGGATTGCAGCACATAGGCCCGGTCGGCGACCGACAGCGCAAGCGCCGCCATTTGGTCGACCAGCAGGATGGTGGTGCCCTCCTCGCGCAGCTCCGCCAGCAGGTCATAAAGCGTTTCCAGAAGTCTTGGGGCAAGCCCGAGCGACGGCTCGTCGAGCATCAGAACCTCGGGACGCGCCATCAGGCCGCGGGCAATCGCCAGCATCTGCTGTTCGCCGCCGGAGAGAAGACCAGCGCGCTGATGCTGCCGCGCTTTGAGGGCGGCGAACCGGTCGAGCAGCGCTTGGATCATGCGCTCCTCGTCGGCGGAGGTGCGCGCATAGGCGCCGAGCCGCAGATTGTCGATCACGCTCAGCTCAGAAAAAACCTGGCGGCCTTCCGGCACCAGGATCAGCCCCTGGCGAGCGATCGCATCGCCCGCCAGCTGATCGATGCGTGCGCCAAGAAAACGCACCTCGCCGCCGATCGGTCTGATCAATCCGGAGAGCGCGCGCATCAGCGTCGTCTTGCCCGCACCGTTGGCGCCGAGCACGGCGACGCACTCGCCTTTGGCGATGTCGAGCGCGGCATCGCGAACGATGGTCGCGGCGCCGTAGCCGGCCGAGAGCGCATGCACGGTCAGCAAAGGAGATTCCCGTGCCGGTAGCGCGTGCTCGCGCCTGCGGTCGACCTGCTCGCCGGCTCCGAGATAGGCCTCAAGCACGGCCGGCTCGGCGGCAACCTGGAGCGGCGGCCCTTCGGCGATCTTGGTGCCGGCATCGAGCACGACGACATGGCGCGAGACGCCCATCACCAGATCCATGTCATGCTCGACCAGGATCACGGTCATGCCGATCGCGGCGAGCCTGCGCAGCAATTCGCCGATCGCGGCCTTGTCTTCGGCGTCGAGGCCCGCGGCCGGCTCGTCGAGCGCCAGCAGGGCAGGGCGAATGGCGATCGCGCGCGCAATCTCCACCAGGCGTTTGTCGACATGCGAAAGCGCGCCCGCTGGCGTGTCGACGCTGCCCTTATAACCGGCAAAGGCGAGCAGGCTTTCGGCCATCTCGGCGGCCTCGGTGTCGTGCATCGCGGCCACCAGCGTGCGCAGGCCGAGTCGACCGCGCCGCAACGCGATCAGAATGTTGTCGAGCACCGACATGGTCGGGAACAACTGGCTGGTCTGATAGGTCCGGGCGATCCCGGCGCGCGGAATTTGATAGGCGCGAAGCTCCGAGATGGTCCGCTCGCCGAGCTTCACCGTCCCATCATCGGGTCGGTAGAAGCCGCAGATGGCGTTGAGCGCCGTGCTCTTGCCGGCGCCATTGGGCCCGATGACGCTGGTGATGGCGCCGGGCTCTGCATCGAAGCTGAGATCCCTGACCGCGCGGACGCCGCCGAAACTCACCGCCAGATTGCGCACCGCAAGACCGCGGCCGGTCGTGCCCCTGGCGAGAAAGTCTTCGACATCGCGTCGCTGGCGCGGCGCCGCCACGCGGCGGGCCTTCGGCAACAGCCCGGCGATGACGCCGACCAGGCCGGCCGGCGCCAGACGCAGCACCGCCAACATCAGCAGGCCGACGAACAGGAGCCGGTATTGCCCGAGCGTCGCCAAGAGTTCCGGCAGCAACACCACAACGCAAGCGCCGATCAGCGGCCCCAGGACGCGGTCGGCGCCGCCGAGCATGACGACGAGCAGGAACAGAATAGACTGGAAGAACGGAAAAGATTCCGGACTGATATAATTACTGATCGAAGCATAGATGCCGCCGGCAATTCCGGCCGCGACTGCCGAGATGGCGAAGGCCGCGGTGCGAATGAGCGTCGGATCGAGGCCGATCGACGTAGAGGCGGATTCGGAATCCCGCACCGCGCGCATCGCATTACCCCAGGCACTGTCGCTGAGCCGCGCGAAAGCAAAGGTCGCCAGTACGGTGAGCGCGACGGTCAGGTAGGCGATGCCCTTCTCGCCGATGTCGGCGCCGAAGAAGCTCGGACCGGGTATGCCGGACAGGCCGTTCCATCCCCCGGTCAGGCCCTGCCACTCCGCCGCGCTCTGCTCGACGACAAAGCCGAAGGCGATGGTCACCATGGCGAGGTAGGGGCCGCGCACCCGAAGCGCCGGGATGGCCAGCAGCGCGCCGGCCGATCCGGAGACCACGCCGCTGACGGCGAGCGCCAGCCAGAACGACCATTCGTAGGTGGTCGTCAGGATGCCGACGGCGTAGGCGCCGATCGCGTAAAACGCCACATGCCCGAGCGAGATCTGGCCATTGAGCCCCAACAGCACGTTGAGCCCGATGCCGACGATCGCGGTCAGGCCGACCAGGACGATGATGAAGGTCTGGTAGCTGTTGCCCCGGGCGATGAGGAAACAGACGGCGGCGATGACGATCGCGGCCGCAGCGGCTTTCTGCCAGCTCATACTTTCCTCAACTCGGCGCGGCCGAACAGGCCGTTCGGCCGCAAGGCGAGCGCCAAAATGACCAGCGCGAAGGTGACGATCTGCGTGTAGGTCGAGCCCAACAGCGCGGTGATCAGCGCCTCGGCGAGGCCGTAGATCAGGCCGGCCAGCACCACGCCCGAGGCGCTTTCGATGCCGCCGAGGATCGCGACTGCGAAGGCCTTGATGCCGAACAGCGTGCCCATGGTCGAGGAGATCGTGAACAAGGGCGCAATCAGAATGCCGGCAATGCCCGCGAGTAAACCCGACAGCGCGAACGCGATCTCGACCACGCGCTCGACCCGAATGCCCATCAGCCGGGCGGCATCCTTGTTCTGAACGACGGCGAGCAGCGCCTTGCCGTGCCGCGACGTTACAAACACCGCTTGCAGTCCGGCTGCCACCACCAGGCCGATCACCGGAATGAGCGCCTGAATATACTGGATCCTGACGCCGGCGACGGCGAAGCTGCCGGTGGTGAGCACGCCTGGGGGCATGCCGCGCGGGTCCTTGCCGAACGTGAACAGCACGACGTTATCGATGACGATGCCGAGCGTGACGGTCGCGATTAGCCAGGAATTCGAGCCGCGCGCCACGAACGGCCGCACCGCGACGCGCTCGACCACGACGCCCCAGAGCGCGCAGGCCGCAAGCGCAAGCACAATCGCCAGGGTCAACGGCCAGCCCAGCGTCACCCAAAACGTGAAGCAAACCACCGCGCCCAGCATCATGGTCGAGCCCTGGGCAAAATTCACGGTCCGCGACACCGCGTGGGTGACGTGAAAGCCCAGCGCGAGCAGTCCATACATGCTGCCGAGGCCGAGTCCGGAAATGATCGCGGACGCAATCAGCATCGGGAGTTGCTCATGGCGGCTTCGAACATCGACCGCTCATTCCCGCGAAAGCGGGAATCCAGAGTTGCGTACAGGTCGCAAAGAGCCGGGTTCCCGCTTTGCGGGGCGCCCCATCGCGCGTTTGCGTGATGGGGACGCCCCGGAGGGACGAGCGAGGACTGAACGATCATTCTGCGCGCTAGGCCGGGGTGCACCGCGCGCCCATTGCTCAATTCACCGGAACGATCTTGCCGCCCTCGTAGTGCACCATGATGTAGTCGTCGGGGCCAAGCCCATCGTGATTGTCGTGGGTGAACGGCCGCTTATAGGTCTTGATCAGCCCCTCGTAGGGAGCCTTCAAGTCTTCCAAGGCGGTGCGGATGGCGTCCGAATCGGTGGAGCCGGCTTGCGCGATGCCGAGCGCCAAGAGATGCATCGCATCGTAGGCGTCGGCGGTACCGACCGGCGCGAACACGTCCTGCGGTCCCTTGATCTCGGGATATTTCTTCTCCAGCGCCGCCAGCACCCGCTGGCCGACCGGCCCTTGCTTGCCGAAGAAGCTGTAGGTCTGCACGAAATCCGCATCGCCTGCGGTCGGTCCCGCCAGCTCCGGAAAGCGACCGCCGGAAATGCCCCAATGCGACGCCACCGGAATCATCCATCCCATGCGCTCGCGCGATTTCATCACTTGCGCGCCGGGCGCGGCATTGGCGACGAGGATGATGGAATCGGCACCGGCATCTTTGAGCCGCGCCAGTTGCGGCACCACGTCGACGTCGGCGTTCTCGAATTTCTCGACGCCGGCGATCTCGACTGACGGATCGACCTTGCTGGCGGCCGTCAGTCCCTTCTCGTTGCCCTGGCCCCAGGGATTGTTGATCAGCATCAGACCGGCTTTTTTCGATCCGAATTTCTGGTGGGCAAATCTCAAGAGCTTGACGTCGACCAGCGCATCGACCGCAGAGACCCGGAAGGCATAATTCGGATCGGCGCCGTTGCGGGTGATGCCGGTGCCCGCCGCCCACACCCCCATGTAAATGCGTTTTTCCTTGTTCAGCACCGGCACCATCGCCAGCGACACCGGCGTGTCGATGCCGCCGAAGATCGCCGCCACGTTCTCCGAAATAAGCTCGCGCGCGGCGATCAGCCCCTTCGGCGGGCTTGATTCGTCGTCGCGCTGCACTAGCACCAGCATGCGGCCGCCAAGGAGACCTCCCTTGGCATTGATTTCGTCGATCGCCAGCGTCAGCCCGCGGGTGATCGCCTCACCGGACTGCGCGGAGGCGCCCGACAGCGCCGCGATTTGTCCGATCTTGATCGGATCGGCGGCGAATGCCGAAGCCATTCCATAAAATACACCATAAAATACAAGCGCAGCGCCGAGCGTGACCGAATACGTCACGCGAGCGCATCGCCGCAGCGATCCTCTCATCTGCGTTCTCCTATTGTCCCCGGGGTTAGGCCTCGTAAGAGGCCCGAACAACAATGATCCGCAAGAAACGCTGCTTTGTCAATTTACCATCCTCATTCGCATCCTCTGCGGATAGATCTTGCCGGCGCGCAGGCCGTTAGCGTCGATTACCGCAACGCCGCACTTCGTCCGCTTGCGAGGGGATAGTGTTGCAAAACGTTTCATAGCTTTCAGGGGAAGAGCGGACGTTCCTAGCGGCTGCGTCTCGGCGAACGTCAAGGAGCCGACGATCGTGCGGAACCGTGAGAGGCGACATCGTTTGCTAAAATGCCTTTCAAATTTAGACGAGTTGATCGACCGACACGATGGCGCCTTAAAATTATATGGTCCGCCAAGGCACCCGAGTCCTCCGCTGGAAGCCATCAAAGAGGAACAGCCTTCGTCAAT
>Ga0187803_10000994_pt1 | contig 11041 bp, 10 predicted proteins | sample NC_wetland_sal_i_2_FD_132425 | JGI IMG/M metagenome (GOLD analysis project Ga0187803, IMG submission 132425) | Wetland sediment microbial communities from Neuse River Estuary, North Carolina, USA - Control_3 | ecosystem: Environmental > Aquatic > Freshwater > Wetlands > Sediment | place: USA...
ATACACGGTCGGTATCACTGACATCCCTGGCCGCAACCGGTGGTCGGAATTCTGCCCCTTCTCCAACACGATTTTCACCGGCACTCGTTGCACGACTTTCACATAGTTGCCGGCCGCATTTTCCGGAGGCAAGAGGCTGAACTTTGCACCGGTCGCGGCGGCAACGCTTTCAACGTGGCCGCTGTACGCTCGCCCTCCGAAAGCGTCGACCTCTATAGTCGCGGGTTGCCCCGGCCGCATTTGCTTCAACTGCGTTTCCTTAAAGTTCGCTGTCACCCAAATATCTTCCAACGGAACGATGGCCAGCAGCGGCGCGCCGACCTCCGCCATCTGCCCGACCTCCACCGATTTCTTGCTGACGACGCCACCGACAGGAGCCTTGATGACGCAATACTGAAGATTAAGCTGCGCCTGTTCCATTGCCGCTTTGGCTTGCGCCGCCTTCGCCGCGGCGGCAGCGGCTTGGTGCTGAGTCATCTCGATGTGTTGGGGAGCGGTTTGGGCGGAGCGCTGTTCCGCCTGTTTTTCCGCCAACTGATCCCGAGCTTGCGCCAACCGGCTCTCCGCCACATTCACGTTCTGCGTTTCTTCGGCGACTTGCGCTTGCGCCGACTCCACCGTTGCCTCGGTCGCCTCGGCTGCGGCCAGCGCCGCGTCATATTGCTGCTGTGAGATCTCGTCCTTGGAAACCAGTACCTTCATTCTGTCCAAGTCGCGCGCGGCCTTGGTCTGATCGGCGCGCGCCTCGCTCAGCTTGGCTTGGGCGGACTTTAGCTTGGCGTTGGCGGCATCGACTTGTCCTTGCGCTAGTCGGATGCCCGCCTCGGCATTCCGGACGTTGGCTTCGGCGCTCGACACCTGGCTTCCGCTGGTTGTGGTGGTGATGGGCACGTTGGTGCCGGCTGCCAATGCCTGCGCCTCGGCGTCTTCGTAGTCAGCCTTCGCCTTATCCAAAGCGACCTGATAATCGGTCGGATCGATTTGAACCAGCAGGGTGCCGGCTTCAACGTATTGGTTGTCGTTCACGTTGACGGCCACCACCGTCCCGCCCACTCGCGGGCTGATCGCGACAATGTGCCCGTCGATTTGTGCGTCGTCGGTGGATTCGCGCGCAGAATAGTACAGCCACACGCCCAGCGCGAGAACAATCAGGACGGCCGCGCCTGCGATGGCCAGCCGCTTGACACCAGGATTTGATCGGAGTCCTGAACGGGGCGGGGAAGCGGGTGGCTCCGCCGGCTCCGCCGGCTCTGCGCGCAATTCCTCGACTGTCGGATCGCCCATTACTGTCTTCCTCCCAGAAGCTGATCGGCTGTATTTTCCGCTACGCCGATGGCCCGCGCCAGCGAAGCCTTGGCGACGTTGAAGCTGTACAGGGCCGAGATGTAATTATCGTCCGCGGTCGCCAGGGTCTGTTCGGTCTGCACCACTTCAACGCTGTTGGCCACGCCGGCGGCAAACCGATCGCGCGCTTGCGCTACCTGCTGTTTGGCCAGATCCACATTGCTGGTCGCCACTTGAACTTGATCGGTGGCCGATTTCAAGTCCAGAAAAGCGGTCCGCACATCATAGTCGATACGGCTGCGCAGGTCTTCCATCTGCGCCTTGCGCTGCCGCAACAACGCGTCCGCCTCCATCACCTTTCCTCGCACCAGCCCTCCTTGAAATATCGGGATGGTCAGGTTCCCAGCCACGGTGAATGTCTCATGCGACGACGTGGGCGACGTGCCGATATCGCCGAAGTCGGCGTTGAATTTCACCGTGGGAAGACCGCTGCCCTGCGCCGCTTTTTTATTCGATTCAGCGGCCCTCACCAACGCTACAGCACTTTGATAGTCCCCGCGAGACCGATAGGCCTGCGCCAGCGCTTCATCCAGCGTCACCGGCTGAAACGCGGCGTACGGGATCTGATCGGACAGGCTGAACTCCTGTCCGGTGGGCAGGCCGATAGCTCGGGCCAGATTCAGCTTCTGTTTTTGGAAGTCATTTTGCGCGGCGATTAGCCGCTGTTGCTGCTGCTGCAATTCCACCTGGGACCGCAACACATCGATGCCGGGCACGGTGCCGGCCTTTTTCATGTCCGAAGTCTGGTCATAGACCGCCTGCGCCGTTTTCACTTCCGCGGCAATGGCATCCACACGACTGAAGCCCGCGATCGCCTGAAGGTAAAGATTGGCGCAGGTCAGAACCACCAGGTCGCGCGCATCCTTGTAATTGTATTGCGCCGCCTTCACACTTTCGGTTTGCGAATGCAGCCCGTTGATGGCATTCAAGTCGAACACCGATTGCGAAAGATATGCACGCACATCAAAGATATTGAACGGACCGACCACGGTCGGGATGCCGGGGATGCCGCCGGGGAATCCAAGAGCCTTCAGGTTGAGCTGTTCTCGAGTCTCGCTGGTCTGCACATTGAGATGAGGCAACAACTGGGAAAGAGCGCGCAATCGACTTCCACGCGACGAAAGTGTTCCTTCATCGGCCAGCACTGCCCCGAGATTGTATCGGAGTCCGCGGTCGATCGCCTCCCTCAAGCGGAGTGGCATGACCCCGGGTGTCGCCTTGCCGGAAGGCACTCCGCCCTGAAACGCGCTCTGTCCGCTCAGAGCGGTGTTCGGCGAAGGGCCCGAAGAAGACGGCGCGCCGCCTTGGCTGGACCCGCTGGGCTCACTCGGGGCGCCGCCCGCGGCGCCCGGCAATTGAGCGTTCGCTCGGGCGCAGAATGAAAGGATAAGCAGTGCGGTGAACGGCCATGAGGATCGCATCGGTGTCGAGTTCCTTTCTGTTCCAGCTCAGCCCACAAGCGTTGGCCGGCGCATTTCCCGCTTGACAAGCCCAACGCCGCCGCTTATTTTAACTAGGTGGTTAGTTAAATGTCAAGACTGCGCACTTCAATTTCGTCACCCACCGGCGTGCCGCGCTTCGCGGCCCGGCACAAGCGCGGACTGGAAACTCGGGCCGCCATCCTAGACGCCGCGGAACGGGTTTTTGCCGAAGCCGGTCTGGGCGGCGCGCGCACGGACGCGATCGCGGCCCGCGCCGGCGTCAACAAAGCGCTGCTCTATTATTATTTCAGGAGCAAGGACGCGCTCTATTACGCCATCCTGGAAGAGCACCTGAAGCAGTTTAGGCACCGCATTCTGGGGGTATTGTGCGAGGAAGGATCGCCGCGGGCGAAGGTGCTGAGTTACGTCAGCGCCCACTTTGATTTCATTGCCGGTCATCCCTACTTTCCGCGTCTGCTTCAACGGCTCGCCATGTCGGGCGGGAAATTTGTCGATCGCCTAGCGCGCGAGTGTTTTGCGCCGGTCTATCGAAAATTGGCCGCGGTCATCGAAGAGGGAATTCGAAATGGCGAATTTCGCGAGTTGAGCAGTTTCCATACGGCCCTCTCGCTGGTGGCGCTGGTGGCATTTTACTTTTCCGCCGCCCCGCTTGTGGAGGCGGTCACGCACGTTCATCCCTACGAAAAGGCGCAGTTAGCGGCCCGGAAGGCTGAGGTGCTGAAGTTCATTCGCCACGCGATCTTCAAGGATGGGAGGGAAGCCGGATCATGAGCCGAAAGGGCCTCATTCTCATCCTGTTCCTCATCGCTGCGGCGGTCGGGACTTGGTATTTCCTCACCCGACCTCCGTCCCACACTCTGGTCTTGACGGGTATTGTGACCACTGACGAAGTAAGCGTGAGCGCGCAAATTGCCGGCCGCATGAATCAGCTCATGGTGAAGGAGGGGGACGTTGTCAAGCACGATCAGTTGCTTGCCACCATTGATCCCGAAGAACTCCAAAAGAATTTGGCGTCTTCCGCACACACTGAAGAGGGCTCGAGCGCGCAGGTGAAGGCGGCCGAGGCAAACCTCAAGTATCAGGAACTGCAAACCGAGGATCAAATTCGGCAGGCCCAAGCGAACCTTCAGTCCGTGGAGGCGCAGCATACCGAAGCGGCAGCCAACCTCGAGAAAGCACGGCTGGACGACGAGCGCTCGGAAGCGCTTTTCAAGCACGACGAAGTTTCGGCGCAAGCGAACGACCAGGCGCGCACGGCCTATGAGGCAGCGAAGGCGCACGTCGAGGAGATCCACAAGCAGGTGGACGCCGCCCGCGCTGCGGTCGCGCTCGCGCAGTCCAACGCGGAACAAGTCGCCATGCGGCGCGACCAGCTTTTGAGCAACATCCACCAACTGGCGGCCGCTGACGCCCAAAAGGCCGCGGCGCAGGTGCGGTTGGGATACACCGAGATTCGGGCTCCCATCGATGGCTTGGTCTCGGAGCGAGTTGCGTTGCAGGGCGAAGTCGTTAATCCCAGCCAGCCCATCGTGACGCTCATCAACCCGGATAACCTCTGGGTGCGCGTGGATGTGGAGGAAACCTATATCGACCGCATACGCCTCGGCGATCACATGAAAGTGAGTTTTCCTTCTGGGATGGAGCGGCCGGGCAGCGTTTTCTACCGCGGCGTCGATGCTGACTTCGCGACCCAACGCGACGTCAGCCGCACCAAGCGCGACATCAAGACGTTTGAAGTCCGATTGAGAGTGGATAACAGCGACCGGCGCCTTTACCCGGGACTGACGGCTTACGTGACTGTGCCGCTGGAATAGCTGTAGCGGCGCTCTCTGAGCGCCGAACATACGGCGGTCAGAGACCACCGCTACAACGGGAATCCGGCGGTCGGAGACCGCCGCTACAATGGCTGACATTGAAGTCGAGAACATCACGAAGCAATTCGGCAAGTTCACCGCTGTTGATGGCATCACCTTTGCTGTCCAGCACGGAGAAATCTTCGGCTTGCTGGGGCCGAATGGAGCCGGCAAGTCTACGCTCATTCGCATGATGACGACGCTCATCGAGCCGACCTCAGGAACCGCGCGGGTCGCCGGTTTTGACGTTCGGGAAGATCCTGACGACGTGCGGAAAATCATCGGCGTGATCCCTCAGGCAATGACGACGGATTTGGATTTGAGTGCGGAAGAAAATCTAGTGATCTTCGCCAAACTCTATGGCGTGCCGCGCGCGCGGCGGACCTCTATCATTCGCGAGCTCTTGGAGGCGGTGGGGCTGGGTCAATGGGGGGACAAGCCGGTGAAGAACCTGTCCGGAGGCATGCGGCGACGGCTGGAAATCGCGCGCGGGTTGGTCCATGAGCCCAAAATATTCTTTCTCGATGAACCGACCACCGGCCTCGATCCCGTTTCGCGCGTGACGGTCTGGGAGATGCTGGAGCGGCTGAAGAAAGAACGGGATCTGACGATTCTCCTGACTACGCATTATATGGATGAGGCGGACAAACTCTGCGACAACATCGCGATCGTGGACCACGGCAAGCTCGTCGCCCTCGATTCGCCGCTCAAGCTGAAGACGTCGATCCCAGGCTCGAATATTCTCGAGGTCAGTTTCTCAAATGCACCGCCGGATTGGGTTGAGACCTTGAAAGGCCTGCCGGATGTGGAGAAAGTGAATCCGCACGAGCATATCTTCCGCATCTTGTCCGACAACGGCCCAAGGACGACGGTCGAGCTGGTTGAGGCCGCACGCCGTGCGCAGGTCACTATCGATTCGCTTTCGGTTCAGAGCACCTCATTGGACGACGTCTTCATGCACTATACGGGCCGCCAACTGCGCGACGAATTGCAGGCTGGGGTTTACGACACCAGCTTTATGTATCAAAAGAATTAGGAGTCAGGAGTCAGAAGTCAGGAGATGGGAGTCAGAATGTTCTAGAGATTGAGTGATTGGGTGATTGAGCGATTGGGTGATTGGGACCGCTCCTAATCGCGCAATCACCCAATCACTCAATCGCGCAATGATGAGTCCTGACTCCCGACTCCTTCGTTCTATGCATCGAATCCTCGCCATCATCGAGAGGGACCTCCGCCGCTTTCGGCGCAGCCCGCTGCTGGTGTTTGCCTCGCTCGTGCTGCCACTCACGCAGCTCGTGGTGTTGGGTTATGCTTTCGGCGGAAAAGTCAAGCACCTGAAAGTGGGCGTGGTGGATCAGGATCATGGCGTTTCAGGGGTGAAGCTGCGCGAGCTGTTCGGCGCCGTGGCCGCTAATGCGCAGACTTTCGAGACCATCGAGTACACTGATCCCCATCAGGCCTTGACGGACCTTCGCAACGGGCGCATTAGCGCCGTAATGAATATTCCGCCCGAGTTCTCGCGCAAGGCCTTGTCGCACGCTGCCCCCGAGGTTGCCCTGATTGAGGACAACACCGACAATTTCTCCGCCTCGGCGTTGCAAGGTTCGATGACCGAACTTCTGCAAGGCTATAACTCCGGCAAGACGCAGCCGCGCGTGCCGAGCCAAGTCACCTTGTCGGTTGTCGAGGTTTATCCTTACATCCCGTATATCCAATTCCTGCTTTCCGGCTCGATTTCTCTCGCTATCTTCATCACCGCCATGATCGGCGGGGGAATCATCTACATCGATGACAAAGCTCGCGGCCTGCACGAGGGCTATCTCGTCACGCCGATTACCAAGTTCGAGCTCATCATGGGTTTCAATCTCGCGGGTACAGTGAAGGGCATACTGGCAGGTCTGGTGCTGACGATCGCGGGCTCGCTGATTGCCGGCATTCCGAATCCCCTTGATCTTGTCCGCCTGGGAAGGCTGCTGCTGGTGATTGTCGCGGCTTCTCTGGCTTTCATCAGCATGATGTTCCTGATGATGGTGAGGATCAGCGACCCCTTAGTGCCGCGCGCGATTTTTGGCGTCTTGAATACTCTGCTGTTCTTTCCCAGCGGCGCCATCTATCCGATCAATGCCTTTCCGGCTTGGATGAGAGTGATCACCGTGATCGATCCCTTCACCTACGCAGTACACGCTTTCAAGAGTCTGCTGCTTAAGAACACAGGAACGCTGGCCATCACGGGAGATCTGCTTTACCTCTCGGTGTTCACGGTGATCATGATGGGCGGGGCTACGCTGCTTTTCAAGCGCACATTGTGATGGCGGGAAAGTGGCCAGTGGTCCCGCCACCTGGAAGTGGTTTAGAATAGTCGCGTCATCAAAGAAGGCGAGTTTAGAGATAATCGGTGCTCTTCGACATGACACTCCTGGATGCCAAGCCACCCAAGCCGCCCTCACGCATTCGCGCCCATTGGCCGGCGCTGACCTTCGGCATTTTGCTGATTGCGATTCTGGTTGGCCTTTTGAGCTTCAAGTTCTGGAACATTCGGCAGGAGCACGCGGCGGCCCGTTTCCTGACCGCGGTGGAGCAGGGAAACCTTCAGGAGGCCTACCGGCTGTGGCAGCCGGCGCCGTCATACACCTACAATGATTTTTTGCACGACTGGGGCGAGCACGGAGACTACGGCAAAATCCGAGATTTTCAGATTCTCGGATCGGAATCCGAGGGAGATATGGTCATCGTCACGGTGCAGATCAACCATCAAAACCCGCCGCTAAACCTCATCGTCGATCGCAAGTCTCTAGGCCTGGCCTATGTTCCCATTCCTCCTTGAAGCACGGTAACGTTCTCAGGTCGGCCGCGCTCCGATTGGCCAGCGGCGTTCGCGAAGCGGTCAGGACTCCGCGGGCGCGAAGGAAGCAAGCATCATAGGAAGTGGTTTTAGTTCACGTCGCAAGGGATCGAGCGAGAGGCCGAGAGCTTCCAAAGTAAGTGCGCCCAGAAGATTGCTGTCACCTTCCTCGCCGAAAACCACATCGGCGACGCCGACCCGTTCACCATATCTAAACAGTGCGCCCCCCTTCTTGCGCACTACTGTCGAGCCATCGGCAAGCCGAAACTCCTCTTCTACAAGGGGCCTGATGCCAAGTTTCTCCAACATGGGGCCAGGAACGACGGAATAGATTGCACCGGAGTCAACAAGGAACTCCACGACCTCCGTTACGTCGGGCGAAGCTGGATTGCCGACTTGAACTTTTAGAACCGTCAATCCCATTTCTTCTCCTCAGCTTGAGCGGCAGCCCTCAGCACATTCCCTTTGCGCGCCAGCTTGGTGCATTTTCTCATCCTTTATCACGATTCGCAATCGCCTCCAGCAACTCCGGCGCTTTAATTTCTGCTGTCCCAAATTTCAGCACCACTTGGCCGGCAGCCAAATTGGCCAATTCCATGGCGTCCTCCATCGCAGCGCCCGACGAGCAGGCCAGGGCCAGCACGGCCACGGCGGTGTCGCCGGCGCCGGTCACATCAAAGACGGGACGCGACTCGCCATGGAGTGCGAAGGGTGATTCGCCCGCGCGGAACAAGATCATTCCCTCGCTGCCGAGTGTGATCACCAGGCAGGAGCAGTCGAGCTCTGCGAGCAGTCGCTCGCCACCTGCGCGGAGTTCTTCGGGTTGGCGCATGCGGCGCCCCAGCATCAGTTCAGCCTCGTGTAGATTCGGCGTCACCACGGTCGCGCGGCGGCAGATCTCCGGGTGCTCCGGCTTGGGATCGACCAGAACCGGCACGCGCTTCTGCCGCGCCACGCTGATCGCCTGATCGCACAGCTCCGTGGTCGCCGTGCCTTTTTGATAGTCGGAGATCACCAGCGCATCAAGCCGTGAGATGGCTTGCGATATTTTGGCAAACAAACGCGAAGCAGTTCGGGGCGAGATGCTCGATGGCTCCTCGAAATCCATCCTCAGGAGCTGATGCTGGCGGGCCACAATGCGGACTTTGCGCGGCGTCACTCGCCCTCGATCCTTCACCAGTCCCGCGCAACTTATATGGCGTTCCTCGAGAAGCGCGACGAGTTTCTTCCCGCTCTCATCGGCTCCGATGGCGCCGAAGGGGAGCGGGCGCCCGCCCAGCGCGGCGATATTCGCGGCCACGTTTCCGGCGCCCCCGGGAAAGCCCAGGCCGGCATGCGGATGACCCATCAGGACCACGGGCACGGGCGCTTCCGGTGAAATTCGTGTCGCTTCGCCGCTCAGCAACTCGTCATACATGAAATCGCCGAGCACACCGATGGTCCGGCCCCGAAATTTGCGAACGATGGCCTTCAGTTGTTGCTGTCGCATGTGCGTCATGCTCATCGTATGCGACGGGCGGGCGCCGCAACTCCATTTGTGATTTCTGATTTGTGATTTCTGATTTTCACGCAATCACAAATCACCAATCGCAAATCACCAATCACAATGCTTCTTCCACGGCTGATTGCACCTGCTCCACGGTGACCGACAAAATGCACTCCGGGCGCTCGAAACAATAGCACCGATCGCCGGAACAGGGATTGCAATCATAAAAGTTCTGAACTACTCGCGCGGGCTCGGCTTCTCCCGATGGAACGATCTCCGTGCGCGGCCGCGTCCCGTGCCGGCGGAAGCGAGGCCAGGGTCCCCAAATGGCGGAACTGGACGAGCCAAAGATCACCACACTCGGCCGTGCCAGGGCTGCGGCCATATGGGCGGGGCCACTGTCATTTCCAACGAACAGTCGCGCTCCCGCCAGCGCCGCGGCAAACTGCCCGAGGCTGGTGTTCTCCAGCCGGCGAATGCCCTTTTGCTGCGGATGGACTGTCGTGGCGGCTCGCTCGACCGCGTCGAGCACAGCAGACTCTCCTGGGCCGCAACAGAAAACCGTCTGCAAATCTTTCTCCGTCTCCAGCCACGCGCCGAGACGGGCGAACTTGTCCGCCGACCACTGCTTGGTCTGATAAAGCGCGGCAGGATGCAGCAGCGCATATTCGCGGTCCGCACGAAGGCCCAGCGCCTCGCGCCGCTTGGCCCACCATGACGCGTGCTCAGGCTTCACGAACAGCCGGGCTCGCGGCACCGGTGCTCGCGGCAGGCCCAAATGGAAAAAAGCCGCGGCCTGCAGTTCCGCCGTGTGCACGGATGATTGCCCGAGAAACACCTTTGCGTCGGGTATCAGAACGTCATAGATCCTTGGCGACCGATAGTGGTGAAATCCCACCTTGCGTGATGCTCCGCTCCATCGCGTGAGGAACGCGCTCGTTGGCCCACCGTGCAAATTCACACAGAGGGAGAAATGCTGCCGGCGAAATTCGCGGACCGCTCGCAGGCGCGCGCCAATCTTCCCGGAGCCCGCGCCGTCCCCCGGCGAGAGGATTTCATCGACGTCAGGATTATTCTCCAGCAATTCGCGAAAACGCGATTCGATCACCACCGAGGTGCCGAGGTCGCGTCGCCATTCCTTGAGCAGGCGTAGCGCGGGCGTCAACAGAACGATGTCGCCGATCGAGCGCAGGCGCACAACCAGAATCCGGGCTCCGGACGGTAAGCCCGGAAGGATGAGACCTGAGTTCATTGCCTCAGAGTTAATCAGAGCGGGTTGGAGCGAACTACTCGGGTTCAATTTTGGCTTCGTCTACCAGCATCACTGGGATGTCGTCAGCGATGGGATAGACGCGTCGGCACTGGCCGCATTTTAGGCCTTGTTCATACGGACGGTTCTCCTGCGGGTCGCCGGCGGCGGCCCGCTCAGGTTTCCAATTCCAGTTTCGAATGTCGATCAGCTTCACCGGAAACTTGCACTGCGGACAGACTAGGATATCCAACAATTCCTGGCTAACGGCCATCGCCTAGCTCCTTTCGGACTTCCGTCAATTTAGCAAACCAAGCCGCCGGATTCAACCTGAGCTTTGTATCCCATCGTCGTTCCCGCGCAAGCGCGAATCGAAGCCGCCTGACTGAAGCTGCGGTCTTTCGGCGCTCTGCGTGCTACGAGCTGATACCGTTGCCCGCTCCTGGCACCGGACCACCGACAGCGGACACCCGAGGTCTTGCCAACAGCCAGTAAACATTAGCCACCGCGGTTCCCTCGCGAGATTCCTTCAAAATTGGCTTTGAACCAATCGATTTCGCTGATTCCAAAGGACATTCCAGCTTCGTTTCGCCAATTTTCAACATTTTTCCGTCCGCTCTCCTCCAATGTTGGTTTTTGACCCTCGGTGAGCACGGCAGGGGGATTCGTTCATCATGGCCTGCTGTCGCCCAGTGCGTGGTTCTCGCTGTGGGCCGGAAATCTCCACCACCAAGACTCGATGGCACCAAGGAGTCTTTTCTCGGTGTCTCGGTGCCTTCGTGTTGAGAGAACTCCGGCGATGACCGGCCAGAAACGCAGCGGTTC
>Ga0187803_10000995_pt1 | contig 11030 bp, 7 predicted proteins | sample NC_wetland_sal_i_2_FD_132425 | JGI IMG/M metagenome (GOLD analysis project Ga0187803, IMG submission 132425) | Wetland sediment microbial communities from Neuse River Estuary, North Carolina, USA - Control_3 | ecosystem: Environmental > Aquatic > Freshwater > Wetlands > Sediment | place: USA...
CCCGCAAGATCATGAGGGGTCGAAAAAAGGCAAAGGCAGGCGGAGTGATGCCGCCCCTACAAAGAGTGCGATGAGCGAGACAGGGACACCTTTGATGCAGCAGTACAACGCGGTGAAGAGGAGCCCACCCGTTCATCCCGCAGAAACCGCGGGATGGCGCAGAGACTGCAAAGAACGCAAAGGATGGGGCACCCGCAAGATCATGAGGGGTCGAAAAAAGGCAAAGGCAGGCGGAGTGATGCCGCCCCTACAAAGAGTGCGATGAGCGAGACAGGGACACCTTTGATGCAGCAGTACAACGCCGTGAAGGGCCGGTACCCGCACGCGCTACTGCTATTCCGCCTGGGGGATTTCTACGAGCTGTTTTATGAAGACGCGATGATCGCGTCACGGGAATTGCGGATTACGCTGACTTCGCGGAACCGGGAAAAGGGCCAGCCAATCCCGATGTGCGGGGTGCCGTATCACGCGGCGGAGGGGTACATCGCGCGGCTGATCCGCGCGGGATACAAGGTAGCGATTTGCGAGCAGATGGAGCAGCCCGGGCCGGGAAAGAAACTGGTGCGGCGGGAAGTTTCGCGCGTGATTACGCCGGGGACGGCGACGGACGTGGCGGTGCTGGACGCGCGAGAGAACAATTATTTGGCGGCGGTGGCGCAGAATTCGGCGACGGCAACGATCGGGTTGGCGCTGGTGGACCTTTCGACGGGAGAATTCCTGGCGACGGAATTCCACGGAGCGCTGGCGGAGGAGGATTTGCGAGACGAGTTGCAACTGCTGCGGCCGCGCGAGACGCTGCTTCCCCGCCCTCAGCAATTGTTTGAGACGGCGAAGAATACGCTGCTGGATGGGACGGGCGGCGTGGAGACACGGCTAGAGGAATGGATATTTCAGCGGGACTACACGGAACGGATTTTGCGGGAACAGTTTGGCGTGGCGGAATTGACGGGATTCGGGTTGGACGCGCACGTGCAGTCGATGTGTGCGGCGGGAGCGGTGGTGCACTATTTGCGGGAGAACGCGGCGCGTGGCGACGATGCGCCGAGCGTGGAGGCGCTGCAGCACTTAGACCGGATCCGGTATTACGAGCAGCAGGATGCGCTGGTGCTGGACCCGGTGTCCGTGCGGAATCTGGAACTGGTGGCGCCGATCTTCACGGAGGAGGCGAAGAGCAGCGGGCCGACGACACTCATTGGTGCATTGGATTCGACGGTGACTGGGATGGGGGCACGGCTGCTGCGAGCATGGATTTTGCGGCCGCTGATTGACCCGGATGCGATTGAAGAGCGGCTGGATGCGGTGGGGCACTTGGTGAAGCAGACGGTGGTACGTGGAGAAATTCGGAAAGAGTTGCGCGGGATTCAGGATCTGGAGCGGCTGACGAGCCGGATCACGCTGGGACTGGCGATGCCGCGGGAGTTGGTGGCGCTGCGGAAATCGCTGGCGCAGTTGCCGGTGTTGAAGAATTTCGTGACACCTCCGGCAAGCGGCGGAAGCGAATTGCTGCGGAAATTGCACGAGGAGATTGACGAACTGGCGGACGTGCGGGAGTTGCTGGAAAAGGCGATTGCAGAGGAACCACCGGCGCTGGCGAGCGATCCGGGAGTCATCCACGCAGGATATTCGGCGGAACTGGATGAGCTGCGGAACTTGAGCCAGCGCAGCAAGCAGATTATTGCGTCGATGGAGGAGAGAGAGAGGAAGCGGACGGGGATAGGATCGCTGAAGATCCGGTTCAACCAGATATTCGGGTACTACATTGAGATCTCCAGGCCGAATTTGCACCTGGCACCGGCGGACTATGAGCGAAAGCAGACGCTAGTGAACGCGGAGCGGTTTACTTCACCGGAGCTGAAGGAGTACGAGAGAAAGATTCTGGCGGCGGACGAACGGATTTCGGAGATCGAGCGGCAATTGTATGTGGACGTGCGGTCGAGCATCGCGGCGAAAGCTTCGCGGCTGAGGAGAACGGCGGCGGCAATCGCGAAGCTGGACGTGCTGGCGTCGTTCGCGAAACTGGCGGCGGAGCGGGGTTACACGCGGCCGGAATTCAATGGCGCGGGAGAAGTGCTGATCATCGGCGGGCGTCATGCGGTAATTGAAGAGTTATTGAAGCAGAAGGGCGAGCGGTTTGTGCCGAACGACTTGTGCTTCGAGCCGGGGCGGCAACAGTTGCTGCTGATCACCGGGCCGAACATGGGAGGGAAATCGACTTATTTGCGGCAGGCGGCGCTGATTGTGCTGATGGCGCAGATGGGGTCGTACGTGCCGGCGCGGCAGGCAAAATTGCCGATCACCGACCGGATTTTCACACGGATTGGGGCGAGCGACAATTTGGCGCGAGGACGGTCGACGTTTTTGGTGGAGATGAGCGAGGTAGCGGGAATTTTGAACCACGCGACGCCGGCGAGTTTGGTGCTGCTGGACGAGGTGGGAAGAGGCACGGCGACATTTGATGGGCTGTCGATTGCGTGGGCGGTGGTGGAGCATTTACAGAAACACACGCGAGCGCGAACGCTGTTTGCGACGCATTACCATGAGTTGACAGAGTTGGCGGAACTGCTGCCGACGGTGAAGAACGTGCATGTGAGCGTGAAAGAGACGCCGAGCGAAATTATTTTTTTGCGAAAGGTGGAGCCGGGAAGCGCGGACAAGAGTTACGGGATCGAAGTGGCGCGGCTGGCGGGATTGCCGCGGAGCGTGATTGAACGGGCGCGGGAGGTGTTGAAGAGACACGAGCAGAGCGAGCATGAATTGAGCGAGACGCTGACGCCGGGGGCGCGGGAGGGTGTGAATGGGAATGGCAGCCAAGCGGTATTGTTTACGGCGCTGGACCGGGCGGTGATTGATCGATTGAAGGCGGCGGATTTGGATGAGTTGAAACCGATTGAGGCGTTGAATCTGCTGGCGGAGTTGAAGAAGCAGGTTGGGGGAAGCTGAGAGAGGACAGTCAACAGCCGATAGTTGACAGCTCGTGGCTTGATGAGTCGGGAGTTGGTAGCCGGTAGTCAGTAGGAAGGACACAATCGCAAAGAAGCGGAGAAGAGGATTTGCGGCGTTAGAGCGTAGGAACCCACCCGTTCATCCCGCAAAAGGCAGCGGGATGGCGCAGAGTCGCGAAGAGCGCAAACGGTGGGGCACCCTCAAGCACAATTGATTGAGTTAATCCAATCGGAAAGGCGCTGGCATAAAAGCCAGCGCTACAAGGGCCACACCCAAGAGCCCGTCGGGAGACCGGCGTTCCCGGGAAATGCCAAAGCCGGCAGGATGCCGGCGCCACCGGGAAAAGACGAATTGGCGGGGTGAACCCGGCGAAACAGGAGAATGACGACGGCATGGCTCCTTGGGTGGAGGTGTGTTAGAAGGAAGCGAGCGAAGATGCGGATGGAAGTGTTGTGGCAAGACGCAAAGGTTGAGATCCTTCGCCACAAGAGACGCGGCTCAGGATGACAAGTTTTTGTTGCGTGATGTGACTGCGAGGAAAAGCAGATACCTCACACGCGAAATGCGCGGGCCTGCCTAGGTAGGTTCGGGATGACAATTCGGTGCGAGTGCCCGAGCCGGTGCGGGCGAGATAGGGATCGGTGGCGGACCGCCTCAGAAGGCGGTCCCTACAAGAGCGGGAGAGGAAAAACGATGCTGGTGCTGGGGATGATGAGCGGGACATCGGCGGATGGGATTGATGTGGCGCTGGCGGAGGTGCATGGGGTGCCGCCGAAATTGCGGGCGCGATTGTTGCGACACCGTTCGCGGCGGATGCGCGATGCACTGCGCAAAGAAGTGTTGCGGATTGCGGAAGGAGCTGCGTGCACAGCCGGTGAGATCAGCCAGTTAAATTTCCGGTTGGGGGTGGCGTTTGCAGAAGCGGCGGTGAGCGCTTGCCGTGAATTTCGCGTAGCGCTGTCGCGGGTGGAGTTGATCGGGAGCCACGGGCAGACGATTTTTCACCAAGGGCGGCTGGTACCTTATTTGGGGCGGGCGACGGCATCGACGCTGCAGATTGGGGAACCCGCGGTGATTGCCGAGGGCACGGGGATTCCGACAGTGGGAGATTTTCGCGTGGCGGATATGGCGGCGGGAGGTCAAGGGGCACCGCTGGTGCCGTACGCGGATTATCTTTTATATGCAAATGAAAAGGTCGGGCGGGTATCGCTGAATCTTGGAGGGATTGGAAACTTGACGGTGTTGCCGGCGGGGACGAGTCCGGGACAGGTGGTGGCGTTTGATACCGGTCCAGGGAACATGCTGATGGACGCGCTGGTGTGGCACTTCACACGAAAGAAGCAGAAATTTGACCGCGGGGCACGATTGGCTCGGCAGGGACAGTTAAATGTGAAATTGTTGACGGAACTGCTGCGCGATCCGTACTTGCGATTGGGGCCGCCGAAATCGACGGGACGAGAGTATTACGGACGAGTCTATTTCCAGGAATTGCTGCGGCTGGGGAAAAAGTATGGGGCGGGGCCGAACGATCTGATCCGGACGACGACGGAATTCACGGTGGCGTCCGTAGTGGATGCGCTGAAGCGGTTTGTGCTGCGAAAGACGAAGATCCAGCAATTGATTGTGTCGGGCGGCGGCGCGAAGAACCCGCTGATCATGGCGCAGTTGACGGCAGCGTTGGCGCCGATGGAGGTGATGGCGTCGTCGAAGCTGGGAGTGCCGGAAGGCGCGAAGGAGGCGTACGCGTTTGCGTTGCTGGCGTACGAGACTTGGCATCGAAGGGCTGGCAATTTGCCGTCGGCTACGGGGGCGGAGAGGGCGGTGGTGTTGGGGAAGATCTGTTGGGGAAGCAAGTGAAAGAGTTCAAGAGGTAAACAGTTTAAGAGGGATTCCTCACTCCGCGGACTGCGTTCGGAATGACGGGTAGTCGGCGCGGGACATGGGTCAGGCGGGGACGGCGTCGTCGCCTTCGAGGGCTTCATGAATGTCGTCGGCAGGGATGGCGCCTTCGCGGCCGATGCACCACTGGTCGCCGCGAAGCTCGACGATGGTGGAGGGCACGGTGCTGGCGGTTTCGCCGGCATCGAGGATGAGAGGGATGCGATCGCCAAGTTGGCGGAAGACTTCGTCGCCGCTTTCGCAAGTGGGCGAGCCAGAGAGGTTGGCGCTGGTGCCTGTGAGAGGAACGCCGAGTTCGGAAATAAGATTGGAGACAATGCTGCATTTGGGCCAGCGGAGAGCGACGCGGCGGGTGTTGGAGGTGACCTTCAAGGGAAGGCGGTTGGAGGCGTCGACGACGATCGTGAGTGGGCCGGGCCAACAGGCCTGGGCGAGGCGATAGAAATTATCGGGGAGATCTTTGGCGAGGACCGAGGCGTAGACGAGCGAGTTGATGAGAATAGGAAGAGCGCGATGTTCGGGACGGCCCTTGACGCGGAAAATTTCCTCGACGGCGGCGAGATTGACGGGATCGGCGGCGAGGGCGTAGAGCGTGTCCGTCGGGACAGCGATGACCGCACCGCGGTTTAACCAGCCAGCAGCGTAGCGAATGATGCGACGATCGGGGTTCGCTGCGTTGACCTTCAAAACCTCAGCGGACAAATGAAGGTACCTATCCTGTTCTGGAGCGGGCGCGGGTGTCCCAGAGCGCCGATAGTGGCAAGTTAACACAGGCGAGGAAAGGGGCGCAATGACGGAGAGGATCGGACGACGGGGTGAATGCGAGAAGAGGGTGTTCGGGAGCTTAAGAGTTCAAAAGTTCAAGAGTTCAAGAAGAAAAAGCTTTGCCACAGAGGTCGCAGAGGGACCACAGAGATAACGGAGATTTCGAGAGGGAGAATGGCGGGGGGAGCGGGAAATTTGGTAGGCTCGCGGGATGGGAGAGGCGATGAGAGCGGGACGAGGAGGACGAGGCGGTGACGGAGCGGCCCTTCGAAACTCAGGGCAAGCGGGGGCGGAGGTATTGACGAGCCGGGAAAACCGCTGGCTGAAAGAATTTCGCATGGCGCTGCGCGGCGGTGTGGCGACGGCGAGCGGAGCGGTGGGAGTGGAGGGCGTGCGGCTAGTGGAAGAGGCGCTGGGGTCGGGCTGCCGGGTGGAAGCGGTGCTGTTCAGCGAGAGCGGGGAGAGGCACCGCGAAAGATTGGCGCCGCTGGTCGGAAAGGCGGAGATCGGGTTCCCGGTGTTGCGAACGACCGACCGGTTGTTTGAGGGGATCGCGGACACGGAGCATCCGCAGGGAGTGGCGGCGTTGGTGGAGCCGCGAAAGGCGGAGTTGCCGGATTTGATGGGGACACCGGAAGGAGCGTGCGCGCCGCTGCTGGTGGTGCTGGCGGGGGTACAAGACCCGGGGAATGTGGGAACAATTTTGAGGACGGCGGCGGCGTTTGGAGCTACGGGAGTGGTTACGGCGGCGACGGGACAGAGCGGGACCGCGAGCCCGTATGGCCCAAAGGCGCTGCGAGCGTCGGCGGGGGCGGCGCTGCATTTGCCCATTGTGAGCGGGATGGCTTTGGGGATTTTGCTGATGCAGTTGAAGCTGAATGGGATTCGGACGCTGGCAGCGTGTGTGCATGAGGAAGATACGGACGCGCTGGCACCGTGGGAAGTGGAGTGGTGTGAGTCGGTGGCGTTGTTGGTGGGAAATGAAGGAGCGGGATTGCCGGAAGAGGTGGTACACGGAGCTGATGGAAGAATCCATATACCGATGGCGACCCTTCCTTCGTCAGGGCAGACGCGGGTGGAGAGCTTGAATGCGGCGGCGGCGGCAACGGTGATGTTATATGAGGCGTTTCGGCAGAGGAAGAAGAGAGTGGCGAGCGGTTAGGAAAGATGAAGATTTGCCACGGAGACACGGAGAGCACGGAGAAGAGTTTAAGAGTGGAATAGTAAAAGAGTGAAAGAGTAAAAGAGCGGAAGAGTCTAAAGTTGAAGGTTTAAAGTCGAAAGTCGACAGCCAAGACCAAGAGCAGAAAGAATATGGCGTTAGAGCGTAAGAGCCGACCCTAGAAACCCTAGGGTGGGCACCCTCAAGCTGATGAATGGAGAGATGTGACCAAGAAGGACGAGAACCCCCGAGAACCAACCTGAAGGTTGGCCACTACAAAACCGAAGAGGAGGGCGAACCCTAGAAGCAACCGTATGGGACGCGGTGCGTTACACTTGGGGATTATGGGACTGTTTCCGGCGGGAGCGGAGATTCGGGCGCAGGAAGCGGCGGCGGGGCTGCAGCCGCTGGCGGAACGGATGCGTCCGCGGACGCTGGATGAATTTGTGGGACAGGAGAAGTTGTTGGGGCCAGGCAAGCCGCTGCGGGTACAAATCGAAAACGACAATTTGAGCTCGATGCTGTTTTGGGGGCCTCCGGGGTGCGGGAAGACGACGCTAGCGAGGGTGATTGCGCGGCTGACGAAGAGCGAGTTTGTGGCGTTCAGCGCGGTGTTGAGCGGGATCAAAGAGATTAAAGAAGTAATGGCGGAGGCGGAGAAGAGGTCAAGGAGCGGGCAGCGGACGATCGTGTTTGTGGACGAGGTACACCGGTTCAACAAAGCGCAGCAGGATGCGTTTTTGCCGTACGTGGAGGCGGGACACATTCTGTTTATTGGGGCGACCACGGAGAACCCGTCGTTTGAGGTGATTTCACCGCTGCTGTCGCGGACGAAGGTGTACGTACTGGAGGCATTGACCACGCCGGAGATTGTTGAGTTGTTGAGGAGGGCGCTGGAGGACAAGGAGAGAGGGTTTGGGAACGAAAACATTGCGATTGGGGGAAAAGAAGTAAGAAAAGATTTCACCGCAGAGTTAGCAGAGGGCCACAGAGTTAGCGGAGAAGCGGGTAGTAATGCTGAAGGGGTGCTGTGGAGGATGGCGGCGTTTGCGAATGGGGATGCGCGGACGGCGTACAACACGCTGGAACTGTGCGTGAAGAGCGTGAAAACGGATGTGGCGAGTGAAGAGAAGAGTGGAGATTCTGGGACGTTAGAGCGGAAGAACCCACCCTTAGAAACTAAGGGTGGGGCACCCTCAAGTTCAGGAGAAATGCGAGTTGAGATCGATCGCAAAGCACAATCAAGAATGGCTGTGCCAGAGGGCGCTGGCATAAACGCCAGCGCTACAAGGAAGAGTGAGGAAAAGAGCACACCCGAGAGCCGGCAGGATGCCGGCGCTACAAAGACAGTGAAGAGGATTACGGCGGAGCTGCTGGAGGAAGTGCTTCAGAGGAAGATGCTGCGGTACGACAAGGCGGGGGAGGAACACTACAACTTAATTTCGGCGCTGCACAAGTCGGTGAGGAATTCAGATCCGGATGCGGCGCTGTATTGGCTGGGGCGGATGATTGAGAGCGGGGAAGACGAGTTGTACCTGGCGCGACGGATGGTGCGGATGGCGAGCGAAGACATTGGCTTGGCGGAGCCGGGAGCATTGGCGGTGACGTTGGCGGCGAAAGAGGCGTTTGATTTTCTGGGCGCGCCGGAGGGGCATCTTGCGCTGGCGCAGGCGGCGGTGTATTTGTCTCTGGCGCCGAAATCGAATGCGCTGTATGTGGCGTATGGAAATGTGATGGAAGATGTGCAGAAGACGGAGGCGGACCCAGTGCCGCTGCATTTGCGGAATGCAGTGACGGGATTGATGAAAGATGTGGGGTACGGGGAGGGTTACAAATACGCGCACGATTATGAGGAGAAGGTGGCGGAGATGCAGTGTTTGCCGGACAACCTTTCGGGGCGGGTGTACTACAAACCTACTGACCAGGGATTTGAGGCGAGATTGCGGGCCAGGATGGCGGAGATTGGGAAGATAAAGAAGAGAGTGGCGAGTGGCTAGTGGCGAGTGGCGAGAAAAGAAGGATTTCACCGCAGAGGTAACAGAGGGGCCGCAGAGGGAACGGAGAATATGGCGATGTGGGTGAGGAGGATTAGTACGGCCCTTGGCGTCGTGATGGCGGCGGTCGTGTTGGTGGTGTTGGCGTGTTGGGCTGGGGAAACGGCGGGGCGGGCGAAGATATTTGGGATTGCGTATGTGAAGTTCATGATGACGGACGTGGAGAAAGCAAAGGCTTTCTATGGAGGCACACTCGGATTGAAGAGCGTGGCTGTGCGGGATGGGAACTTTGTGCAGGCGAGTTTTGTTGTAAATGGGAATCAACGGGTGGAGTTGGCGAAGACGGCGGCGGGGACGGGCGGTTCGTATCTGAAGGAAATTGGATTGGCGACGAATGATGTGATGAAGATGCGGGCGTATTTGACGGCGAAAGGTGCGGCGGCGAACGAGATATTCACGTGGCCGGATGGAAAGAAGTATTTTGAGACACAGGACCCGGAGCACAACAGGATCGTATTTGTGGAACAGAAGTGGAGGAATGATTATTTTGGAGGGACGGAGGGGGCGATCAGCCGGAGGTTGTTGCACGTGGGATTTGTGGTGAAGGATTGGAAGGCGGAGAGCCGATTTTATGAGGACGTGCTGGGATTTCGCTTGTACTGGAAGGGCGGGTTTAAGGACGACGGGCTGGACTGGTATGAGATTCAAGTGCCGGACGGAGATAATTGGATCGAGTACATGCTGAATATCCCGGCGAACGCCGACCACAAAGAATTGGGGGTGCAGAATCATTTTTCCCTGGGGGTGGTAAGCGCGAATGCGGCGGCGGAGTATCTGCGGAAGAAGGGGCAGAAAGAGTTCGATGGGCCGGAGATCGGGCGAGATGGAAAGAATGCGTTGGATGTATACGATCCAGATGAAACGCGGGTGGAAGTGATGGAATTTGAGCCGGCGAAAAAGCCGTGCTGCGCGGAGTATACGGGGAACCATCCGAAACCATGAAGAACAGTTTGCAGCCGACAGCCAACAGCCGACAGATTCGGGGAAGAGAATACCCACCCTTCGCAAAAGGCGCGAAGGATGGGGCACCCTCAAATTCAATTTTTGTCGCAATTGTGATGCTGATGTGGCTAATTCCCTGCCCTGTTGTGGCGCGGGCGCAGAATCTGGATAAGCCGGTGATGAATGTGGACGAGGAGGTGACGGCGTTCGCGTATGCGCCGGACGGGCGAATCGTGTTTTCGGTGCGAAGGATGTTCAAGACGAAGAAATACGAACTGCAGCGGGACGATATATTCCTGGCGGAGCCGAACGGGAAAAGGCGGCGGCTGCTGGAGGGGCTGAAATTCACACACGGGGACAAGCCGTTTACGTACCAGGTGGAGTCGTTCACGTGGTCGCCGAACGGGCATATTGTGGCGGTGCAACTGTTCACGACGACGGTAGATCCAGAAGACGAACACCACGACGACGCGAGGGCGCTGCTGCTGCTGGACGATTCGGGGCACGAATTGCACCCGTCGGGAAAAGATCCGCTGGTGATGGACGCGGAACAACCTCTGTGGCTGAGGGATAACGGGACGTTGGTGTACCTGACCGACGACACGGATTCGCGGCAGATGTTTGCGATGCGGTATCTGAGCTTGTCGAGCGGGCCAGGAATGAAAGCGTTTGAGGGACGAACGTTTTTGGGAGCGGTGCGGATACCAGGAAGCAATTCGGCAATTGCGGTGGAACGCGACCGGAATATGGAAGGGCCGCCGCGACTACAGAAGCTGGAATTGCTAGCGCAGGAAAATCAGGAGCTGGCGACGCTGGAGGCGTACAACGGAGGGCTTTCGGTTTCGCCAAGCGGGACGAAGGCGGCGTATTTCCTGGATAATGAGGTGCTGGAAATCCGCGATTTGGCGAAGCCGGCGAGAGTGGCTCGGATGAGGGTGGGATTGGGCGTGGTGCAATGGAACGCGGATGAAACGAGAATCTTCGTGAAGCGGACCGTGGAGAAGAAATCGGCGGACCTGGTGAGCTTCAACGTGCCGGCGCTGGCGACATATGGGAAAGGGCAGGTTGTGCCGGTGGCAGAACCGGAGCCGAGACAGTTGTTGCATGGGTTGGCGGTGCGGGAGTACGGGCTCTCGGCGGATGGGAGATATCTGGCGGTGGTGTTGCCGGGGAGAAGGAATTTGCAAGTGTTTGGATTTTAGAGCGGGGAGTTCAGGGTGATTACCTAAAGTGCTAAAGGTAACGGCTTAACGGCAGGGATATCA